>Ga0265295_1001025_pt1 | contig 52021 bp, 46 predicted proteins | sample Munlansysbiofilm_FD_192503 | JGI IMG/M metagenome (GOLD analysis project Ga0265295, IMG submission 192503) | Leachate microbial communities from a municipal landfill in Southern Ontario, Canada - Methane capture system biofilm | ecosystem: Engineered > Solid waste > Landfill > Unclassified ... | reverse complement strand
ATTCATATTTGACCCTTTCAGGGTTGGGCTCGTTACGCAGTTTTGGCTGACGCGGGGTTATTCATATTTGACCCCTTCAGGGTCGGGCTCGTTACGCAGTGTTGGCTGACGCGGGGTTATTCATATTTGACCCCTTCAGGGTCGGGCTCGTTACGCAGAGTTGGCTGACGCGGGGTTATTCATATTTGACCCTTTCAGGGTCGGACTCGTTTCGCAGAGTTGGCGCCATAATGCCTCTCTAGAACATCATAGAGCAACCACGAAGTGGTTAAACATGAATAACCACGAATAATTGCGCTAGCAATTATCGTGGTATGACCAAGCCGTGGGGAGGGAACTCTGAAGGAGTTCAATATATTCAACATAAATATTTCTCATCAAATTCAACCCTGTGTTTTTTTAGTAGCCCTATATATTCTTTTCTGTAATTTACTTTTTTGTGGTGTTCAACCTGATTTTTTACATATTCTATCAAATTATCTTTAGCGGAAATGCTATAGGTAAATGCTCCATACCCATTCTGCCAACCATTAAACATGGGGAAAATCTTTTCCTGTTTTATAAAGCTCGATGTTGCAAGTTTTATATCCTTTATCAATTTCGCAGGAGCAATCATAGGGTTTATATGTGTAACAATATGCAGGTGGTCTTCTACACCGCCAATCCTGTATAAATGACAATTGTTTTTTTCAAATATTCCCCAAATATATCGGAACAACTGATCGCGCCCTGATTCTATTAGTGTTCTCTCCCTATTTTTCGTCGAAAATACTATTTGATAAAGAATTTGGGTGTATGTACTCATGGCAAGTAACTTTTAATTGATTCTTTTAAAGTTTAAAAATACATTTTTTTCTTTACTCGCTAGATAGTTTATTAAAATTCACTTCTTTTTAAAACACTGTTTTTCTAGTCTTGAAACTTCTTCACATTTGACCCTTTCAGGGTCGGGCTCGTTTCGCAGAATTGGCGCCATAATGCCTCTCCAGATTACACCTCTCTAGAACATCTTAGCGCAACCACGAATAATTGCGCTAGCAATTATCGTGGTATGACCAAGCCGTGGGAAGGGAACTCTGAAGGAGTTCAATATCATAAACTTACTTGCCAACGAAAACATTTAATGGGTAGGTACAGGTTAAACCATTGCTAAACACAAACGCTTTAACACTGGTTATAAAATGCAATACCATTAAAAACTACGCAATTTTTGGCACGAAGCACAAATAATGATAGCATTTAACTTGTGAGTATTAACTATCCCCTACCGGAATAAAAAATGTTACACAATTCTAATTATATAAAATAGAATTGGCTCGTTTACGTTTTTATTTGCTGCGAAAGCAAAAAAGGTTTACTTTTGCACACTCTATTCGGGTCCCATAGTTCAATGGATAGAATAGCGGTTTCCTAAACCGTAGATCCAAGTTCGATTCTTGGTGGGACTACTTTAAACCCCTGTAAATAAAAAACATTTACAGGGGTTTGTTGTTTTTTAAAGGGCAATACGGTATCCAAAACTTACAATTTAACACTAAATTATTGTGTGATATACTACATAAAAATCAGGTTCTACAATAGGTTAATAAATCTTTGTTCTATGCAAAGAGAAAAACATTGCTCTTGGTATTTATTGCGCAGGTTGCAACTCTATCGTATATTTGCTAACAGCATAAAGCGAGCAGCAGTTGACCAAAAAAATCTAAAATCTTCGAAATAAAAAACCCAAAAATTATTTACAATGAACGATTGGAAAGATAAGCTAAAGTTTGCCTATTCAACAAATCCAGACTATAAACCCGAGGAAGACAATGATATAAGCGAATCAATTAAACCTTCGCAACAAGTGCTAAAGGTGTGGATTGAGAAGAAGCATAGGGGTGGAAAACCCGTTTCAATAATTGAGGGTTTTGTTGGTGACGATAATGAGATGAAAGAGTTGGGGAAAATTATTAAATCTCGATGTGGCGTTGGTGGTACGGTAAAGGATGGAAATATTATAATACAAGGCGAGTTTCGCGATAGGATAGTATCTATACTGCACGAGTTAGGCTACAAAAACTCAAAAAAGGCTGGAGGATAATCTTTAGGTCATTAATTAACTTATAGTTAAATAGTCAAAGCTAACCAAACTGTTTAATTCCAAACATTACATTTATATACTGGAAAACATAAAATAAACAAATGAAAAAAATTCTCTCATTATACATACTGCTAGTCGTGGTATTAACTTCATTTGCAGGCGATACCCTAAAGATAATGCAATACAACCTACTGTATTACGATAAGATTACCCAATGGTGCAGCGAAGCGAATAACAGTGTTGAGCGAAAAAACGAATACCTAAAAACAATTACCTCTCATTACAAACCCGATATATTTACGGTAAACGAAATGAATGGGAGTTCGCAAAGCACCGACAAATTATTGAACAATGTATTCAATACAAATGGTTTAAGTAATTACAAAAGAGCAGAATATACAGGATCATATATTGTAAATATGCTATACTACAACTCGGAGAAACTGGCGTTAAAATCACAATCGTATATTTTAACCTCGCCCCGAATTACCGATGTTTACCAACTTTACTATAAATCTGATAACCTACAAAATACCGATACTGTTTTCATAACCTGTATGGTAATGCATTTAAAAGCGGGGAGCAACTCCAGCGATGCCTCAAAACGCGAAACCTCAAGCGAGCAGATTATGAGCTACATTCAGAATTATGGTATTAAGGGTAACGTGTTTTTAATGGGCGACTTTAACGTTTACACCTCATCCGAAAAGGCTTTTCAAAATTTTTTACAACCAACTAGCCCGGGAGTTCAACTTGTCGACCCAGTGAATGCGCTGGGAAAATGGCACGATAATGCCAACTTTTCTGCCTATCACACGCAATCAACCCATACCGAAAGTGGTTGCCCTTCGTCGGGTGGAATGGACGATCGGTTCGACTTTATTTTAGCCTCAAAGCCTGTTATGCAGGGAAGTATGGGAGTTATTTACGTAAATAATTCATACTGGGCCTTCGGGCAGGATGGAAATCGGCTTGACGGCTCGCTAATTGATGAACCAACAAACACATCCTTGCCTCCTGCTGTTATTAATGCGCTTTACAATATGTCCGACCATCTGCCTGTGGTAATGAGTATATACGCCGATACTGGACTGCTTTCTTCCTCAACGATAGATACCAATTCAACACAAATTATCGATTTTGTAAATCCTGTAAATGATTCTTTAACCCTTAGGTACAAAGGGCAGATGGATGCAAAAGTAAGTGTTTCGCTTATAAACCAAAATGGGTCGGTGGTGCTAAACTCCAAGACTGCTATGTCCCCAAACGGCACTTATTATTACAATGTACAAGGCCTTCCATCTGGGGTTTATATTCTAAAGGTAAAATCTAAACACATCAACTTTAGCAATAAAATTGTAAAACTTTAGTAATGCGGATTAAAACACTGCTGTTCATTCTATTACTTAGTGCATCGCAAGCATATTCGCAGTACTATACTAGTGGACAAGAACCGTCAAGTTTACGCTGGTACAAAATAGATAACCCAAACTTTCGATTAATCTACACGCAAGGCAACGATTCGCTTGCCTCCGTTTTTAACGATTACATAAACTCGTCGCTAAAAATTGTACCATTAACACTTAACCACACGCCATCAAAATTCCCTGTGGTTTTGCACGGCAACTCAATCCTTTCCAATGGGTTCGTTTCGTGGGCGCCAAAGCGAATGGAGGTAGTATCCAGTCACCCATTCGATGCATCTCCAACACCATGGCTTGAGCATTTAGCGTTACATGAGCTGCGGCATATAGTTCAGCTCCACAAAATGTATGGAAACAAGTATCGATTTGGAAATATTATACTGGGCCAGCAGGCCATAGGGCTTAAGTTGCTATTTACCCCGAGTTGGTTTCTCGAGGGCGATGCTGTTTATACCGAAACTGCCCTGTCGGAATGGGGTCGAGGGCAAAGCGCCTATTTTTTTCGTGACTATCTGGCTCACGTTGGCACAAATAACGGGTCAAAATATGAGTATGATAAATGGTTGCTGGGTTCTTTTAAGCATCATATACCCAATCACTACGAGTTTGGCTACCAAATGGTGGGCTACGTTAACCACAAGTACGGCAGCAAGGTATGGAGCGAAAGTTTAGAAGGCGTTTCAACGAAGCTATTCTTCATGCTACCATTTTATACGCGGCTAAAAAAACAAACGGGTTATACCGAAAAGGAACTGTTTATTCAGCTGCTAAGTTACAATGATTCAATTTGGGAAAGCATTAAAGTATCAAATGAAGAGAATAATAACATATCATTACTAGAGAGCAGTTTAGAAAATAATTATATTGAATATAAATATCCGTTTGTCTCAGCTAACAACACCTTGATTGCACTAAAGACCTCGATGGATAGAACACCAGCACTAGTAGAAGTTGATTTAGAAAGTAAAGTTGAAAAAACGCTGCATAGGCCTGGTTACATAACAAGCAGAGTCAGCTATAGTAAAGGTTTAATACTATGGAGCGAGTACAAGTCGCATTCACGCTGGGAAAACCAAAATTATTCGGAATTGTGGGTTTACAAAACCGACAAGCAAAAAGCGACCAGAATAACAAAGGGTACACGATATTTTAATCCCATAGCATACAACGACTCAACAATTTTGACCATTGAAAACACGGCCAGCGGAAGGGATGTGATTGTGGCCCTATCGTACCAAGGAAAAGTACAACAAAAGGTTAACACTACCCCTGGATATGAGTTAATGGAAATTTGCAAAGGGCCCAACTCGTCCTTTTTTGCTCGTTATACCACAGCCGAGGGTGCTATGGTGCTAAAATACGATGCTCTTTCTGCAGTGCCCGATACCCTATTGGGCCCACACTTCTCCGATATTTCCAATTTGGCGTATGGCAATGGTTGGTTATACTTTACTCGGACAGATAATTATATTGAAAAAATATTTGCCGTTAATGTCAACACCAATAAGTTAATAACAGTATCTAGTTCAAGTTATGGTTTAGGAAATTTAAGCTACAATAATTATTTGGTAGCCTCAGCTTTTAACGCTCACGGTTCAACTCCTGTTAGGGTAAACTCTTCTGCAACAAAAGATATTGACACGTTCGAAAAAACAAAACCATATTATCCAATCGATTCAGCTTCTCTAAACGTTTCAAATAGTAAAACGATTATAGTAGGCAGAACAGACAATACTAAAACTTCTAGGTACTCTAATTTTAAGAATCTGTTTAACTTCCACAGCTGGGCACCAATCTATTTTGATCCCACCGATTTGCTTTCTCAAATAATTGAAATATACCCAGGGGCTACAATTCTTTCTCAAAATTTAACGGGCACTTTTGTTTCGAGCTTTGGATATTCATACAACGTAACACACGGCGTACATGCAAATATTGAATGGTTAAAATGGTATCCAAAAATAATGGCAAGCGTTAGCTACGGAAACCAGTTCAATACAGCTGTTGGGAATCCAAACTCGCTAGATATATTCTCGTCAACGCGCAAACCTCTGCTAAACGCACGATTACGAGTTGACATACCTTACTCCATATCATCAGGAAATATACTCTCAAAAATAAATTTAGGCGCTCAACTACTATATAACAACAATTGGCATTGGGACCATGCGAAAGACGGCTACCAAAAATGGCAAACAGGCGTTGCGCCCTACTTATCGTTTTATGCGTTAAGCCGAATGGCTACTCGGGATCTTCGACCTCGTCTGGGTTTTCAATTCTATGTTAGTAGGCTCGAGTCCGTTCTCGAACCGAAGATATTTGGTCCAATAACCCAAGCCCGATCGTTGGTTTATCTCCCCGGACTTGGCAGCAACCATAGCCTTCTTATCGGTATAAGTGCTCAATATCAAAAAGCAGCTCAGTATATACGCAGATTTCAGTATACAACAGCTCGCGGGTACGAAATTTCGCCAATAAAGAAGCATACTTTACTATCGGCCGACTACACCTTCCCTATTGTATATCCAGATTTAGCCATAGGTCCAGTTGCATATATTAAAAGATTATTTGGCAACGTATATAGCGATAACGCTTGGCAATCCTCATATATTTCTTCTAACCAAGGTATTGCATTGCAACAAAAAACGCTGCATTCTGTTGGTATTGAAATTGCAGCCGACATAAACTTTTTACGATCTCCATATCTTTTTAGAGTGGGCTACAGTGGAGGTTATAGGTTAGATAGTAACAATTTGCTAAGTAGTAATAACTTGTTTCATAGGCTCATTCTATCGTTAGATATAAATAGTATTACTGGGTATATTCCCTCAGCACACGCAATATACTTAAACAAAGGGTTAAGATAATTGCTTTAAAAACCTATTTATTATGACTATAAGCGAACAAAAAGTTGCTTTACGCAAGCATATTAGGGACCTAAAAAAACAGGCTAATGCCGAAGAAATGTTACGTGACTCGGATAGGATTTTCTCCAAAATTGAAAGTTTAGACGCTTTTAAAAAAGCTAAAACTGTTTTGGCTTACTGGTCGATGTCCGATGAAGTTTTTACTCACAATTTTGTAAAAAAATGGTATAAAGAGAAGCTATTCCTCTTACCATTAGTTGTTGGAGATGTGCTAGAGTTAAAGGTGTTTTCAGGTATGGATACTTTGGTTGTAGGGCCCTCTTTCGGTATTTTAGAACCCCGAAACGGAGCCAACTACCAAAACCAGCCCATTGATTTTGGCGTAATACCCGGTGTGGCTTTTGACACAGCCGGCAACAGAATGGGCCGTGGCAAGGGCTACTACGATAAACTTTTAAAAGAGAACCCAATGCTAAAGGCTGGAGTGTGCCTTAATCTTCAAATGGTTGAAAAAGTGCCTACCGATACGTTTGACATCCAAATGGATATGGTTATTACTCCTTAACTTACTGATTCACAATAAAAACTCGTTAATTCGTAAAAAAAAGTTTCTGAAAGTTATTTTGTCTCCAAAGGGCGTTTTCCAAGTATGGCCGCATAAAAATGCGGCCTTTGTTTTCTTTTAAAAATTAAAGTTGATAACTACAAAAACCTAAACCCACATAGATGGAAACAAAGAAATTTACTCAATTCGGAGCATTCTCGGTAGCAATTATGTTACCGCTATTTTTATTGTTCCTCGTATTATTAGTCAATTCGGGGCTAGAGAATACAGTCAGTTTTTATTTCAATCTAGCGATGGCGCTAATCTTCCTAAGCTGTTTACTAATTTTTTATAAGATAACAATAGAAGTTGATAGCACCCATGTTTCGTTTAAGCTGGGCATAGGGCTAATTCGTAAAACTTATAGTTTTAATGACTTAAAGCAGTGTAAACCTGTTGTTAATTCACCATTGTACGGAATTGGCATTCGCGCAATATGGAATGGTTGGCTATATAACGTATCGGGTTTAAAATCAATTGAACTTCAATTTGTTAGCTCAAAGTCGGTGGTTAGGATAGGAACTAATAAACCCAATGAAATTAGTCAGCTAATTCAGTCGAGGATTAGCGGAGAAATTCCCAATTATACAGAAGAAACCAAGACAAACAAGTGGGTAATTTCACTTTATGTTTTGGCGTTTCTCCTAATTTTTGCTCTAGCAGTATTTCCTGTTTGTCGAGAGACAAAAGTGCAGTTTAATGATACTGATTTTAAAATAAAAGGAGCGTATGGAGAAACCATTAAGTATTCCGATATTGAGCTAATCGACACAGTATCTACGCTTCCAAACATTGCCATAAGAACAAATGGGTACGCCTTGGGCAAGACCTTAATTGGAAACTTTAGAATGCAGGATAATACCAACGTAAAACTATTTATAAAAAAAGGAGGCGGACCCTACATTCTCATTAAATCGAAAGGGAATAAGCCTATCTATTTGAATTATAAAAGCAAGCAGAAAACGGTTAAACTATTTGAGGAGATAAAAAATAGGGAAATAGAGTAGTATTAGTATCAAAATAGTTACATCTCTTTGCTACGGCTATTTCACAAAGAATCACGAAGAAGATACAAAAGCTACGTCAACCATTGTCTTAACAAAGACTTCGCCAGCCTGAGCTACGCCGCCAAACTTCGACTTCGCTCAGTTTGACTATGGGGTTGCCTTGAATTGCTAGCCTTTCGTTATACCAACTCGTAGTCAGCCTGAGCAGTTTGCCCTGAGCGAAGCCAAAGCCGACAGCCTAAACTAAATGGTATTGACCGCACGACTCCCGGCGTGTGGAATGGAAATAAAACTAAAAATACGCCAAAATATCAATACAAAAAAAGGCTCAGAAAAATTTCCGAGCCTTTTTTGTATCTATCTATTTGAAAATACTATTTTGCTACTTTATCGCCATCGTAGGCCCACTTAATGTAGGTTGCGCCCCAAGTAAAACCTGCGCCAAACGTGGCAAGAATAACGTTATCGCCCTTACGCAGTTGCGATTCCCATTCCCACAAACAAAGCGGTAATGTTGCGCTAGTAGTATTACCATAACGCTCAATATTAATCATAACCTGCTCTTTTTTAATGCCCATACGTTTAGCTGTTGCCTCAATAATGCGCATATTAGCCTGGTGCGGAACAAGCCAAGCTAGCTGCTCGGGCTCAATATTATTCCGTTTCATAACTTCAACCGCAGTATCGGCCATATGCGATACGGCTGCCTTAAATACGGGTTGTCCCTCCTGATAAATAAAGTGCTGTCTATTGTCAATGGTTTCATGTGTTGGGGGATACATCGATCCGCCTGCCACCTGGTGCAAATGCTTACGCCCAGCCCCATCAACTTGCATAACAGAATCAATAACACCAAAACCATCGGTGTTTGGCTCTAGAAGTACTGCTCCAGCGCCATCGCCAAAAATAGGGCAAGTTTGCCTATCGGTATAATCGGTAATCGACGACATTTTGTCGGCACCAACTACCACAACTTTCTTGTGAGTTCCCGATTCAACATACTTTGATGCTGTAATAAGGGCGTAAAGAAAACTAGAGCAGCCTGCATTCATATCAAATCCAAAAGCGTTTTTAATACCACACTTGTCGCTTATGATATTTGCAGTTGCTGGAAAAAGCATATCGGGGGTAACTACCCCACAAATAAGCATATCAACCTCATCGGGATGAGTGTTTGTTTTGCGCAGCAAATCGTTAACTGCTTGAAAGGCCATATCGCTTGTACCCTTGCCCTCGCCTTTCAAAATTCTACGTTCTTTAATACCTATCCGAGTCATGATCCACTCATCGGTGGTATCAACCATCTGACTAATTTCCTGATTAGTAAGAATGTAATCAGGTGTGTAGCCAGCCACTCCGGTAATTGCAGCAGTAATTTTCCCCATTAGCTAAATGCTTCTTTAAATTTCTCGCAAACTCCGGTTTTTATAACCGTTTTGGTTTGCAAAATCATATTCATAATAGCCTTGGCGTTCGATACCCCATGGCCAATAATGACCGGGGAATTAACACCAAGGACGGGAGTTCCTCCATAATTTTCGAAATTGAACATTTCGAAAAAGGGGTCCGAAATATTTCTCTTTTTAATCAAATGGTAAAAAGCCTCAGCTTCCTTTAAAAGTACGTTTCCCACAAAACCATCGCATACTATTACATCAGCTTTCGAGTCAGAAAAAAGCTCATTCCCCTCAACATTGCCCACAAAGTTATAATCTAACGAACCGTTCATCAACTCATGGGCGCTTTTAGTTACCAAGTTTCCCTTCTCCTCCTCTTCGCCTATATTTAACAACCCAACCCTTGGTTTGTTTATGCCAAAAATTAGTTTAGCGTATATATTTCCCAGTATGCCATACTGATATAGCACATCAGGTCTGCAATCGGGGTTTAGCCCAACATCGAGAAGTAGGTTGAATTTATTTTCAGAAACAGGAATATAGCTTGCAATGGCAGGACGAATAATGCCTGGAACCGACTTTACGGTATACATTGTGCCTACCAGCATAGCGCCAGTATTACCTGCACTTGCAAATCCATCAATCTTTTGTTGAACTAGATGACGAAAGCCAACCGTAATGCTTGAGTCGGTTTTTTTTGCAAATGTTTTTGCAGGGTTCTCACCCATGCCAATTACTTCGGAACAGTGAACAACTTCAAATGTTGATTTATCAACATTTTCCTGATCCAAAATATTGAAAATCCTATCCTGATCACCAAAAAGAACAATATGTTCTCCTGGCAACAATTGTTTCTGAGCCTCAATGGCTCCTTTTACAATTGCATCAGGTGCGAAGTCGCCACCCATTGCATCTACTCCAATTTTCATAAACGCTGATTTTGGATTGCTGAAATGGGACTATCTATTATATAATTATGCTGATACAGTTTTCTCAATAGCTAACTTGCCACGATAAAACCCACAATCGGGACAAACCCTGTGATATTGTACTGTAATGCCGCAATTTGAGCAGGTTGACAAAGTTGGAGTCTCTGCTTTATAGTGAGTCCTGCGCTTGTTTTTCCTCTGCTTCGAAATTCTACTCTTTGGATGTGCCATTTTGGTAATTATTTATTGTTCCTAAAATTTTAATTATCTCTAAGTGTTATAAAATATCTTTCAGTTTATCCCAACGTGAATCTGTTTTTGGTTCTTCTGGTTTGCTTTCCTCGGGGCTACTCGATAACATATTTAACTTTTGTAGCATCTCCTTGTCGCAACCATCTTGCGATGTACCCAGCATACCGTGATATCGCTGTATGGGTATGCTCAAACAAATACTCTCGTATATATACTGCGCCAAAAACACCTCATGGTCATTGCTACTCAAAAACCAAATATCATCGTCGGTTTCCTCATCTTCAATTGAATCGCTAATACGAACTACAAGTTTTCCTTCGTAGTTAGTTGGTATCATGAACGGCTCTAAGCATCTGTCGCACTGTACCTCAACACTGCCCTCAATTAGTATATTAAACTCTAGCATGTTGGGATGCTTGTCGAGTTCAACCTCAACCTCAAGATTTCCATTTGAAATCTCACTACCCTCAAATTGTTCAAAAAACTCTTTGTCCACATCAAAATTGAAGATGTGTTTTCCTGTCCCAAGTCCCTTAAAATGAACAGTATATTTATTTAATTTTGTGTTCATCAGCATAAAAAAAACATCTTGCAAAGGTAATTATAATTCTTAAAACACAAAATATGTTCTCTTAAACTACCGTTATTGGGCAGAATAATATTGTGCTGCTATTTGTTTTGACGTTTTCTATCGTGTTCGTTCAAAAGAATTTTACGTATACGCATCGACTTTGGGGTAACCTCAACGTACTCGTCGCCCTGAATATACTCAAGCGCTTCTTCCAAACTAAACTTAATTGGCGGAGCTAGAATCGCTTTGTCATCAGTACCCGATGCGCGCATATTGGTTAATTTTTTCGATTTTGTTACGTTAATCACCAAGTCGCCAGGCCTGGTATTCTCGCCTACTACCTGACCAACATATACCTCTTCGTGCGAATCGATAAAATATCGACCGCGATCCTGAAGTTTATTAAGTGCGTAAGCATACGATGTACCGCCTTCCATAGCTATTAATGAACCATTTTGTCGGGTTTCAATTGGCCCTCTAAATGGTTCGAATGCTTTAAAACGATGAGCGATAACGGCTTCGCCTGCAGTGGCAGTTAGCAAAATATTTCGCAACCCTATTATTCCTCGGGCGGGTATCTCAAACTCAAGATGCACCCTATCAGAGCGTCTTTCCATAATAAGCAAATTCCCCTTGCGCTGGGTTACATGCTCAATGGCTTTACCCGATACATTATCCGGAAGGTCGATGGTGAGTACCTCAATGGGTTCGCATTTTTCACCGTCCACCATCTTTATTATAACCTGTGGTTGCCCAACCTGAAGTTCGTATCCTTCGCGACGCATCGTTTCAATAAGTACCGACAAGTGCAATACACCCCGACCAAAAACAATGAATGCGTCGGCAGTATCGCCTTGTTTAACTTTGAGTGCAAGGTTTTTCTCAAGCTCTTTGTTGAGTCTATTCCTAAGGTGGTGCGAGGTTACAAATTTACCGTCTTTGCCAAAAAAGGGCGAATCGTTTATGGTAAATAGCATACTCATAGTAGGCTCATCAACAGCAATAGACGCAAGTCCCTCGGGGTGCTCAATATCTGTAATGGTATCTCCAATATCAAATCCTTCAATACCAACCAGTGCGCAAATATCTCCTGTTTGTACCGTTTCAACCTTTAGTTTACCAAGGCCTTCAAAGGTAAGCAACTCTTTAATTTTACTTTTTATAAGCTTGCCGCTGGGTTTTAGTAAAGCAACGTTTTGGCCAACCCTTAGTTGCCCTCTATGTAGTTTGCCAATGGCTATTCGGCCTACATACGATGAGTAATCGAGCGATGTTATAAGCATTTGGGGTAAACCTTCATTCACTTTGGGCTTGGGAATGTACTCAAGTATTGCATCAAAAACGGCTGTGATATTGTCGGTAGGTGTTCGCCAGTCGGTAGACATCCATCCATTTTTTGCACTACCATAAAGCGTTGGAAAATTTAGCTGATCCTCCGAAGCTCCCAGGTTAAACATTAAGTCAAAAACCTGCTCCTGAACCTCTTCGGGTCTACAGTTTGGCTTATCAACTTTATTAATAACCACAATGGGTTTAAGTCCTAGTGCTAAAGCTTTCTGCATAACAAAGCGTGTTTGCGGCATGGTACCCTCAAACGCATCAACAAGAAGCAAAACCCCATCGGTCATATTAAGAACTCGCTCTACCTCGCCTCCAAAATCGGAGTGACCAGGGGTGTCAATTATATTAATTTTCACACCTTTATAGCTAACCGATACGTTTTTTGAAAGTATGGTTATTCCGCGCTCACGTTCAAGGTCGTTATTGTCGAGTATAAGTTCTCCCGGTCTTTCGTGCTCTTTATAAAGATTACTATGGAAAATCATTTTATCAACCATGGTAGTTTTTCCGTGGTCAACATGCGCTATGATAGCGATATTTCGAATGTTTGGCATTTACCTAATTTTTGGGGGTGCAAAGGTAGTGTTAATTTTTTGTGTTGCACGTAATTTTGAATTAACTTTTCAAAATTATTTGTTCTAAAACAGCATGTTACAACAATAGGGTAACCTTTTTGTGTACTTAGTTAATTCATTGTGTACTGAATGGCCTATCAAGCTATTGAATAAATTACCTCATACAGTCAACATATTTTAAAAGCGACAAAATTTGAATGACAAGTTTGTTTTAACATTCTTTTATATTGAAAAAACCCTTTAAAAAACCGAAATACTGACGAATAGGCTAAAAATAACTATTTTAGCTTCGTGAAATTATCGAATATTACTCGTTATTAAATAACCTAATAGTACCCTAAATGAAGAGTTTTAAGCAATTGAATGTAATTGTTGGCTGGCTGGTTTTTGCAATAGCAGCCATTGTTTACCTGTCAACTATGGAGTCGTCGGCTAGCTTTTGGGATTGTAGCGAACGCATAACAGCCGCCTATAAGCTTGAAGTGCCCCATCCTCCCGGAGCTCCTTTTTTTATGCTTATGGCCAATTTTTTCACAACCTTTGCGCCTAACCCTACCTCGGTTGCCATACTAATCAACTCTATGTCGGCATTGGCCTCTGCCTTTACCATCCTATTCTTATTCTGGTCAATTACCCACTTGGCACGAAGGCTTACAAATAATCGGGATGAAAATATTGCGTTACCTCAAACTATAGCCATACTCGGAAGCGGATTTATTGGCGCTTTGGCCTACGCATTTACCGACAGTTTCTGGTTTATATCGGCCGAAGCCGAGGCTTACGCAACCTCTTCGTTATTTACGGCAATCGTTTTTTGGGCCATTTTAAAATGGGAAGATGTGGCCGACAAGCCTTTTGCAAACAAATGGTTGCTACTTATTGCCTACATTATGGGGTTGTCGATTGGGGTTCACTTGCTTAATTTACTTACTATCCCGGCCATTGTTTTTGTTTATTACTTCAAAAAATATAAAACAACCCCTTGGGGTATCGTTGCCGCTTTGGTCACATCGGTAGCGTTGTTAGGGGGTATAATGTATATAATTATTCCGGGTATTATTACGCTGGCATCAAAATTTGAACTTCTTTTTGTTAACGTTTTTAAAATGCCCTACAATAGCGGGGTTATAATATTTATACTAACGCTTGCGACGGTTATTCCTTACATTCTTTGGATAACATATAAGAAGAAGAAGGTTTTATTGCACACCCTTATTTTGGGTTTAACCGTTATTACCATTGGCTACTCTTCATACGCATTGCTTGTTATTAGAGCCAATGCCAATCCGCCAATGAATCAAAACAATCCATCGTCTGTTTTCTCGTTACTTCACTACCTTAACCGTGAGCAGTATGGGTCTAGACCCTTAGTATCTGGGCAGTATTACAATGCGCCAATAACTAACAGTAAAAACAAGCATACCTATATTAAAAAGAATGGTAAGTACGAAGAAACCTACCTTAAAACTGTATACGAATACGATGAGCGTTTCGAAGGGTTTTTCCCCCGAATGTGGAGCTGGCAACCTGACCATATTAATGAGTATAAAAAGTGGGGCAAAGTAACCGGGCGGCCCGTACGACTGACTAATCCAAACGGAGAACAAGAAGTTAGGCGGGTTCCAACTTTTGGTGAAAATTTGACGTTTTTATTTAGTTACCAGATGGGACATATGTACTGGCGCTACTTTATGTGGAATTTTGTGGGTAAACAGAATGATATACAAGGGCACGGCGACTTAATGAACGGTAACTGGATAACCGGAATAAAATCGCTTGATGCCATTCGACTAGGGAATCAGGATAAGCTTACAAGTGAAATGCTGAACAACTCTTCGCGCAACGTATACTTTATGTTACCACTTATCTTGGGTTTGCTAGGCTTGGTGTATCAAGTTTCACGCGATTCTAAAAACTTCTGGGTAGTTACCCTACTATTTGTTTTAACGGGCCTTGCCATTGTAGTATACCTAAATCAAACCCCGCTTCAACCGCGTGAACGCGATTATTCCTATGTGGGTTCATTCTACGCTTTCTCAATATGGATAGGTTTGGGTGTTATGGCCATTTACGAAGGCTTAAAACGATACTCGAAGGGAGTGGTAGCTGCAACCCTAGCGGTACTGGTTTGTGTGCCTGTTCCCGCCCTACTGGCATCCGAAAATTGGGCTGACCATAACCGGTCGGGACGATACATTGCCCGTGATTTTGCCTATAATTACCTAAATACGTGCGATGAGAATGCTATTCTTTTTACCAATGGCGACAACGACACTTTCCCTCTGTGGTATGCGCAGGAGGTAGAGGGAATTAGAACCGATGTTCGTATTGTTAACCTAAGCTTACTGGGCACCGATTGGTACACCGAGCAAATGAAATGGAAAGCGAATCTATCAGAGCCTGTACCAATAGCTATGGATTTCGACAAATTTGTACAAGGCACTAGGGATGTAATATACATAACGGACAGACTAGACACCCCTATTGAACTTAAGCAGGCGGTTAACTTTGTAGCGAGCGATAACCCCCAAACCAGGCGTCGTGGTAACGATGGTGATATGATTGACTTCCTTCCGTCGAAACATCTAAAAATAACCGTTGATAAGGAGAAGGTGCTGGCCAGTGGGGTTGTTAAGCCCGAGGATGCTCATTTAATTGTTGATGAGATTGTTTGGACCCTTGAAAAGGATTACCTACAGAAGAATGAGCTGATGATTCTGGAAATTTTAGCCAACAACAACTGGGAACGCCCCATTTACTTCGTTTCAACAGGTGGCGACTCTGACATAGGATTGTCGGAGTATTTACAGCACGAAGGGTTCGCCTATAAATTTGTGCCAATTAAAACAACCGCACCCAACTATCTGTCGGTTGGAAGGCTAAACATCGATAAACTTTACGATAACTATATGAACAAGTTTATGTGGGGCGGTATTGACAAGCCTAACGTTATGGTTGACCATAACGTGCAACGCACAATGCTTGTTCTCCGATTACGCAGTAACTTTAGTCGCCTGGCTGAGGAGCTTATTGAAATGAATAGGGTTGATTCGGCTGTAAAAGTGCTTGATAGGATAGTTGAGTTGCTTCCGCAGGACAAGTTCCCCTATGAGTTTTTTACCCTAGGCATTATTGATGGTTACTATTTGGCCAATGAAACCGATAAGGCTAATAATCTTTTAACTAGTTACGCCAATACTACGCTCGAAAATTTAGAATACTTATTTAGCCTAGAACCTAGATATGCAAATATTTTAGGGTACGATATTGAGCTAAACCTACAAGTTATGCAAGAGCTTATTTCGGCAACCGAAAGGTTTGGTCAAAAAGACTTAAAAAGAAAGTATGAACCTACGTTTAATAATTACTTAACAATGTTTTACCAACGCGGGCGTTAATAGCAAAAACATCACGGCAGGGTGATTAATAACTCTTCGTAACGGTAATGGGTTAAATATTGAAAAAGGTAGAGACGCACGACTGTGCGTCTCTACCTTTTTAAGAAATAATGCCTTGGGTAATCCTGTAATGATAAGGATTTGCATCACCCATCGAGTTAATATAAAAACCTTGTAATAATTTTACCCTATTGGGGGGGTGAGACAAGCATATGAGCAGCAGCAGTTATTTTATTATGGTATCACCAACTGGCATTTTTCCAGTTCGACTTATAATTTAAAATGCTTATTTATTTTTCTTCCCTTTTTTAGTTGTTACAATTATCACACCATTGGCAGCGTTATATTTTTCCAAAGCCTCCTCACCTTTAATTATTTCGATTATTTCAATATCATCGGGGGATATTTTTTGAAGCATTCCTTGGTCAGATTTCTCTCCGTCAATAATTAAAACTGGGGCATTCTCCATACTACTATAATCCTTAGCTTTTCCCTTAGATTGACGTAATTCTTCCATCTTTTTTTTGGTTACAATAAGCAGCACGCCATTCTTTGAATTGTACTCCTTTATTGCCTTATCACCAGTAATAACACTTACGGCAGCAATTTTATTTGCGTCTAATAAATCCAAGGGAAAATCGAATTTTTTATCATCAACATAAATATCTGATTTTACACCATCTTTTAGCTTAATTTGAAACTTTTCCTGTATTGAACTTTTATCTGTTGCTTCAGTACTCTCTTGTGCTTGAATTAACGAGAATGATAGTAATACTGCACATGCAGTTAGAATTAAGTTTTTCATATTTTTAATTGTTTGCGTGTTAGTAAATACTCGATTAGAAATAATTATTCGGTAGTTGTATAAATAATAAGCATTTCGTTTTCAAAAATAATATTTTGCGGAATCTCAGCTCGATTTGAATTAGATACCATACTAAGAGCTTGATTTAGCAACGCTTCCTTCTCAGCATAGTTGAGCTCCTTTTGTTGTGGATTGAATATAGAAAGAGATATTAGTAATATTACTGTAGCCGCTGCTGACATGATTCCAACAAATATCTTACGCTTTCTAACTCTTTTATTTTGAAATGATGCCCATAATGTATCATTAAAATTCTTTGGTGCTTCCATTCTATTGTTTTTCACGAAAGTGGACCATACTTCGAATGAAGGTTCTGAGTTTTGAGCATTGTCAAACAAGAACTTTTCTTCGTTTAAAGTAGTGTTTCCCTCTTTGTATTTTTTAATTAATCTTTCAACTTCACCCTCTTTCATAGCTATATGTTTTTCCTAATTTTATACTTACCTCTTTTCTTGCTCGTGATAACAAAACTCTCACATGTTCAATGTTAAGTTGTGTGGCAGCTGCTATTTCAATAAATTCATAACCGTCTATGTCTCGCATCATTATAACTTCCCTTTGTTGTTCGGGTAGACTTTCAATAATGTTTTTTATTACAGCATTTAACTCGTTCCATTCCAACTGTTCGTGGCCATTTTCTGATTTTAATATCTCTAGCTGAAAAGGATAGTCAGAAATCTCTAGCCTCTTCTTTTTCATTAAATCAATACAGTAATTGCGAGCTGTTAAGAATACAAAACCTGAAATATTTGGGTGTTGCCCAATTTGCTTACGCTTTGCCCAGAGTTTTATCATTATTTCTTGAATGGCATCTTCTGCGTCAGCATAGTTTCCAAGCATTCGAGAAACCATAGGAAACAAATGCTCAGATAGTGCAAATACTTTATATTTAAATTCTGTCTTATTCATTCTACACTAATAACGATAAAATGGGTACGAACATAACAAACAAAGTTGCTTTATTTACAACAAGCAACGCAACTATCTGATAATTAATCGATAATAATTCGTTTTTTAATCGACGACGCTGAATATATTCGCATTTGAAAAATGCTTATTCGAAGGGTAAAGTGATAAACGTAAAATATTCAACCCCGTCGAGTTCGAATAAATATGTAATGCCATCGGGAATATTTTTAGTTTGTGCTGCATAAAACGGGTTGGGCAACGCCTCGTAAAACATATAATGTGGTTAACCTGCCCTTACAGGGCGCAATTTTTGTGTTTTATGCAATTACCCAAGGCGTGCCTTGGGCTATGATAAGTTGCCACTTTGTGGCGAAAGATTTATGGTAGTTAGGCTTCGTCTTTGCTCAGCCTGACGAGGTATGGTGGGACTCCGCTACCGCACGACTCCCGTCGTGTGGTAACGAATAAACTACTCCGCCACACAACGGGAGTCGTGCGGCTGCAAACCAAAAACAAACACCATCAAAAAAAATGTTAGGGCTGAAAGCCCAATTCAATCCAGCCCGAGGCAACGCCTCGCGATATATGTATTGGTATGGTTTTGCGCCCTGAAAGGGCAGGTTAAAGTAGAATGACCTTTTTGATTGGGTGCAACAAAATACGATATGTACAACTTAGGCGCAGCCTAAGCCAAACGAGGTCAAAAACAAGAGTAAAAACACCCTGCAAGCCGTTTTAAACCTTTATAACATTACAAAGTTGCGTGTTGATATAAAAGAACCCCAGCCATTTAACAATGGCTGGGGCTCTTAAAATATAACTATATAAATTAAAAACTTATTAACCTTAAACCAATGGTAAACGGATTAAGCTCATCGCCCTTATTCTCTTCAAACATAGGTGTTACGTAGTAGTTTGCAAACAGGCTAATATTATCAAATCCTATGCGAGCGGTAAAGCCATATCTAAAAGGGTTCATATTAAAATCATCAGTAATTCTATCTTTCCCTTTTAGGTTCCCTTTGTAAAAAACCTTAGTTTTTGAATGTATCCGAACCCCGCCAATAACACCTGCCGATATATAAAATCGATCACCCCAATGGCCCGTAGGAATTTGAAACTCCAAAAGTATGGGTGCTACTATATGAATTGTGTGAAGGGAAGACCTAGTAACATTCATATTGGGATTGTCAACATAGCTATAATCGGCTACTGTTATACCATTTTCAACCTTTATGGTGTTTTTCTTTCGGAAATGGTAGTTATTGAATTCAACTCCTAAACCTGTAACCAGGCCAACCTTGTCCGTGCCAAAACCCATACTATACTGCACCGGATTAATGTTAAAGTTCCACGAACGTGCTTGGTTAATTTCAAAATACCTAAGGTCGCCCTGCATATTCATTGAGTGCGATGGGTCCATAACCCCGTTAAAGCCCCACTCAAAACCAGACCAATTACCCGTAAACCTTCTTTTATAAACGTATCTGTAATTCCTGTCCTTGTCCGAATCGAAAGTATGCTTGTTTCTACTATTGGGTACCTCAATACTTGTCTTTTCGCCATTTTCGATAATGATAATTCTCTTACTCCCTACTCTAATATGAGTGGTATCATTACGATTAGATCCAAACTCTTTATCCAAATCCACATTATAAAGAGTATCTGTTTTATTAAACATCCCATGAACTATAACTGTGTCTGTTGTAAATTCTGTAATGGAGTCGTTTCGCTCTAATTTGCGCAACTTTTCAATCCCATTTTCTTGCGAATTGCCATAGGTAGCACAAAGCAAAATTAGTAGTGTTGTGGTTAGTAATTTCATAATATTTAGTTTTTTGTATGTTTGATGGTATGACGGGGGACGCTTGCGAAATGTTACAGCGGTTTGTTAACTTATGGTAATTTAATCTGGTAATTCCCTTTGTGAAAGCCTGATAGGTGTGAATTATTATCGTTCGTGTTTTACTGGTACCGATACAGCAAAAAATCGGGAGCTAAAATTAATTTTTTTAATGTAGCCATTCACATCAGTTTCTTTTGTTAAACTTATATCCCTTTCCGAAAGTCTTGCTAGCCTGTTAACGCCCATCTGGGCCAGTTCAAAAAGGCCAAACGATCGATTTCCAGATGAGGATTTCTTGCTAATTTCTGCAGCGCTATTATTTAAAGCTAGTAACTCATTATAATTTATATAAATATGATTATCTGAATTATACGATATACTAGTTAACTCAATACTTGAAAGTTTTGCTATTGTTATGTCTTGTCTAGGTTCTTTGAGTTCAGAGTTATCTTCAACCTGCTCCGGAGTAGTAACATTAGCACTTATAGGTAAAGGCTTACTTGTACCTAAAGCTTTAATATCGATGTCTGCCTTGGTTTCTGGTAAGATAATTTTCTTAATTGAAATAGGGTTTAATAGAATGGTATTTTCTGGCTGCGTGCGGATGTTACTAGCCATCTGTAACGGCGAATGTTCAAAGGTTTTAGGTAGAAAGAACAGTATGCCCAGCAAAATGGCAGCCGAAGCAGCAGCGGTGCTAACAAAACCTATTAAATGTCTGTACGATAGGTTTAGAAAACCATAACGCTTTAGCGCTACCTTTTTTGCATAACGAATGCTCGTATCAGGAATAAGCTTCGTTTTTTGGAAAAGCACGTACGATTCTGTCTCAACAACACTATGCTTTAGCACAGTTTCAAGCTCTTGCGTCTCTAAAGTTGTAATATCATTCTCAAGTTTAGCAATGCACAGGTAATCGAAGCGACTCTCGATACCGCTAGGCATAGCACCTTTATAAACAGAATGCTTATTGGGATAGTGTGTGTTAGTTGGTTCAAGAACTGCAGATTGAAGACCATTAAGTTCCTCGGCAAGAGCAGGATTATTTGCTAAAAAACGGCGTAACTCCTCCTCCTTCGAAGGCGACAAAGTGCCATCGATAAAATCGATAAAGTAGGTTTCGTAGTTTTCGCTGTTAATATGCATAGCTATATTACTGTTTCTAGGTGTCCGATGTATTGTTTTAAGGTAAGGCGTGCTCTGTAAATATATACCTTTACCTGCGATTCATTCAGCCCTGTAATCTCCTCAATTTCTTGGTACGAATAACCTTCATAATCTCTCAGAAGAATAACCGAACGTTGTATTTCGGGTAACTTTTTAAGCGCCTCATGAAGAATTTCCTGCAAATCGCTATACTGCGTTCCTGTGGTTAACGGCTCTACCACAACATTCTCAATTGTGGTAATACGTTTGCCTAATCTAATTGAATCAATACTTGTATGGTAAGCCGAGGTAAAAAGGTACGATTTGGCTTTAGCATAATCTACCGTCTCGTGCTTAACCCATAACCGCTCAAAGCAATCCTGCACAACATCGTTCGCACTATCAATATCGATTAGCATTTTGAAAGCGAATCGATACAATCCGTCGGCAAATTTATCAACGCATATATTATATTCCTTGGCGGTCATTCAAATAGATAGAAAATTCGGTAATAGGACGAAGTTACATCTAAAAAGTTACAGCAAATAAAAGAATTCCAAATAACACTAAGTAATCACATATCAATTTAGTTTTATTAAGGCTGTCGGCTATAATAAAATAGTGAGTTACTTCTTATAAACAAAAACGATGTTGAAGCAACTATAATCATCAAAAAAAAATTGAACAAAAAGGGAACCAACCTGATTAATAATTGTTTTAAAAACAGAGATATTAAACTGAAAATTATTAAGATTGTAGATTAGTTCAAAGAATGTACCATAGATTTAACACCCTTGTTAACGATTTTAACATTTACGTGTGTGATTACTCTATGCATATTCAGAACAGTAGTTAAAAAACTAAAAACAGGTATATGAAAAGATTAATTTTAGCTGTAATTGCTTCAACAATTCTTTTAGGTTGCAGTAACTTAGTAAGTGATAGCAAGCATAATATGGAGCAAGAGAATTTAACGCTTGCTACCATATGGTACCAAAACTCGCCCGAGGTAAAAGCATTGTACTACCAAGGGTTTAATATTGCCAAAGAGAGGGTTCTGGAATTTAAGCAAACAGAAAGCGTAAAGCCAAAAGCGGTTGTTGTTGACATAGATGAAACGATGGTAGACAATAGCTCCTTTCAAGGGAAAATGATTAAAACCGGTAAGCCTTTTACCCCGGAGATGTGGAGCGAATGGGTTTCACTCGAAAAAGCGGAGGCGCTTCCGGGCGCGGTTGAGTTCTCACAGTTCTGCAAAGCAGAAGGAGTTGAAGTGATATACCTAAGCAACCGCACGCTCGATGAGCTGGATGCTACCATGCGAAATATGCAAAAGTTGGGTTTTGCGTTTATAAACCCCGAAAATTTTTACTTAAAGGATGAAACAAGTAAAAAGGAAAATCGGCGAGAACAAGTTGCAGAAAAATTTGAAATTATTCTATTACTGGGAGATAACCTAAACGATTTTGCCGAGGTTTTTGAGAACCGTACCAACAATTGGGGCGTATCAGTAGTTGATGAGCAGCGCGAGCAGTTTGGCCGTAGGTTTATTGCTTTTCCAAACCCAATGTATGGCGATTGGGAAAAGAATATATACAACTACGAGCGTGTAGAAAACGAAAAAACTCGCTTTACCCTCCGACGCGGAACCGTAAAATCATTTTAATAGAATCCTTAAAATCTACTAATATTTAAGCTTTCGCAACCTCGAATTAATGTAAAACTCTGCCTAACTCACAGGCAGGTTATAATAGTTATATTTGCACCAAACTTTAAAAAATGAGAATCAATTCGTCAGATATTGAAATAATGTCGCCAGCCGGCAACTTTGAGTCGTTAATGGCCGCAATACAAGGCGGTGCCAATTCGGTTTACTTCGGTGTTGGGCATCTTAATATGCGAGCCAGGTCAAGCGTTAACTTTACGGCCAACGATTTGTCGAAAATAGTAGAAATATGCTCCGAGAAAAACGTAAAAACCTACCTCACGGTTAATACCGTACTATACGACCACGACCTGCCAGCAATGCGAAAAACCATTGATGCGGCATCCGCAGCAGGGGTAACAGCAGTAATAGTGTCCGACCAATCGGCAATAAGTTATGCACGTGAACAAAAAGTTGAAGTGCACCTATCTACTCAACTAAATATCAGCAATACCGAGTCGTTAAAATTTTACTCGCAGTGGGCCGATGTGGCCGTTTTGGCACGCGAACTTACGCTTGACCAAGTGGCTGCAATTGCCCGAAATATCGACGAACAGAATATAGTAGGTCCATCGGGTAAAAAAATTCAGGTTGAAATTTTTGCACACGGAGCGCTATGTATGGCTGTTTCGGGCAAATGCTATATGAGTTTACATCAGGCAAACTCATCGGCAAATCGTGGGGCTTGCCTGCAAATTTGTCGACGTTCATACACTTTAACTGATAATGAAACTGGCGACCAGTTAGAAGTTGACAATGAATACATTATGTCGCCCAAAGATTTGTGCACCATTGGGTTTTTAAATAAGGTTATTGATTCCGGCGTTAGGGTGCTCAAACTTGAAGGAAGAGCGCGCAGTCCGGAGTACGTTAAAACCGTAACCCAATGCTATCGCGAAGCTGTAGAAGCCATTGCCGATGGCACATACACGCAGGAAAAGATTGACGATTGGACAGTGCGCCTTTCAAAAGTATTTAACCGTGGATTTTGGGATGGCTACTACCTTGGACAAAGGTTGGGCGAATGGAGTCATCAGTACGGCAGCGTGGCCACAGAACGAAAAGTTTATGTTGGCAAAATTACAAACTATTACTCGAATCTAGGTGTGGCTGAACTTAAAGCCGAAGCGAGCGAACTTATTAAAAACGATAAAGTGCTGATTATTGGACCAACAACGGGAGTAGTTGAACTAACGGTTGAAGATATAAGGATTGATGACAAGTCCGTGGAACAATGTCCAAAGGGAGTAAAATGCTCCTTTGAGCTACCCAATTTGGTGAGGCGAAACGACAAGTTGTATCGGATTGTTGAATTGGAACCAAAGAGCCGATAGACTAATGCACCCCTAAAAAGCACCTCTTAAATTACCTAACGGGTGGAGTGTGTTTTGCGCCACGACGACCGGAGCATGTTATTCATTTCACGTTAAAAAGCCAAATTGAAATGAATAGTAACCTAATCAACAAAAAAGTGGAACCTAAAATACACCGCGTGTTAGCGAGCGTATTTCATTCTTTTTTGTTCATCGAATATAACTACAACGTTCCTCGTTATTCTGTAAAATTCTCCGCGTCTATAATAAATATTCCACTCTGGTATTAGGTTAACAACTCTTAGTGCTTCCTGATTTAATTTTTCATTCTCAGACCCTCTCCAGATATAAACACTATCTGGCTTAGGTGTTTCACCTGATACAATGGTAGTTAAAACTTTGATTTTTCCGTTTTTTAGATCTGGAACCTTTTCCCAATCAATATTTGAATAAATGAAATTCTGAAGGCTATCCCTATTTTCAGCAAATATTGATTTATATGATTTTGTATTATCATACTCTCTCTGTTCTATCAATTTTCCATTCTTAATAGTCAATACGTGTTCAGTTTCATAAAATTGGCAGCCTCTACCAAGGTAATGTATGAGTTTACCTTTAGGGATTAGTAATTGCTCAGATATCCAAGTTGCCTTTACCTTTCCATCCTCGTATTCAGCACCAAAAAGAGATTCTAAATCAGATTTAATAATGTCATTGTCATGTTTTGCTCTAAAAATGCCGGTAAGATAAATTTCATTTTCAATAATTGTCCAGTCTGCAATGTAATCAGTCCCCCAAGATATATTAATTCCAGCCTCTTTTTCTCCAAATATTATTGAACTTAATGAATCAATGTCATTACGAAGATATAAAAGTTCAAATGGTTTTGATAAAACAGAAACATGTGTTGTGTCGCCATTCCATATCAATCTATCACCAGCTAGTAGGCTATTTGCAAATCCAGAAAACTGAATAATTAGAATAACTAATATGTTAATGAGTCTTTTCATCATAGCTCGCTAACTCCTACTTCTCAGGTACGCAAACTTTATTTACAGGGCTAAAGAATGTACCCAGCGATTTTGCCAAAACTATGGCAACCGGAATGCCGACTATTGAAAAGAATAAACCAACTATTTGGCATATGGTTATAATTGCCAAGACAAGTCCGATTGGAAAATATAATATGCTAACAATAATACCGTAAGCCTGCCAAAGCCTGTTTTGCCTCCTATTTAGCGTATTTCGACTTACCATTTTCCTTGAAAACGGCGTTAGCAAAAACTGCGATAGCTGTATCAATCCTAGTCCAATGGGAGCTGCAACAATTGTTAGAGTTAGAATTCCTCCAACTATAAATGTCCAGAATGCGGTAACAAACCCTAAAAAGGGGATATGCCATATAATGTTTGCCAGTGTACGCATAACTACTGCTACTTATTAATTTCAACTAGTAAAATACCTGTCTTCCTATCCAAACCCATTATGGGGTTCACAATGTAAAAAGTACTTCCCTTATCAATTACCACAATAGATGAAGCGTTAACAACCTCTTTATCATCAATTAAAGTATCGTTATCTATTTTATTTGTTGAAATAATTATGCTGCCATCCTCGGGCTTAATTAGAGCTATACGCACAATATCATCGGTTTGTAAGTAGTTAATAAACAAGGTTTCAACCTGATCAATATTGTTGCGGTTGAGCTCACTTCTAACGGCCCAACTAAATATTCGAACATTATTTTGCCTATAGTTTAAGCTAAGGCTATCTCTAAGCGCAACAAGTTCCTTGGCGTGCCTAACTTTTACTTGGTTGTTTCTTATGGATAGAGTTCCGTAAACTACTGACACCAAAACAACTGCAATTAAAACTGTTGATAGCAAAGGATGCCTTACAAAATAATTACGGTTCGACTCTTTTTTAACCTTAGGGCTCGACTTGATTTCTTGCGTTGAACTGATTGTCATTATATTCAATTTTATTTGTCGTACTTAAAACGCTCTGTGTACTATGTAAAATTATCAAAAAAACTCTAACTTTACAAAAACACGAAGAGAATCGATCCCCGTTTCCAGGCGGGCTACAATATTTCCTTCTTAATAATGTGAATATGACAATCGCCAAACTTCAAATATACAGATACAAATGCATTGCCTGTGGTTTTTGCCTACCTGTAGCACCCGAGATTTTTACCCTTTCGCAAGCTGACGGGAAGCTAACCTGGGCTAAAACCCCTCTTTTTAATGAAGACATACAGCTTGTTACAGACCCTAACTTATTTACCGACAAGGCGTTGGTGATGGTAAATGTTTGTCCCGTGAAAGCATTAAGCATCATTTAAGCTACAGCAAACGGATAACACTCTGTAAATCAGGGTTATAATTAACTTTAAATCCTCGTGAAACAAAAATATATTGTAAACTGTTAGTAATAACAAAATAAAATCATAATTTTATATCCAATATATTGAATAGCATATTTTCTTAAAACATATAACTATGGACTCTAAATCGCAAAAATTGATAGTTCCTTGGGACTTTACTAGTGTATCCGAGAACGCTTTGCTTTATGCTCTAAAAATTGGTTCTTTCGCCGACAGTTTTTCTGTAGAATTAATTCACGTTATTGAAACTGGCGGTATGTTTAGCAAGGGTAAGATGAGTGAACAGGAAGCAACCGAAAAGATTAAGCAAGATGCTGTTCGCATAAAAAAGGAGTATGGAGTTGAAGTTAAAACAATTGTTCAGGAAGGTAGTATTTTTCATACCATTAGCGAGTATGCATTCGATGTAGAGGCCGATACGGTTATTATGGGAACGCATGGAATAAAAGGCGTGCAAAAACTTACAGGAAGTAAGGCTCTTAAGGTTATTGCTGGTTCGAACGTCCCATTTCTGGTTATACAGGATAAGCCCCGCGAAGGTCGTATTTTTGAAAATATAATTTTCCCCCTCGACTACAGGCTTAATGAAAAAGACCGATTAAGATGGGCCATTAGAACTGCCCATCAGTTTAATTCGAGGGTACACATCATTCTTCCTCACGCTTCGGATGCAGGAATTCTGAAAAAAATAAACTACAATTTAACATTTTCCATAAAGCATCTTGAGGTTAATGACATTAAGTATGAGGTTCATAACGCTAACAGAGGGGGTAGTTTCTCCGATGAAATTATAAAGCTTGCTACCGACTTAGAATCTGATTTAATACTTATAATGACTACGCCAAACCTCGATTTTACCGACTATATTTTTGGCGCTCAAGAGCAGTATGTAATTGCTAACCATGCTAAGATTCCAGTGCTTTGTGTTAATCCGGTAATGCTATAAGGGTCTACCTATACTTTGTTTCGTGGTCGTCAAGTATGCTCAGGTAGCTATAGTACCTCGAGGGGTTTATGGTATTATTGTCAACCGCTTCTTTTACAGCACAACCAGGCTCATGCTCGTGGGTGCAATTTTGGTACTGACACTTTGAGGATACCTCAAAGATTTCTGGAAAGAAATGGAATATTTCTCGCTTGTCCATATCTACCAATCCAAAACCTTTAATACCTGGCGTATCAATAATATATCCGCCATTGTCTAAAGGGAACATCTCGCTAAATGTGGTGGTATGTTTTCCCTTATGATGGTGGTGCGAAATCTCTGCGGTTCTTAGCTTAAGAGAAGGTTCAACGAGGTTTATAAGGGTACTTTTACCTACCCCTGAATTTCCAGAGAACAGGCTCACTTTCCCTCCGATTAATTCTTGTATTTGGCTAATGCCCTCGCCTGTCTTTGCCGACACGGTGTAGCAGGGATATAATGGTTTATATATTGAAAGGTAGTGGTTTAGCTTTTGTTGAAGTTCAACACTGACATATAGGTCTATCTTATTAAAAAGTAGTATAGCAGGTATTTGGTACGCCTCGGATGTAGCCAGGTAGCGGTCGATAAAAACAGGATTAGTTTCAGGGAAATCGATGGTTATAACCAGCAGGGCTTGGTCAATATTGGCGGCAATGATATGCGCCTCGCGCGAAAGGTTTGTTGACCTCCGAATAATATAATTTTTTCGAGGTTCAACTCCCACAATGTTGCCAGTAACTCCATCCTCCTCAACATCAAAAACAACCTCATCGCCAACAGTAACGGGATTTGTGGTTCGCGATGATTTTAACCTTAACTTGCCTCTAATTTTACAGTTGTATATTTGACCTTTCTCGTCTTTAATAGTGTACCAACTGCCTGTTGACTTTAATACTTTTCCTCTCATTGCTCAAAACCTGTTTTATGGTGTAAATTTAGCATTTTAATGCGAGTATTACACGGCGAGCATACTTTGAAAAAGGGGCAAAAAGGTGTTGTTCGCCCTCTTTTGCCCCTTGCTATTAGTTTTGCCAATTACTGCTCGATGTCGTTTAGTTAAAACTGTCGGCTTCTACTTCTCTCAATCTGACCGTCAGCCTGAGCGAAGTAGAAGGGACGGTTATTAATAAATAGTAGATTACATCATATTAACTAAACAACATTAAATTACTAATCTTCTTTAATTGGTTTAAACCCGTTGCCTAAAATTTCGTTGGCGTCAATTACGGTAATAAATGCATTTGTATCTATTTTCTCTATTAAATCTCTAATCATATAAACCTCCCTACGGCTAACATTGGTGAAAATAATCTTTTTTTCCTTCCCTTCGTACATACCAATCCCGTATATTAGGGTGCCGCCTCTATCCATATCATAGATCAACTTTTGGCGTATTTGCTCGTATTCGTCCGAGATAATAAAAAGTGTTTTATCATAGCTTACTCCCTGTATGGTCATATCAATTACTTTACCCGTAATGTAAATTACGAGCCATGAGTACAGGGGTATTTTCCAATCTTTAAATGCAACCAGCGCCAATAGCACGATGGCTGAGTCAACGTAAATCATAAGTTGGCCAAGAGACATGCGGGTGTACTTGGCAATTATCATAGCAATAATATCAGAACCACCACTGGTAGCCTTGGTTTTAAAAATAAGGCCCAAACCAAAACCAACAAGAACACCACCAAAAATTGCCGATAGTAAAACGTCATCAACAAGGGGTTCATAGCCAAAAAGGTAGTGCTGAAAATCGATAAAAACCGAGGTTAACACAAACCCAACTACCGTTTTTATTCCGAACCGTGGTCCAAGTATCTTTATGCCAATAATAGTAAGCGGAATATTAAGCGCTAGTCCAATGGCACCAATTGGCAGCCCTTCGGGTGCCCAACTAAACATACCCTGTGTAAGGTAGTGAATAACAATTCCTATTCCGTAAACACCACCTGGTGCAATACGGTGTGGGTCGATAAAAAAGACAAAACCTGATGCAAGAATAAAAGCACCAACGGTAATGAGGCTCCACACCTTAAACCATTCTTTAGTGAATAGTTTCTCTTTTGATACATAGCTCATTTTGAGTAGTTTTAAGCAGTTTATATTTTAGAAAAATCAACTGCAAAATTAGTATAAAAGAATATATTTCTAGGGCTAAACTAGCCTAGTGACACGAATAAAATATAGTGTGCTAAATAGAGTTTGAAACAGAGGGTTTTAATACTAGTGCAAATAGAGTATAGGTTAGTTCTTTCTATCCATTATCCTGTTTGCCAAGTGTCTTAGTATTTCTCTTTTTTCGGGGTTCACATTAATTTTGTCTAATGCAGTCAGAGCATTATCAAAGTACTCCTTAATTTTCTCTTCAGTCTTCGTTTTTACATCTAGCTCATCATAAATTTTAAGAACCTCTTTTACCTTCACCAGCGGATCAAGCCCTTGTGCTTTAAAGTAGCTAGTCAGCAGTTCAAGCGATTTTCCTTTGGCTTGGGAGAAAGCCTTAACCGTTAGGAACGTTTTTTTATTCTCAACTATATCGCCTCCAATCTGTTTTCCAAAGGTATTGGCGTTGCCATACGAATCGAATAGGTCATCTTGAAGTTGAAATGCAAGACCAAGGTTTTTACCAAATTCGCCAAGCCTTAAAATATCTGCCTGCGAAGCGTTGCCAACTATACCACCAATTTCGAGCGCACCCTGAAGTAGTACCGATGTTTTGAGCTCTATCATTTTAATATACTCATCCTGCGTAACGAATTGAGCATTCTCAAAATCCATATCGTATTGCTGTCCATCACACACACCAAGCGCAATTTTATTAAATGTGGTAAGTACTTGTGAAAGATACTCCTTGTCGGTTTTTGAAACCTGTTGGTAAGCCAAAATATTAAGGGCATCGCCGCTAAGAATGGCAACATCTTGTCCCCACTTTGCAAAAACCGTTGGCTGGTTTCTGCGGATAGGGGCATTATCCATTATATCATCATGAATAAGCGTGAAGTTGTGAAATAGTTCTATTGCAAGCGCAGGATAAAGAGCCTTCTCAATTGAATCGGAAAACATATTGCAAGCAGCCAAAACCAACACGGGTCGAATCCTTTTTCCACCTGAGGCAAGTGTATATCTGATTGGTTCGTACAATCTATTGGGTTCCTTAGGTATATTAACATTTAATATTCCTTTATCGGCAATATCTATGAGTTCTTCTATACTATACATTTTAGCTTTGGATTAAATTAGTTACTTAAGTAAAGATATAAACATTATAATAATAAAAAATGATTTTTTGTTCCCGATATGCTGTTACTTATTATATTTTAACAGCGACAACAAAACAGAGGGCAACAAAATTAGGTTGCTAAAGAGGGCTATAAGCAGGGTAAGCGAAACGAGCAATCCGAGTGAAACCGTGCCACCAAACTGTGAACATATAAAAATGCCAAACCCAAAAAAGAGTACAACCGAAGTGTAAATCATACTAACTCCAGTTTCTCTTATGGCACATATTATTGACACCTTTTTATTCTGTTGCGTTCTTAAAAGTTCCTGGCGATATTTCGATAGAAAGTGGATTGAGCTGTCAACGGATATTCCAAAGGCTATACTAAAAACAATAACGGTACTAGGTTTAAGCGGGATGCCTAGAAAGCCCATTGCAGCTGCAGTAAAAAGAAGCGGAATTAGGTTTGGCAATATGGAGAGCAGTACCATTTGAAGTTTTTTAAACATTGCGGTCATAAAAACTGATATTATGACAATAGCAGCTAAAAGACTAGTAAACAAACTTTTAACTAGATAGTCATTCCCTTTGGCTGCAATAACACTTCCGCCCGAAATTTCAACCTTACTTGCATCGCTCTGAAATATTGAATCAGCGTCAGTTCTAATCTCTTTTTCAAGGTTTTTTATCCTAATCGACCCTATATCGGCAACATTATATACTATGCGGGTAATTTGTGCTGTTGAGTCGGCAAAACGCTTTAGCATTTCGTTGCCGCCCATTTTTTTGGGCAGGTACGCCATTATAAAGTTTCGCTCAAAACCCGAAGGTATTTTATACTGATTTTTTTTACCATTATAGTACCCTTGTCGTGCAAATTTTGCAGCCTCGGCAACCGACAGTGGCTTTGATAGTTCAGGATAGGCCTGCAGCTGTTTTTGCAATGCATTAACACGAGTCAAGGTTTTTTCCTGAAGTATACCTTTCGGTACATCGGTATCAATAACTATTTCCAGCGGCATAACCCCTGTAAAATTCTTCTCGAAAAACTTTAAATCAATGTAAGCAGGGTGTTTTTTTGGTATATCATCAACCATAAAACCCAGACTTTGTATTCTTGAAACACCCCAAAAGCTAATCAAGACAATGGCTACTGTACCCATAAAAACCATCTTTCGGTGGTATAGGGCTGTACTTACAACCCTTGTTATTACGTTACGCATTCTTTGACCATTTAGATGCTTTAAGTGCTTTGGTTGGGGTGGAGGCAAAAAGCTAAAAATGGTGGGTATAAGCAGTAATGAAACTAAAAAAACGGCCATTATGTCGATGGCAGCAACAAGTCCAAATTCAACTAGAATAGGAATACTTGTAAAAATAAGAGTCCCAAAGCCAGCTGCCGTAGTAAGATTGGTTAGAAAAGTTGCGCTTCCAATATTTTGAATAACCCGATGTAGCGCTTTAATTTTATTACCATGAATGCTATACTCGTGGTGATACTTATTAAGAAGGTAAACGCAGTTTGGTACGCCAATTACAATTATTAAGGGCGGAATAACAGCAGTAAGCAGAGTAATTTGGTAGCCCAGTAGCGACATTATTCCTAAACCCCATATAACCGAAACGGACACAACCAGTAAAACGAAGGCTGTTATTCTGAACGACTTAAAAAGCAGGTAGATAATGACAGCCGTAATTAGAGCGGCCAAAAAGATGAACAAAACCATTTCGCCCTTAATCATTTCGCCCACCGTAATCCGAATATAAGGTAAGCCTGAGTAGCGAAGTTCCTTACCCGTTTCTTGCTCAAACTTTTGGCAAGTACTAACAACGGTTTTCATAAATGGAACACGAATTGGGGTACTAATCTTGTCGTACCTAAGCGAAACCATCATAAGATAAACTCCGGTTTGCTTATTGTAAATTAGGCTCTCGTATATGGGTAAATCAAAAGCAATGGCCTTAAGTGAATCAATATTAACCAGGTTTAAGTCTTCGGGAAACACACGGCTAAAAGTAAATTCCTTCTTCTCGGTATCCTTGCCAAGCGAAAAAATATCAATTATTGAAAAAACCTGCTCTACCCCATCAATTGCAAGAAGTTCTTCCTGAAGTTTCTTCCAGCTTGTAAGGTTTTTTGTGGTAAAAAAATTGGAGTCTTGCACGCCAATCACCATTAGATTTTCACCCTTACCAAAAATTTCAGTATGGTGCCTGTGCTTAATTAAAAGGCTGTCGGTGGCAGGAAGCAACGGTGTTGGTTCGTAATTAAATTTCAGCGAGAATATATTATAAGCCATAAAGGCAGTAATAATGCCTACCGAAATAAGAACAAAAAGCCTGTTGTGAAGAATAAATCTTGCAATTTTTTGAAAAATCATAAGCCTAAAAAAATGAACCACAAAGGTAACAAAATTGGTTAATGTGTGCCCAATCAGCATGCTCATAACTATGAATAAAATAACTTAGCTTTAATTTAACATTGCACTTAAAGTTGAGTTAACTTTGTTTTAGTAGTTTTGTCTCTCTTAATGTTCTAACATATTAGATATGGACTATAGTATAATGGACTTTTTACGCCTGGTTGGTTCTCTGGGCATGTTCCTCTTCGGGATGAAAATGCTTAGCGAGTCGTTACAAAAGGTTGCCGGCGATAAAATGCGAACCATTTTAACTGCAATGACCTCAACCCGATTTATGGGTATTTTAACAGGTGTAATTGTAACATCGGTAGTTCAGTCGAGTTCGGCAACAACGGTAATGCTTGTAAGTTTTGTAAATGCCGGACTAATATCTCTTACCCAGTCTATTGGCGTAATAATGGGCGCAAATATTGGCACCACGATTACAGCCTGGATGATATCACTGTTAGGTTTTAAATTTTCAATCAGTGCTCTTGCACTCCCTCTTATTGGAGTTGGATTTCCTTTGGTTTTTAGTAAAAAGAATAACCGTAGGTCATGGGGTGAGCTCTTGGTAGGGTTTTCGTTACTATTTCTTGGTCTCGATTTTCTAAAAAACTCGTTCCCAGACATTGGACAAAGCCCTGAAATTCTATCTTTCCTTTTTAAATATACTGACTATGGTATATTTTCAACCCTACTATTTATTGCAATTGGCACAATACTAACGGTAATAATTCAATCGTCGAGTGCAACAATGGCCCTTACACTTATTATGTGCAACAGCGGTTGGATAAGTTTTGATATGGCCGCAGCAATGGTACTCGGCGAAAACATTGGAACAACCATTACCGCTAACCTTGCGGCAGCGGTTGCTAACGTTTCGGCAAAACGTACGGCTATGGCACACTTAATATTTAACCTTTTTGGTGTGGTTTGGATGCTATTTATATTTAAATTTTACATCACTACGGTTGCTGATTTTACAATGAGGATGGGAGGATTAGACCCATTTCAAAACCCCGAGGGTGTACCAATTGCTCTTTCTGTGTTTCACTCTTCGTTTAACATTATAAACACCTTTATTTTAGTTTTTGGTACCAAGCTAATTGTAAAAATTGTTACCCGCATTATACCCTCGCCCGAGGGCGAAGAGGAAGAGTTTCGTCTTCAGCATATTGACATAGGACTTCTATCAACGGCCGAACTATCTCTTATTCAGGCTAAAAAAGAGATAATAACCTATGCAAAGCGTACCTACAAGATGTACGGTTTCTTTAAAGAACTTTTTGTGGAAACGAACGAAAAGAATTTTACTGAAACTTTCGAAAGGATTGAAAAGTACGAAGAGATTAGCGACAGGGTTGAGGTCGAAATTGCGACCTACCTCAAAAAAATATCACTTCACGGCCTAAGCGACGAGGGTTCAAAACGTTTGAGGGCAATGTTTAATATTATTAACGATATTGAAAGTGTTTCGGATAGCAACTACAGCCTTGCCAAAGCCCTTCGTAGAAAGCGAAAAGCCAACATTTGGTTCAACCAAGAGGTTCGCGACAATCTAAATCATATGTTTCAACTCGCCGATGAGGCTTACCAAGTTATGCTTCATAATCTGGAACACCACTATCATGAAATTAACTTAGGCCCTGCCTACGAAGCAGAAGAGAATATAAACAAGTACCGAAATAAGTTGCGCAAAGAGCATCTGAAAAATGTTGAGGAAGAGAAGTATAAATACCAAGCGGGGGTTATTTATAACGACCTGTTTTCGGAGGTTGAAAAACTTGGCGATTACATTATAAACGTTTCTGAAGATATTGCCGAGATAAATAATCAGCTAAAAAAGGCTGCCTCACAGAAGCAAGAAAAACAAGTAATTTCTTAACCCTTTAGAGCCTCTGCACCCGAAACAATTTCAAGTATTTCTTTGGTAATGGCGGCTTGTCTCGCCTTATTATACTGGAGTTTTAGTTCCTTACTAAGTTCTATTGCATTTTCGGTTGCCTGGTGCATAGCCGTCATTCGCGCCCCGTGTTCACCAATAGAATTTTCTAAAAGTATCTCGTAGAAAAAGGTTTGCAGAGCCATAGGGATAATCGTTTCTAGAATAGAATCTTTACTTGGCTCAAAAGTTATTTCGGGAGCGTTAATATTTACATTCAGCTTCCCCTCGGGCTTGGTGTAGGGTAAAAAACGCTTTATAACGGGTTGCTGAACGGCTGGGTTCTTAAACTCATTGTAGGCAACATAAACAGCATCGTATAAACCTTGTTCAAATGGATTTAGCAACCTTTCGTTGCAAAATTCCATAGCGGTTTCGTAATTAGCTTTAACCACTATCTCGTCATCCATAAAATGAACATTTACCCCCTTTTTTCGTAAAATATCGGCACCTTTTTTGCCAAGTCCGAAAATTTGCAGGTTCTCAGTATTCCAAATATCCTTAAAAATATGAGGTCCCTCGTCTGCTAAATATTTAACCAAATTTTGATTGAAACCGGCACACATACTTGAATTTGACGAGAACAGGACTAGTGCTACACGTTTTAGCTGCAGAGGTTCGTTAAACCATTTATTAATTGAATCGCTTCCTGCCGTTCCCGAAACCTGAAGGAAAACTTCGTCTAGCTTTTCTGAATAGCTTTGAAATCGAAAGAATGTGTCCTGAGCTCGGTGAAATTTTGCAGCAGACACCATCTTCATAGCGCTAGTTATTTTTTGCGTCGAAGCGATGGAGTTAATCCTAGTACGTATTTCTTTAAGCCCAGACATATCTTAATGTGCAAATTTTGATGATGTTTCCTCTGCCAACTTAGCAAGGGTTGAAGCAATTTCATCGTTAAAAACACCCGAAGCAATTGACTCGAGAACTCCTTTATGGCTAACCCTTAAAACATTTAAAAAATCTTTCTCAAAAGCCCTAATATTTTCAACTTCAATATTTTTCAGCAAACCCGTGGTACCACAATAAATAATGGCTATTTGTTCCTCTACGGGGAGCGGACTATTTTCGCCCTGTTTTAAAATTTCAACGTTTTTGGCGCCCTTATCGAGTACGTTAAGCGTGGCATTATCTAGGTCGGAGCCAAATTTTGAGAACGCCTCCAGCTCTCTATACTGTGCTTGGTCGAGTTTTAACGTACCAGCAACCTTTTTCATCGATTTTATTTGGGCTTTCCCTCCAACCCTCGAAACAGATATACCCACGTTAATAGCAGGTCGAACACCGCTATTAAAAAGGTTTGATTCAAGGAAAATTTGACCGTCGGTAATTGAAATTACGTTGGTGGGTATATAGGCCGAAACGTCTGCTGCTTGTGTTTCAATAATGGGCAATGCGGTGAGCGAGCCACCCCCTTTAACCATTGGTCTAATTGACTCAGGAATATCATTCATTTGGGCAGCAATGCTATCGGAGTCAATAACTCTGGCAGCTCTCTCAAGCAAGCGGCTGTGCAGGTAAAAAACGTCGCCAGGGTAGGCTTCGCGTCCTGGTGGGCGGCGAAGTAGCAATGAAACCTCACGGTACGAAACAGCTTGCTTAGAAAGGTCATCGAAAACAACTAGGGCGTGCCTTCCGGTATCACGAAAAAACTCACCTATTGCTGCACCAGCAAAGGGAGCATAGAACTGCAGTGCGGCAGGGTCTGCAGCCGTTGCCGAAACAATTACCGTATAATCGAACGCCCCGTGTTTTTCGAGCGTTTTAGCAATGCTAGCAATTGTTGAGTTTTTTTGTCCGATGGCTACATATATACAAAATACGGGTTCACCCTTCTCAAACAACGACTTTTGGTTAAGAATAGTGTCAATGGCAATGGCTGTTTTACCAGTTTGGCGGTCGCCAATAATAAGCTCTCGCTGTCCTCGGCCAATGGGTATCATAGCATCAATAGCTTTTATACCAGTTTGAAGAGGTTCGCTAACAGGCTGCCTGTAAATAACACCTGGAGCTTTTCGCTCCAGAGGCATTTCAAATGTTTCGCCAGCAACTGGTCCTTTCCCGTCAATGGGTATTCCTAGGGTATTAATTACCCTACCGAGCAATCCGTTACCAACCTGTATTGATGCAATGCGCTTGGTTCTTTTTACCTTAAAACCCTCTTTTACTAGCTCGGTGGCGCCTAAAAGAACGATACCAACGTTATCCTCTTCGAGGTTTAGAACGATGCCCATAACGCCCGATTCGAACTCAACCAGCTCATTTGATTGAACATTTGATAATCCGAATACGCGGGCAATACCATCGCCAACCTGAAGAACTGTTCCTATTTCCTCAAATCCTGTTTTAAGGTTAATACCCTCTAACTCTTTCCTTAGAACAGCCGATACTTCTGATGCCTTAATATCTGCCATAATGTTTCTTTATAGTGCTAACTAAATAATACCCAATAACTTTTTTCGAAATACTTCGAGTTCTCCTTTTACGCTCTTATCCAAATATTTATCGCCAATGGTTAACGTAAATCCTCCTATTAACTCGGGGTTAACATCCTGCTCCATCTCTATATTCTTACTCAATTTTGAGTGTAAAAACTCTTTTATGCCATTAACCAATTTTGCGCTTAGCTTGCTGGCACTTACAACAACAACCTTTAGTACCCCCTTTTTTTCACGATAAATATTTTGATACTGGAGCATCGTTAGGGTTAAACTGCTCTCCCGCTTGTTTTTAATATGCAGCGAGATTATTGAACTGAGGTCGGGTGTGAGCCTGCTTGAAACCGCTAAACAAATGGTTTGCTTTTTACTTGCTGGTACACCTTTCGAGTTAAGCAATTCAATAAAGTCTGGATTTTGCTTTGCAAACTCAAGCAACTTAATAGACTGCTCATACACTTGGGTAGTCAAACCTTTATCGTTTGCCCACCCCCACAGTGCACGTGCGTAGCTAGCAGAAACCCTTCCCTGATTCATTTTAATTTTGTGCCGAAAGTTCGTTAATAATCGCGCTAACCTGCTGTTCAAAATTCTCCTTGCCTTTAAGTTCCGAACGCAATATTCGCTCTGTTGTTTGGAGAATAATTGCCGAGGCGTACTTTTTAACCTCAAGCTGAGCAGCTTCTTTTTCGCGTAAAATAGTTAGGTTTGCCTTAGCAATAATACTCTGAGCCTCCTTTTCGGCTTTTGTTTTTGCCTCAAGAATAATGCCTTCTCCTGTTTTATTCGCTCGGGTTAAAATCTCGTTCCGTTCTGATTGCGTTTTGGCAATAACCTGAGCCTTTTTTTCCTCAAGTGTTGCCATTTCGTTGCGTGCAAACTCTGCCTCGTGCAGTGCTTTCGAAACAAAATTCTCTCTACTTTTTATAATATCGAGAATGGCTTTCCAAGCAAATTTTTTGAGGATGAATACTACAATCCCAAAGGACACTAGCATCCAAAAAAGCAGACCATAATCGGGAGTAATTAAACCCATAGCTTAGCTGTTTAGTAATTATTAAAGAAGGATAACCAGAGCACAAACGATAATTGCAAAGAACGATACTCCTTCAATAAGAGCCGCTGCAACTACCATACTGCTTCGAATATCACCGGCTGCTTCGGGCTGACGAGCCATTGATTCGAGCGCCGTAGCACCAATTTTTGCAATACCGTACGATGCCCCTAATACTATGGCAGCCGAACCTATTGCAGCGCCAATTTTTGCATACGCAGCACCGGCTGCTACCTGTAATAAAATAAGAAGTGTTGTCATTTTGTAAAATTTTTATGGTTAATAACTAGTTATGCTCTTCGGTTGCCATACCCAAAAAGAGTGCGCTAAGCATAGTAAAAACAAAAGCCTGAATAAAGGCTACAAGCAATTCGAGAAACGTCATAAAAACGGTTAGAAAAATTGTTACAACCGAAATGCCAAAGCCATAGTATGTATTAACTGCCCCAAAAATAAAGATTAGCGCAAATAGCACTAAAGCAATCATATGCCCAGCCAGCATATTAGCAAATAAACGAACCATTAAAACCGAGGGTTTAATAATCCAACTTAACGCCTCAACCAGAGGCATAATAGGAATGGGCAGTTTTAAGAATATGGGTACGCCTGGGGGGCTAACAATATGTTTCCAAAAGTTTTTATTGGCATTGGTAAGTATGGTTATTAAAGTGATTAATGCCAACGCCATTGTAACCGCTATATTGCCAGTTATATTTGCTCCAGCTGGAAAAATGGGTATTAATCCCAGCAAGTTATTTAAAAAGATAAAGAAAAAGATGGTAAGCAAAAATGGGGTAAGTTTCAAATAATGTTTCTCTCCGATAGAAGATTTGGCAATATCGTCGCGAACAAATAAAATTAAACCCTCCATTAAGCTTTGCATCCCTGTTGGTGCCTTAAGCGGATTTGCTTTATACTTGCGAGCCAATGGAATAAAAACGATTAGCAGGATAGCTATTGAAAATAAGATTCCGACTACATTCTTTTTGATTGAAAAATCGAGCGGCAAGGGCGAATCTAAAATTTGCTCCTGCTCATTAACCTCCACAATTTTTCCTTCTAAATCACCTTCGGTTATCAGTTTAAATCCCTTATAGGTATTATGGCCGTGATGAAATTTAGCTGAGGAAAAAGAAAAGAGTTTATTCTTAGTTCGACTATATAAAATTATGGGTAAGGGTACGGATATGTGTGTTTCGCCAACAGTAACAATATGCCAATCGTGCGAATCGCCAATGTGGTTAAAGATAAATTTACCCGCATCAAACTCTTTTTTTGGCGGTGTGGTCTCGTTAACCCCTTGGGTTGCGCCAACTCTTAGGCTATCTACTTCTACAGAAAAAACTGCTGTAGATGCAAGCATAACAGTAAGAAGCAAGGGATAAAAGAAGTTTCTCCTTTTCATTCAAATAAATAATTGACGGCAAACTCAAATGTAGGAACTTTAAAACGCAAAACAATGCCTAACTATTAGTTTTTTGTTTTATGAAGCCTAAAAACTCCCTAACTGTTTGAAAAAGAGACAGAAAATAGAGAATGATAAAAATCACTAAGAAGGGGATTACGTATTCTCGCATAAAAATTATGAAAAGGGCTACAAATACGAGTGAACCCAAGAATTTGATAAGGGTAATAACCATAAATCGCCTTGAAAATTTACCTGTTCCTAAATCGTGCGATTTAATTAAAATGGTGTAACTAACAACGTTAATGGTGTAAAAATAGATAAATATAAAAGGTACCAAACTAAAGTAGTGCTGCTGTGCAAAAAAGTAAAACACAGCTGCACACACTAAAGCGAGAACCATAAACTGTATGGTAGTTTTTTTAATAAATAGTTTTATTGCAGTGGACTTATCCATAAAAAATGGCATTAAGCCTTTTTATCGGGTGTGTTAGAGGTTGAAGTAACAGGGCTCTCTTTACTTACAGCTTCAATGTTCATATCGCAGTAACCTGTAAATCGGCTTCCTGGTTCAATAGCCAGTCGGCTGGTACTCATATCGCCAATAACCCTTGCTGTTGTTTTTAGCGACAGGAGTTCTGAAACCATAAACTTACCATCAACTAATCCAGATACATCACTATTTTTGCAAGATATTTCGCCTTTAATTTTACCCGTTTCGCCAACTACAACCTTGCCTTTAGCCGTAATGTTACCAACTATGCTACCATCAATTCTTAAATCGCCATTGCACATAATATCTCCGTGAATCTCGGTACCTAAACCAATTAGGTTTATGTTGTTCGAGGTTGTTTCGTTTTCGTTATACTTTGCCATAATAAAATAAATTTGGATTTAATTATTTCAATTACAATTTACAAAAATATGAAATGAATTGAAGAGAACGAGAGTATTTACATTTTTTTTGATTTTTTAACCTTTTATTACGTAGTCAACGCTGTTATGGTTAGAGGTTGTATCGGTATTATCGTTAGTATCATCGGGCAGTTCCTCCTCATCATAAAGTTCCCAGCTATATATTTTACGTTGCGGACCTTGGTGCCTGTAGGCTATAGCACAGGCAAAACCCGAAACACCTCCAAAAAGATGCCCCTCCCACGATATGGATGGCCAAAGCGGGAATACCCCCCATATCATTCCGCCATACAAAAATACAATTATCAACGATATGGCAGCTAATCGGGAGTCGCGCCTAAATACTCCACTAAAAAAAAGGAACGCTGCAAGTCCGTATACTAATCCACTGGCGCCAATATGGTAACTTGGCCTGCCGCCAACCCACAGGCAAATACCCGAGGCAATCCAAATAATAATAAAAACTTTATAGCTAAGCGCTCGGTAGAAGTAAATGATACCCGTACCCAATACCAAAAGAGGAACTGAATTTGCTATAAGGTGCTTAAAATCGCTATGCAAGAACGGAGTAAACAGAATACCGCTTAGCCCATCTAGGGTACGTGGGTACGTTCCAAGTTTATAAAAACTTATGCCCAAAGTTTTCTCGGTGAGAGCAACTAGCCAAAGAGCTAGCACGAAGAGTGCTGGTAGTAGTATGCTGTGTTTAAATATTTTACTCTCTACTGATGCCAAAATACAATATTTTAAGGTAAAGTAAACTCTGGGGCAACGCAATACAATCCCTCCATTGATGATATCCATAAGCGGTCGGTAAGGTCAACATAAAAAGATAACACCCTTTCGGCTTTTAGCTGGGGATGATTTACAATTTTATGCCATTGTGTACCATCAAAAACGGTAATACCCTCACTCTTACGATGGGTTAGCGAACCACCAATCCAAATGCGATTTTGACTATCGGAAATTATGGCGTCGACACACGGTTTTGCAAGGGTTTTAGGTGAACTAAAACCAAACCACTCTGCACCATCAAAAATGGACAATCCACCCCTAGACCTACTATAGCAACTGCCAACCCAGAGCTTACCATCGAGAGATTGGTAAAAAGTGCTAGCCGAATTATCGAACAGCCCGTGTCTGCCCGAAAAGGTTTGCCATATTTCGCCATTGTAAACGCTTACCCCCTCGGCAGAGAATCGCGAACCGCACCAAACATAGCCCTTATCATCACTATAAATACTTGTTACCGATGTAATTGCCCTATTATTTTGCGGCACAATTTGAATTGTGTTATCCTGAAAATATGCAAGTCCCGACTCGGACCCAATCCATACAATTCCCCTATAATCCTGATGAATAGCGGTAACAAAATTATCGGGCAACCCGTTTAGGGTGGTGAAATGCAACCACTGCCCGCGCTTGTTAATAAGCAACCCGCTTGCTGTACCAATCCATATTTCAAACTTATTAACTATGGCAAAACAGTTAACAAATGTTCTGGCCAAATTAAAGGGTATTTGTATCGTATCGGGCTTGTTTGCCGAAATCCAAACCAAAAAAGCCTTCCCTTTGCTATCAACTAGGTTTCCGCCAAAAATAATACTTCCATCAAGTAATTTAATTGAAGTGTGGTACGAGCCATTGGGCAAACTATCGGAGCCCGACACCTGTTGGAATTCTCCGTTACTTATAAACCCTAGCGCCCCATCGTTATTGCCATCGCTAAGTCCAACCCAAATGCACGTTGTATCCGTTTGCTGGAAAGTAAAAGGATGCTGACCGCTGGGTAAACTAACCTCACTAACCTGAGCGTAAGTCAAAAAGAATGCTGAGGTAAAAATAAGAATTAGGCAAAGGGTACGTTTCATCAGTACGTTAGTTTATGGCAAAAAGGAGCTTTACTGAACAAACCATTGATTTTTGTATCTTTAATAACGAATACAATTGTAAAGAACACTAGAGACTGTAATATGCTTATAACCTTAAAAATTGAACAGTACTAATTTTAATGCCGTTTAGCTCAGCAAAATTTAGCCAACTTTTAAATTATAACCGTTCCCTTCGACTTCAGGGTGACGGTCAGGCTGAGCGCAGTCGAAACCGACTGTACTAGCTAAACAACATTGATTATTAATTTACTAATTATTGTATCAACACCCAGTAAATGTTTGTGTTACTCTTTTTGCACGCTGTAACTCTACTGAATTATGCATTATAACCCATTGTGGAGTTTACAACTTCGCCCGATAAAACAAATGTAGTAATTTTCTTTGTTTGGAGACCAAACAATCAAATCGTTTGGTTAGGAGATTGAGGAAAGAGGGCTTATCTGCAAAGATATTTTAGCTCAATTTGCAAAAAATGAACACCAAAACATTTAGTATTCACATATATTTGCTGAATAATTAAACCTTCGGATTATTACCAATAAAATTAGAATAACCTTGCGAATAATATTCCGTAAAATTAAATTGACATACTGAAATAGTACATTTAGGGTTTTAAGGTAAATAGTATTAAGTCACACGTTTAAATATACAAGGCTATTGTCAAAATGTACCGCTACATACTTTAAAAGCCATCGTTTTTATTTTAAATTTGCAGTTCTGTTTTCATTGCTGTTTTATAGCTATTTTTGCATACATTATTTTTGTTAAATAAGCACTTGCTATGCGTTTTGCAGTTAGAGTTCTCCTTTTTTTGCTGGCTTTTGTAATAGCCTTTACCATAAGTTTAGGCATAGCAGGCTACCTATTGCAGGATAGGATAACTGCTAGTACCCTAGACTTTATTAACAAGAACTTAAAAACCGAAATAAGCGTAAAGGCAATCAAGGTGTCACTGCTAAGAGGTTTCCCTTACGCATCGGTTAGCCTAACAGATGTTGAAATTTTTGAAGGCAGTATTGAAAGAGCGCCCGAATTTGAACCTGGTCTACTGTCAATTAGTAATATTACCATCAAAGTTAGCCTTAAAGGGATACTCAAAAACGATTTCGATATTGAAAAATTTACCATTAGTGATGGGTGGATGAACCTTTACTTCGACAATAACGGAAAAGGGAATTTTGAGATATTTGAAAGGGACGAGGGAACCAAATCGAGCTGGCTTTTTAACCTCGATGCTTTTGTTTTACAGAACATAAACCTAAGCTACATTGATTTACGTACGGGCTGGATTTTTAAAGGATTAATTGAAGAAGCCAAACTCAGTGGTGAGATTTCGAATGACCAGCTACTGCTCGATACAAAGGTAAAAACATCCATTGGCGTTTTAAGGCAAGGCACGTTTTACTACGTTCAGAACAAAAAAGCCAGCCTTGAAACCACCTTTATGATTAATGATGGCGATATTCAGATTTGGCCGAGCCAGGGTACTTTGGGCAAAAGCAATTTAAACGTATCTGGAAATATAGGTCGAGCCATAGGCTCAAAGGTAAGCATCGCGGTAAGTAGTGATAACTTTGACATTGAGCATTTAATAACACTTCTATCTCAACACAATATAAAACTACCACCCAACACCAAAACTCAAGGTAACATTGGGTTTACCCTAAATGTTGACGGTTTCTCTAAAATTGAGAAACCTTACATTATGAACCTCAACTTCTATACGAATGGCCTTAAAATGCAATTACCAGAGAGACCTTCGCTTGCATTTGGCAAGATTGCAGGAACATTTAATAACGGGAAATTGGGTATGCCAGAAACCTCCGAGGTAAACATTAGCGAGTTTAACCTCACAACAGGTCAATCCAATGTATACGGTACATTTAGGGTAAAAAACCTTACCTCGCCTCTTTACCACCTAAAAGTAAATCAGAATGTTAATTTAAACGACATAACTGCGTGGGGGGCTAGTATCCCTATTGAAAAAGGGGTTGTTACAGGAAATTTTGAGGCGCTGGGCTTAATTAGCAACATCGATAACATAAATCTTGAATCGTTTGAAAACTCAAAATTTTATGCCCAGCTACAGTTAGTAGATATAGATTTTGAAGAGGTTGGGAGCATACCCGATTTAAAGGGAGTTTCGGGCAAGCTAAGTATTAACAATCAAGATATTAGTAGTGCCAAATTGTACGGACTGTTTTTTGGGTCTCATTTTGAGACAGATTTTAAGGCAACTCAGGCCTCGGCTATCGTTTTTGGTAAACAAAAAACTAGCATAAACGCAAACATTACCCTGGACTCTCTAAATACGAAATGGTTAGATTTCGCTACAGCAGATACCCAAACGGTAGATAGTAGCACAACAACCTGGGACAGAATTCACTCCATATCAGGGGATATTTTTATTGATCAATTTGTACACGATAGGTTTGAGGCAACCCCATTAAGTGCGAACATCTATATTAAGGGTAAAAACTTATACTGTAACAGCTTACTGGCGAGAGCCTGTGATGGACTCATAACGGGAAAGCTAAGCTTAACGGCCAATACGTTAAACCAAAGAAACCTAATTGTAGATTTAGATGCCGATGGGATAGATATTAGCAACCTATTTTACTCGTTTAAAGACTTTAAGCAAGAAGTTATTACTAGTAAGCACATAATGGGTGAGCTAGAGGGCTCGCTAGTATTTTCGGCCCCTATAGTAAACCAAGCGGTACTAACCGATAACATTGAAGCGAAGGGGAATCTTAAAATATTGAACGGAAGGCTAATGGATATTAAACAGCTAAATAGCCTATCGAAATTTATTGCTTTAGAGGAGCTGCGCGACATTAAATTTTCAACACTCGAAAACACGTTTACCATTACCAACGGAAGCCTTATTATCCCCGAAATGGATATAAACTCATCGGCAATTAACCTTAAAGCACTGGGAAGACATAACTTTAATGGGAACTTCGAGTACCAAACTCAACTATACCTATCGGATATAATTTTTAGGAAGGCAAGCCAAAATAAGGGGGAGAATTTAGAGTTTGGTGAGGTTGACGACGATGGTTCGGGCAGGGTAAAATTATACCTTAAAATTGAAGGAAATAACAATGATTTGAAGGTGTCGTACGATAGAGCTTCGGCACGCGAAGCGCTAAAGCAAAACCTTAGGAACGAGGGTAAGCTAATTAAAGACATTTTGCGCGAGGAATTCTCTTTCCGAAATACGAAAAAAACAAAACAAGATTCAACGGTAAAAGATTCAATTCCTACTAAACCAAAGTTTATAATTGAATGGGACTAGTATTTTAATTTTATCTGAAGTTTAAACACTAAACCATAAAATTACCAGTTATCATTCTATTGATAACATTTTAACCACTGCCTTTTGGAACCATATCTAGTTAAACAACGCTGGAAAATTTTACTGCTACTGACAGCAATTGCCATAGGGTTTGCATCGCTCTTTATTACCAACAGCTTAGTAAACGACCTTGCTCGTGAGGAGCAAAAAAAGATTGAGATTTGGGCTGAAGCGATTCGCGAAATTTCACATATAACCGACCTATCCGACTCAAGCCAGAACTTTTCAATAATTGACCAAGTTCTTCAAAATAACACCACAGTGCCCGTAATACTTACCGATGAGTGGGACAACATACTATCGTATATTAACATAAAGCCCAGCAAAATTAATACCGACGCCAAGGCCAAGCGGTACCTTAGCCATATGAAGGTGGCCAAAAGCCCCATAGTTGTAACTCTTCTCGACGATAGTAAAAATATTGTTTACTACACGGATAGCTCAACGCTAGTAAGGCTAACATATTACCCTTACATACAGCTGCTTATTATTGTGCTATTTATTTTAGCCTCATACTACGCCTTTAGCCATTCGCGCAAAGCTGAACAGAATAGAGTTTGGGTTGGCTTGGCAAAGGAAACGGCACACCAGCTAGGTACTCCCACCTCATCTCTTTTAGCTTGGTTTGAACTTATTAAAGACACCAATGTAAACCCAGAACTACTAGAAAACCTGGGTAATGACATTGCCCGTCTTGAGAAGGTTGTAACCCGATTTTCAAAAATAGGCTCAAGCCCATCGCTTATAGAAACCAATTTAGTATTGGTGGTAAACGCTACTATTAACTATTTAAGTAGCAGGGTATCAAATAAAATTCATTTCAAAAAACTTTTCAACGAATCGGATTACATTCCGGTACCATTGAATGAAACCCTCTTTGAGTGGGTGCTCGAAAATATTATAAAAAATGCCGTTGATGCCATTCAGCAAGAGGGCGAGGTAAGTATATCGATAATTGATAATACCCAAGTAGTTTTTATTGATATAACCGATACGGGAAAAGGAATTCCCCGCTCGCACTTTAAAACAATTTTTCAGCCCGGATTTACAACCAAATCGAGGGGTTGGGGGTTAGGACTTTCTCTATCTTCTCGAATTATTGAGGAGTACCATCTCGGTAAACTTTTTGTTAGTAGTTCTGAGGTTAATAAGGGCAGTACAATCAGAATAGTACTCAAAAAATATACCGACAAGAAACGTCGCTTACATTAACCCACGTTTTACTTAGGCTACAACACCAATTGCTGGCCTTTTACGCGCCACCAAATTATCCTGTGGCTTGTTCATAAAACCACTGGTTTTTTGCTGTTTTGGAAGACTTACAACTACCTCCACGCTGTCGCCCGTAAGTATTGTGTTGTACTTATTGCTATTTACAAGAATATCAATGCACTGGTGCATTATTGAATCGTTATTAATGTAGTACTCCGCCTTGCCCTTCTGAAAATAGTATCGACCCACAATCTCCTCCTCAAGTAAAAGTTTTATCTCGTGCTTGTACTGCTCAAAATCCTTATCCGAATTCTCTCTAATAACAATTTTCAGGCTATCGGTAAGGCATTTCAGCAGGTTGTCGTAGTGTTCTAGCTTCGATATTTTTATAAGCTCGCTAAGGGCATATTCGGTTTGGCTTTGGTACTCAAATTCTTTTTCATTTAAATAGGTAACAAAATCGCTGTACTGACTATCGGACAATGAAAACTTGGCTGAATTGTCAATTTGCGGCTGCTGCGTATAAAAATGGCTGGCATAATCGAATAGGTAATTTTGGGCATACAGAACAGCAGTTAGCCTGCTATAAACAGGAACTTTATGCTCAATATCGGGAGTTATTCCACCACCATCTCGAACCAAGCGACCATTTCGCGTTTCAAAATCGGACATTAACGAGTCGGGAATAAAGCGAATGCTGCCATCCTCATTACGATGCGAAAAATCAACCGCCTGAATACATCGCCCACTGGGAATATAATACTTTGCGGTGGTAATTTTAAGCTGCGAATTGTAGGGAAGTGGTCGGGTAGCTTGCACCAACCCTTTACCAAATGTACGCTCGCCAATAACAACGGCTCGGTCTAAATCCTGAAGTGCTCCAGCAACAATTTCCGATGCCGATGCCGACCCCCGATTAACCAAAACAATTAGCGGTATTTTTGCATCTAGCGGTTTTGAGGTTGTTTTGTACTCCTGGTCGAAATCCTTAATCTGTCCCTTGGTATAAACTACCAGCTCATCCTTTTCAACAAATAAATTTACAATTTTAACGGCTTCGTTAAGCAACCCTCCTGGATTACCCCTTAAATCGAGAACCAAGCTGCTAGCATTATGCTTGCTTTTTAATTCTTTTAGCGCTTTTTTAACCTCGTTGTAGGAGCTCGATGTAAAATTCGATAGTTTTATGTAGCCAATACTGTCGTGCAGCATACCATAAAACGGTACGCTGGGAATATGAATTTTATCGCGTTTAAATGAGAACGAAAGCGAATCGGCTTGACCGTAGCGTATTACTATTAAATTTAGGTCGGTTTTAGGAACCCCCTTGAGCATAGTGCTAACTTTTTGCACCTGCAAATTGTAAGTACTTATACCGTTTATACTCACAATTTTATCGCCATTAATTAAACCTGCTTTATGAGCGGGGCTGTTTTCGTATACCTCAGCAACTATAGGGTAATCGTCATTTTGCCTAATTAATGCGCCCATACCACCGTACTCGCCAGTGGTTTGAAATTCGAGAGTTTCCATCTCTTCCTCGGGAATAAACTGGTTGTATGGGTCGAGCGATTGAAGCATTGCATCGATACCCGTTTTTACAAGTTTTTCGGGGTCAGGCTGGTCAACATAAAAAATATTTACCTCGCGAATAAATGCAAAGAATATATCGAGGCTTTTAGAGAGTCTAAAATCAACAGATTTGAACGAAAACACCCCCAGTAGCAATACAGCTATAGATAACAAGATGAGGGGTTTCTGGATTTTTTTTGAAATGAATTTCATAAAATATATTTTGTATAAAATAGCTTACTAAACGCCTTTAACTATTGAATAAAACAATCCCAAGATGCAACTACGATTAATGGCTTACTTTTTTTCGGCTCAAACTGCATCGAAAAACAAAGTAAGCAAATATTAAACCAAATACTTACTTGCTCACTCTTAAATACTACAAAAAAGGCGAGAATACTTAGCTACTAAAATTTATGGAACGGGGTCGTGCCCACTGCCACCCCAAGGGTTGCAACTTAATATCCTTTTTAAGCCGAGCCAAAAACCTTTAAACGGACCGTGCTTTGTTATGGCCTCTAGGCAGTATGTTGAGCAAGTGGGAGTATACCTGCAGCTTGGCGGAAAGAAGGGACTAATAAACATTTGGTAAGCCTTAATGGGTAGCGACAATATGAAAATTAGTATGTTTCGAATTACACCCATACCTAAAGTTTAATCTTCTTTTCTGTTAATTGCTGCATAATTTTTACCACTGAAGCCTGTATCTGTTCAAAGGTTAACGCATCGGAAGCCACATACAAAAGTGCCAGTTTTAGCTCAATATTATTCTCTAAACACCAGCAGGTTAGTATTTGTTTATTAAGCCTATAAGCTTCGCGCATTTTGCGGCGTATGCTGTTTCTACTTACCGCCTTTTTAAATTTTCGTTTGGGAACTACAAACATAACTTGGCAGGATGCCACGCCTTGGGTTGGCTCGGTTACGTAAAATATTGCTTTTATTGGATACGCAAACACGTTTTCACCAGAAGCGAAAACCTTATCAATGCTAATTTTACTGCAAAGGCGGTCGCTTTTGGGAAACCCATAAAGTTTTTTGTTTGCCTGATTATTTTGCACTATGCCCCTTTTTAACTAGTAAGATGCTAAGATAAAACTCCTTGAGTAGATATAAAAAAAAGGGGTAACCTTCTTACTTGTTTTCCTTATTATGCTGTTTAATAAAGTCGTCAAGTGCTTGTGTCATACTTGGCCAAGCGGGTGTAGGAGTTTGTATATCAACCCTAAGTTTACTATCCTTTGCAGCTTTGGCCGTTGTTGGACCAAACACGGCTATTTTTGTACCATTTTGCACAAAATTGGGGAAGTTTTTAAAGAGCGATTTAATGCCACTGGGACTGTAAAATACAATAATATCGTAGTTAACATCCTTTAAATCTGATAAATCGCTACTTACGGTGCGGTACAGGATAGCTTTAGTATACTTTATCTTCGCTTTATCAAGCGATTTAGGTATCTCTGCCTTATGCATATCCGATAGAGGCACTAAAAACTTTTCGGTTTTGTGCTTAGTAACAACATCCATAAGCTGCAAAAAATTACCCGTGCCAAAGAAAATTTTTCGCTTACGGTAAACAATGTACTTCTGCAGATATAGTGCAACTGCCTCAGTTATACAAAAGTACTTCATATCTTCAGGAACAGTTACCCTTACCTCCTCGCACATTCGAAAGAAATGGTCGATAGCTGTTCGACTAGTGAAAATTACTGCCGTATGCTCAAGTATGTCAATTCGTTGCTGACGAAACTCTTTAGATGATACTCCTTCAACCTGTATAAAAGGTCGGAAATCAATCTTCAGGTTATACTTGTTAATAAGTTCATTATAAGGGGATTTTTCGCTTTGAGGTTCGGGCTGCGAAACGATAATCGTTTTGATTTTCAAGGTCATAGATGTTTTATTCAACAACACATTATTCCACAAAAATCTCTTTAAAAACTAGTAAAAGAGGAATAAATTCAAGGGCACAAAGATATAAAAATAAATAGAACATTGAAAACTGGTTAAAAAGAAATACCTGAACAATACGGATAAACCTGAGAAATAGAATTATTGTTGTGATACCTAAAATTGTATACACCACGGCAAGTTGAGCGGGTTCAAATGTATATAATGCCAAAATATTTAGAGGGATTAGAGCTATGCCCAAAACCCGTGCGTGTAAATGCTGGTTTAAATTTAATTGCTTTAGCTGCTCACTCTGATTTGAAACAAACCCAACAGTCCACGTGGTTATAGAACGAAATATACGAAGTAAGATTAGGCCAATAAGGGTATAAAACCCAATGTAGTACGTTTGGGTTACTTCAATATTTACATCGAGCGTATTAAGCACAATAATTACTGAAGTTGGTATGGATATATAAAGAGAAATATCGAGCAAACGGAATAGATTGCCTAAGAGGCTTGCATTCTCCCAAAACATCTTTTTTGCGCTGTGGAAAAATAGGGTGCTCCGAAAAACATCTTGTAAATGCTTGGCAAAGAAAACACGAATAAAAACCAGCAAAATAAGAAGACTAAACACGGGGTAGAACAGCCACGAGAGCTGAGCCTGATTCTGGGGTAAAGGCTTTACATTTATTGATATCGGTTGGTAATGATTTTGAGCGGGCTGGGTTTCAATAAAAACCTGTTGATTAACAGTAATATGGTCGAGATAATATTGCGCATCATATAGATTCTGGTTGGTAAACTGATTTAACATATTACCCTCGGCCCTTTCAATAGCCGAAACAAGCGTTTGTGGCTGACCTAAAGGACAAATGTAGCAAGTGGTATCAACCAGCTTGGGTTTTGGCCTATAAACTACAGGAGACTTAACCACCAAACTTTCTCTGTAAGCCTCAACCTCTGCCGATTTTCTTTCAATCATTAAGAAAAGCGGGTTTATGCCCTCGTGCGTGGTTGCGCTGGTATCCTGTTGTAATTTTACTTTGGGAATAGTATCCTGCTGCAGCTTAATTCTAGGAACTGTATCCTGCTGTGCACGCCAAAATTCGGGGGTACTATTACCA
>Ga0265295_1001024_pt1 | contig 52047 bp, 38 predicted proteins | sample Munlansysbiofilm_FD_192503 | JGI IMG/M metagenome (GOLD analysis project Ga0265295, IMG submission 192503) | Leachate microbial communities from a municipal landfill in Southern Ontario, Canada - Methane capture system biofilm | ecosystem: Engineered > Solid waste > Landfill > Unclassified ... | reverse complement strand
GCACCACCGTCACTGGCGATAGTGGTCCACAGGCGGTACTTGATCTCCCCCATGGTGTCGTTAGTAGTATCATCGGAAACAATTTGGTTGTCGTACGTTCTCCACATGTTGTTGTAGCTTGCCAGCCTTTCCCCTTTGTCTATGCCATTAAAAAAGCCAGCCTGGTTGGTGTAGAGGCGGAACCGGTTATTGAGGTCACCATTAAAGCTAAATTCCACCGCAAACGCTGGAACGGTCATGCTCAGCATCAGTGCTAAAGCAATAATAATTCTCTTCATTCTCTTTCCTCCTTGTTAAAATACCATCATCCTTCTATCCCAAATTCAACTACAAGCAATTCTCTTCCGCAGAATCGCGACACACTGCGGAACACGGCTGCATTCTGCCTTAGCACCTCCTTTCAAAAACTGCCCCAAAACTGCCCCAAAACTGCCATATAGTCGATATAGTCGCCTTTGCTTCCGCATAAAGCCTAAAGATAAAACAAATTAATTCAACTTTCGTACCAAAAACTAACATTCTCTTAACTTCAGGCTGTAACTCTTTGTCGCAACAGGGTTTTCAACCTTTTAGCTTAACCAGGAAGTACAGCTGTGTACCCCTGCACAAAGCATTAAAGTGTAGTTTTTTTGCCACACTTTGACTTTAGCTTTTGCCTGGAGGCAAACAAACTGTGTTCTATTTACCTGCAGCACCAAAATATTGTCAAGTTAAAATGTTGTTTCTGGCAATACAATTAAACATTTACAGTTACTTATCGCACAAAATACCATGTAACACGATTTCATTTTGTCTCTTACACAAAAATTAAAAAAACACAATCACATCGCTATCAATCCGCAAGTTGGCACAGCTCTGTCAGCACTCCGCCACTGCTCTTGGGGTGGATAAAAGCGATCTTAGTACCATGTGCCCCCGTGCGCGGCTCTGTATCAATCAGGCGCACCCCCTGCGCGACCAATTTTTGCAACGCCGCTACAAGATCATCAACCGCGTAAGCGATGTGGTGCACCCCGGGCCCCCTCTTTGCCAAAAACGCTGCCACCGGTGAGTCTTCACTCGTGGGCTGGAGCAGTTCTATTCGGCTTTCTCCAATCTGCAAAAATGCAACCTTTACCTTTTGCTCAACCACCTCCTCACTCCCCTCGTAGTTCATGCACAACTGATCACGGTAATAGGGGAGAGACTCTTCAATACTCGCAACCGCGATGCCAATATGGTTGATTTTGGTCAACATGATGTTAGCTCCTCATTTGGTTTGGATACAATTAGGTGTTAACGGGGATAAACTCAGCAGGAAAACAGTGCAAACAGGTATTTATCTCCAGGGAAAAACAATTAAATGCAAACTTCTTTTTAATGCACTCCTTGTGAAAGTGACACAAATGGGCAAAACATAAAATGCCGGTCTAATCAGAGAAATGTCCTATTAATTCAGTTCTATGGAAACTTTGCACATACATTAAAGCGAGCACCCTTTTGGAACAGCAATCCATTTTCAAACCCATGGTTTACCCTGCAAAACAGAATGCCCACATAACATGCTGTTTTAAAAGACTTTTTGGCGAACAAGGGTTGTAAGAAACAAAAAGTGCTCTATAATAGATAGCGTAGACACGTTACAGTTGGCACAGTCAGTAAAATAACCAATACACAACGGCAACAGCGCAACTTACAGCCCAACCCTGCAGCTATTGCGCGCCGCCGCTGGGGGCGCTAGCGCTTTGTTCCATAATGTCACTCTACAACGTCCTATAAACCTCTAGCTGAAAGGATGCTGCCATGAAATGCCCAGTATGCAAAAACCACAAGGATGCAAACATCTCTTTACATGCTGCGGGCTTCTACGCGGGAATTACAGAATGCGACGTATGCGGCACCGTATGGTCCTCAAACCACGGCCTGCAGAAAGTTGTCAAGGACACCCAAACCAAGTCTTTTCTGGAGGGTACTTCGGAAAACGTCGAGGGGGACGATTACGTATACAACTAGCCTCAGTGGCTTGACTCTGCTGGCGTCCACTCAACCCCTTAAAACGCGGCAAGCTCCGAGAATGGCATAATGCCAACCCGGAGCTTGCCGTTTTTCATGGATCAGTTATGGCACTTCAGCCCCTTTAAGTGAGAGACTGAAGGTACGCGGCGGTAGTTTCACGCCGTTCCCTCTCAATGGCGCGAGGATCTACTTCAACAAACTTCTCATCCGGAGTTACCTTAAAGATCGGCTGCCCCTTGGACACAATTATACCGTCCCCCTTGTCAATGAGGATCTTGTCCACAGTGCCTGAAAATGGCGCTGGGATCTTGTTGAACATCTTCATAACTTCAAGAATAAACAGCGGTTGCCCCTTTTCAAAATGCTCCCCTTCCTTAATGAACGGAGGCATCCCTGGTGCTTCCTGGGCGTAATACATACCGCCACCCGGGGTGACAATCTCATCTTCTTTAGTGGTTAGAGGGGGCACGAGCACTTTCATCATCTGCGTCTGCAAGACTGAATCGTGCAGATACTCGGGGATGGTCACCTCCAGGTTCTCTTCCACCTTGAAGTCAAAAAAGTTGGTCTTCACGCCCACCAAGTACAGTAGTCCCATCAACTCATTTCCGGCTTCAAAACCTATGTGTGCAGCCCGAATAGCATCCCACTCTGCCTCACTGAAACCACCTTGAGGCTTCTCATTTTCCAGCAGGGTGTTCAGGGTCTCAAAATCATCCAGATCGCCAGGGAAATGCTCGCGCAGACCGGTGTAGAAGGAGATCGCTTTTTCTAAATGTTCATGATCGTGGGACCAGATCACATCGGACGCCGGCGCATCGGGGCGCATAGTCATATTCAGATATTTGTAGGTTTCGGCGATAATCAACTGAGGATTCCGCAACCACTTGAGCTTGCGCCCTTCCATGCAGAAGTTTTTCCGATTCAGGCTGAGCCAACCTGACAGCAGGTGTGGATCGTCGAGGATTATCTGCAGCGGCCTGGTTAGCAGGGTACCATTGCGGTCGAGAATATCGGAGACCGCTTGTTTAAGCTCAGGATTGTCGGAGTTTGCAGCTACATAGCGCTTTTTTAAGGACAAAAACGCTACTACCGGATCAATCTTGGCGGCTTCCTGCTTCAAGCATCCCATCAAGGTCAGATACGGCACCACAAAACGGGTGGTGGGTTTGGCCATTACATTGTTGCCAATAAACCAATTCACCAGCCCGTAGTGGAACTCAAGGTTGGTGGCCAGATTCGTGCCATAGATGGTGGTGCGGCGCAACACTTCAGATAGGTGTTTAAAGCTTTCGAGACGGTCATCTGCCTTGGTCAGCAGTAAAGCGATATTGGAGTCATATGCGCCAGATACGGTATAGCGCATAAATTGTCCGGTATCGGGATTTGCGGTACATATCCCCTGATCGTCACGAATCTCCCCTTCAATGGGGTCTGACCAATAGCGGATAACCCCACCCGCGGATGGAGACAATGAGCTATCTGTCGCGTTAAGACGTGCTTCAACCGCAGCACCGAAACGCGGCACCCGCTCCGGGCGGGGTAAACGCTCTTTGTGCATAGCAAGCAATGCCATAGCCTCAACTAGCGACTCGACAATGAAGAAATCTTCTTTATCCTCTGGATTGGTAAATTTCAGAGAGTAGACCAGCTCAGTTACCCGATGTTCTACCTGAATACGGGTATTTACCTCCATGAAGTAATAACGCTGACGATCGACTATGCACTCAAAAGTGGAAGCGGAATCGAGCCCTACCGCCTCCCCAAAGCGCTCTGACTCCTCTTCCATCCGTTTGAGAATCCCCAGATCTACTTCCAGAGCTTTGGCAGCAACATCATTGCCGGCAGAGCGCGCCTTTTCCACCTCATGCGCCAGCCCTTCTTGGGTTACAGACATCTCCAGCAACTTCTGTTCGTGCATCTGCAAAGAGCAATCGCGCCCCCCCAGTGCGATACACCAGTCTCCATTGCCAAGCAGCTGAATTTCGTTGTGGCGTGTCTGTTCGATATTGAGCTCAACCAGCACGTTTTTGTTATCCCCAACACCGCCAGCCTTAACCTCGTTCAACACTTCCCGCACCAAACCTGGTGCCTCGGAGGCAGCCTTGGCGATGTCTGCTGCGGTGGGCTCATCTTTGGCCAGCAGTGAGGCACCCAGGATACGTTGCCCTTTACCACCACCGCCGCCAATAGCCTTCAGACGGATGCGTGAGCCAGGGTAATCGCGGAACATGGCAGCACATTCTATTTCCACCTGCTTACACAGTTCTTGAATGGAAAACAGATCAATCCCCTTTTTGTACGCTGCCGCCAGAATGTGATCTGCTAAGTCGGTGAGACTCAGATCGGTATTGTTTAATACTGCCGCATCGCACTTAAGCCCTTTAGATTTAACCATCGCGAGGAGGCTCTCACGGGTGGAGTATTTAGTAACAAGGGTGCGTGCGGTGACGTTGTCGATTCCAGGAGTAACTGAAACACCAACCTTGAGGGCGGTGCGCTTTGCCTCATCTTTCTTCCCTGCGCCACGCTGGGTTGTACTACAGGGGCCGATAAACTTAAGTCCAGCTTCTTCTATCGCGGCAACAAATTCGTCATCTTCAGCCATAAAACCGTAACCGGCAAAGATAGAATCGTAGCCATTTTCAAGAGCAATACTGATGATCTGACCAATGCGCTCGACGCGCTCCTCCTTACTTGCGCCACTATAATCAGGCACGCGGTGGACACGGCGATTATCTGTCAGGGTACGCAGTTCGGGTGACAACGCATTGGGGTAAACGATTGAGTCTTTCTCAGACAGGAGGATACCAAAGTGAGTGATTCCCATCTCTGTATACACATCGATCGCTTCTTTCCGGATCGGACCACGACATACGATCAGAGGCTTTAACTCTTCGCAGGAGAAGGAACGTACCCACTCCGACTCAGACTCTCCCAAACGGCGATCACGGTGGATCAACGGATTATCAACGTAGAAATTTTGATTCTGTAATGTATTTTTTGCCATGGGCTTCATCTCCAGTTCCATGGGGTTGTCAAAACGGGCGTCTTAGGGCTGTGTTTCAGCTCGCTTAATGAAATTCGCGCTGAACAGACTGCCATGCACTTGGCTTATAGTGGCGCAGGAAGAAGTTCATATTTCTCCCTAGTTCATGGCGCAGGTCTGTCGGCATAACCAGAGAAGAGATAGAACCCAGCGCCAATCCCTCTTTCGGGTTCATAAGCTCTTTTTCGTAGCGGGTGTTGAGCTTCGCCTCTTCTTGCTGTAGCCACATGGCGGCCTGCTTCTCACTTTCACGCTTCGCCTCAATATGATCGAGTCCGGCGGCAACCAAGCGATTAATTCCGCGCTGCACCATTCCAGGCACTGCACCACGTACTTTGCGCAGTTCATCTTTATACACAAACTCTTTGCCCGCCGGCCCCATAACGGCCAGACGCGTAGTGGGTAGAGCCAACACCAGGTCAGCACCAGTGGGGTAGTTGTTGTACGAAGCATACGCGCCACCATAGGCATTGCGCAGAATCAGCAGAATTCTGGGGGTGCGTACATCCACGATAGAGTCAAGCATGGAGCGCCCAGCCTGCACAATGCCGCGCGCTTCCTGTTCGCGCCCGGGGAGGAAACCGGTGGTGTCTTCCATGAAAATCAGGGGGATATTATAGATGTTACAGAAACGGACAAAACGGGCGATTTTCAAGGCAGAATCGCAATCAATCTGGCCGGAGGATACCGCAGAGTTATTCGCAACAAAACCCACAACGTTACCATCCAGGCGCCCGAATGCTGTAACGGCTTCGCGCGCTCTGGTGGGTTGAAGCTCAAAATAGTCGCCGTGGTCACACACCTGCTGAATGATGATAGACACATCGAAAGGGGTGTTGAAGCCAGTGGGAGAGTTGAAGGCTTTCTTCAGTAAGGTGTTGATCTCCCAGGTTTTGCGCTCCAGCGGATCTGTAGTTTTGAGCGCTGGCGCCATGCTGTGGTTATTGTCGGGCAGATACCCGAGCAGATGCACCGCAGTGCGTAGTGCAGAGGTTTCATCTTCCACAGTAAGATCCGCAACGCCAGTAGCACCGTGAACCTTGGGCCCCCCCAAATCTTCGGGGGAGATATCTTCCCCCAGTACCGACTTCACCACCCCTGGACCAGTAAGACCGAAAAAGGTGTCTTTCGGCTGAATTACGAAACTACCCTGACGCGGCAAATACGAACCACCACCGGCGTTAAAGCCGAACATACACATAATGCTGGGAACCACGCCGCTGATCTTGCGCAGGGAGGTAAACGCTTCAGCATAACCATCTAAGCCACCAACTCCGGCGGGGACAAAAGCCCCGGCGCTATCGTTCATACCGATGACGGGAATCCCTTTTTCGCCTGCCATATTGAATAATTTGGCCAGCTTGCGGCCGTTGGTGGCGTCAATGGAACCGGCGCGCACAGTAAAATCATGCCCGTAAAAAGCCACATCGCGCCCTTTAACGTTTAGGATCCCGGTAACTAAAGAGGCTCCATCTAGGTTAGGCCCCCAGTTCTGGAAGTGAATATTGGGTTCCTCTTTGGTTAAAACCCGGAGTCGCTCCCACACCGTCATGCGCTGCTTGAAATGCTGTTTTTCTATCTGCCCTACCGGCACCGACTTGATGGGACGTTCCATCAATTCGTGCCCTTCTTTCATCGCCTCTTCATAAGGCCCCTTCTCTCCAGGGACTTCCCCAGGGATGGTAAACTCAACATCTTCAGGCGGGGCGAGGGGGTTCTCCAGCGAGGGTATCAGCACTTTTTTTGCCATAATTCATTCATCCTTTATTGTTATAAATAACGCTTACTGGCCGCTCCCACACGGACTAAGGGAGAGTGTCCAGCCAGGCTGTCGAGAAAGAATACAGACTCTATGTTATATGCTGCGTGTTAATATATGTGTGTATACGTTGGGAGTTCACTGATTGATAGCAGAATCGAAAGATAAGCAGGCGCAGCATCCATCCTGACTTCTTCGCATCAGTTTGAAATATCAGCGTGTTACTATTGCGAGCACCTGCACTTCGTTGCCATCATAGGAGAGCAGGCGATGTTTCATAGAGGAGTCAAAGTAGATCGCATCCCCAGCTTCGAGCTTGATGCGCTCATCATCCAAGAGAACTTCTGCGGTCCCCTTCATAACAAGGAGAAACTCTTCCCCTTCATGGTTGTACATGGTTTCATCGGTACTGCGCTCTTCGACGGTAACTACAAAGGGCTCCATCTTTTTGTTTAATTTATGTACCGAGAGCGCTTCATACGTGTACCCATGCCCCTTGCCAGCCTTGGAAATAACTCGACTAACCACACGCCGGTCGGATACGCGCACCACCTCATAGCGCCGCGGATCTTCCTCCTCTTCAAAGAAATGACCAATCTTCACCTCGAAGAAGCGTGCTATTTTGGACAGGGTTGCAATGGGCGGCGATACGTTGTTATTCTCTATTTGGGAAATAAGCGCCGGTGAGAACCCGGTCTCATTTGCTACCGCCTGCAGAGTCAACTTGCGCGCCTTGCGGAGTTCCTTGATTTTTTCACCTATGTTATATTCCACCGTAACCCCAAAATAAAAAACGGTTTTATTTTCACTTTAACGATATAAAACATGCGCCAATAAATGTCAACGCCTAATCTTTACCATCATTAAAAAGGTTTACTGCCAGTAAAGCAAAATAAAACTAAATATCAGTTTTAAGGCTCTAGCGTATCCATAAAATAACCATATCTTTGCAGCTCTTCAAAAGCTGAAAAGGCATATTAGTTGATACATTATCGACAAAACACGGGAGAGAAAAACTAAACTAACACCATGACAATACACACTTCTACACCATCAGCAACTGCATCTCATAACTGGCAAACACTCTGTACCTACGCTTAAATTCTGCGCTGGAGAACATGGCAGAGACTCAATCCGCTTGACAGGCGGTTTCCTCGGTTGGTAATTTCGAGTTAGCTAAAATTTTTAGTGACTTTAAAAAAGCATTTTATTATCAAGAAATTCATTTGCATAGTAAAGGCAAACCATTTTATAAAAGCAGCAGTTCAGAAAAGGGAGCGGAAGCAACACCGAAGCAACATTTATAGACGACCCATTCGGAGCATCAGAGATATGACTGTACCATTTAAAAGGGACTTCCGACTCTTTACTTGAATTAAATAACACTGTATTACAAATGGAAAGTCGAGCCCAAAACCCGACCTGAGGTCTAGGAGGAGCAAGACGTGATGAATACACAATCTGATGAACAGTTTCCGGCCTTGGAGAAGCGGGCACCGGGGAAAATACACATATATACCGGACACGGCAAGGGGAAAACTACCGCCGCGTTGGGGTTAGCGTTTCGTGCCGCTGGGCACCGATTCAGGGTACATATCCTCCATTTCATGAAAAATGATCCAGAGTATGGAGAGATGAGCAGTGCCACCCAGATGGGAGAGAACTGGCATGTAGAGCAGTGGGGGCGTTCTTGCTTTGTAAACAAGGATAAGCCTGCGCCAGAAGATGTCACTTTGGCGCAACAAGGGCTGGAGCGCGCCAGCGTTCTGGCACAGAGCGGAGAGGTGGACCTGCTGATTCTGGACGAACTGGTTAACGCGCTAGACTTCAATCTGGTTACCCTTGCTGACGTTCTGACTTTGCTTGAGCAACGTGCTCCCAACACTGAAATAGTTCTCACTGGACGCAATGCCCCACCGCAACTTATTGAGGTGGCGGATCTTGTTACCGAGATGCGTCTAATAAAACATTACTACGATACAGGGACGCCGGCGCGGGTCGGCATTGAATCCTGAATTCTATTCCACCGCTGCAAGCTTGATCGCAGCGACCACTAAAAAGGATAAAAACATGTCAGAAAAACCTACTTTGGCAGATTGGGAAACCAAGGCCAAAAAAGAAAAAAAGACAGACGATCTGTCCAACTTCAAATGGGATACTCCAGAAGGGATTACGGTAAAACCGCTCTACACCGCAGCGGACACCGCGAATCTCGAACACTTGGGTACCCTCCCTGGACTACCTCCGTTCCTGCGTGGACCGGTGGCTACCATGTACGCCGGACGCCCCTGGACTGTGCGCCAGTACGCTGGATTCTCCACTGCGGAGGAATCCAATGCATTCTACAAACGCAATCTTGCTGCGGGGCAGCAGGGCCTCTCTGTTGCTTTCGACCTCGCTACCCATCGTGGCTACGATTCCGACCATCCGCGCGTAGAGGGGGATGTAGGGAAAGCTGGGGTCGCCATCGACTCGGTCGAGGATATGAAGATCCTGTTTGACGAGATCCCACTGGATAAGGTGTCGGTATCTATGACCATGAACGGGGCAGTGCTCCCCATCATGGCCAACTATATTGTCGCTGCCGAAGAGCAGGGAGTATCGCAAGAGCAACTCGCAGGAACAATTCAGAACGACATCCTCAAAGAGTTCATGGTGCGCAACACCTATATATATCCACCCGAGCCTTCAATGCGCATCGTTGCGGATATTATTGAGTACACTAGTAAATATATGCCTCGCTTCAACTCCATCTCCATCTCTGGATATCACATCCAGGAAGCGGGCGCCAACAACGCGCAGGAGCTTGCGTTCACCCTCGCCGACGGGCTTGAGTATGTAAAAGCAGCCCTCGCTAAAGGGCTTGATATCGACGCCTTTGCACCGCGCCTGTCGTTCTTTTTTGCCATCGGAATGAACTTCTTTATGGAGGCATCTAAACTGCGGGCGGCGCGCTTTCTGTGGGCAGAGCTGATGGACCAGTTCAATCCGCAGAACCCCAAATCAAAGAGCTTGCGCACCCACTGCCAGACCTCCGGTTGGAGCCTGACTGAGCAAGATCCATATAACAACGTAGTGCGCACCACCCTTGAAGCCCTCGCCGCGGTGCTGGGTGGCACTCAGTCGCTCCACACCAACGCGCTGGATGAGGCGATTGCCCTGCCTACAGAGCACTCCGCGCGCATTGCACGCAATACCCAGCTCATCATTCAGGAGGAAAGCGGTATCACCAATGTGGTGGATCCTCTCGCTGGGTCCTACTATGTAGAATCGATGACGGCAGAGATGATCAAAGAGGCGCGTAAACTTCTGCAGGAGATTGAAGACCTCGGCGGTATGACAGCAGCGATTGAGTCGGGGATGCCAAAACTGCGCATCGAAGAATCTGCGGCGAAGAAACAGGCCGCCATCGACAGCGGACGCGATGTTATTGTTGGAGTCAATAAATACCAACTTCAGGATGAAGACCCCATTGACGCCCTCAACATCGACAACACTGCGGTGCGCAACTCCCAAATCAAACGCCTGCAGAATATCCGCTCCACGCGCGATGAACAGGCGTGTCAGGCCGCGCTGGACGCAATAACCGCAGGGTGCAGCGACACGCAGCAGAACCTTATGGGGCTGTGTGTGGAAGCAGCTCGGCAGCGCGCTACCGTGGGGGAGATCTCCGACGCTATGGAAAAGGTGTTCGGGCGCCACAAGGCACAAATTAAACTTGTTTCAGGAGCGTACGCATCTGTGTGTGATAACGACGAAAACTTCACCGCACTCAAACAGAAGGTAGAGGCATTCAGCGCTGAAGAGGGGCGGCGTCCGCGTATCCTCATCGCCAAAATGGGGCAGGATGGGCATGACCGCGGCGCCAAAGTAGTTGCAAGCGCCTATGCAGATATCGGCTTCGACGTGGATGTCGGACCACTGTTCCAGACTCCGGCAGAAGCTGCAAAGATGGCGGTTGAAAACGATGTGCACGTGGTGGGCGTTTCTAGCCTCGCTGCTGGACATATGACCCTGGTGCCACAACTGGCGGCAGAATTGAAAAAACTCGGGGGTGAAGATATTGTGATCGTGTGTGGCGGAGTTATCCCACGACAGGACTACGATTCCCTGTATGCCGCAGGAGCATCCTGCATCTTCGGTCCCGGCACTCCCATCGTAAAGTCGGGACTCGAAACTCTGGCCGCAATCGAGAACAAGCGCAGCGCCTAAAAGCGTGCCACTCTGGAGATAAAACAACGGGCGGAGGAGTGCAAGTTACTCTTCCGCCCGCATCATGTTTGGATTAAGCTCATTCCAGGGCGCACCACAAGGCCCACTCCATGACTAACAACAGGCTCTTATATGCAGATAAATAAGATCATCTCCGGTATCAACGCCGGGAAACTCCGCGCTCTTGCAAAGGGGATCACCCTGATCGAAAGCCGCAAGGCCGAGCACATCCAGCAGGCAACCCAGGTGCTAGAAGCGCTGCTGCCACACACCGGCAACGCCCTGCGTATCGGCATCTCTGGCGTACCTGGGGTAGGCAAAAGTACCTTTATCGAGGCATTTGGCCTCCACCTGCTTCAACAGGGGTTCAAGGTTGCGGTGCTGGCGGTAGACCCCTCTTCGCAGATCTCCGGCGGGAGTATTCTCGGGGATAAAACCCGCATGGAGCAACTTGCGCGTGAGGAGAATGCGTTTATCCGCCCCTCCCCTGCAGGGGAAACTCTAGGTGGGGTGGCACGTAAAACCCGGGAGACCATGCTTCTATGTGAAGCGGCAGGCTACGACATCATCATTGTAGAGACTGTGGGGGTGGGGCAATCAGAAATAGCGGTTGCTGCCATGGTTGATGTGTTTGTCCTTATGCAACTCGCCGGTGCTGGCGATGAACTCCAGGGGATTAAAAAAGGGGTGATGGAGATTGCTGACGCCATCGTGATCAACAAAGCTGATGGGAACAACAAACCCGCAGCGGAGCTGGCGCGGCAACAGTACGTTAACGCCCTCCACATTATGCGCCCCAAAAGCTCGAATTGGACAGTGCCGGTATTGACGTGCAGTGCCCTGAAAAATATCGGCATCGACACCATCTGGAAGACGCTAGAGGAGTACCGCACCTGCATGCGCACCAGCGGTGAGTTTGAAGAAAAGCGGCGCCAGCAGGCGCGCGACTGGATGTGGACTCTGCTTCAGGATGAGCTGAAGGAGTTGTTTATCCGCGACAAGAACGTCGCTCCACTGCTCCCTCAGGTGGAGCTGAGCGTCATTGAAGGGCGCACCACTCCCGGAGCTGCGAGCCGACGCCTCTTGGAACGGTTCCGCCGCCACTGACACCTAGACAGCCCAACCACCGCCTCTTGCCCATCCAACTGCGCGCTGAACCCTTGGGCTTCTGAACGCACACCAGCACAGGTACGCCTATTGACTTTGACTGCGTCAGCACTTATCCTTACGCCGTTTAAGCCCCTTCTACTCTTGCCTGGCCATATTTTTGCCTGGCCATATTTGTTTCTGATGCTTTTTGCGCAAGCACCAACTACTGAGGAAACTGTGAATATTACACAAGGTTCAAACGGTGCTCACCTAAGACAACCATGCGGTCTGAGCCTGTGGCCCAGCGAGATGCAAAGGCCCGATTTCTGTATTGAGCCCGGGTATTACTACACTCAGCTGGAAGAGTGCGACGGGGCCTTCCGCTTTATTGTTCTCACCGACATCGACACTCTGCCAGATTTGCTGCGCAGCTGCACCACCCTGGTTTCGGACGAATGCTTTTTTATTCTTGAGTATTACCCTGATGAAGTTGAAGGGGAGAGTGACGGGACCCAAGTTGAGCCCACGGTGTTTTATTCCCCCTACCTGCCCACGGTGGAAGTTTTAGAAATGCTCGAACCCTACCTAAGTCGCTTGATCCACGACGGTTTTGTGGGTTTTGGTCTTGCTAACAATCGCCTTGGGGCGGAGATTTTTTTCTCCGAGGAGAAGGCGCTCACTTTCTTCACCGCCAACCACATCCGTACCATGGATATCCTCAATCGCTACGGACTCCATCACCGTGAGGAAATTCTGTTCCCCGCAGACTTTGCGCATAACCACTTGGCTCTGTGTAGCGTTCCAAAAGAGGAGCTACCTCCAGATCTGCGCCAATTTGAACGTACAGAACTCGACTACATTAACTACTGCGCTGAATTGGTAGATATGTTTTTCATGACCGCCACCAGCGATACAGATAATTTTTTCCTCTCGGCTACAGAGCAAGATCAGATTGCGGAGATCATGTTTAAACAGGATGAGATTGAGTGGGATGAAGAAGAAGAGTTTGTCAATCTGCTGCTCGATTGGAAAGATTTTGTTGAAGTGTGCAAACACGGATTTGACGGCGACCTGGGGGACTATCTTGAAGGACTCAAAATACGCGACTGTATTGCAAATGTGTGCGCGCATAGCAACAGCCAACTGCGGCATAAGCTGCTGCAGTATATCGCTGAGGCAGACAAAACCTTTAGGCATATATTGACCGATACGAGTAAATGCCCGTTTAAGGCTCATTGCACCAAACATCCGCGCAACCTCAACTTCTGGTACTGGGGCATCCCGCGCCAATATGGGGTAGAGATGCGTCGCGACCTGATTCGTATTGGCTGGTATCAAAACTGCTCATGATTTTACTTTTGAGTGCAGTAACCCAAGAAAACGTCTGGCTGCGCGCGCAGCTCCAGCATGCGGAAACGCACACCTGGGGTCCGCTACAGTATCAGCGCGGCACCCTTGGAGCCCATGACGTTGCGCTAGCCACCACTGGAATCAGCACGGCAAACGCCGCTGGGTGCAGCGCCATGCTCCTGCACCAGCTTCAGCCTAGCGCAGTAATTTTGTGCGGCTGCGGGGGAGCCTACCATGGCAGTGGTCTCAAGGTTGGTGATCTGGCTCTTGCACGTGCGGAGATCTATGCCGATACCGGGGCGATCACCTCGAGCGGGTTTCTCACCATGCGTGATCTCAATCTCCCGCTACTACACCAGCACCACACCCAGTACTACAACCATTTTCCAGTGTGCACATCCCTGCGTGAATGTGCCCTACCCGCGTTACAAAAATTTGCCGCGCAACAGAACTGTACCTTAGAACAGGGGAACTTTGTAACTGTGGCCACCTGCAGTGGCACTAATGCCCGCGCCACAGAGGTGCTAGAAGCGACCGCCGGGATATGTGAAAATATGGAAGGTGCCGCAATAGCACACATGTGCTGCATGTTTGACATCCCTTTTATTGAAGTGCGCGCTATCTCCAACATGGTAGAGGCACGCGATATGGCACAGTGGGATCTCCCCGGGGCGATGCTGCGTGCGCAAGAAGCGGTGCTGTTCTGGCTGCGCAACATCCCGGTCGAAAACTTCACCCCACAGGAGCGTTGATGTCACATCCTCTCACCCTGGGCTACTCACCCTGCCCCAACGATACCTTTATCTTTGCTGCTCTGGTGCATAACCAGGTGCCGTGCGCTGGTCTTAGTTTTAACGAGTGCCTTGAAGATGTGGAAACCCTCAACCGTCTGGCACTCAAAGCGACTCTTGATCTGACTAAGATCTCCTATCACGCTTTCGGGCATGTACGCGAGCACTACACGCTGTTACGTTCTGGCAGTGCGCTGGGGCGCGGATGTGGTCCTCTGGTGGTGGCACCAGCGCCGTGCCGCTTGGCGGATCTACGCGACAAAACTGTGCTGATTCCTGGTGAACTGACCACCGCAACCCTTTTGCTCCAGTTGTGCGAACGCGGCCTTACCAATCTTCGCACTCTTCCATTCGATCAGATCATGCCGGCACTTCAGCGGGGAGAAGCAGCGGCAGGGGTGATTATCCACGAATCCCGCTTCACTTTTGCCAATTACGGCCTCCATCAGATTATTGACTTGGGGCAGTGGTGGGAGGAAACCACTGGGCTCCCTATCCCGCTGGGGGGAATTCTCGCGCGCCGCGACCTCGACCCAGAGCTGGTCGCACGTGTAGAGCAAGGGATCCGCGCAAGTCTGGAGTTTGCACGCGCGCATCCACAGCAGGTGGCAGCCTATATCCGCGCCCACGCGCAGGAGCTTTCTGCAGAGGTTACCGCACAACACATCGACCTCTACGTTAACGATTTCTCCCTCGAATTAGGATCAGAAGGGGAACACGCGGTACGCTACCTCCTGCAACAAGCGGAAGAGCGCGGCATCATCCCCAGCTGTGATAAACCTCTATTTGCACTTTAAACCACAATTTCATATATTAGCGTACTGACACCTGCGTGCTAACACCTGAAAATCATATGCGTACACACCAACACGCTCTCAATACCAAAATAGTTTTTAACAGATCCACTGTATTTACCCACTACCAACACGGAGGCGTACCAACATGAAAAAAGATATCCTAACCAAAGGTGCCATCTTGCAGCGGGACAAAGAAACCTACGCCGTTGCTCCTCACATCCCCGGTGGTCTTACCAACCCTGATCAACTGCGCAAAATTGCAGATGTAGCGGAAAAATACAACGCGCAGGCCCTCAAAATAACCAGCGCGCAGCGCATCGCTATCGTTGGCCTTGAGGAGGACAAGCTGGATCAGATCTGGGAGGAACTTGACGAGCCTGCAGGAGCCGCCATCGGCATGTGCGTGCGCTCCGTTAAAATATGCCCTGGCACCACCTTCTGCAAACGTGGCCAACTTGACTCTGTCACTCTCGGACTGGAATTCGATAAGCGTTACCACGGCAAGGAACTCCCATGGAAGTTTAAGATGGGGGTTTCCGGCTGCGCCAACGACTGTGCCGAAGTATGTATCAAAGACCTTGGCCTCATCGCCACTCCCAAGGGATGGAAGGTGATGGTGGGAGGTAATGGCGGTGCTGCAGCACGACTTTCTCACCTCCTTGTGGATCAGCTCAACGATGAACAGGCACTGGCTCTGGCAGATCATATTGTAGACTGGTTTATTAAAAACAACCGTAAGGGGCGTCTGGGTAAGTTTGTACAAGAGATGGGCTTTGATGCCTTCAAAGAGGAGATTATGGGAAGCTTTACCGCCTAAGTTAAAACCCCTGTGAGAACGCGATACACCTGGCATAACGCGGGACAAGGTAAAAGAGGTGGGTATAAAGTGAAAACTTTACCCACCTCTTTGTGTTTTAGCACAGTCTGCCCGCGCCTCCGGCAGAATGAGGCTGAAAATCTGCCATCCGGTAGTGGGTTCGAACAGATTGTCATTGCTGAACAGACGGAGATTTTTACGCGGATCGATAGCAAAGAGGGCGACAGCAGAGCTGTCGTGGTGTTTTTGCCAATCGGCATAGGTATAAGCTTCAGTTAGCTTAGTGGAGTGGACTGTAGCACCTTGATCGAGCATCTCTTTAAGAGTAGCGTAAGTCACACCCTCTTCAAACAGGATAGTGCCACGTGCTTGCTCCAAACCGTTAGTGCGCACCTTTCCTTTAGGGCGACGATTTTGAATGCGGAAGATGTTTTCCACCCCCAGGTCCATGCGGTAGTACATTGCCGCCCCCATATTGAGTTCCTCATGGGGAGAAAGTGCCAACATCCGCCCTAATCCCACCATATCTAGATAGATATCTGAATGTTCCGACATGGGGTTACCAAAGTAAGTGGGCAGCCCTTCCATGCGCGCCTTGGAGATATATTCCCAGTTTGAATCCGCGAGTCTGACCCTGAACCCGCCGGTTTGCAAAGCATGCGCGATCGTGCGCGCGACCAAATTTGCCCCCACAATAAGGCATCCACGCGGCTCAGGCTCGGCCACCCCCAGCCACAGGGCGATGGGACGTGCGGTAGCGCTTTGCAACAACACCGTACCGATAATCACCATGAACGTTAAGGGGATAATCTTACTCGCATCAGCGAATCCAGCCTGCTCCAGCTGCATGGCAAACAGGGCAGAAACTGCCGCCGCAACAATGCCGCGGGGGGCTATCCACGCAAGCAGGTGGCGTTCAGGCCAGGTAAGATTGGACCTAGCTGTAGAAGCGATGACACTTAAAGGGCGTACCAGGAACTGAATCCCTAGGAGGATAAACAGCGCCGGCCACCCGAGAGCGGTAAAATCAGCAAAATCAAGCCGGGATGCAAGAATAATAAACAGCAAAGAGAGGAGCAAAAGACTCAGACTCTCTTTGAAGTCAAGAATTTCCTCCATATCTACATTGGACATATTGGCCAGCCACATCCCCATAACCGTCACCGTTACCAAACCCGATTCCGCCTGGATCAGATTGGAGACGGCAAAACTGCCGAACACCAGGGCCAAAGCGGTAACATTGTGTAAATATTCGGGCAACAGACGATAGCGCAACAGCAATCCAAAACCATGACCACTGAAAACACCGATAACAAATCCCACCAGCACAATGATGCCAAAAGTGAGCAGGGTATGCCCGATGGCCCGTTGCCCACCCCCAGCAACGATAAACTCGTACACCAGTACCGCAAGGGAAGCACCGATGGGATCAATCACAATCCCTTCCCAGCGTAAAACATTTGCCACTGCCTGCGTTGGGCGCACAGTCCGGAGCATGGGGGCAATTACCGTAGGGCCAGTAACTACAGAGATTGCTCCAAACAGCAGACTTATCTCCCAACTCAGATTGAGGATGTAACGGGTAAGTAGAGTAGTGAGTATCCAAGTGATAAGGGTGCCGATGGAGACCAGGTTGCGCACCACCTTCTGCATCCCGCCGAGCTTGCTGTACTTCAGGGTCAGGCTTCCTTCAAACAGAATAACCGCAACCGACAGAGAGACGAAGGGGAACAGAAGATCCCCTAGAATTTCATCTGGGGAGACCAGCTGTAACAGCGGGCCTGCGATAAGTCCGGCCAGAAGCAAAAAGATAATAGCAGGGAGCTTAATGCGCCACGCCAGCCACTGACACAGACTGCTTATCACAAACACAGCGGCAAACAGCGCCGATAACATATCAACCGAACCGTGCTCCATTACATGTCTCCATCTAAAAACTTACACCAGTTGCTCAGTGCGCTGAACAAACGGCGCCAAAGCAGCAAAAAGTAGTGCTCCGATAGCGCCTAATGCGCAGGGAAAACAACTTACTGCTCCGGTATAAGCCCATAATTCTACTCTCTTGTTCAAGATAATATGGCTACAAAAAGCTGAACAACGCACCCACTTTTAGCATGACCTTGGCTTATGCTGCGTGCGACAAAAACTTTACGCGACCAACCCTAATTTAACTGTTTTTTGGCAGCATACAGAGCATCTTTGATCACCTCTTCGAGACAGGGGTGATAGAACGGCATTTGCAACATCCCATCCACTGTCGCCTTATATTCAATAGCAAGGGCTAGAGTGTGCCCCATATGTTCGGCGCCACGTCCGAAGATCTCCGCCCCAAGGATGCGGCCATCTGCTTTATTGGCGTAGATCTGCAACATCCCCCGCGCGTCATTGTAGATCGCCTGTCTGGGTCCTTTCCCCATGGAAACCTTGCCGATAACAATCTCATCTTGATTGAGTTCAGCGTACGCGGCGCCCACCGTCGCCATTTGTGGATCGGTATAGAATATCCCCAGCGGTACAATGCGCTGCCCCTCCTGTGCTCCAGAGGTGGAAACGGCACTTTCCCCTGCAATCCGCCCTTCGATGTACGCTTCGTGCCACAGAGGCAGATCTTCAGTCACATCACCAGCTACATAGATATGGCTATCACCACAGCGCATGGTAAGGGGGTCATACTTGGGCAAAGCGCGCGAATCAAGATCAAGGCCGCTGTTTTCTAACTTCATGCTCCGCAGGTTGGATTCACGTCCACTCGCAACAAGGACCCGTTCACAGGTATGGGTAATAACCTCGCCGGTGTCACGCTCGAATTGAAGTTCAAACCCGTGTGCGGTTTTGCGCGCGGCAATAAATTCGCCGCGGGGAACAATGTCGAGCTCTTCACTCAGCACCGCCATGGTCTCTTTCTGCATCTCTGGATGTGTGAACCCACCAATACGGCCACTGTGGCCGAACATCCTGGTCTTAACCCCAAGGCGGTGAAATGCTTGCCCCAGCTCCAGAGCGATTACTCCCAAGCCCGCCACTGCGATGGATTCAGGTAAGTCATCGAGCTCAAAGATGGTGTCACTGCTGTCCACCTCATCTTTAATCTCCGCAAACGGACCATGAAACGCCGGGGTAGATCCACACGCGAGGATGATCTTTTTCGCTTTGATCTGCAAATCGTCACCCACCTGGAGGGTATGGGGGTCAACAAACACCGCCTGCCCTTCAATTTTGTACTTCGCCGGGATCTTTCCCACCGCTTTGAGCACTCCACCTACAAAACGCTCCGCACGATCTTTTTTCAGACGTTCAAACACCCGCTTGCCGTCAACGCTATAGCTGCCGTTAATACCGAAAAACTCCCCTTCATCAATCGCATGCGCGATGTCTGCCGCCGCTATGAGCATTTTACTCGGCATACATCCCACCCGCGCACAGGTAGTGCCGTAGGGGCCATGCTGAATCAATACCAAACTGTCGCTCTTGCGCCGGATGCGGCTATACGCGCCTAGCCCGGCGGTTCCAACTCCAACAATGGCATATTCAACTTCACGAATCTGCATGTTTCCTCCTCATATAAATGGATAATGACAAAGCGGGGTCGCCCTCTTTACTTGATCCGGTGGGGGTCCGGGAGACGCAAGCTTCCTAACGCTAGTGCAACACCGCCGTAGCGACACCACAACACAGGAGAAAACACAGCGTATCCCAAATGTGCGCCCGCAAGGGCAACCTTTTTTAAGTTTTACTGGCACTTGACACTATGTAGTTCCATTATAATTGCATTATATACCTAACTTAAACTACTGCCTTCAGTGTAACCCCATCAAAGCAGCGAAGCAAAGAGATTGCCCTTCCCTCTGTATCTCTGGTAACCTGATGTTTGACTTAGAATGTATGCCGAACTCATGCATGAGCGCTCTCTAACTAACCGCTGCCCATAGAGTTGCCTGTGACCCAAATTACACGCTTTAACATACTCGCTACGGCCCTGGCTGGGTTGATCTTGGCCCTTAGCATTAGCTATTTTTTTATATTTTTGCCCTACCACGAATATTTTGGGCGTACAGCAGATCTAAAGCTGCATTACATCAGCGAAGAGAAAAAAGCGGTCCGCCATGAAGTAGAACGTGCCCTCAAAGAGCTGGAATTCCTGACCCAGGATCACCTACAGGAGGTTGCAACCAACCTGAGTTTGAACCTAGCCTACATTGAAAGCGTATTGGAATCTAAGAGTTTTACCGACTATGACTATACGCAACAAAAACTTGCCCAACTGCGCCAGGAGATGGCGCAGTTGCAGCAGGCAGCATACATCATTGTGAACTCCAGCGCGCAAATCGTAGACCGAAGCAATGATACCTGCTTCCGTAACCTCGGTTTTGCTATCACGCTGAGCGACGCTAAAATGGCCGCCATCCTTGAACCGCTATGGACAGCAAAGCCAAAACAGCTCACGCACATATCTTGGCCCGCACTTGACACTTCTGCACCTCTGAACTCCTACGCTCTCTACTCACATATGGATGAAAAAAGCCTGCGCATAGTTGTGTTCATCCCCCGATCCATCAGTGATAAATATCTACAACAGCGCTTTTTAGAGCGTCTTTCCCAAGTGCGCTATGGCACAGATAGCGCGGGATATTTTTTCATTTTGGACGCTAATGCACAGTGGATTATGAATCCTTTCCACACCCCAGCGTACACCCAAGACTTAACCGCGCGCCCCGTTAAGGACGAGCATAAAGAAGCAATACGCCGCCTTACCGAAACAGCTCAAAGCGGGGGCGGCTTTGTTGAGTACACATTTATAAATCAACTCAAAGACAATAACACAGAAGATAAAACCGCCTATGTCACCGTATTACCTAGATGGAACTGGACTATCGGCACAGGGTTCTACACCAGCGCCCTTTACCAGCGCATCAACGCACAGCAGCAGAGTTTCCTCGCCACTACCCATAAACGTGCGCGCATCGGGGTAGCTGTAGTGCTGCTGAATCTGCTGTTAGGGCTGATTATTGCCGGTATTACCAACCGCCATATAAGCAAGATAGAGGAAAAACGGGAAGAACACTACAAGCGCCTGCAGCAATACGGCGCCCTGCTCGACGAGCTGTGCCTGGTTTCCAAGGGGGATCTGAAAGGGAATATCACCTACGCCAATGAGCAGTTCTGCAGAGTGTCAGGCTATAAACGTGACGAGATGCTGGGGCAGCCACACAACATAGTGCGCCATCCCAGTGTACCTAAAACCATATTTAAACGGATGTGGCAACATCTTCAGGCGGGTAAAACATGGCGCGGAATCAGCCGCAACAAAACCAAGGATGGAAATTCTTACTACGCCGACAGCGTGATCATGCCACTAACTGATCAGAACGGTAATATTACCGAATACATCGCGGCACGTTACGAAATTACCGAACTGCTGGAAAAACGCGATGAGGTAAAACTCGCGTTTGCAACCGATAAGCTCACCTCACTGGGGAGCAGATACAAACTGCTGGAGGATATCGACTCCGGAGTGGAGGACAAGTGTTTGCTCCTGTTTGATATCGTTGACTTTGGCGGGATCAACCACAACTTGGGCACCGAAGCTGCAGATGAAGCGCTGCGCCACTTCAGCAATCAGATGATGGAATTTTTTACCGCAGAGAGCTATACCCTGTATCGCCTGCACAGCGATATTTTCGCAGTTCTGGCTAAATCAACCCAAACCGAAGAGATCACCTCCACGGTGGAGCGTTTTTCCGAATTCCTGCGTCAACACCCTTTCATCTATGCCGATGAGGAGCGCCTCAACCTCACTTTCGCCAGCGCTATTGCATGGGGGGAACAAGATCTGCTTACCTGCGCGGATGCCGCACTGCAGTATGCCAAGCAACACAAGCAGGAGCTAGCCATCTACAACCCGCAGATTGCCAAGCAACAGGGACGGATGCGCGCCTACTGGATCAACGAAGTACAACAGGCTCTGCTCGATCAGCGTTTGATGCCCTATTATCAGCCCATTGTACATATCTCCAGCGGTAAAACCACGCGCTACGAAGCTCTGATGCGTATGCATAATGTGGGTGGAGAGGTGATATCTCCTGGGGAATTTCTCCCCATTATGGAGCAAACCAGTCACTACCCAGCCATGACTCATACCATTTTTAAACAGGCGTGCATGTTCTTCCGTGACCGGCAGGAGGGCTTTTCCGTCAACCTCTCGGTCGACGACTTGCTGCGCCGCAACACCGTAAGCTACATTGCCACTATCGCTAAAAGATACGCAGTCTGTGACCGTCTCGTGCTGGAACTGGTAGAAACGGAAAATATCCAAAACTACGATGCCGCTCTGAAAGCGCTGCTTGAACTCAAGACAATGGGGATCCATGTCGCCATTGATGATTTCGGCACCGGGTTTGCGAACTTTGCCTATCTTTCGGCGTTCCCGGCTGACTTTGTCAAAATCGATGGGTCGTTGATAAGCAAGATCAATGAGGACGAAAAAACCCGCAATTTAGTGCAGGTGCTGATCGACTATGCTCACTCTGAGGGGATGGAAGTTATTGCGGAGTTTGTCAGTTCTGCAGCGATCTTCGATACCGTCCGCACCATGGGATGCGACTACGCCCAGGGTTATCACTTCGGCGCCCCCATCCCAGGGGATAAACTCAATTCCTAAAGGTAAATCTGCGTTTCAGCGACTTCTGGACTTGCGGCTGCCAGCTGCTGCAGGCGTTCTTCCATCATGGTGGCATTAAAAGGGAACGCCTGCTGTGGGCAGTGGCGTGTGCACTGATGACAACGCACACAACTCTCCCCTACTTGCGGATACTCCCCTTTCCAACTTAGCGCACCTACGGGGCACAGCTTTATACAGATACCGCACCTATCACAGCGCTCATGTTGAGGCTGGTGTTCTCCCAGCAGCATCTTCATTTTCGCCAGACTTTTCTCCTGCGCCTCCTGTGCGCGTGCCGCAGGGAGATAGTTGAGCTCTTCTGGCGCCAGCGTTTGGGGCTCTCCAGTGGCAAGCCGTGCCAGCACCCTTGTAACCAACATCTCCAACTGCGCTCTATCGGTTGCATCCGGGCGTCCCTGTGCCAGCGGCACAGAACTGTTCCACATACTGGAATGTTGCGCCAGCACCTTCGCCGCGCCAATACTGCGCCACCCTTTGCGCTTTAACTCCAGCGCCATCTCCGCCAGAGCCACACCGCTGCACACTGCGCCCCAAGTTACGAAGGGGACAGCCACGGCAGAGCCGTTAGGATCAACGTCGGGCAGGGCATGGATAAACTCAAGCACCTGCGGCAGCGCATGATCCACATACACCGGACTCCCCAGCCACACACACGCAGCGGACGGAACTGCAGCACCCAGAGCAGCGATATCAGCTCCCCCCGCTGGACCCAGATCAACCATGCGCGCTTCGATGCCGTGTCTATGTAATAGGTCAGCAAGCATATCTGCTACCTGCCGCGTTGTTCCAGCGGCAGAAAGCCATGCAATATAGTGGGTTCGCACGTCACAATCTCCTGTTGTAGTCTCTTGTTATGATCTTACGTGAAGGGGGTATGGTTCTGCTCCCTGCAGGTACAAAAGTTAGCCTATTTCAGCAGCAGTTTTTCTACCTCTTTCACTCCAGGGACCTTGCCCACAACAACTACTTGCCCGTCTAGCACCAAAGCTGGAGTGGTCATCACACCAAATTCCATGATGTCGTTAAGCGCGGTAACTTTTTCTATATTATACTCAAGCCCTAGATTGTCCGCTGCTTCTTGGGCATGTTTGGCAAGTTTTTCACATTTCGCACATCCGGTTCCGAGAATCTGAATTTTGCGCATAGCTAACTCCTTTATTTGCGTTAGTTTAATACCATTCAGCTTGCAAGCCTGTATCGGCTAAAATCTGTGTCAGTTATAGCGGTGCTGGATTAAAACAGGGCACCGTAAATCAATCCACTTATGGTCGCCATTGTCACCACCAACACCACAAACACGCCAGTCTTTTTGTTCCCCATCACACTGCAGATCACCAGCATATTGGGTAAACTCAGCGCCGGACCCGCCAACAGTAATGCAAGCGCCGGACCTTTGCCCATCCCTGCCCCCATGAGCCCCTGCAAAATAGGCACCTCGGTAAGGGTGGCAAAGTACATAAAGGCACCAAACACTGACGCAAACATATTAGCACTAAAAGAATTACCCCCCACCAACGCCGCAACCCACTCTGACGGGATCAAGCCTTCATGCCCCGGACGTCCCAGAAAAACCCCGGCCAGCAGCACCCCGATGAGAAGCAGCGGCATGATCTTTTTGGCAAAATCCCAGCTTTCATCAAACCAGGAGCCCATCTCCTCATCGCGGGTAGAGGGGAGGTTGCTCAACACCGACAAGCCAATAACGCCGAAAGTAAAGGCAAGTTCCGGCTGCTGCGGCACCAGCACCGCCATCACTCCCGCTGGAGCGGAGGCAAGTGCCATGCGGACCACCCCCAGGTTGAACCAGGTCGCCAACATCAGTGCTAGTGCCACCGAAAACCCACTGGTGATCCACCACTTGGTAGCGTAGAGGGTGTACCACAATCCGCTGTTTTGTTCTGGCTTGCCCCAGTTAGCAAACACTAAAATCCCCACCATGGAGGCAAAGTACAAAGCGGTCTGCCACAGAGGTCGAGCAGGTTCTTCTTCCCCCATAACTGGAGCAGCGGCGGCCTTTTGTGCCTCTTCGCGGCGAAAAAAGAAGTGCATCAACAGGCCGATAACTACCGCGAATACCACCGCACCCACGGCACGCGCAATGCCCATCTCCGGACCAAGAATGCGCGCCGTTAGAATAATGGCAAGGATGTTTATAGCTGGACCAGAATATAGAAAAGCGCACGCCGGCCCCAACCCCGCCCCCATGCGGTAGATGCCGGAAAACAGGGGAAGAATAGTGCAGGAACACACCGCCAGAATTGTACCAGAAACCGATGCGACTCCGTATGCCAAGACCTTATTCGCGTTAGGCCCCAAGTACTTCATTACCGCGGCCTGACTTACAAATACTGCCACCGCCCCCGCAATAAAGAACGCCGGCACTAGGCACAGCAGCACATGTTCGCGCGCATACCACTGCACCAGAAACAGCGCCTCAAGTACGGCACCCTGCACCCGTGCACTCTCTACCGGAAGAAAGAAGCACAGCGCAAATACTGCGATAATCCAGAACAGGGGCTTAGACTCGGTTTTAATATCCATGTATTGTCCCTTTGCGGTTTAAGTCTTCTTTAAATCGCAGCGTGCGAATTATGAGTGATCGGAGGCGCCAGAAACTGTTAGGGGCAACCCCAGGGGGGTGGAACCGCATCACCTGTTAGCGCTGCCCCTTGCCCATCAACACCGCAGAGTGATCGTGCGCACGCTGCTCCAGCACTGCTTCTACACAGCCAAGAAAGTTAAGAATACACGGTGCACGCAGGGTGTAGAACACCTGATTCCCCCGTTTGTCTGCACCAATGATGCCGCAATTGCGCATAACCGCCAGATGTTTCGACACAGTAGAGACATCAACCCCTACCATCTCAGTAAGTTCGCGCACACTGTGCTCTTTTTCGCGCAGTTGCTCTAAAATAAACAAACGCGTCGGATGAGCCATCGCTTTCAACACCCCTGCCCGCGCTTCCAAATGTTTTTTATGTTCTTGATACACTCCGTCCTCCTCAATGTTGCCTATTTGGCAATATAGCCAAATTAATATTCACAGTCAATCCTTAAACTCTAGGTTTAATAAATTCGCGACGACCTTTAACCTCATTGCGGTAATAAAGCTAAAGATCGCAGCAGATTAAGCTAAAGCATGGAGTTTGTGCTGCACATCAGGTAAGCACAGCCCACAGCACGCCGGCGCTGATAGCAGAGCCAATTACTCCGGCAACGTTGGGTGCCATAGCGTGCATAAGAAGGAAGTTGTTGGGATCCTCTTTAAGCCCCATAGTTTGCACCACGCGTGCCGAATCGGGCACAGCTGAAACTCCGGCAGCACCCACGAGAGGATTAATCTTTTGACGCAAAAACAGGTTCATAAACTTTGCAAACAGCACTCCACCCGCAGTGGCTACTGCAAAGGAGATAGCACCCAGAACAAAGATCAGGATCGATTGCGGGGTAAGGAAATGGTCTGCACTAGTGCTTGCCCCCACTGAGAATCCCAGCAGAATGGTGACGATGTCGATCAAGGCATTGCGCGCGGTATTGGCAAGGCGATCGGTCACCAGACTCTCCTTGAGCAGATTACCGAACAGTAACATCCCAATCAGCACCATCGAGCCCGGGGCAATAAAACCACACAGGATAAAGGCACCGATAGGGAACACCATTTTCTCGGTTTTGCTCACCTGCCGCGGTGCCGGCATACGGATCAGACGTTCTTCCCGCGTGGTCAGCAGTTTCATGATCGGGGGCTGAATAACCGGCACCAGGGCCATGTAGGAATATGCGGCGATCGCGATAGAGCCGAGCAGATGGGGGGCAAGCTTTGCGGAGAGAAATATCGCTGTCGGACCATCCGCGCCGCCGATAATGCCGATAGCCCCTGCCTCATTAGGGCTAAAACCGAGGTATAATGCCCCAATAATAGTGAGAAATATCCCTATCTGGGCGGCAGCCCCAAGTAATACCAATTTCGGGTTGGAGAGCATGGTAGAAAAGTCGGTCATGGCTCCGATCCCGAGAAAAATCAGCGGCGGATAGATCCCTTCACGCACTCCATAGTAGATATAGTTGAGGACGCTCCCCTCATCATATACCCCTATAGCCACCCCCTGCACCGCAGGGATATTTCCCATAATAATGCCAAACCCGATGGGGATAAGCAGGAGCGGCTCATATTCATAGCGGATGGCAAGAAAGATAAACACTCCACCCACCAGCATCATAATCACATGCCCCAAGGTCAGCCCCGCAAAGGCGGTGGTATGTAGAAATTGCAGCAATATATCCACAGCTACTCCTTCAAGATCAAAGCGTGTCCAGGTAAATTTTATTCAGTACCATTAAATAGCCACGCAGGGATCAACTTTCTTCTGGGGTGATCTGCACCAACTCCTGCCCCTGCAGTACTGAATCTCCCGCCTGGGCCAGCACTGCATTTACTCTGCCGGACTGGCTCGCACTCACCTCGTTTTCCATCTTCATCGCTTCCATTTTCAAGAGCGGCTGTCCACTACGTACCGTGTCCCCCACCTCGACATAGACACTCAAGACTACGCCAGGAATGGGGGCAAGCACCGAACCTTTGGACGTTGTCCCCATAGAATGCTGCGGGACGGAAACCGGTGCAGTTGAGCCGAAATTGCGTCCACTGCTTTCGCTGGGTTCCACTTTTACCGGAGCGGCGGTATGCGTGATGTTCTGCACCTGCACCTGGAACACTTCACCATTGAGTTCGAGCTCAGCCTCTGCGCCAGAAAAGTTTTTCACCTCAACGCTTATATCCTTACCGTTAACCTGCAGTTTGTACTTACGCATGATGACTCCAAGAAGAGAGGGAACGCATTCGTGCAGAAGAACTCCACATAGAGCGGCTGGCATGGGGACGCAGGGTCACCCTGCCGCTCTCTCCACTCAAGTATTCAAGTTCCATATGCAACACCAGTGCAATGACCACCTCTTTTTCCGCCTCCGTTAATGGTTCAGGTGTGCTCGGCATCGCCGCTTCTGAGACCGGAAGATCTTTAGCACTGCCGTCGACCAAAGCCAGAACCCGCGGCAACAGATGGATAAAGAGACTGATGGATAACAGGCTGAGGAAGATGATGATTGTTCCGCTAATAGCGAGGCCTACACCATTGCCGGCCACGACATTTTCCCACCCAACTGACATATAAAACTCCGTTGTGCTTAAAAAATTGCACCAGACTATAAAGGCATATTGCCATGTTTGCGTGCGGGGCGTTCACAGCGCTTGTCGCTGAGCATCCCCAGCGCCCGACACAGGCGAAAGCGGGTTCGCTCGGGTAAAATCACATCATCCACATAGCCGCGCTCTGCCGCCACAAACGGATTGGCGAAACGTTTCTGATATTCCTCCTCCTTCTGAAGCAGAAATGCCGGTGGATCCTCTTGGGTGGCGGCTTCGCGCGCATACAAAATCTCCACCGCGCCGCGCGCCCCCATCACCGCAATCTCGGCGCTGGGCCAGGCGTAGTTGACATCACCACGCAGGTGTTTGGAGCTCATGACGCAGTACGCGCCACCATATGCTTTACGCACAATCAAGGTTATTTTAGGCACCGTGGCTTCGGCATATGCATACAGGAGCTTGGCGCCGTGGCGGATAATTCCTTGATGTTCCTGCTGGCGTCCAGGCATAAAACCGGGCACATCCACAAAGGTAAGGAGCGGAATGTTAAAGGCATCGCACATCCGTACAAAGCGCGCTGCTTTACTCGCGGCATCACTGTTCAACACCCCGGCGAGATGATTGGGCTGATTCGCCACCACCCCCACCACTGCACCATCCAGGCGCGCGAGTCCAGTGATTATGTTGGGGGCGTAGTCGGGCTGCAGCTCCATCCAACTCTGCTTATCCACACATGGGATCACGATCTGATGCATATCGTAGGGTTGTTGCGGATTTGCGGGCAGCACCTGGGTTAATGCAGGGATCTGACGCACGGCGGAATCGGCGTTTTCTTGCCACGGCGGAGACTCCATATTGTTCTGCGGTAGATAACTCAACACCTGACGCAACCCGCGGATGGTCTCCGCGTCGGAATCGTACGCCAGATGTGCCACTCCACTCACCTGGGTATGCACATCGGCTCCGCCCAGCTCTTCGGTGGTGATATCCTCGTGGGTAACAGCCTTTACCACCTTGGGGCCGGTAAGAAACATATAACTGTTGCGGCGCACCATCATGATGATATCGGTCAGCGCTGGAGAGTACACCGCGCCCCCAGCACAGGGGCCAAAGATCCCGGACAGCTGTGGCACCACCCCAGAGAGGCGCACATTGCGCTCAAAGATATCCGCGTAGCCGGCCAGACTTTCAATCCCCTCCTGAATCCGCGCTCCGCCAGAATCGTTGAGGCCGATCAGGGGCGCGCCAGCACTCGCGGCCATATCCATAATCTTGCAGATCTTCTCCGCAAAGGTTTCCGATAGTGAGCCCCCTAGAACGGTAGCGTCCTGAGAGAACACAAACACCAACCTTTTGTTGATGGTGCCATAGCCGGTAATCACTCCGTCACCGGGGTACTGACGCTTCTCCATGCCGAAGTTTTGACAGCGGTGGGTTTTGAGCATGTCAAACTCTTCAAAACTGCCCTCATCCAGGAGCATATTGACACGTTCGCGCGCAGTCAGGCGTCCCTGAGCATGGCGCTTACTGTTGCGCTTAAAGCCACCACCACTAAGCGCCTCCTGACGCAAGCGCAGCAGTTCATTGATTCTCTGATTCATACATACCCCGCTTTCTGACCGCTATTAAATTGGAGATAAAGGCATTGAAGATAAAAAAACTCAACCTGGTGTACTCGCAGCAGATGTTTAGCCGCGTGTTTAACCACTGCGCTTGTTTAACCACTATAGTACACCTGATACAGGGTCTCCTCGCCGAGGATTTCGTCCACCCGCCCCTGAAGTTGGCACCGTTCCGAATTGCGCAACCATTCGTTCCAGTTTTCCAAGCTCTTCCAGGTGCTGACCACCAGCTTCTCCTCTGGATCATCGTAGTTAACCAGGGTCTCTCCCGAAATATATCCCGGCTGTGCATGGGCAGCAGAGCGCATCTGCATGAGTAACGGACGAATCTGTTCCTCTTTTTCCTGCGGAACATGCCGAATGATAATAATTTTAACGGCCATATTACCCCCCCCTCAAAAAGAATAGGAAACCTGATGTTTGCGAAGATAACATAAAAGGTAAAGAGAGTATTTAAGATACCAGAGATATGCAGGTGTACCCTTTCGCAAAGCTATCCACCACGATAGCGCCGCACCGGACGGTGGCAGCGCACCAGCACACCCCACACCATGAGCATCACCCCCCCAACTCCAACGGCAAGGAGTCCGATAACCTGTACTTTATCAATCCATGCAAAGGAGATAAACCACATGGCGCACGCGCCGAGGGTAAAAAAGATAAATATCAGCAGTGAAGAGGCAGAACCTGCATATTTATCCACCTGCTCAAGCACCAAATTATTACTTGGGGGCGGCTCAGACCGATAAAGAAGGTGATCACTGCCATGGGGAGTGCCAGGCCCCACGCTCCAGGGAAAATCTGCAACAGCATGATAATTCCACCGCTCAAAACACCACTGAAACCCAGGGTCATTGCAGTTCCCGGGCGGATGTGGCGCAACAAACGGGTGCACAGCAGAGAACCACCCATAAAGGCGATGGCGTTGATGGCAAAGAAATAGCCAAAATGGTGTGCGGTGACACCTAAGTGATTGATGTAGATATCCGCTGAGCCCGCAATAAAAGCAAAATGGGGCAACACCACCAGAGATACCATCACGGCATACGCGATATAGCGCCGGTTGCGCAGCAGTTCTAGATATATCCTGAGGCTCTGGAGCGCCCCGCTCTGCACCAAGGTAGTGTTGGTTTCCCCCATGCGGTACACCCCGAGCCACGCTCCCACTCCGATACATGCCTGCAGGACAAAAATCCAGCGCCAGGACAGCCACAGTAAAATCCATCCTCCAATAATAGGTGCCACCGCCGGGGCAAGAGGCATGATCACCCCCATCCACGCCAGGATTTTTACCCGTTCGTTGTTGGTATAGATATCCTTGGTAATCGCCAGCGACAGCGAGGTTGCTGCGGCCGCACCCGCAGCCTGGAGAACACGCGCCCCAATGAGCACCCCGGCACTATCCGCCAGGGCACACAGCATGGAAGCAAGCGTAAACAGGGCAATCCCGCTCAACAGCGGAGGGCGACGTCCGTAACGGTCGGACAGCGGGCCATAGACGAGGAGAAATACGCAATAACTGAAAAAGAATCCAATCAGGGTGAGGTTGATAACCATCAGGGGCTGGTCCCAGCGCTGCTGCAACATGGGGATAGCAGGCAAATACATATCTGTCGACAGGGGTGGGAATGCTGTCAGCAGAACAAGGAGGAGAAAGATACGTGCTTTGCTCATGGATTAACTCATAGATGTTAGTTTTTCCCCTGCAGTTGCAAACGATGCCACTGGGTATTTATCCGAGAAATTAGCGCCGCCGCTTCACCCCGCGTTGCGCTACTGCGGTGGTGGGGTCGTCGGGCCATGGATGTTTGGGATAACGTCCTTTGAGCTCTTTTTTAACCTCGGTGTAGGTTGTGTCCCAAAAGTTTGCCAGATCGGTGGTGGTTTGAATCGGGCGCCGCGCTGGGGAGAGCAATTCAAGCAGCAGCAGAACCTGCCCACCTCCAACCCTTGGGCTCTGGCGCAGGCCAAACAGCTCCTGCAACTTCACCGCGAGACGGGGTTGGTGTGGGTCGGCATAATCCACGCGCAGGTGAGATCCGCTCGGCACCTTCACTTTCTGCGGTGCCAATTTATCCAGCTGTTGTTGCTGGGACCAACTCAGGAGTGCAAGCAACGGCGGGCACAGATCAAGACGCTGGAGCTCCTGCAAGCTGGTTATCCCCAGCAGCCAGGGGCTAAGCCAATCTTCCAACTGGGCAAGCAGATACTCAGGGGTAACAGGGGGCCACGCATTAACCAAATGGTGCTGCGCTACAAAGCTGATCCGTGCATACAGGTCTGTGCTCGCGCCATTCCAACCCAGAGTTTCGAGGCCACGCGTGCGGATTTGTTGCAGCAGAAGCGGGAGCGCATCTTCTGGTTCCACTGCGCACGGCTGTTCCTGCAGAATCAACGCGCCCAGACGCCGACAGCGCCGCGCCACTACGCGCTGTTTATCTGCATCCCAAAAAGTCTCGTGCCTCCAGCGTGTTTCTGCGGGAAACGCACGCAGAATTTGTTCTATCTGCACCACACTCCCCATGTGGATCAGCGCGTGGGCTCCCGCCCCTTGGTTCCGCTCCAACTCCAGCGCCACAAGCCACTCCTGCGCCTCCATGTTGGAGCGCGGCGACAGGCGTGCGCCACCTCCGCTGCGTAGCAGATACTCCTCACGCTTTGAACCCCGCCGCTGCGCCACGCGATCGGGATACGCCGCCAATACCAGCTCCCCTATACCCAATTCCCCTATACGATCCACAGCAAGCTCTGCTTCAACATTGGCAGCTAGGTTGAGCTTGCGCAGCAAAACTGCAAGGCTCCGTTCAATCTCCTTCCCCCCATACCGTCGACTCTCATACATCTGTCCACTCCAGCCCTCCAAGATATCTAGGATATCGCTGGAACTGGTTCTGCCCCCTGCACTCTGATGCAGATTGCGCCGAAATTGATGTGGGTGCTCCAAAATAATGGCGAGCCGACACGCCAGCGCTTGTTCCGCGCTGGTAGTAGCACCCGCCACCATCCGTGCAAGGCGTGGATGCAGGGGCAATTGTGCCATCCGGCGCCCGAGCGGGGTCAAACAGCGCTCCTGGTCTACCGCTCCGAGCTGGTGTAACAGCGCAAACGCAGCGTTCAGATGCGCAGCAGGCGGGGGATCGATCCAACGCAACTTAGAGCCATCCTCCACCCCCCAACACGCGAGTTCAAGCGCCAGTGCACTCAGGTCGGAGCGCATGATCTCCGGGCATTGGTGCGGCGCCAAGCTCTGCTGCGTCGCTTCACTCCAGAGGCGATAACAGTGTCCCGCGCGCTGACGCCCACCACGGCCAGCGCGTTGGATTGCACTCGACTGCGCGATTCTCCGCGTGGGCAGAGAGTTCATCCCCCGCGCGACATCAAATAGAAGTTGCCGCTCCAGCCCACTATCCACCACCACCCCGATATTCTCGATGGTGAGGCTGGTTTCGGCAATATTAGTGGCAAGCACCACCTTGCGCCGGGAGCCAGGGAGGATAGCGCGCTGTTGCTCCTCAAAACTCAGCGCCCCATACAGCGGTAGAATCTGCACCTCCTGCGCCCAGCTCTGGGTGCGGAGCAACTTTTGACAGCGCCTGATTTCTCCCGCCCCCGGCAAAAACACCAGGATATCTCCCTGATGCTGAAGTCCCTGCTCCACTGCGCCGCTCACCTGCTGTGCGAGTGCGAGGGAAGAATCTCCGCAGTAGTGGATCGTTACCGGATAGGTGCGCCCCGCACTGTGGAGCACTGGGCACTGATCCAGCTGCGTTGCGATATGGGTACTCTCGAGAGTGGCTGACATCAGCAGCAGACGCAGTTCAGGACGCAGCCCCTGCTGCACCTCATAGCTTAGCGCCAGCCCCAGATCACTGTGGATGTTACGTTCGTGAAACTCATCGAAGATGATAAGTCCCACCCCTTCTAGCTCTGGATCGTGCTGCAGCCGCCGCGTGAGCACCCCTTCAGTTATAACCTCAATCCGAGTTGAAGCACTTACAGCGCGCTCATGGCGGATGGTGTATCCCACCGTCTGTCCCAAGCGCTCGCGCAGTTGTTTACTCATATAACGTGCAGCATGCACCGCGGCGAGACGCCGGGGCTCCAACATAAGGATACGTCGCCCTTGCAACCACGGTTCGTGTAGAAGTGCCAATGGCACCCGGGTAGTTTTTCCCGCCCCTGGCTCTGCCTGCAGCAACGCACAGGTGTGAGTACGCAACGCCTGTTGCAGGTGCGGGATTACCGCATCCACCGGTAACCTGGGTGAAGATATGTCAGACATCGATATTATCCAAGCAACGCATAGTAATTAAGTATCGTATAAACACCTGCGCCCGACCGTTTAATAAGGGTCGGGCGCAAAAAAACAGGGGTAGAAACACACATTTTCGCATCAGTGAAGTCCAGCGCTACCCTGTGATGGTAGAGAGGAACTCGAGCAGCCGCGCATTAAAAAACTCGGGATTTTCCAAGTTGCTCATATGGGCGGCGTGCGGCACAACATGCAGTTGCGAGCCTTTGATGCGGGTATGCATATCACGCGCGGCGGCTGGAGTGGTGAGGGTATCCTCCTCCCCAACCAGAATCAGCGTGGGTACGGCGATAGCGGCGAGGGACTCTGTAGTGTCGGTGCGTGCCGCCATGGCGATGAAATTTCCGGCAATGGCAACGGGGTCGTTAGCGCTGATGATATCTTTGATAAAATCAACCTCAGGCACCTCGTTCTGAATAGATGCAGGGGTAAACACCGCTTCCACAAAACTTTCCGCCAGGGGGGCTGCACCATCTTGCTTAACCGCCTTGGCTCCTGCCGCCCGTTTGATTTTACCCGCGTTGTCGTCCGCTTTACTCTGGGTATCGCACAGCGCCACCCCTAGAAAACGTTCGGGATTACGCTCCAATGCGCGCAGCGCAATGTAACCCCCCATAGAAAGACCCACTATCACAGCCTTGTCTATCTCCAGAAAGTCGAGCAATGCGAGCAGGTCGTCAACATGCCCTTCGACGGTGTACTGCCCATCCCCAAGATCACTTTTACCCAAGCCGCGGAAGTCATATGCCACCGCATGATAATCATGCCCCAGCGCTTCCAATTGACTCTGCCAGATCTCGTGGCTAAACGGGAATCCGTGGATAAAAACTACTGAAATCGCGGCGGGGTTACCTCCCTCCACATAGTAGATATTGGTACCATTAATTTTGGCTTGCATAAACCCTCCAGATTGATAAAGGTAACAAGTTGAAAACTGAGCCGCCTTCCCTTATTAATCTTCACTATAACATAAATGAGCTATATGCCAAGCCACATATACCTAACACACTAACATTAGACACTTCACACCTTACAGCCCTTTGCAGAGGCACCTGCGGAAGGTCTCAGAGTTATTTTCCCACACGGCGGCGCACGGTTATGCTTTCTCCGCCGACACCCCAGTTATCCGTATCCACTTCGTCAATAACTACCACCGTGGTGGCTGGATTTTTTCCCAACACGTCCACAAGCAGCTGGGTTGCACCTTCGATAAGCTTCGCCTTCTGCGCCGCAGTAGCCCCCTCTTTGGTGATCTTAATATTTACGTATGGCATAGCACCCTCCTATTTTAATATATTGAGACGCAGGGGTACGCCACGGCCCCCTCTTCGCCCTTTATGCGTGTTGAATATGTAAAATATGCACCTGTAGTGTATGCACCTGTAGTGTATGCACCTGTAGTGTATGCACCTGTAGTGGTCAACAAATTTCGCGCATCAGCGGGGCGCAAACACCTTCTGTAACAACGCGGTAGTGCGCGCCGCCGGATTAGCCCGAATCGCCTGTTCCTCCTGCCCCAACATGGTGAACAGCCCATCCAGCCCTTTATCTGCCACATAGTTGTCCAGGTTAAATCCGCTCTCCTTGGTTAGAGGTAAGGCCGTGTATGCATCCATCAGCTTATTGTACTGCTGATACAGACCCACCTCCCCCATTTTATCCTGAATAATGGGGAGGAATTTCTCCTTCAGAGGAGCTGAAGTCTGGGCACGAAAGTAATCGGTCGCCGCAGTATCGCCCCCGCGTAATATCCCCATCGCATCACTGAGGCTCATCCCCTTCACTGCATCGACCAGCACCGGCTTTGCTTCAACTGATGCCTGCTCTGCAGCGCGATTCATCCCCAACTCCAGCGCATCCACCTGGGAGCCAAAACCTATGCTACGCAGAGTGCTAAAGGCGGTGTTCAACTCTGCGGGGAGCGGAATTTTAATCTTCTCGTTACTCCAAAACCCATCTTTAGCTGAAGTGGAAGCCACCGCACGTTCGGAGCCCAGAGTAAGAGCCTCCTTGAGCCCGGCAACTACTGTGTTTTCATCCAACGCATCGCCCTGTTGCGCCTGACCGAAGGCGCTGAGGACACTGGAGGCCATATTGCCTCCCTGGGTTGCATTGCAGCCGCCAACAAGGAGCAGGGACAAAATGGTTACGCGTACGCCAACTTTAGATAAAATATTCATAGGACCCTTTCATACACTTAAGGTGCGGCTTTGACGCTTTTATTTAAACGCCAGCGCCTATTTAAACTCTTTTGCACGGCGAAGTTTATCCAGATTTTCTACTTTATCTCTCTTAAAACCACAATACAACGTGCGCCAGTGTCTTTTTCCTAACGCAGGGAGTAATAGCAGCATACCTTTTTCCTCTCTCCACGCCAGCGTGAATAGTAACAAAACATACTTTTCCCTTACTTGCTGCCCCTCTCGGGTTTAAATAGTTGCAACCTTCTCTGTCTTCAGGCAACGACCTTCCTCATTCACGTTCCCTTTTTAAATCGCTGTCTTTAGTCTCCAGCCTTTGGTCTCATATAACAGGCACTTAGCAAACAATTTGCAAACAACATGTAAATATTTCAATATATACATATGGTCGTGCTTTTGATTTACATCAAAGACTGCACCGTTAGTATATGGGATGTAATTTAAAGGGCAAATACGCAGGGCAGCATCTAAGCCCTGCAAGGACGCAATGAGAAGAATAAAGGAACAGACAAACCACATGTGCCCTTACAACTTTTAGCAAACAAGAGGCGGTGAAGGATGAAAAAGGCATTGATTGCAGGGATATGTTGCCTACTTCTGATCGTGGGAGCAGGCACTCTGGTACGCCAGCACAAGGCAACTAAAGCTACAGCGCCTCTTACGTCACGTGGGTTAAAACGGGTAAACACTGCAGTAGCGTATACGGGGGAGCTACACCGCACGCGCACCAGTGCCGCCAGTGTAGAGGCGTGGCAACAGGCCAACGTTGCAGCGCGTATCAGTGCCCCCGTAATCCAGGTGCTGGTGGCAGAGGGGGATACGGTTAAACAAGATGAGATCCTTCTTGAGCTTGATCCACACGAGCACCGCACTGCGCTGGAGTCTGCGCGCGCGCGCCTACACCAGGCGCAGGCAGAACATGCTGCGCTGGAGGCGGAGGTGAAAGCCGACACGCTGAAGGTTGAGTTTTGGCGCCAAGAACTTCAGCGCGACCGCAACCTCGCTCAGGCCGGAGCGATCCCGCAGGTACTGGCTGACGCAAGCGCAGAACAGTTCAGTTCGGTCGAAGGGAAACTGCATAGCACCCAGGCGCGGCTGCGCGCCGCAGCGCAGGCGGTTGAAGCCGCGCGTACGGGGGTGGAGTACGCAGATATCCAACGCGGATATACCCAAATCCGTGCCCCCTTTGGTGCAAGTGTGAGTAAACTTCACGTGGACTCCGGCGATATGGCGTTGCCAGGGGTGCCCCTCCTCACCTTAGAAGATATGTCACGCCGGAAGCTGGTGTTTGCCCTACCGCAGAACGAAGGGAAACATCTGCGCTTGGGGCAACCTGTCCAGATCCTTACCTCCAGCGCCGCCGCCACTCGCGCAACACCTCCCCCGCAAGCACATGCTATCCGGATACAGCGCATCTATCCCGTCACTGATCCACACACTCGCAGCATCACCCTCGAAGCGTGGGGAGAGCAGCCTCCACACCTCCCTCCATCCCTGCGCCCGGGAGATTTTGTCCCGCTGCAGGTTAAGGTGGAGCAATTCCCCGCCGCCACTTTAATCCCCCGCAGTGCCCTGATCCCATCCACACCGCCGAATGCAGAGCACGCTACGGTATACATAGTTAATAGTGGTGTTATTGAATTGCATCACGTCACTTTGCTGGGGAAAAACGCAGAGATGGCAGCCGTCAGCGGAATTGACGCGGGAACCGAAGTGGTGACCCACAGCCTGCTGGGATGGAACACCCTTAAAAGTGGTGATTCTGTGGAGGTGGTGAAATGAATATCACCGCACTGGCACTGAGAAACCCTTGGATTATAGCGGCCTTGAGTGTGTTAGTGGTCGCGCTAGGGGTGTTTGCCTTCTGGCGTGTCCCTACAGATTTGTTCCCAGAGACTGCCCCACCCCAAGTGGCGGTGATGACAGTAAAACCGGGGGCAAGTGCCGAGGATATGGCGGATAAAATAACCGCCGTGATGGAAAAAGAGCTCAAAAGCATCTCCGGTCTGAAGCGCCTAACCTCCACCTCGCGCGACGAGGTGTCTGCAGTTACCGCAGAGTTCTACTACGCCAAGCCGATCGGGGAAGCGGTGGTGGATGTGCAGAACTCCATCTCCCGTATTCGCGGCCAGTTTCCAGCCGGGACTCAGGAGCCATTACTGTTTAGGGTTACTGACGCCACGCGTCCACTCCTGACCCTCGCACTCACTCCGCACGCCGAGAGTGGCAAAAGCCTGGGCGATATCCGTATCCTGGCAGAGAATCAACTCAAGGATCGCTTTCTCGCCATTGAGGGGATAGCTGACGTGGAGGTGTTCGGCGGATATCAACCCGAAGTGAGCATCCGCATCGAGCGCGAAGCGCTGCACGCCCACGCTCTTACTATGCAAGAGGTGATGAGTGCGGTGGCGCGGCAGAATGTCTCCGCCCCCGGTGGCACCCTCTACACTGGCGCCTGGGAGCACCTCCTGCGCATCGGAGGAGAATTTATCGACCTCGCTGCGTTAGAGCACCTCCCCCTTCCCTCTCAGAGTGGCGCAAAAATTGAGTTGGGGGATATAGCCCATATTGAAGTTGCAAAAGCGGATATGCGTAGCTTTTACCATGGCAACGGCAAACCTGCGATTGCACTCAACATCCTGCGTGCTGAAGGGGGGCATACCGTTGCCGCAATCAAAAACCTGAAACAGGCTCTCCCAAAAATTGAAGCGGAGTTTGGCGACATCACCTTCAGCATCACCGATGATCAGCAGCCCCTGATCGATCTCAACATCAGCGGTATGCGCTCCTCCCTCGTGCAGGCGGTGATACTCACGGTATTCATTATTCTCCTGTTTCTGGCAAATATCCGCGCCGCCGCAGTGGTAAGCTTTTCCATCCCGCTGGCGTTTTTGAGCGCGATGACGGTGTTGTGGTTCAGCCCTTTCACCCTCAACATGGTAACCCTTTCGGGCCTCATCATCTCGGTGGGGATGGTGGTGGATGCGTCGGTGGTGGTGCTGGAAAACATCTACCGCCATCACGAAACCAACCCTGATATAGATGGCGCTCTGGTTTCAAAAAATGGCGCGCGTGAAGTAGCTGCCCCGGTTACCGCCGGGATGCTTACCACCGTGGTAGTGCTGTTCCCAGTGCTGTTCAGCTCCGGCTACACTGGTACCATCATGCGCCCCCTTAATCTGATGATCATCGTCACCCTTATCGCTTCCCTGCTGATCTCCCTCACGGTAGTGCCTCTGCTCACCTCGTGGTTATTGCGGCGCAGAAGACCAGAAATTACTGCAAACTTAGAGGAGAAGGCTACACACACCTCAACTGCACCCAAGCAGCGCCCGCGCATCCTGGATAAAGCCCTCGATGGTATCGCACGCTTTTATCTATACTTTGTCCAACTTGCGTTGCGCCAGCGCACCCTGTTTCTCCTTTTGGCTCTGGTGTTCATTGGGTTCACCTTTCGCGGGGTAAGACCCCTGCTCGGCGGGGAACAGATGCCCCCGATGGATACTGGCATCTCTATTGTGGAGTTTGACACCTCTGCTTCCCTTGCTCCCTCTGCAGTAAAGGAGGTGTTGCAGGAGGTGGAGGCGATAATCCAGGCCGATGCAGCTGTAACCGCAATCTCCAGCGTCGTGGGCTCCGAGCCAGCGGCAATCAGCTTTGGTGGCGGTGGAGCTCCGGCACAGAGCGCACGCCTCACCGTACACATGGTGCCACGCACTGAACGCACACGCACCATCTGGGACATTGGGGCGCAATGGCGCACTGCATTACGCCAGGTGGCAGGGATTAAAAGCGTGCGTGTATCTGAGTACGGCGCTACCCCGGTCTCCACCACCAAGGCTCCATTCAACCTCATCATTGCCGGCCCCGATGTGCGTGTTCTTGATCAATTGGCGCACCAGGCGCTCCAACAGCTGGAGCAGGTGCCAGGGCTCATCGACTTGCGCCGTTCCTGGCATATGGACAAACTACAGCAGAACATCATAATCGACCCGGAAGTGGCGCGCCTGTTCGGCACCTCCCCTGCAGCGCTGGGAGAAAACGTACGCAATGCGGTACAGGGTGGGATCGCCTCTTCCATGCGTTTGGAGCAGTTTCTCGATATCCCCATCCGGGTGCGTTATGCCGCCGCGGATACCGCCTTACGTACCGATCTGGACGAAATTTATATTTCCGTCAATCCGCAGGATGGTGTTCCCGTAGCTGTGCCCCTGAGTGCCTTGGCCAGCATTGAGCCCGAATACACACGCCCCTTTGAAACCCGCGACAACCTGCGCACCACCATCGATATCACCGCGGGAAATGCCGTGCTCACCATCGCCGAAGTGACCGCGAAAGCGCAACAGGCTCTCAAGGGGCTATCTCTGCCCGCCGGGTATGAATTGGAGATGGCGGGGAGTGTCCGCGACATGCAGGAGAGCCAAGCGGAGCTCGGACGTGCCCTGGCGGTGGGGATGGTGTTGCTCTTCACCCTTTTGATGGCACTCTTTCGCTCGGTGGTCCATCCCATCACCGTAATGCTCTCTATTCCGCTTGCGGTCGCAGGTGCGGTGTGGGGGCTGCTATTATTCAACAAACCCATGTGCATGCCCGCAATGATGGGGATTATCCTTTTGGGCGGTACCATCGTCAACAACGCGATCCTGATGCTTGATTTCATCCTTAATGCGCGCCTTAACGGAATGGAAAAAAATGCTGCTATCCTACGTGCGGTGGAGTTACGCCTGCGCCCGATCCTCATGACTGCCCTCTCCACCGTGGTGGGGTTTTCCCCTCTGATCTTTGAGATGGCTGTGGGTCTTGAACGGATGAGCCCGCTGGGGATCGCCGCGGCAAGCGGATTGATCCTCGGTACTGTGGTCACCTTGGTGTACGTTCCCGTACTGTACTCTGTGTTTGACTCCGCGAGTGTCCACCTGCGCCGCCTGGTTTTCCGCGCGCGCCCCGGTTCTGTGGTGGTACTCCTCCTTACAACCCTTGCGCTTTCTACATTGAACCCGACTTTTGCACCAGCACAGGAATCTCCTTGCGCGCCAGTGCTAAGTCTGGATGGTGCCATCAAAAGAGCCCTGCAATACAACCCTTCCCTAACTCAGATAGAAGCGCAGGTAGAGGTGAGCACTGCAGAGGTGGATCTGAGCCGCTCTTTGCTGCGCCCCCGCCTTGATCTCGCTGCCCAGAGCGTGTGGCATGAAGAGGAGCAGAGTATGATCCCCGGCCTCGCACCGGGGAGCCAATCTTTCGCCAACAACCTCCATCAGCTAACCCTTGAGGCCAGCTATCTCCTCACCGATTTCGGGCGGCTGCGCGCCACGCTCAGCGCCAGCCTGGCACGTGCCCATGCGAGTGCCTCCGACTACCAACGTAAGCGCCAGGAATTGATCTACATAGTAGCGCAGACCTATCTCGAAGTGCTCACGCTGGAGCAACTGGGAACTGCCGCGAAATCGAGCCGCGCCAGCCTGCAAGAGCTGGAACACAATATCCAAGTTAAGCTGGAGCAAGGGCGTGCTGCGCACCTTGACCTGCTCAAAGCACAAGCCTCTGTGGCGCACGCCGATGCACTGTTGAGCGAATACCGCGGCAACTTACGTGCGCGCAAAGCGGCGCTAGCTGCTCTGCTGGGATTAGAACCCTGGCAGCTTCCACCCCTTGATACAGATCCGGTCTTACCTGCTGTTTCAGCAGTGCTAGAGCATGCCTCAGCGGACCAACGTCCAGACTTGACTGCAGCACAACAGAGACTCCTTGCCGCCGAAGCTGCCCGCACAAGTGCCGAGCGCCGCTACTTGCCCGAGGTGCGTCTGTTTGCGAGCGCCGGTTGGTATGGTGCTGATGACTTCGGCGCTGTGAGTGGCGTCACCCCAGCCGGAGCCGATGGTTTTGAAGACAACTACAGCGTGGGGATCCGCCTGCAGGTGCCTCTATTCGATGGTGGCATGCGGCGCGCCGAAGTGCGCAAAAGCGCAGCTGAAACCCGCGCCGCTACCGCGCAGATCCATGCCGTGCAATTGATGGTATATCAGGAGCTGGAGGAAGCTAGAAGTGCCCTGGAGAGTGCAGAAACGAGTGTGGAGGCTTACACCCGCGCGCGCGCAGCAGCGCGTGAGGCATTGCGGATCGAAAAAGTTAAGTATGCCAGTGGCAAAGGGGTGATTAATGACGTCCTCGACGCTGAAGCGAGTGTTCTCGAAGCTAAGGCCTCCCTGAGCCGCGCGCGCCACAACCTTGCCAGCGCGGGGATCCAATACCGCCTGGCGTGTGGCACCCTGGATGCGCAGGTAGCGCAAGAAATTTAAGCGCAGCAAAAAAGAATTACCCCTGGCACTGCATTTACCCTATATTCACATTATTTCTAACCACCGTCCCAATGGATAACCGTGGAGGAGTAACAACAGATATGTGGATTGCTATAACTGCAGTGCTGCTTGGGCTACTGCTGTTGCTGTGGAGTGCAGACCGCTTTGTGGTGGGTGCAGCAGCGGCAGCGCGTCATTTTGGTATGCCGCCGCTACTCATCGGCATGGTGGTGGTGGGCTTTGGCACCTCCGCCCCAGAGATGGTGGTCTCCGCCCTCGCGGCTCTGCAGGGAAATCCCGGCATCGCCCTCGGGAATGCGTATGGCTCCAACATCACCAATATCGCCCTGATCCTCGGCTGTACTGCGCTCATCAGCCCCATTGCCGTACATTCCCAGGTGCTGCGCAAAGAGCTCCCCATGGTGTGTGCAATCACCTTGCTTGCAGTGTGGCAGATCTGGGATGGGGAGATCTCCCGCCTGGATGCAATAACCCTGCTGCTGGTATTTGTAGCACTGATGGGGTGGACCGTTATACAGGGGATGCGGAGCCCCGGCGATGTGTTGGGACTTGAAATTGAAGGTGGGATGCCCCAGCGCCCCATGCCACTGGGGCGGGCGCTGTTGTGGCTGATAATAGGTCTGGTGATGCTGGTGCTGAGTTCGCACCTGCTGGTGTGGGGCGCGGTGGAGATTGCACGCAGCTTTGGGGTGAGCGATCTGATCATCGGCCTCACCATCATAGCCATCGGCACCTCCCTGCCGGAGTTGGCAGCGTCGCTTATTGCCGCGCGCAAGGGAGAGGACGACATCGCCCTCGGCAATGTGTTGGGTTCAAATATGTTCAACACCCTTGCTGTAGTGGGAATTGCCGGAGTGATCCACCCCATGACCCCAGGTCCTGAAGTGCTGGAGCGCGATATGTTGGTGATGACGCTGTTGACGGTGTCTCTGTTTATCCTGGGGTATGGGTTTCGCAAGCAGCGCGGCGGGCGTATTAACCGCATCGAAGGGGCGTTGCTTCTCCTCACGTATGTGGGTTACAACCTCTATCTGGGGATGAGTGTGTTTTAGGGCGCATTTCAACACAAGCAGGGGCACAGTACAGCGTGCCCCTGCTTAAGAGTTGCTGGCATTTAGCTATCTGACGTTTGAATGTCTGTCTTATGGGAACGTATTCTTTCGGTGTACATATACAACACCGGCAACACAAACAGAGTCAAAAGGGTTGAGGTTAACACCCCACCTATCACCACCGTGGCAAGTGGACGCTGCACCTCAGCCCCGGCACCGGTGGAAAGCGCCATGGGGAGGAACCCGACGGCGTCAGTTACTGCGGTAGCCAGTACCGGGATGAGGCGCTGGCGTGCCGCGGAGGTAACCGCTTCATATAAAGGTTTCCCCTGCGCGCTGATGGTGCGGATAGTCCCCACCAGCACCTGCCCATTAAGAACCGCAATCCCCGCAAGGGCAATAAAACCGATGGCGGCACTGACGCTGAAAGGGATGGAGCGCATACTCAGCGCCACCACTCCACCAATAGCGGCGAGGGGGATACCGGTGTAGATGATGGCAACATCGCGCCACCGCTTCAGACTCAGATACAGCAGGACAAAGATCAGGAGCAACACCAACGGCACCACCACCGCCAGACGCTGCTGCGCGGCTTCGAGATTTTCAAACTGCCCCCCCCATTCCATGGTGTAGCCTTCGGGCAGTTCTATCCCGGCACCAACCTTCTCTTTCGCCTCCGCCACATACGAGGCGATGTCCCGTTCTCCGATACTCACATGCACCTTCACCAGGCGCTGCCCCCATTCGCGGCTGATGGTGGAAGGGCGTTCCACGATGCGCAACGTGGCAAGATCGTGCAGAGGCACCAATGCGCCCCCCGCGGTTGGAATCAAGGTGGAGCCCAACACCTCCGGGTCATGGCGCTGCGCATCTGGAAGGCGCAGAACCAGAGGAAAGGAGCGCTCCCCTTCGTACACCTTCCCCACTCTAGGGGTGCCCACCGCCGCGACAATCTCGAGCACCTCTCTGGCCGTAACACCGTGGCGCGCAAGGGCATCGCGGTCCACCTCAATCTGCAGGGTGGGCTGGCCAGTAACCTGCTCCATTGCCGCCTCTGCAGTGCCGGGAACCGCAACCAGGAGATGTTCCACCTCTTGCCCAAGTTCCTCCAGCGTCGCAAAGTCAGGGCCGAAGAGCTTGATCCCCACATCGCCGCGAATCCCGGAAAGCATCTCATTAACCCGAAGTTCGATAGGTTGCGACATCACAATGCGGATTCCGGGCAAACCGTGGAGTGCCTCCTCCACCCGTGCACTCAGCTCCGTCTGATTGGAGGCACGCCTCCACTGGGAGCGGGGCTGAAGAGTGATGAAAATATCGGTCAATTCTACCCCCATGGGGTCGGTAGCAATCTCTGCACTCCCAAGACGGCTCCACACATGGCGGATCTCATGGGGGAACTCCTCCAGCAACAGCTCCTCCATGCTGGTGTTGTACGCTATCGACTCCGGCACGGATACCCCTGCAAGGCGCACCACACTCACCACTAGAGAACCTTCGGATAAGCGTGGGAGGAATTCACCCCCCAAACGGGTGCTGAGGATCCCCGTCCCCACCAGAAGGAGCACCACCAGGGTGAGAAAAGCGCGCCGCCACTGTAGCACCAGCTCGAGCAGAGTCGTGTAGAAGTGTTTAAGCCCAGCTTCGAGGCGATTTTGCTTCGGTTTGAAGGTGCGCGGCAGGGCGTAGTAGGAGAGCACCGGGGTGAGAAAAATCGCCACGGCGAGGGCGCCGAGGAGGGCAAACACAAACGTCCACGCCATCGGCTTGAACATCTTGCCCTCAATCCCATCCAGGGTAAGAACCGGAATAAACACCAGCACAATGATCCCCATCCCGAACACTACCGGACGCACCACTTCGCGGCTTGAAACCAGGATGGTCTCCAGGCGTTCTGCTGTATTTAAGGGGCGCTCCAGTTGGCGCTGGCGTTCACTTAAGTGGCGCAGGTTCGCTTCAGTCATCACCACCGAGCCATCTACCAGAATGCCGAAGTCGATCGCACCCAACGAGAGGAGACTCGCCGCAATCCCTAAATGTTGCATCCCAAACGCCGCAAACAGCATGGCGATGGGGATGGTGGCTGCAACCAGGAGTCCAGCACGCAGGTTGCCCAGCAAAACAAACAGAACCGCCACCACCAGCAGCGCTCCAGCACCTAAGTTCTCTTTTACGGTGGAGATAACCTGATCCACCAGTTCGGTGCGGTCGTACACGGTTTCGATAATGATATCCGCCGGCAGGGTGTGGCGCACCCGCTCCAGCGCGAGTTTCAGCCCCGCAGTAACATCGCGGCTGTTTTCCCCCATGAGCATAAAACCCAGCCCCAGCACCACTTCACCGTGAGCATCGGCAGACACCGCGCCGCGGCGTAGTTCATGCCCGATCTCCACCTCGGCGACATCTTCTACCCGCACTGGAGTTCCAGCAGCAGAAAAGAGGACAATAGCGCCAATATCCGCACAACTGCCAACCTGTCCCAGACCGTGAACCAGCAGGGTTTGTCCGCCCGTGCTTACCTGCCCCCCCCCGACGTTGAGGTTGTTGTCGCGCAGCGCAGTAGCAACATCGGCATAGGTGAGACCAAATTTGATCAGTTTCTGTGGTTCAACAATGACATGGTACTGTTTTTCCAGTCCACCCCAGGAGTTTACCTCCGCCACTCCGGCGACCTTGCGCAGTTCTGGCTTGATCACCCAGTCGTGCAGGGTGCGCAATTCATCCAACCCCCGCCCGGGATCGGAGGAGCGCACGGTGTAGTGAAACACCTCCCCCAAACCGGTGGAGATGGGGCCGAGTTGGGGGCGCTCAATCCCCTCGGGGAGATCAACTCCAGCCAGGCGCTCCATAATGAGCTGGCGCGAATCGAGAATTGCCATCTCATCTTCAAAGATAGCCACCACTTGGGAGAGGCCAAACTTTGAGATGGAGCGCACATGCACCAACCCCGGAAGACCGGAAATGGAGAGCTCCACTGGAAGGGAGATCTGTTTTTCAATCTCTTCGGGACCAAGGGCAGGGGCAGTGGTGTTGATCTGCACCTGTACCGGGGTAGTATCGGGAAACGCATCCACCGGCAGATGTAACAGCGACCAGAGCCCGATTACGCACGCGATAGCAAAAGTAAGGAGAACAATAACCCGATTGCGCAGGGCGCTATCAATCAGTTTTTCCAGCATACCAGCACCCCCTAATGATCTGCGCACGACGCGCCAAGACGCGCACGTAGCACTTCAGATTTAAGCGCAAAGCCGCGCGCGCTCACCACTTGGGTGGTAGCACTATGGGCAGGGTCGAGACCGACCTTGATCCCTACGCGCCCATCCCGCACTGCAGTAGTAGTGACGCGGCGTAGCTCAAACAGGTCGGGCTCACGCTGGATAAAAACAAAGGTGTGCGCATCGATATGTTGTATCGCATCTGCAGGGACACTCACCCCTGCAGTGGAAGTGGCGCGCTGGAGGGTGGCACGCGCAAACATCCCTGCCTTTAAGCGCCCTTCAGGGTTGGATATTTGCGCCAGCGCACGCAGAGTGCGGCTCTGAGGGTTTAGCGCGGGGTCTACATGAAACAGCTGAGTCTCAAGGAGTACCCCTTCCACCCCGTCAAAAGAAACCTGTACCGGGGTGTGTGGTATCACACTCGCAGCATGGGCGGCGGGGATGGAAAGCTCCAGCCACAAAATATCTGGATCTGCGAGGGTGAGCAGAGCGGATGAGGGAGAAACCCCTTCGCCGCCGGAGGTTTGTAGATCGGTGATCACCCCTGCAAACGGGGCGCGCACCGGCACGAGGTTAGAGCCATCCATGCGCTCTGCATCAAGACCGAAGCTCTGGAGTTCGCGCTGATATTGCTCCACTTCACTCCCACTTGAGCTCCATGCCGCACGCGCACGTTGCACCTCTTGTGCGGCACTGATCCCACGTGTGTGCAGGTCTTCCTCGCGCTTTAACGCCGTGGTGGCCTGCTGATGTTGCGCCACCGCGGCACTATAGCGTGTGGAAAGGCGCGCAATTTCCGGAGTCGCAATCTCCAGAAGCAGATCCCCTTGTTCCACGCGGGTTCCGGGGCGCACATGCACTTTAGCCACAGTGCCAGGGGCAAGAGGGGTAAGACTGGCAAGACGTTCACGCGCGAAGGTGAGACGCCCCAACACCTGAAAGGTTTCACTCAGTTGCGCCGCTTCTGGAGTTGTGGTGCGGATCCCTGCGCGCACCCCCACCTGGGGCGAGGCAAGGCGCACCAACATCCCTGCGCCGGGGGACAACTCCCCGATGTGATCTGACAGGCACAAGGCATCTTCAGCTTCCAGCACCTGATGTTCGGGGCAGATGCCATCTACCGCTTTAGCATGCGCATGACCATCCCCAGCACATGCGCTCTGCGGCTCTGCCTGTGCCGCGTGTCCATGTTCGGCATGTTCATGTTCGGCGTGGTCTTCCTCCTCAGCATCGCCTTGCGCGCGCGCGTGATCTTCTTCCATATGGTTATGTTCAGTAGCTGCGCACCCGCTGGAGGGTGAAATTGTGCTCGCAGAATCTGTTCCATGCGCAGATGCGGCAGGGGCGTGAGTCTCGGCACCATGGGCGTGGTCACACGTTGCATGGAGCTCTCTCTTTTCGGCGTGCGCTGGGGGTGAGGTTTCCGGCAGGGTGCGACTGAGGAGCGCGCCAGCTACCAATACGCTTACAATCAATACACTTAACCAGATATATGCTTTCATCGCTTGTCTCCGGCGTCCAGTATGGACGCAAGTTCAGGTGTCATTTCAGGGGATGGCGCAGGACTGTGCGGATCGAGGCGAGCACAGATCCGTTCCAGCTCGATATGTTTGCGGTGTACGTCTCCAAGAGCGTCTATGTGGCGCTGGCGCAGTTCAAACAGATTCTGCTGCGCGTCCAGCACCTGCGCATAGGTGTACTTTCCGGCACGATACGCATAGGTAACCGCCTCGAAATGCTCCTGCGCCGCGGGGAGAATCTCGGTGCGCAGTGTGTGCGCGGCCTCGCGTGCACTTTTGAGGGCATACCAGCCGTTCTGGAGTTGCTTGCGTTGCTCGAGCATACTCGCACGCAGCGTAGCATCGGCGCGTTGCTGCCGCGCGCGCGCGGCGGCGATACCATCCTGATTGCGTTCAAACAGGGGGATCTCCAACGAAATCCCACCAATCATGGCGTGATCCCCGCTGCCGCGCTCCTCTTTCACCCCGACACTCAGGTTCAGATCAGGGATACGTCGCGCGCGCTCCAGGCGCAATTCGTGCGCCGCACGTTGTGTCTGCGCCTGTGCAAGAGCGCTGGCAGGGGTAAGAGATAACGTCGCAGCCAGCGCTTCGATCTCCTCGTGTGCGGGCAGCTGTTCCAATTTCAGCGCCACTGCATTGAACTGGGGGGAAGATTCGCCCCACAGCGCCGCAAGGGCGTGCTTTGCGCGCGCCACTTCAATTTGTGCCTGCCCCGTCTTGAGCTTTGCCTCGCTCAGTTGCAGCGCAAATGCAATTTGTTCGATATCGGCCGCCTTACCAGTAGCAATGCGTTCGCGCACCATGGCAAGGAGGGTATGACTGAGCTCTGCCTGCGCTTGCGCTAGCTCCAACTGCTGTTGCGCCGTCGCCACCTCAACTACACGGGTGCGCACCAGCGCGTGTAGCTCTGTGATATAGGCGCGCTGGTGTGTTTTCTCCAGCTCAACCTCGGTACGTGCCACCTCCACGCGGCGCTGGCGCTTGCCCCCGAGCTCAATTCGTTGACTCACCCGCACACTGGCTTCAGCATTTGCCCCGCCGCGGAACTCTCCGCTCCCGCCGAAGTTTTCCAGTTCGAGTTCCAACTCAGGGTTGGTCAGACGCCCCGCCTGACGGAGTAAGTGGGTGCGCTCTTCAACGCCACGCGCAAAGGTTTCGAGGCGCGGATTGTGTTGCAGCGCAAGATCGAGCGCACGCTCCGGGGTTAAATATCCATTGGGATATGCGTTCGGATACCTCCCTTGTATGGCAACAGAGGATTCGTTGCAGGCATCGTTAGGGATAATTTTGGCCTGAGCATGCGCTGCACTCCAACCTGGGAGCGGCACAACACTAAGGCAGATTCCCCACATGACGCCTAAGGAAACCAGAACCTTGCTAGACATGATTTATTCTCCGGTAGATTAAGGGGTAACTATTTATTCCCAGCTATATGTCAGAGTTTGTGGCGCCCATGCTCCCATTTGCAAACAGGTGTATGCCTTGGAGGGGGTGCCATAAAGCTGAGCATAAAGCTGAGCCATAAAGCTGAACAGTTGCTATAAATATTGAGTATGTAATTTTATCCGACAGGTGGCCGGACACGCTTGAGATGTTGCAGAGGGGAGGGTATTAAATGAGGAGAACGATGGTGCGCTGGACGTCGATAGTGCTACTTATGCAGGGTGGTGGCTGGGGCAGTTGGGTGCAAGTTAAAGCGGTGGTACTATCATACAGCCACTGCAGTTCATGCCACTGCGGTGCTTGCGCCTGCGCGGGGATTTTTTTAAGTTGATACTGGGATTGGGTGGAGAATTCTGCTTCGACAGGGATATCGATACAGCTAACACAGCTAAACCCGCAGGTTAAGCTGTTACTGTACTGAGGCGTGCTACAGGCAGGCTCATGTACCACCGCAGCAGCAATGCCAGAAGGGCTGTGAGATTTGTGGGCGCTGGCGCTAAGAGCGCTGCTCCCCTCTTGCTTCACACACCATACATAGGCTTGCACTCCTGGATTGGTACTGAGCATAAATGCAAGCAGCAACAGGAATGTGATAAGATGGCGCGCCGTGTGTGGAATAAAAATTCGAGACATGCAGCATATATAACTGAAACACTACACAAATAGCAACAGGTGATTTAGGGATGGATAAGAAGGGTGCAGCACCCGCAAGCATGATTCGGATCGAAAAGGGGCAGCTGCAGGGGCTGCAGGTAGACAGTTTTGTAGCGCGCCGGGGTGAAGTCTGGTGTATTTTGGGCGCCAACCGCTCCGGAATCCACACTTTTTTTAACCTTTTGAGCGCAGAATCGCCGGACGTTGCAGCGGAGCACTTTTACTGCACTGCCGACAAGGCGATTTTGTCCTTCAACAGACAGCAGCAGATTTTTGAAGCGGAACTGAAAAAAGATGACAGTGACTTTCTGGACCGTTTTGATCCAGGAACCCCAGCGCGCGCCTTCCTCCCCGCTGGAGAAATAGATACCACCCTCCTCGAAGCCTTCGGCTTGAGTTCCAGCCTGGAAAAGGGCTACCGCGAATTGAGCACCGGTCAGGCACGCAAGCTTCTGCTCCTGGCCGAATGTATGCGCATCCCCGCATGCCTGCTTATCGAAGCGCCGTACGCGGGGCTGGATCAACGCGCACGTATCGAGCTCGACGCGGCATTGCTCCACCTGCAAAGCCAGGGCTGTTGTGTCCTTATGTTTGTAAGCAACAGCGTGGACATTCCACCGTGGGCGACCCATCTGGCGCTTGTTCACGCTGGGGAATTGGCGTGGCAAGGGGCCTATCATAAGGTGGGACGCGAGAGCGGACAGAGAAGTGGGCGCGGGATTCCGACTCAATTGCTCCAAAGATTGCAACAGCAGAGCCCAGATTTTAAGCCCGAACTGACACAAGCATGGACCCACCCGTCCGGACAAAAAGATGGAGCCCCTGTCGAAGTGAAGCGGGAGACACCGCTGATAGAGCTGCGCCAGGGATTTGCCTCTTATCGAGGTCGCAGAGTGTTTTCCGGCCTGGATTTAACCCTGCATCGGGGAGAACACCTCCTGATCACAGGAGCCAACGGCAGTGGGAAATCCACCCTGTTGCACCTGATATGTGGCGATCATCCCGCGTGTTATCAAAATGAACTGTATCTGTTTGGCACTAAGCGCGGCAGCGGCGAATCGATCTGGGAGATTAAACGCAACATGGGGATTGTCAGTGCAGAGCTACAGCGCAATTACCATGTCGGTGGCGATGTTCTAAGCTGCGTGGTGTCAGGTTTTTTCGATTCTATCGGCGTATATCAGAAACCCGACCACGCTCAGATACAGCAGGCGCGCAACTGGCTGGCATGGATTGGGCTGGAGCACCACAGTGCATATCCATTTAAAAGCTTAAGTTTTGCCGATCAGCGTCTGGTGTTAATAGCGCGTGCACTAATAAAGGCTCCTCCCCTGCTGCTTCTGGATGAGCCCACCCAGGGTTTGGACGAAGCCAACCGCGCTGCTGTCCTGGATTTTATTGAAGGCGTAGCTGCGAAAAAGAGCAGCACCATTGTGTATGTCAGCCATCAGCGCGATGAGCAGCGCCCTTTTTTTGTCCAGCATCTGGATATGGATAAATTTACCCAAGCGAACTGACATAAAAAAACCCGCCTGACTTCAGGCGGGTAAAATTCAACTGGTGGAGCTATTACATATAGATTACACAGATTTCAGGGTACACTAAGGTTCGGCGTTACCCCTTGTCGCTTACTTTGTCGTCGCTAGTAGCAACACCTTTGACGATGCCAAGCATCATCATTGCAGCAGGTACGAGCTGGGCCACGATAATCAGAGCGCAGAAGCCGAGGAAAGTCCATACTAAAATGCCACTGTGGTCAGTGCGCCCCGCGGTTGAAGCGACAGCAGGCATCGTGGCGCCAAGGGTGATCAGGGTTACAAGTACAGTTTTAGTCAATGCTTTCATGGTGTCCTCCTCAAGACTTATGGTTGTCAGCCTGTGGGGCTGGTATGCTTTAGTTATTGCCTTTTTCTGTGTCAAAAACAGAAAACAAACGGCAGGCAAATTATGTTGGCGGCGCAGATATTTAACCGCGCAACTTTTTGGCTATGCTTCGGATAATGCTTCGGATAATGCTT
>Ga0265295_1001023_pt1 | contig 52156 bp, 47 predicted proteins | sample Munlansysbiofilm_FD_192503 | JGI IMG/M metagenome (GOLD analysis project Ga0265295, IMG submission 192503) | Leachate microbial communities from a municipal landfill in Southern Ontario, Canada - Methane capture system biofilm | ecosystem: Engineered > Solid waste > Landfill > Unclassified ... | reverse complement strand
CTCTGGCCGGGCAGGCCCATGGAATACGGGGTCATCGCGGCCCTGATCCTGGCCTCCGGGGTCAGCCTGTTCATGGCCCAGGCCAAATGGACGGCGGTGCTGCGGGAGGCGGGCAAGGACAACACCCTGGCTCTTCTGGCCGTGGTCGGCGCCATCTTCATCTTCAAGGAAATCCTGCACCAGGGCCACGTCGTCGATGTCCTGGCTCGGACCCTCGGCGGAGGCGGCGCGATCTACGTCATGGCCATTGTCCTGCCCTTTCTGGTAGGCTTTGTGGCCGGCCTGACCATCGCCTTCGTGGGCGCGACCTTCCCGCTGCTCTTCGGACTCGCCCATTCCTCGGGCCAGCCCCATCTCATCCCGGTCATCCTGAGCCTTGGCATGTACGCCGGATACGCGGGCATCATGTCCTCGCCCATGCACATCTGCTACCTGATGACCTGCAACTACTTCCACCAGGATCCGGGCAAACTCCTGCCGCGCATCCTCGTGCCCGGTCTGCTGCTCATCCCGGCCGGCGTGGTCGTGACCTTCCTCATGGTTCCGCGCTAGCGAGGGACCAAAACTTCTGGAGCATCCGAAATACGAAAGCGCCATGCCTTGACTTCCGGTCCGAATATGGCACTCTTTACAGACCGGAGGAATCCAGCATGAACATCACCAGCGACATCAAGCCCGTGACCTATCTGAAGTCTCGGGCAGCCGAGCTGCTCAATCAGATCAACGAAACGCATCGGCCCGTGATCATAACCCAAAATGGCGAACCGCGAGCCGTATTGCAGGACCCGAAGAGTTACGAGAACATGCGCAACGCCATCGGCCTGCTCAAACTCATCTCCGCAGGTGAAACCGATATCAGGGAAGGACGCGTGGTGGGGCATGACGATGTTTTCGACACGCTTGAAAACGACGTGAAGGCAGCCATGAAATGAACAGGACGCATCACGTCGTCTGGGCCGCCGTGGTCCGCAACGATCTCAAGCAGATCATCGACCATATCGCCCAGGACAGCCCAGACGATGCGCTGCACATTCTCCGCAAGATCAGACAGCGGGCAGCGGAACTCCACGCCATGCCGGATCAAGGCAGGATCGTTCCGGAATTGAAGGAACAGGGCATACAGACGTACCGCGAGGTCATCGTCGTCCCGTGGAGAATTGTCTACCGGGTCTCGGACACAACGGTTTTTGTTTTGTCCATTATCGATTCGAGACGCAATGTCGAAGACATTCTGCTCGACAGACTCATCAAATAGCACAGCACGACACCAGCTTATCCTGAGCGCTCCGCCCCCTCAAGCACTGCCCGTGCAAACGGCCTGTGCGCACTCCCCCGCCGTCATTTCCGGCCTCTCGTAGCCTTCACCCGCAAAGATCACGTCCGCGCCCAGAAACTTCTCGTAATCCACGCCCCAGGCCCGCATCCGCAGGAGCAGCGGGATGAGGCTTCGACCCATTTCCGTCAGGGAATACTCGACGCGGGGCGGCACTTCGCGGTAGACTTCGCGGTGAATCAGCCCGTCAGCCTCCAGCTCGCGCAGCTGGCGGGTCAGCATGCGCTCGGTCACGTCAAGCATGCCGCGCCGGAGTTCCCCGAAGCGCACGGCCTGGGCCAGGGACAGGTGGTAAAGGATGATGGGTTTCCACTTGCCGCCGATGACCGCCAGGGTCAGCTCGAAATAGCAGCGGTAGCGTTTGCCGGAGATTTCCTTGATTTTGCAGGGCTGAGGCTGGTTTTGATCCATTACTATACTCCATGTATGTACCGCACATTACGGACAGTACTTTTCAGATTCACAGACATGTGCTCTATCCGGACCTGCAACACGCAGTCAATCCCAACAAAGGAGAGAAAAATATGTACGTAGTCGCAGTCAACGGCAGCCCGCGCAAGGGCGGCAACACGGAAATCCTCTTGAACCACGCCCTCGAACCCCTGAAAAAGGCGGGCTGGGAAACGGAACTGGTGCAGGTCGGCGGACAGAACATCCGGGGCTGTCAGGCCTGCTACAAATGCTTTGTGCGCAAGGACGGACAATGTTCCATGAAAAAGGACGTCTTCAACGAGATCATGGAAAAACTCCTGCGCGCCGACGCCCTGATCTTCGGCTCGCCGACCTATTTCGCCGATGTCTCCGCCGAACTCAAAGCCCTGATGGACCGCGCCGGCCTCGTGGCCCTGGCCAACGGCCGCGCCTTCAAGGGCAAGATCGGGGCGGCCGTGGTGGCCGTGCGCCGCGGCGGGGCGACCCACGTCTATGACAGCATCAACCACATGTTCCTCATGAACCAGATGCTCATCCCCGGTTCCGTGTACTGGAACATGGGCTACGGCCGCGACAAGGGCGAGGTCGAGGGCGACGCTGAAGGGCTTGGCAACATGAAGAATCTGGGGCAGACCATCGCCTGGCTGGGCGCGGCGATCAAACCGCACTTGGCGACGTTCCCCGCCCTGGAAGCCGTGAGCGAATGAGGGAGGTTCAGATGATCGATTTCAGCATCGACCGGGAAAAATGCATCCAGTGCGGCGAGTGCGCGGCGGACTGTCCCGCCGGCATCATCGACATGCGGGAGTTCCCCGAAATCACCGATGAAGGGCGCTGCTACCGCTGCCAGCACTGCTACACGGTCTGCCCGACGGGGGCCGTGTCCATCCTCGGCCTGACGCCCGATGAGAGCGAACCGGCGAAAGACCTGCCGTCCCCGGCGCAGATGACCGACCTGATCACATGGCGTCGCTCCGTGCGGCGCTACAGGGATGAAAACGTCCCGACCGCGCTGATCGACGAACTTGTACGCACCACCTGCCACGCGCCAACCGGGGTCAACGCCCAGGGCGTCGTGTTCACCGTGGTCCGGGACAAGGCCTTCATGGACACGCTGCGTCGCGAAACCCTGGACCGCCTCGGGGCGCTGGCCGACGCCGGAAAGCTGCCGGAAGGGCTCATCTCCCAATACCTGGGCTTCGCCGTCCAGGCCTGGAGGACCCAAGGCCGGGACGCCATCTTCCGGGGCGCGCCGCACATGCTGCTGACGAGCACCCCGCCCGGCGTGCCCTGCGCGGTGCAGGACGCGCACATCGCCCTGACCACCTTCGAACTCCTGGCCAGTTCCCACGGCCTGGGCACCCTGTGGAACGGCATGTTCATGATGGCCCTGGCCATCTGCCCGCAGCTGCGCGAAACCCTGCGCATCCCGGCCGATCACGCCATCGGCTACGCGATGCTCTTCGGCAGGCCCGACGTCCAGTACCACCGCCCCGTCAAACGGGGCCCGGCCACGGTCAACATCCTCGAATAGAAAAAGGACCGGCGCGCGCATGCGTTCCGGTCCTTTCCTTTTGCTCAACGGAGAGATTTCCCTTTGGACACAACCGGCATCGCCCTGGCCATCCTCTCGGCCCTGTTCATGGGCACCATCGGCGTTTTCTCCAGAATCACCGGCCTGCCCGCCGAGACCGTAACCTTTTTCCGCCTCCTGCTCGGTGCGGGGTTCCTGGCCGTCTTCCTCCTGGCCACCCGTCAGGCCGGGACACTCAAACGCTGGCCGACCTGGCCCGTCATCGTCAACGGCGCGCTCCTGGCCGGGTTCATCATCTTCTACGTGCAGGCCATGAACCTGACCTCCATGGCCAACGCCATCATGCTCGTCTATCTGGCCCCGGTCGCGGCCTCGGTCTTCGCGCACTTCTTCATGGGGGAGCGGCTGAATCTCGCGGGCTGGATGCTCATCGGCCTGGCCATGCTCGGCTTCGCGGCCATGATGGAATTCCGGCTCGATTTCGCGGACGGCTCGAACCATGCGGCGGGCCTGGGCCTCGCAGCCCTGGCCATGCTCTGCTACGCGGGCTTCATGCTCATGAACCGCCGCATCCGAACCCATGTCCCGGTCATGACCCGCGCCTTTTACCAACTCCTGACCGGGGCCCTGGTCATGCTGCCCTTCTTCCTGCACTCCCGGCCCGAAATCACCGCCGCAAACGCCCTCTGGCTCCTGGCCACGGGCCTGATCCCCGGCTTCCTGGCCATCACCTTCGCCGTCGCGGCCCTGAGCCGCCTGCCCGCCGCCACCTTCGGCACCCTGGCCTATTTCGAACCCCTGGCCGTGGTCTTCTTCGGCTGGACCATCTTCGGAGAAAACCTCTCCGCCCTGCAACTGACAGGCTGCGCCACAATCATGGCCAGCGGCTGCTCCAAAGCCCTACTCGCATCCCGCACAGCCTCATCCTGACCACTCCCCCCCCAGACTTACGCTGGATGTCACGCAGTTGTAGGGGCGAAAAATCTTTCGCCCCCTTCCCTTGCCATCTCCGCTCGAATTATGTACAGGATATTGTACATACGGAGAGAAACAATGGACGCCATCACCTATACAAATGCCCGCGCCAATCTGGCCCAGACCATGACCCAGGTCTGCGAGGACCACGCACCGATCATCATCACCCGGGGCAACGACCAGTCGGTGGTCATGATGTCCCTGGAGGATTACGCGGCCCTGGAAGAAACGGCCTATCTCCTGCGCAGCCCAAAAAACGCGATGCGCTTGCTCAAGGCCATCTCCGAACTCGAATCCGGCCAGGGCCTGGAAAGAGCTTTGGCGGAATGAAACTCGTCTTCTCCGAAACCGCCTGGGAGGATTACCTTTACTGGCAGAAGACAGACACAAAGACCCTGGCCCGGATCAACCAGCTCATCCGCGAAGCCTCCAGCCAGCCGTTCACCGGCATCGGCAAGCCCGAGCCCCTCAAACACGCCCTCAAAGGGTACTGGTCCCGAAGGATCAACGACGAACACCGCTTCGTCTACAAGGCCACGGACGATGGCCTGCTCATCGCCCAGCTTCGTTACCATTATTAGGACGGGGCGAAAAAAATTTCGCCACTACAAATCGCACGTGTGGCCATATGGAAAATGAGCAGGCACGCAGGTCTGCCCATGCGATACGATCCATTCGATTGCCAACACACAAATTTTGAACATGGTCACCTCCTTAGTTTTTTATTTTCAATAAGGGCAGGTTATCCCTGTTGTTCGCATAAGCTCTTGCCTCTGCAGTGGTCCTCTGGGCAGCCGATACTTCTCCGCTTCTCGCCCTCACCTTCTTCCACTTCTTCCCCCACCGGAGATGACCTGACCACTCTCCCAGCCTGCTTCAGACCGCGAAGCACAGTTGCTTTTCAGCTACCCAATGTTCTTTCCTGGGTTGCGGTCATGCCTCGGTGAACTATTCTCCAGCTTCTTGCGACAACCAATTTCCCTAATACATTCAGACAGTCAGACATTTTTTGTCAATACACCCGACATATGGCATCGCCGTTGCTTTGCTTGCAACAAAGAGGCGCGGCCCGAAAAAGACCCTTTCTACGCGAACGCACCTGGCAACACCGACAACCATGAAGTGGAGTACCCATGTCCAAAATAGGGATCATCCGTTGCGAAAAAAATGAAACCAAATGCCCTCTGACGTCCTGTTTCAAGGCGCTCTCCTCCGCCTCGGAAGGTTTCGCGGGCTGCGAGGAGCCGGAAATCGCGGGCGTTTTCACCTGTCGATGTCCGGGAGAAAACGTGGCAGACATGGCCAGGATACTCAAAAGCAAGGGAGCCGAGCGCGTCCACTTCTGCACCTGCCTGTTCTCGCACAGACAGAAGGACGGATGGGCCCTGGGCACCGGCTTTTGCGCGGATGTGGACCGGCTCGTCCGCCAGGCCGCAGATGCGGCGGGAATCCCCTGCGTCAAGGGCACTGCGCACCTGCCGCATGGATATGTTCCGGAAGTGGTTGAATAAACACAGAAGGGGTTTTTCATGGGCGACGATCTGGACCGCATCATCGAGGCCATGCAGAATACGATAAACGAAGACACGCGCGCGGTCTGGGGCGAGGAAGCCTACCAGCGATGGGTCAACCCGCCCAACATGGGACCCATGCCCGACGCCGACGGCACGGCGGAACTACGCGGCACCTGCGGCGACAGCATGGCCATCTACCTCAGATTCGACGGCGACCGGGTCGGCGCGGCATCCTTTGAAACGGACGGCTGCGGCCCAAGCGTGGTCTGCGGCTCGCTGGCGGCGGAGATGGCCGTGGGCAAGACGGCCGAAGAACTTTTCGACATCACCGGCGAAATGGTCCTGGCCAGGGCCGGGCAGATCCCGGAGGACCATCATCACTGCGCGTTTCTGGCCGTCTCCACGCTGCACGAGGCGTTAAGCGGTTACATGCGTCTGGCCCTTGAGAAGCAGTGACGAAAAATTTTCATACAACTGCTCCCGCGAAAGGCGGGAAGGAGGTATTATGCCAGCTGGTAACGGAACGGGACCCATGGGCATGGGCTCCATGACAGGACGCGGCGCCGGATACTGCTCCGGTTCCGGGATGCCGGGTTACGCAAATGCCGGAGGATTCGGCGGTGGCGGATTCGGATTTGGCGGCGGCAGAGGGCGCAGAAACCGCTTTTTCGCGGCAGGACCGCAGGGCCGCTTCGCGCGGCCGGGAGCTGTTGACCCGGCCACGGAGCAGCAGGCTCTGAAAAATCAGGTCGAAATCCTGCAAGCGCAACTGGAAGCCCTCCAGAAGCGCTTGGCGGAAATGAAATAGCCGAAACACCCGGCGCCCAAAGAGAATGGCCGCGCCCTCAAAGGGGATGCGGCCATTTTCATTCAACCTCGCCGAGTCATGGAAGCGTCAGTCGAGCCGTCAGGGCCGCACTGCCCAGACCGCATGCACCGGATCGGAATGCTGGATCATGGGATAGTAGCGGTCCCGTGCGTCCATAGGCCGGGGCCAGCCGCGCTCTGAGAGGGTGGCCACATCCTTGCAGAGTCCGCTCTCTCGAAAATACTCCGTGACCAGTCCGACCCGCTCGAACTCGTGCAGCTCGGTCCAGATCCGCACGGCCTGATCCGGGAACCAGCGGTGGGAGAAGACCATGACGCACAGCCCGCCGGGCTCGAGCACGCGGGCGATCTCGCGGAAGACCTCCAGGGGCCGGGTCAGGTATTCCACGGACAGGCTGCAGATCACGGCGTCGAAAGCGCGGTCCGAGAAAGGCAGCGCCGGGTCGGCGTTCAGGTCATGCACCACATGGGACGACAGGGCCGAATTCTCGCTCATCTCCTCCTCGTTCATGCCCAGGCCCGTGGCCGTGACGCCGTCCGGAAGATGCGACTGCCAGCCGGCCATGAGGTCAAGCACCCTTTGCCTGCCGGACAAAAGGCGCGAATAGACTTTGGCGATGTTCTCGCGCGCCTGGCTGTCCACATGGGCGACCTTGCGCGGAGTAGCGTAAAACACGGCGTCGTTCACCCCAAGCGGCTTGTCCAGGGGTGCGCCCAGTCCAAAATCCGTACCCTTCCTGTCCCTGCGCTTGAGCCCCGGCCCATCGGTCAAGGCGCAGATCCAGTCCTGGCATTGCCCGCCAAACTCCGCCGTCTTGGGCCAGACCGCTAGCGGAGCAATCTCGAGCCTCGTCTCAAGATCGGCCATGGGATGATTGAGATCAACGGTCAGCGTCTCCTCGTCCATGTTGATGACGCGAAAGGGCTGAATGTTTTGCGGATAAATGCCGGGCAGTCCGCGCAGCACTCCCTGGGGGTAAAAACGCCCCTGAATCGGGACAATGCCCGGCTGATCGGGCGCAACCTTGAACGCCTTGCGGGCCACGGTCATAACCTTGCGCATATCGCGCACCGGCACATGCGCACCGGGCTTAAGGTCGACATGGCGGGAGTCTCCCGCCTTCATCCCCAGAATCTCCTTCTCGAGCCCGGCAGGAAAAACATCCCGCCAGAGGTTCACGTTCTGGGCATAGAAACTATCTTCGTGGCGCACCCCATGCTCTTCCCAGTGCAGGCGGAACAGGATGTTGGCCAGGGTATCGGTGGAAATGGCGGTCATGACTGCCTCCGGATTATTGTGTAGATAAATAATAAAATTTCTCAATAAGAAGATTCATCAGGCAGTCAAGCGGAGTTGCCAACATGAACGCCACGCGTTATTAGCACTTCATGATCATCTCATTTGCTTGCAAGGAAACCGACAAACTCTTCCGTGAGCGAAAGTCGCGAAAAATTCCCCCGGACATCCACCGGGTTTCCTTGCGCAAGTTGCTTCAACTGCATGCGGCGGTTGACCTGAACTTTCTTCGCGTGCCACCGGGCAACCGCCTCGAAAGCCTATCAGGAGACAGGTCCGGACAACACAGCATACGCATCAACGAACAATGGCGCATCTGTTTCACATGGCGTGACGGCAATGCGCACGATGTGGAAATCGTGGATTACCACTAATGGAGCAAAGCACCATGAAGAACCTTATTCCAGACCCCATTCATCCCGGAGAAATTCTGCTTGAGGATTTCATGAAACCCCTGGCCATCACGCAATATGCCCTGGCCAAGGCCATCAGCGTTCCTCCTCGCCGCATCAATGAGATCGTGCACGGGAAAAGGGCCATCAGCGCGGACACGGCGCTCAGGCTCGGTCGCTATTTCGGCGTTGATCCGCAGTCGTGGATGAATCTGCAATCGCACTATGAGCTTGAAATTGCGGCTCAAAATCTTGGGGAAAAATTGGAAAGCGAAGTCAACCCGCGCAGCGCTGCCTGAGCGAGTCATATCCTGCAACACAAAAGGGGCGCCCCGCATGGAGTGCCCCTTTTGTGTTCATTTTTTTATCTCCCCTATTCGATGATCTCGATGCAGTCGTCCGGGCAGTAGGCCACGACCTTGCGGGCAAGGTCTTCCTCGCAGGGATTTTGCAGGATCACGGCCACATGCGCGGCCTCGTCATAGGCGAAAAACTCCGGGGCCAGTTCCACGCAGGCCAGGCAGCCCGAGCAGCACGGGCGGTTCAGGGCCACTTCGACCAAGTTCATTTCAAGCCTCCCAGATATTTTTCGAGACGGCGCATGCCCTCCTCGATGTTCTCGATGGAATTGGCGTAGGAAAAGCGGATGTAGCCCTCGCCGCCGGGACCGAAGTCCACGCCCGGGGCCACGCCCACGCCGGCCTTTTCCAGCAGGTCGAAGGTGAACTGCATGGAGTCGTTCGTGAACTTCTTCGCGTTGGCGAAGACGTAGAACGCGCCGGTCGGCTCGACCTCGATGCCGAAGCCCAGCTCCCGCAGCCGTCCGATCATGTACCTGCGCCGCTGGTCGTAGACGGCCTTCATGCGCGCCACGTCGTCCCCGGCCTGCGTCAGGGCGGCCACCCCGGCCCACTGCGCGATGGAACTGGTGCACAGGAAAAAGTTCTGCTGCATGGTCTGCAGGCGCTTCATGTACCCCTTGGGCGCGATGACATAGCCGAGCCGCCAGCCGGTCATGGCGTAGAGCTTGGAGAACCCGTTGAAGACAAAGCAGTTGTCCGTGAATTCAAGGGCGGTGCGCTCCTGCCCCTCATAGACAAGCCCGTGGTAGATCTCGTCGGAGAAGAGCGGCACGCCAAGCTCGGCCAGGCCGCAGTAGACCTCCGGGCTGACCAGGGTGCCCGTGGGGTTGGACGGGGAGTTGACCAGGATGCCGCGCACGTCCTCGCCCATGCGCTCCTTGACCTTGTCCACGCGGAACTGGAAGCCGTCCTCCTCGCGCACGGGCACGAAATCGGGCACCGCGCCGGTGAAGCGGATGAAATTGGGATAGCAGGCATAGCTCGGGTCCGAGAGCAGCACCCGGTCGCCGGGTTGGAGCAGCAGCGAAAAGACCATCAGCATGGACGGAGACGTGCCTGCGGTGACCAGCACCTGGTCCGGATGGACCTCCACCCCGTATTTGGCATGATAATTCGCGCAGATGGCCTCGCGCAGCTCGATGATGCCCAGGGAATGGGTGTATTGGCAACGGCCGTCGCGGATGGCCTTGCAGGCGGCGTCCTTGACGCACTCGGGCGTGTCGAAGTCGGGCTCGCCGATCTGCAGGTGCACGATGTCCCGGCCTTCCTTCTCCAAGGCGCAGGCCCGCTCCAGCACGTCCATGACCTTGAAGGAGCTTAAGCTCTGGCAGCATGGGTTGATGCGGCATTCATTCATAAAAATCCCCCTCGCGATTCGTGATACGGGCGGCTTATACCGCTTCGCGGCAAAGCTCAAATTCTTCCATCTGGATTAGGCGGCAATCCAGTGGAAGTGGTAACGATTTTTTCCAGTTTATATCCAAACCGGCCACAATTATTTCCACTTTCCCGGCATGTCCCGGCCACAAACTGCAACCCGATGAGACTGCGCACCACAATCTGCCACGCCATATCTCGTCTTGCGTCATGGAAACGATCATATTATGGCTTCGCCACCTCGCGTCCGGACCATCCGACGCTTGAGCAAATCATAAATATTCCATTCCAATTCCTGTCAACGCTCGCTCTCCATTGCAAAACGGCCGCCGCACCTTGTCTGCGCAGTGTCCGCCGCGATGCACGATGCTTGAGTAAGGAAAGGGAATGAAGGAGATAGCATGGGACTGAGCATAGGCATCGTGGGCCTGCCCAACGTGGGCAAATCCACTCTTTTCAACGCGCTGACCAAGGCCCAGAATGCCGAAAGCGCCAACTACCCCTTCTGCACCATCGAGCCGAACAAGGCCGTGGTCCCGGTGCCGGACCCGCGTCTGGCCAAGCTCGTCGAACTGGTGAATTCGCAGAAGATCATCCAGGCCACGGTGGACTTCATCGACATCGCCGGGCTGGTCAAGGGCGCGAGCCAGGGCGAGGGCCTGGGCAACCAGTTCCTGGCAAACATCCGCGAATGCGACGCCATCCTGCATGTGGTGCGCTGCTTCGAGAATGACGACGTCATCCACGTCAGCGGCTCGGTGGACCCCATCCGCGACATCGACATCATCGACACCGAGCTGATCCTGGCCGACCTGCAGGCCGCCGAACGCAAGGCCGACAGGCTTTCCAAGCAGCTCAAGGGCGACAAGAAGCTGGGCGTGCAACTGGAACTGCTGCAGAAGCTCATCACGCATCTCAACGCCGGCAAACCCGCCTCCGAGCTCGAAGAGCTGAAGAGCGACCTGGGCCAGGAACTGCGCAGGGATCTGCTGCTCATCACCTTCAAGCCCGTCATCTACGGCATGAACGTGGACGAGGAAGGCCTGGCCGAGGACAACGACTATGTGCGCCAGGTGCGCGCCCTGGCCGAAGCCCGCGGCTCCCGCGCCGTGAAGATTTCGGCCCGCATCGAAGAGGAACTGGTAGGCCTGACGCCCGAGGAGGCCCAGGAGTTCCTGGCGTCCTACGGCGTGACCGAGTCGGGCCTGGATCTGGTCATCCGCACCGGCTACGAGATGCTCGGACTGTGCTCCTACTTCACGGCCGGGCCCAAGGAAGTCCGCGCCTGGACCATCCATCAGGGCTGCAAGGCCCCCCAGGGCGCGGGCGTGATCCACACGGATTTCGAGCGCGGCTTCATCCGGGCCGAAGTCATCGCCTATGACGATTACGTCAAGCACGGCACCGAGGCCAAATGCCGGGCCGCCGGAGTACTGCGGGTCGAGGGCAAGGAGTATGTCCTGAAAGACGGCGACGTGGTGCACTTCCTTTTCAACGTCTAGGACCCGGTCGTGCTTGAGAACATCGACGTCATTCTCTTTCGGCCCAAGTACCCCGAGAACATCGGCTCAGTGGCCAGGGCCTGTCTGAACATGGGCTGCGGACAGATCGTGCTCGTTGACCCGTGGAACTGGGACCAGGGCAAGGCCCTGCCCCTGGCCACCCACCACGCCGGGCACCTTTTGGAAAACATCCGCATCCATGGGACCCTGGCCGAAGCTCTGGCGCCCTACTCCTTCGCCTACGGCACCACGGCCAGGACCGGAGGCTGGCGCCAGGGCATCCAGACGCCGGAGGAGGCCGCCCCGCGCATCATCGAGCAGCGCAATGCCGGGGGCACGATCGCCATCGTCTTCGGGCCCGAGGACAAGGGGCTGACCAACGAGGAAACAGACCTCTGCAACCAGCTCCTGACCATCCCCACCACCGACAACCTGACCTCGCTGAACCTGAGCCAGGCCGTCATGGTCGTGCTCTACGAGTGCTTCAAGAAATCCCTGACCAAGCCCTTCAAGATGGCGGGCCAACCCAAGGATCGATACATCAACAGTGAGGAGCGGGAAGTCCTCTTCAACCAGCTGCGCGAAACCCTGATCGAGATCGATTTCCTCAACAAGGACAACCCGGAATACTTCATGCTGCCGCTGAAGCGCTTCTTCAATCGCATCAACCCGCGCCTGAACGAATACAACCTGCTCATGGGCCTCTGCCGCCAGATGAGGCGGATCGTAGGCATCGCCAAAAACAACAGGGCGTAGGCGCGGAACAATCCCGCGATTTCTGTAGGGGCGAAAAATTTTTCGCCCCTACGCCGTATCGCCCTGACACCTAAGCATAAGCCATGATCCGCACATTTTGTACGGGTGCCCCGCGACGCATCGCCCCGGCATCCATGTTTTCCCCATGGTCCGCATGTTGGGGCGAAAAATTTTTCGCCCCTACGGTGTATCGCCCTGATACCCACCCATCATCCATAATCCGCATCATTCGCCCCCATCGCCATCCCCAGCCTCCTGATCCCCTCTTCGATGACCTCCTCGCTGTTGGAGGCGAAATTGAGCCGCATGAACCCTTCGCCCTGGGCGGGGTCGAGATGGAAATTTCCTCCCGGCGCGTAGACCACGCCTTCCTCGCAAGCCTTGGGAAGCAGTTCCGAGGCCTTGATTCCACCCGGCAGGCGCAGCCACACGAACAATCCGCCCTTGGGGCGCAGCCAGGAGCATTCCGAAGGCATGTGCCGTTCCAGGGCCGCGAGCATGGCGTCCCGGCGACGGCGGTAGAGGGTGCAGGAGCGTTGCAGGTGGGCGGCATAGCGGCCCACGGACACGTAATCCTTGAGCGCACGCTGGATCAGGTTGCAGGTGGCCAGGTCGTGGCAGCGCTTGGAACGCAGCAGGTGGGCGCAGACCGGGCCGTCGGCGACCACGAAGCCCACGCGCAGGCCGGGGATGAGCATCTTGGAAAAGGTGCTCATGTAGATGACCCGCCCATCCGGGTCGAGAGACTTGAGCGTGGGTTGGGCGTGTCCCTCGTAACGGATGTCGCCGACGTAATCGTCCTCCAGGACCGGCACGTCGAAGCGTCCGGCAAGACTGATGAGCCGCCTGCGGCGCTGCCCGCTGAGGCAGGCGCCCGTGGGGTTGTGAAAATTGGGGATGGTGTAGATGAGGCCCGGCTTGTAACGACCGAGAATCCCTTCCAGCTCGTCCACGTCCAGGCCGTCCTCGTCCAGGCCCACGGTGTGAATGCGCAGGTTCCGGGAGCGGAACACGTCCAGGGCCCCGGCATAGGTCGGACGCTCCACGACCACGCTTGATCCGGGCGGCAGGATCAGCCCGGCAACCAGGGAAAGGGCCTGCTGGGACCCGGCGGTGACGAGAATGTTGCCGGGCCCGGTCTGGATGCCCTGACTGGCCAGAACCTGGGCCAGGGTGGCGCGCAGGGGCCCGAATCCGGCGATCTCCCCGTATTCCACGGCCGCGGCCCCGTCCCGGCGCATGACCTGCCCCAGGAGCCTTCTGAACTCGTCCATGGGGAAAAGGCGCGGGTCGCAGGCCCCGCCGTCCAGGGCGATCCAGTCCGTCTGGCGGCTGACCTCCGGCAGATAGGCGTTCATGGCTTCGAAACCGCCGTAGCGCAGACGGTCCTGCCAGGCGGGCCACCCGCCGGCGCGGGGGAAACCGCCGGTTTCGCCCGGCGCATGAGGCAGCACGTAAAAGCCGCTGCCCTGCCGGGAAGTGATCAGCCCCTCGGCCAGGAGCTCGGCGTAGGCGCTCTCCACCGTGCCCCGGCTCACGCCCAGATTCGCGGCCAGGACGCGAACCGCAGGCAGCCGGACCCCGGGCCGCAGGTTGTCGGACAGGATGCTGTGGCGGAAATGGCCGCTGATCTGGGCGTAAACGGGCTCGGAGGAATCAGGATCCAGTGCCAGGCGCATGCAGCCTCCATTCATAATTGGACCAGTCGATTTCGCGTGAAATTGGCCCTTATCACGGGGCCAATTTCACCCTAGATCACCTTCACGTCCAGCACAAGAAGGAGAACTCCATGGCCATGTCCCGCTCCGCTCAAGGCTACAGCGCCGCCCTCGCCGGCGCAGTGTTCCTGTCCACGACATCCATTTTCATCCGCCATCTGGTCACGGAGTTCGACATGCCGCCGCTGGTCCTGGCCTTCTGGCGCAACGTCTTCGTGGTCTCGACTCTTGTCCCGTTCATGCTTCTTTTCAACCGCAAGCTCCTGCGCGTCGAACGGGCCCATATCCCCTTCCTGGCTGCTTTCGGGCTGATGCTGGCCGGATTCAACGGCTTCTGGGCCATTTCGGTGGCGCAGAACGGTGCGGCCGTGGCCACGGTCATGGTCTACTGTTCCGTGGCCTACACGGCCATTCTGGGTTGGAAGTTCTTGGGAGAGAGCCTGGGGGCGCTCAAATTCGCGGCCATTGTCCTGTGCCTGTGCGGTTGCGCGCTCATTTCCGGAGCGCTGAACGCCTCGGCCTGGCAGAGCAACCTCCCGGGCGTGGTCGCGGGCCTGCTGACGGGCCTGTGTTACACGGCCTACAGCCTGATGGGCCGGGTGACCTCGGAGCGGGGCATTTCCCCCTGGACCACCCTCCTCTACATCTTCGCCTTCGCCGGAACGTTCCTCTTCCTGGCCAACCTGAGCGGCGGGTGGCTTCCCGGCTCGGCCGCGACGCCGACGGATTTGTTCTGGCTCGGTGACAGCGTGGAGGGCTGGACCGTGATGATCCTGCTGGGGGCCATTCCCACGGTGGGCGGGTACGGATTCTACAATGTCAGCCTGACCCTGCTGGATGCCAGCGTGGCCAATATCATCGTTTCCCTGGAACCGCTCTTCACCGCCGTCTTGGCCTTCATGCTCCTGGGTGAAACCCTGAGCCCTGTCCAGCTCCTGGGCAGCGCCCTGCTCCTATCGGGCGTGGCGGCCATCAAGCTGGCCGACTTGCGCCGCCCCCTGCCCGTGCCGCAGGAAGCATGAAGCCCCGGCGAGCGGAGCTTCATGCGGATTCACATTCCATGCGCCGAAAAAACGCGCGGGCGCCAACGTCGCTAGCGTTCCTCGGCTTCTTTTCTCACCCGGCGGATGAGGTCGGCCATGTTTTTCACATCCGTGACCTTCCAGTACCCTTCAGGCTGGAGCTTGAGATCAAGCTGCACCGGGTAATTCCGCTCGCTGCCATGATCGTACACGGTGGCCTGGGCCGTGGCCGCGTCGCCGCTGACCGGGCTGACGCGCACGCCGCGCAGCTCCTTGCGGGCCGTGGACGCGTCGGCGAAGAGGACCGCAAGCAGCCCGCCGTCGGGCAACACCGCCGCCTTTGACGGCTTTCCGGAAAAATTCCCGGAAGCCACGCCCCGGAGCACGAACTTCCTGGTTTCTTCCACCAGCATCATCTTCATGGACTGGGCCGCCGCCGAACCGGATTCCCGCGCCAGGCCCCCCGAAAGCATCTCCATGAGCGGATCGCCCTCGCCTCCCGGAGGATGGGCCGCGTAATCGGCCACGAAGCGGTCCACCCCGCGCGCGATGATGCCGCGCAGGTCGATGTATTTTTCAAGCAGGGCATGGTCGTTGGCGTCGATGGCGCGCTGGATGTTGGCCAGGCTGGCGGCAGGAGGTTCGGCGGCCCAGGCTGAGCCGCCGCTCAGGACGACGACCAGAATAAAAAGATATCTGCAAAGCCCCATGGGTTTTCCTCCTTGTGTCGTGACGCATCTATGCCAAGCACAACCCGGGCGTCCACAGTCTGGTGCAAGAAAAAACGATCACGCTCATCGACGCGCCGAGCCCGCCTGACGCCGTTTTTGACGGACGCCGGAATGTAAAAAGCCTCCACACAGGCACTGTCGGCGCGGAGGCTTTCCATCGGCACGACCGCGGCAGCGCGAACCGCTTCACGGTCCGATGGCTTTACGCGGCGGATCAGCCCGAAAACGCGGAAGCTGTCAGGCTCTCTTGACCTCCAGGGCGTCCTCGAAAAAGGCCGTCAGCGAGAAATTCTTGCCGCCGACGTTGACGGTCTCGCTCTGGTTGGGAAAGAGTTCCATGGTCGCTTCGAAGCTGCTGCCGATGAAGACCGCCTTGGCTTCGCCGTTGCTTTCCCATCGGACTTCGTTTCCGTCATCCAAAACAAGCATTTCACCATCGTGCAGCCGCACAGGCAGGTCTTTCTCTGAATACTGCATTGAACACCTCCATAACTGGTTGAATGACCGTACACTATTTTCGTTCAGCATATCAGAGCGCGCAACCGGGTCAAGAGCGCATCCGCATTTTTACCGATTTGGAAGACGCACGCGGCTTCCTTGACTGTTCCCATGATCGCGCCTACTGCCTCCTAGGCCCATAAACGAGGGGCACGCAGCATTTGGAGAGACTATGAGCGCACTGGAAAAAGAAATACGACAGAACGTGGAAAAGCGCCGCACCTTCGGCATCATCAGCCACCCGGACGCGGGCAAGACGACCCTGACCGAAAAACTGCTCCTCTTCGGCGGAGCCATCACCATGGCCGGCACGGTCAAGTCGCGCAAGGCGTCGCGCCACGCTACCTCGGACTGGATGAAGATGGAGCAGGAGCGCGGCATCTCCGTGACCACATCGGTCATGAAGTTCGAATACGGCGGCTACGACGTGAACCTCCTGGACACGCCCGGCCACGAAGACTTCTCCGAGGACACCTACCGGGTGCTGACCGCCGTGGACTCGGCCCTGCTGGTCATCGACAGCGCCAAGGGCGTCGAGGCCCAGACCAAGAAGCTCATGGACGTCTGCCGCATGCGCAACACCCCCATCATGACCTTCATCAACAAGCTCGACCGCGACGGCCTGGACCCGCTCGACCTGCTGGCCGACATCGAGGACCACCTGGGCATCGAATGCGCCCCCTTGAGCTGGCCCATCGGCATGGGCAAGGGCTTCAAGGGCACGTATTCCATATACAAGAAAAAGATCCATCTTTTTTCGGCCACCCATGGCGGACGCATCCAGCAAGGGGTGGTCATCGAAGACGTGAACGATCCCCGGCTCGACGAGATGCTCGGCCTCCAGGCGGCGGACCTGCGCCGGGATCTGGAACTGCTCGAAGGCGCGGGCAACCCCTTTTCCGTGGAGCGCTACCTGGCCGGAACCCAGACCCCGGTCTTCTTCGGCAGCGCCATCAACAACTTCGGCGTGCAGGAGATGCTTGACACCTTCGTGGAGCTGGCTCCCTGCCCGCGTCCCCGGGCCACGCTGACCCGCGAGGTCTCGCCCTTCGAGGAAGACTTCTCGGGCGTGGTCTTCAAGATCCAGGCGAACATGGACAAGGCGCACCGCGACCGCATCGCCTTCATGCGCATCTGCTCGGGCAAATACGAAAAGGGCATGAAGATCCGCCACCACCGCATCGGCAAGGACGTTCAGATCAGTAACGCCACCATCTTCATGGCCCAGGACCGCACCGGCGTGGAGGAAGCCTTCGCCGGGGACATCATCGGGCTGCACAATCACGGTACCATCAAGATCGGCGACACCTTCACCCTGAAGGAGGAGCTCAAGTTCACGGGCATTCCGAGTTTCGCGCCCGAGCATTTCCGCAAGGTTATCTTAAAGAGCCCGCTCAAGACCAAGCAGCTGCAGAAGGGCCTCCAGCAGCTCGCCGAAGAGGGCGCGGTGCAGGTCTTCCGCCCCATGCTCGGCAACGAGTACATCCTGGGCGCTGTCGGCGTGTTGCAGTTTGACGTGATCATTTCACGTCTTAAAGATGAGTATGCCGTGGACGCCATCTACACGCCCGTGAACCTGTCGGCGGCGCGGTGGGTGCAGGCGGACGACAAGGCCCTGTTCGAACGCTTCCAGAAAGAGCTGTATGCGTCCCTGGCCACGGACTCGGAAGGCAACCTGGCCCTGCTGGCCGACAGCTCCTGGAGACTTGAGTACATCATGGAGCAGTGGCCGGACATCACGTTCCATACCACACGGGAAAAAAACTGACGCAACAGAACATGGCCGTATTTCTCGCTTTTCTGATCCTGCTCCTCTGCCCCCAGGACGCGCTTGCCTGGGGGCCGGGAGTGCACATGGCCATCGGCAACAACGTGCTGGCGCATCTGCACCTCTTCGCCCCGGCCCTGGCTTCGGCGCTGGCGGCCCATCCGGAGCAGTACCTCTACGGCTGCCTGTCCGCGGACATCTTCATCGGCAAGGGGTGCGCCTACACGCCCACCCACTCCCACAACTGGGACACGGGCCGGGCTCTGCTGCGCCAGGCGCGCGACGCCGAGGCCCAGGCCTATGCCTACGGCTATCTGTCCCACCTGGCCGCCGACGTCATCGCCCACAATTATCTGGTCCCCAATGTCCTCGGCTTCTCCGCCGGGCGGGGCAAGTTCGCCCACACCTACGTGGAGATGCTGGCCGATCTTCAGGTCGAATGCCCGCGCAAGCAGGCCTCGCGCATTTTCCGCGTTCCGCATCCGCAAGCCGACGAAACGCTCGTGCTGGCGGTGGGCCAGAAAAAGTTGCCTTTCACCATCAAAAAACGCATCTTCCGCCAGAGCCTGAGGCTGGTGGAAAAACGGTCCTACAAGAACTCCCTGCGCGCGTTCCGGAACCTTTTGCCCTTCGCGAGCCGGGAAGTGTTCATGGCCGAAGCCATCTCCTATGCCCAGGATCTGGTCCTGGATCTGCTCCAGAATCCCCTGCGCTCGCCGGTCATGGAATGCGATCCCATCGGCAGCTCGAACCTGAGCCAGGTGCGCCGCTTCCAACGCAAGCAGCGCTCCTACTACGCCAAGCGCGGCGAAGGGATCATCTTCCCGCTGGACACGCGCCTTGAACCCTGTCTGCACGACTTCGGAGGCAACGATGACCGATTTTCTCAATTTTCTGCGTGATCGAATCCGCCAGGTGCGGGACATCGAAAATTCGGCCCACGACCTGCTCCACAACGCGGGCGACGAAGCCGGCTACCGCAAGGCCATGCGCGACAAGGCGGAACTGCTGGCCGGGCTGTCCGCCGCCGCGGCCCCCTTTCTGGACTCCATAGGCCTGGAGCGCCGCCCCATGATCGAACACAGGCTGGACATGTTCTCCCAGAGCGCACGGCGCAGCCTGGACATCGGCAGCGTCTTCTACATGTCCGCCCTGCTCTATCCCGACGACCACAAGCCCGGCGAACCCAACACGCTGGAAAGCTGGCTCGCCGAACTCGAACGGGCCTGATAACCACCATCAACCTTCACCCAAGGAAACATCATGACACTTGAAGCTGGAACCAGGGTCCTGGTTCATTACACGGGCACGCTCGACGACGGCACCAAATTCGATTCCTCCAGAGAGCGCGAACCCCTGGAAGTCGTTCTTGGGCAGGGCATGGTCATTCCCGGCTTCGAAAAGGCCATCGTCGGCCTTGAACCCGGCCAGTCCGTCACCGTGACCATCCCCGAAGAGGAGGCCTACGGCCCGCACAACGAGGAACTGGTCATCCGCGTCCCCAAAGACTCCTTTCCCGCGGAGATCAAACCGACCGTGGGCGAGCAGCTCATCCTGCGCTCCCCCGACGGCAACGAGATTCCGGCGCTGATCGTGGACGCGGACGAGGGCGAGGTCACCCTGGACGCCAACCACCCCCTGGCCGGATTCGCCCTGACCTTCGAGATCGAACTGGTCAGCGTGGGCTGATCCCGCCCACGTCTCAGTCCCCTCAAGCACGAAAAGGGATTTTGGCCACATGCCAAAATCCCTTTTCGTCATCCTGACGCCACGGGCGCCCGGTCCCTCCGATCTCATCCCGCCGAGGACCGGGTCACTTCCTGCACGGCGTCGAGCTTGCGCAGTTTTTCGATGATCGCGTAGAGTTGGGTCGTGGTCTTGACCTCGATGACGAAATCGAGCTCCGACATCCCGTCCACGGCCGACGTGAACTGTCCGGAATCGATGTTTATCCCCTCCTTGGCCAAGAGGCTGCTGACCATGCCCAGCACGCCGCGCTGATTCTTGCAGACCACCTTGATGCGCGCCGGCAGGACCTTGGACTCCTCCTCCCCGCCCCAGCTCACGTCGAGCAGGCGCTCGGCCTCCATGTTGGCCACGTTGGGGCAGTCCTGGGTGTGCACGGTCACGCCCAGGCCCCGGCTGATGTAGCCGATGATGGGGTCCCCGGGCAGGGGGTTGCAGCACTGGGCGTAGCGGATGAGCACCCCGTCCACGCCCTTGATGCTGATGGAGTCCGGGTCCTGGGGCTTGGCCTGGACCGCGCCCGGCGCGGGGGCCTTGCGCTCTTCGGACTTCTGCTCGTCCTTGGGCAGAAGCTTCCGGAGCACCTGCCGGGCGGTGATGCGGCCATGGCCCACCGCGGAAAAAAGATCGTCGATCTGACGGAAGGAAAATTCCTTGACCACGGGATCGAAGTCCCCGTTCTTGATGGCCTTGGCCAGGTTTATGCCCATGCGCCGGCCTTCCTTTTCCAGCAGTTCCTTGGCCAGGGCCAGGCTGCGCGCCCGCTCCTCGGTGCCGATCCAGTGCTTTATGCGCGATCTGGCCTTGCCGGACTTGACGAAGTGCAGCCAGTCGCGGCTCGGATTGCGGGAAGCGTCGGTGATGATCTCCACCGAATCGCCGTTTTTGAGCGGCGTGTTCAGGGGCACGATGCGGCCATTGACCTTGGCCCCGGCGCAGTGGTTCCCGACCTCCGTGTGAATGGCGTAGGCGAAGTCCACGGGCGTGGCGCCTTCGGGCAGTTCCTTGACCTGCCCGCGCGGCGTGAAGACATAGACCTCGTCCTGGAACAGATCCAGGCTCAAGGTGGACATGAAGTCCCGTGAATCCTTCAGATCGCCCTGCCAGTCCAGAATCTGGCGCAACCAGCTGAAACGGTCGGCCTCCTGGGCCTTCTTGCTGCCGTGCTCCTTGTAGGACCAGTGCGCGGCTACGCCGTTCTCTGCCAGCTGGTGCATCTCCTCCGTACGGATCTGAACCTCGATGCGCTCGCCCTCCGGGCCGATGACCGTGGAGTGCAGGCTCTGGTACATGTTGGCCTTGGGCATGGAGATGTAGTCCTTGAACTTCCCCGGCACCGGCTTCCAGAGCGAATGCACGAGCCCGAGCACCGTGTAGCATTCGCGCAGGTTGTTCACGATGACCCGAAAGGCGATCATGTCGAAGATCTGGTCCAGGGTCAGGCCGCGCTGCTTCATCTTGTGGTAGATGGAATAGATGTGCTTGATGCGGCCCTTGACGCGGCCATTGATCTCATTGTCGCGCAGCACGTCCTGGATCATGGCGCTGACCCTGTCGATGTAGGCCTGCCCCTGTTCCTGGTAGCGGTTGATGCCCTCGGAAATCTGGCCGTACACATCGGGCTTGAGGTACTGCAGGCCGTAATTCTCGAGCTGCACCTTGATGCGGTACAGGCCCAGGCGATTGGCCAGCGGGGCATAGATGCCCAGAGTCTCCTGGGCGATGGCGCGCTGCTTGTATTCCTTCTGGAACTCGAGGGTGGAGATGTTGTGCAGCCGATCGGCGAGCTTGACCAGGATGACGCGGATATCGTCGGCCATGGCCAGGATCATCTTGCGGATGTTCTCGGCCTGGGCCTGCTCCTTGGACTCGAAGTTCATCTTGCTGATCTTGGTCACGCCCTCGACGATGCAGCCGACCTCCGGCCCGAACAGCTCCACGATCTGCGGGATGGAGGCGTCGGTGTCCTCCACCGTGTCGTGCAGCAGTCCGGCCACGATGGTCGCCGCGTCCAGACGCAGATCCACAAGGATGTTGCTGACTTCCAGGGGATGGGAAAGATAGGGCTCGCCGGAAAGGCGAATCTGGCCGGCGTGGGCGGCGGCGGAAAAAACATAGGCCTTCTGGATGAGCGCCACGTCCGTCGGGGGGAGATAGGTGGACGCCTGGTCCAGAATGTCGGTTATGCGAATCATGTTTTTTCCTGTAGGCCCGGGGATATGGAACCAAATCCAGCTTGAAATTGGCCTTCAGACCCCAAAATGTCAACTTCTCTTTGCAAGGCCCTCGCGCGGCACGGACCGGACTCCACCCCGTCCTGCCGGCGAATCCGGATCAAAACCCCGCAGACGCCCCGCTCCAACTTGGGTAGACATACACATGGATTATTCCATGAAAAAGTGTCATACATCCGCATCAATCGGCAATACGAATTCTGACTCATTTACTCCGAATTATCGCGCCAACTGAATAACTTAGCGCTTTGCGAGCGATTTTCAAAAAGATCTTTCCTAAATTGCCACAGCTCTTGATTAAGAATTGTGATTTGATTAAATGGTTCAATTGCGTCGCGTCGCCCGCGCAGCCAAGACGGCCCAAGCGACGGCGCGATTCTGATCATATCACCGCCGGCGGCGGTTTTACGGAGATTGACCCACAACATGTCCCATTCCGACGAAGCACGCATCCAACGCATCGTGCACAATTTTTTGTCTGACAACATTCCCGAGCACATCCGCGACGGGGCTCAATATCTCATCGCAGACGGCGGCATCCAGAAAATCGACATCCGTCGGGACGAGGAGTCCTGGGATGTGGAAGGTCAGATCCAGGGCGACGATTTCCAGACCTATTCCTCGGAACTGGGCATCAACCTCGACCAGGGCTCGGTGCATTCCTACTGCAACTGCCAGGACTCCTTTTCCGGGATCTGCCGCCATGTCGCGGCCACGGCCCTGGGGCTCCTTTCCAAGCTCGACGTCAAACGCGAGGTCGAAGCCCAGCCCATCAAGTCCGAATGGAAACAGAGCTTCCGCTATTTCTTTTCCACCGCCCTGGAGCCGGAACCGGGCCATCATTATTTCATCTACCGGTTTTTCGCCGAGCCCGGACGTTTGCAGATCGAATTCTTCCGCGCCCGCCAGAACAAGTCCGGCCTGTCCACGGTCCAGAACCCCGTGACCCTGGAACAGATCATCCGCAACCCCGACTGGTGCGAAATCTCGCCCGAACTGCCCAAGGTCGCGGAACAGATCGGCCAATACCTTGACTACTACGGTCACCGGGTCGAAATACCCTTCGGGCTCATGACCTGGTTCTTCTGGGCCATCAAGAACGAGTACTACCAGCTCTGGGAAGAGTCGGAACAGCCCGTGCGCATCGAGAGCACGCCCATGCGCCTCCAGCTGCGGCCGAAATTCACGGACGAGGGCCTGTCCTTCGACATCATGCTCGGCCGCGAGGGCAAGGTGCCCTTCTCCATCCTGAACCAGAACGTGTCCTTTTACGGGCACCTGCCCCTGTGGGTCTGCCTCAAGCACAGCTTCTATCCCGTTCAGACCGGGCTCAAACCCAGTCTGATCCAGGAGCTCGTGCTCTCGCCCCCGGTCATCCCGCACGCGGACATCTCCGAATTCCTGGACCGGGTCTGGACCCAGATTCCCGCTTCGGACCTGCACGGCCAGGATGAATTCCTGGAGCGCATGCAGCCCATCTTCGTGCCCGCGACGTACAACCCCAAGCTGTACCTGAACGAAGAGGGCAGCCTGCTGACGCTGGAAATCCAGAACATCTACGAGACCGAACACGGCGACATCTCCCTGCCCGGCCCGAACCAGGATCTGCAGACCGGCAGCTACCAGTTCGAGGGCAAGTCCTTCCTCATCCGCCGCGACCAGGAGGAAGAGGAAGCGCTCCTGACCACGCTCATGGACATGAATTTCCAGCCCAGAAGCAACTCCATCTGGTTCCTGGAGCCCGAGGAGGCCATCACCTTCCTGCTCGACGCCTACCCCAAGCTGGTGGAGGCCTACCGCGTCTACGGCGAGAAGGACCTGACCCGCTACAAGGTCCGCCTGACGCCTCCCAACGTGGTGGCCACGGTGGAGACCCAGGAAGAGGACAAGTGGTTCAACCTGGAGATAAACGTCGAATACGACGACATCTCCGTACCCATAGACAAGATCTGGAAGGCCTGGACCCAGGGCAAGCGCTACGTGCAGCTCAAGGACGGCTCCTACACCAGCCTGCCCGAGTCGTGGCTGGAAAAGCTGGGCCACAAGCTCATCGCCCTGGGGCTCGATCCCGAGAAGCCGCCCAAGAAACGTTTCGAGAATTTCGAGGCCCCGGTCCTGGACAAGATCCTCGAAGACATCCCGGAAACCACCTCCGACGGATTCTGGGACACCCTGCGCGAAAAGATCAACGACTTCCAGGAGATCAAGCAGGTCGAAAAGCCCAAGGGGCTGGACGCGACCCTGCGCCCGTACCAGCTCCAGGGCGTGAGCTACCTCAACTTCCTGCGCGAATACCACTTCGGCGGCATCCTGGCCGACGAGATGGGCCTGGGCAAGACCATCCAGACCCTGACCTTTCTGCAGTACATGAAGGAACAGGGACACAAGGGCCCCAACCTCATCATCGTGCCCACCTCGGTGCTGCCCAACTGGGAGCGCGAGGCCCAGAAATTCGTGCCCGACATGACGCGCCTGGTCATCTACGGGGCCCGGCGCGAGAACCTGTTCAAGAAGATCGAATCCTCGGAACTCATCATCACCACCTACGCCCTGCTGCGCCGGGACCTGGACGAGCTGATGAAGTTCGAGTTCAACGCCATCATCCTGGACGAGGCCCAGAACATCAAGAACCCCAACACCATCACGGCCAGAAGCGTGCGCAAGATGCAGGCCCGCTTCCGCCTGTGCCTGTCGGGCACACCCATCGAGAACACGCTCCTTGAGCTGTGGTCCCTGTTCGAGTTCCTCATGCCCGGCTTCCTGGGCTCCCAGGCCTCCTTCCAGAAAGGCTTCGTCAAGCCCATCAAGGACGGCGACGACGACAGCCTGGGCTACCTCAAAGCCCGGGTCAAACCCTTCATCCTGCGCCGCACCAAGAACGAGGTGGCCAAGGACCTGCCGCCCAAGGTCGAGAACATCTACTACTCGGCCCTGCTCGACGACCAGCGCGACCTCTACGCCGCCCTGGCCAAGAAGCTGAAAGAACAGGTCCTGCAGGACGTGGACGAGAAGGGCATCGGCCAGAGCCAGATCTCCATCCTGGACGCGCTTTTGAAGCTGCGCCAGATCTGCTGCCACCCGCGCCTCTTGAAACTCGACATGCCCGGCTTCAACGCGAACCTCTCCTCGGGCAAGTTCGAGGCCTTCAAGGATCTGGTGACCTCCATCATCGACGACGGCCACAAGGTGCTCGTCTTCTCGCAGTTCGTGCAGATGCTGCATATCATCCGCAACTGGCTGCACATGGTCGAGATCCCCTTCTGCTACCTCGACGGCACATCGAAGGACCGCTTCGAGCAGGTGGACAAGTTCAACAACACGCCCGAGATCCCCATCTTCCTGATCTCGCTCAAGGCAGGCGGCACGGGCCTCAACCTGACTTCGGCCGACTACGTCATCCACTACGACCCGTGGTGGAACCCGGCCGTGGAAGACCAGGCCACGGACCGCACGCACCGCATCGGGCAGACCCGCCAGGTCTTCGCCTACAAGATGATCTGCGAGAACACGGTCGAGGAAAAGATCCTCAAGCTCCAGGAATCGAAAAAAGGCATTGCCGACTCCATCATCCCCGGCCAGTCGGCCTGGAAGAGCCTGACCCGCTCCGATCTGGAAATGCTCTTCGAAATCTAGAACCCCGGCGGGGAAAGCGCGCTTTCCCCGCTTTTTCGGGCACGCGCTCCATGGCCCACCTCCTGGCCGCCAACGCGGTCCTCGTCGTTCACCTCATGTTCATCTGCCTGGTCATGCTCGGCGGCCTGGCCGTGCCGCGCTGGCCGCGCTTCGCGCTGATCCATGTTCCTGCGGCGGTCTGGGGGGCATTGGTGGAAGGCATGGGCTGGTATTGCCCGCTCACGGACCTGGAAAACGCCTTGCTGCGCCGGGCCGGCGAGGCCGGGTACGCGCAAACGTTCCTGGAGCGCCATCTGCTGGCCGTGATCTATCCCGATGGCCTGACCCGCGAAACGCAATTCTGGCTCGCAGCGGCCGTGGTGCTGATCAACGTCGCGATATATGGATGGGTGATTGGAAAACGAAGCCGGGACCGGAGTCGAAAGAAGGGTCAGGAAAGCACGCGCTGAACGCGCCTGAGCCTGGGCCACCAATAGCCGTCGAGGGTCGAAAGGATCACGCCCCGGCTCGTCGAAGCGTGCATGAACGTTCTGCCCGTCACGACCACGCCGATGTGGTCGCCGCCCTTGTCCGTGAAATAGACCAGATCTCCGGGACGCATCTCGCGCGCGGCCACCATCCGTCCCATTTGAATCTGCTCGCGCGAGGTGCGGGGCAGGTCCATCCGGAAGGCTTCGCGAAAGACGGCCTGCACCAGGCCGGAGCAATCCACTCCCTGACGGTCGGTGCCGCCGGTGCGATGCCGCACGCCTTTCCAGGCCTGGTAATGGGAGAGCAATATTTCCGAAACCGTGGGTTCTTGAGGGGCGGCCTGCGGCATAGGGGCCACGGGAGCCTGGATCACTGTCTTGGGCGCGCATCCGACGCCAATGAAAAGCAGACACGCAAAGATCACAAGGCGCAGGTTGAGGGCCAATCGACCCGGCGGTTCCGGATTCGCTCGAACGCTCATAGGCTGATTTCTTCGCGAACCGACGCGCAGACAGGGGCGGGAGCCCCGGACTCAGCCGCCGGTGGGACGCACGACCTCGTTTTCATCCAGGATGCGGCGCACGCGCTTCAGACGCGGCTTCCAGTATTTGTCGAACTTGGACAAGGTCACTCCCTTTTTGCGGGAGGCATGCAGAAACTCGTCTTCGCTCACCGCCACGCCGACATGCCTGCGGCCGCGGTCAATGAAGTACAGCAGATCGCCGGGCTGGATTTCGTCCTTGGTCACGACTTCGCCCAACTTGGCCTGTTCCGCCGAAGTACGCGGCAATTCCATTTCAAAGGCGTCCCGGTAAATCGCCTGCACCAGGGCGGAGCAATCAACACCCTTGTAGTCCGTACCCCCGAAGCGATAGCGCACGCCGCGCCAATCCTCGTACTGAGCCAGTACGATATCGCTTATGGACGGCACCGCCTCTATGTTGTCGGCATCGTCGGGAGTGGCGTATTCGGAGTAGTCCTCATCGACGGAGGAAAAATAATCGTTGTCCCGGGACAGAAGGGTCGCGTAGTCGAATTCCCGGTGTCGAACGGGCTGGGCTTCGATGTCCCGCCGTTCTTCGGGCTGGCTTGCAGTGGCCTGCAGGGGAGCCGGAAGAGCGGAGGTGGTTTCGACATGCTTGGACGAACACCCTCCCATCGCGCACAGAATAAAAAGAACCACAGCGAACCGGACCGGTCCCGATAATTCTTTGCCTGGGCCTTGCCCACTCTGCGGAAAATCCATGCTTTTTCTCCTGCGACTTTTTTTTCTGCGCGTTCATTACACCAAGAATCGTGCTACGTCAAAATTGTTGTCGTGGACCGGCGGTTCAAGCCAGGACCCGCCGGTTACGGCTCAGTCCGTGAATTCCCTCGGGTTCTGCCCGAGCAGGCAGAGCACCTCGTAGGTGATGGTCCCCCACCAGGCCGCGAGTTCCTCGACGGAGATGGCGCAAGGCCCCTCGCCCCCAAGCATGAAGATCTCATCCCCCACCGCCGCTTCCGGCACGCCGCTCAGGTCAACGGCCGTAAGCTGCATGCAGACCCGGCCCAGAACCGGCACCCGGCGACCATGAAGGAGCATGCAGGCCTTGCCTGACAGGCCGCGCGAATAATTGTCCGCGTAGCCCACGGCGACGATGCCGATGCGCATTTCGGACGGGGCGACGAAGGTGCGGCCATAGCTTACGCTCTGACCGGCCGGGATGGTCCGGATCTGCGCCACTCTGCTCGAAACCTGCATGGCCGGACGCAGGCCAAGCCCCTTGTCCGCCCAGGGCGTGCCGTGAAAAGGATTGGCGCCGTAGAGGGCGATGCCCGGGCGTTGCAGATCGTGATGCAGGTCCGGATGCCCGAAGATCGCTCCGGAATTGGCCAGGCTGGCCCGCACGTCCAGCCCCCGCGCGCGCAGGGTCTGAACGATCTGCGCAAAGCGCCGCCCCTGCTCGCGGACATATTCGACCTGCGCGGGGTCATCCGCCGTGGCCAGATGAGAACAGACCAGGGTCGCCCGGACATGCTCCAGACCATGAAGGATGTCGGCCACCCAGGCGGCCTCTTCCGCGCCAAAACCAAGCCTGGCCATGCCCGTGTCGAACTTGAGCGCGACCCGGACCTTCGCGCCGGACAGCCTGGCGGTCTCTTCGAGCAGCAGCAGCTGCTCGGCGCTGCCGACAAAGGCGACGATGTCGCGTTCGCACACGCAGGCATAGTCCGCCGCATCCAGCGGGCCGAGCAGGGAGATGACCTCGGCTTCGGGAACCACATCCTTCAGCACCGCCGCCTCCCCGACCGTTCCGGCGGCCATGCTCCGGGCCCCGGCCTCGAAAAGAACCCCGGCCACCCGGGCGAGCCCGTGTCCGTATGCGTCGGATTTGATCACCGGCGCCGGATTCCCGGCGCGACCGCGGACCGCGACATAGTTATCGACCAGCGCCCGCAGACGAACGCGCGTGCGCACGTGATTGTACCAGATGCCCATGAAATGCTCCTTGAATGTTGATACGTCAGACCCGCAGCCGCACATGGTAGCCGCGCCCGTCCCGGGCAACGAGCAGCAGCACGGTATTGGCCATGCGGTAGCGTTTGAACGCCCGGGCATAGTCATCCACGCTCGTCTGCGCGTCTCCGGCCACCTTTACCAGAATGTCCCCTTCCTTGAGCCCGAGCTGCTGGGCGGGACTGCCGGGCCGCACGCCGGAAAGGACCAGGTTGCGTCCCTGCTGCCGCACGCTCATGCCCCAGCGCTGCCCTGCCATGTCCAGCGCCTTTTCATTGGTGAAGGATTGCACCGCCACGGACACGCTGCGCTTTCCGCCCTGACCGGAAACCTTGAGCCCCACCTTCTGGCCCAGGGTGAAATTCCTGAGAATGCGCTGGTAATGATCGCGGTCTTCCACGTCCACCCCGTTCACGGCGGTGATCACGTCTCCCGCCGTGATCCCCGCCTTTCGCGTGGCGGCCTCGTGCACCTGGGTCACGAGCATCCCGCGCATGTCCTCCAGGTCCAGGTAACGGGCGATGCGCTCGTCCACGTCCTGACCTTCCAGACCCAGCCACACGGCCTGCACGCGGCCGTGACTGACCAGCTCGTCCACGACCCTTTTGGCCTTGTTGATGGGGATGGCGAATCCGATGCCCTCTGCCTCGGCATAGATTGCGGTGTTGATCCCGACCAGCTCCCCGGCCAGATTCATGAGCGGCCCGCCGCTGTTGCCGGGATTGATGGCCGCGTCGGTCTGAATGAAATCGGTGAACGTGCCCTGCTTGGTCTCGATGGTGCGCTCCAGGGCCGAAACCACGCCGGTGGTCACGGTGTTGCCGAACCCGAACGGGTTGCCGATGGCGATGACCGTCTCGCCGATCATCATGTCCGAGGAGTCGCCCATGGCGGCCTGGGGCAGATTGTCCGCGCTCTTGAGATGCAGGACGGCCAGATCGAAATCAGGATCGGAACCGACCAGTTCCCCGTCGAACTGCCGCCCGTCCAGCAGGCGCACCCGGATGGAGGACGCCCCTTCGATGACATGCGCGTTGGTCAGGACCAGGCTGTTGCGGCTGTCGATGATCACTCCGGAGCCGAGGCTGCGCTGCTCGAAACGCCGGGTCAGATCCTGGGAACCGAAAAAATGACGGAACAGACTGTCGTCAAACATGGATCCGAAAGGGTTGAGCTCCTGCTCGACGATGCGCGCGGTATGAATGTTGACCACCGCCGGAGCCACGCTCCGCACGGTGCGCACCACCGGCGTCATGCGGATGTTCGTATCGGAGGCGAAAGTAAAATGGGCGCTCATGAGCGCCCAGAAAAGGATGAGAAAAAACGGCTTGCACTGTCTCACGGCAAAATCTCCTTCAAAAAAACGGACAAAAACAGGAACGCCGGGACGCTCGACCAGCCCGGAAACGCATCTCATTCATCGACAGCCACGGGGATGGTCCTGTTGAACGCCCGCTGCGCGCGTTTGGGCACCCGCACATGGAGCAGGCCCGATTTCATGGTCGCGGCCACGGCCTGGGCATCGATATCCACCGGCAGCTCAAAGCGGCGCGAAAAACATCCGTACAAGCGCTCCATGACCTGAAAGGCGGCACCGGCAAGATTCCGGGGCGCCTGACGCTCACCAAACACGGCCAGCTCGTTGCCGTGCGCTTCGAGACGGACATCCTCGCGCTCAAGGCCCGGCAGTTCCACCAGAATCAAAAAAGCGTCCGGTGTCTCGATCACGTCGGCCGCGGGCCGGAAACGGGCCAGCTTGCGCCCGCTGTCGAGGAAGGGTGATGGACACGCCGTGTCCTCAACGATCCGCTGCATTTCTTCCGTCAGATCTTCCATCTCCAGCCAGGAATTCCAGGGAAAGAGCTTAGCCATACATCACCAGGGTTCACATCGTTTGGATTTTGAAAGCTCGGGCTCTCCAAGGCCGGAGAGAACGGACTCAAATGAAGAAAAGCGCTCCCAGCGCCAAAAGCGCCAGGACGACCAGAGCGATCCAGAGCCTGCTTTTTTCCCGGCCCACGAACATCGCGCCGCCGATCTGCGAACTGCGGACATTCTCATCCCGGACCTGGGCCAGGCGGCGCAGCTCTTCAGCCTCGGCCTCGGCCTGCAGGTCATGGCCACGGGCCTTGCGCCGCACTTCCTCCATGGCCAGGGCGTAGACAACCCCGCACTTGGGACACTCGAAAGGCGTGGCGAAGTCGTCGTCGCCGGACTGTCTCTCGTACTGGCATTTCGGGCACTTCTCCAGCCTCAGCTTGAGGTTTGGAGGAATGACCACGGGTTCGTCCGCAACGGGCCCCTTGGCCGCGCGGTCAGCCTCGACGCCGTCGCCGGCAGCGGGAGCCCGGTCCGGCTCCGACGCTTCGTGTGGCGCAGTGTTCTTTTCCATTCGGCTCACTCGGAGGTCGTCACTTTTTGCAGTTGGAGGATGTCTATGTCACCCTTGAATATCTTGGCGATGCCGTCCTGGTACAAGGTCCGCATGCCCTGCTCGATGGCCAGCCGCGCGACCTCTTCCGAGGGCTGCTTGCGGGCGATGGCCTTGCGGATCTCGGGGGTGGCCACGAGCAGCTCATGGATGCCGGTCCGCCCCCGGTACCCGGTCTGGGAACAACGCCCGCACCCCTTGGCGCGGTAGATCCTGGCCGTGGAGCGTTCGATGCCGAGTTCCGGAAAAAAGTCCGCTCCATATTGGTTCAGCAGGTACTCCCACTCCTCGTCCGACGGCGCGCAGGCCTCGCGGCATTGCGCACACAGGGTCTTGACCAGTCGCTGGGCCAGAATTCCATGCAGCGCTTCAGAGAAGTTAAGAGATTCTATGCCCATGTCCAGAAGGCGGGTCACTGTTTCGGCGGCGGAATTGGTGTGCAGGGTAGAAAAAACCATGTGCCCGGTCAATGAAGCCTCGACCCCGATCTGTGCGGTCTGGAAGTCACGCATCTCACCGACCAGGATGACGTCCGGATCCGCCCGCAGAAATGCGCGCATGATGCGGGGAAAATCAAGGCCGATGGAGCTTTCGACCTGCACCTGCTGCAATCCGGGCTGCGTGATTTCAACAGGATCCTCGACGGTCCATATCTTCTTGTCGGGAGTGTTGATGCGCGCCAGGATGGAGTGCAGCGTAGTAGTCTTGCCCGAGCCGGTGGGACCGACCACCAGAAAGATCCCGTGCGGCTTGAACATCAGCCTCTCGATCTGCACCTTGTTCGCCTCGCTGAGGTTCAGCTTCTCGAAAGGCAGGGCCTTGCCGGAGGTCAGCATGCGCAGCACCGCGCTCTCTCCGTGCACCGTGGGCAGGGTGGCCACGCGCAGCTCGAGCTCGCGCCCCTTGAAACGCACCCGGGCCTTGCCGTCCTGGGGCAGCCGGCGTTCGGAGATGTTCAGGTTCGAAAGAATCTTGATGCGCGAAACCACCGGCTTGATGATGCTCTCGGGAATGGACAGCACCCGCTCGCAGGTCCCGTCGATGCGCATGCGCACCACTCCGGGACGTCCCGCCTTCGAAGGCTCGATGTGGATGTCCGAAGCCCCGGTCTTGTGGGCGTGCATGATGATCTTGTTCACGAAACGCACCGCCAGCTGCCGGCTTTCCTGGGAGATGTCCTCCTCTTCTATCCGGGAAATCTCGAGGCCTTCTTCGCTCGCCTCCTCCAGGTCGGCCAGGGCCTCGGAAAGATCCTCCCCGACGTCATAATCCTCGAATTCGTCCTCGTGCTCCTCGTCCTGCGGGTCGTAGGCCTCGACCTTGCCATTGCCCCCGCCCGCGGACTTGAGCAACTGGCTCCGATCACCGAGGAACGCCAGGATTTCCTCCGGCAGGCCGACCCGGAACTCATACTCACCGACATTCATGATCCGCTTGATCTCCTCGATCATCTCGGAATCATGGGGATTGTGAACCAGGATGACGGCCCGGTCGCCCTTGATCTGAAGCGGCGCCCACAGATTGTTGAGCAGGTACTGCCGGTTGATGCCCTTGAGCACGCTTTCCGGAACCGGATTTTCCTGAAAGCGCACGAACGGGGTCTGGTAGTACATTTCGAGGGACGCGCCGATTTCGCCCGCGTCCACCCCGTAATCCAGCTGCAGCAGTCGCGACGTGGACACTCCCTTGCGGGCCGAACGCGCCAGGGCGTCATCGAGCTGTTCCCGGGTCACAAGGCCCTGATAGACGAGATTCTCATAGGGCCCCTTGGGCAGGCTGCGCTCCTCGAACATCTTCTGCCCCATGATGCTCACGATCAGGCGGCAGAATGCCTCGTCCTCGCGGGAAAAAACCCCGTCCTGCTTGTTCAGCAGCTGCAGGACGCCCAAAAGCTCCTGGTCATGCTGGATGGGCATGGAAATCACGCTCGCCGTCTCGAAACCCACCAGCTGGTCGTACTGGCGGTCAAAGATCAGATCGGGGTGCACGGCTTCGCGCTCTTGGGCATCAAGATTTTTCAGAATGAAGGGGGACTGCGACATGGCCGTGTAACCGGCAAGGCTGGACGACGACACGGGCAGCCTGACTTCGCGCGGCCTGCCGTCCTTGAGCACAAGGGCGAACAGCTCGGAGGTTCTGGCGTCGTATTTGTACAGTCGTATCTGCTCGACCTGAAACAGGGCCTTCAAGTCGGGCAGGCATTTGTTCCAGGCCATCTCAAAGGCCCGGGCCTGCTGAAAAATGTTCTTGATGTCGATCAGCTTGGACTTGAGCATGTCACCTCTCACCTGTCTGCCTTGGGTGTACAAAAAAACGGGACCTGGAAATCACGAATCCGGTCCCGCATGGCAATCATCGATCGGCAAGGAATCAATCCAGGTACGGAGAAGAGAACCCTTCGTTGCCCTGACCTGAAAGCGCCCTGAGTTTCATGACCAGTTCGTCGCGCTGCTGCTTGAAGATGTAGCGCTCCGAATGGCAGCGGATACGGGCGATGAGATCGGTCTTGTCCGGCAATTTGATCATGTAGTCGTTGGCGCCCAGGGCGATGGCCTTTTTTTTGAGCTCGGGCTCTTCCCGGGCCGAAAGCACGATGAGCGGCACATCCCGGAAATCCTCGCTGCTCTTGAAAAACTTGACCATGGTCAGCCCGTTCACGCCCGGCATGACCAGGTCGAGCATGATGACCGTGGGCTGAACGCCGATGGCGGTCTCCAGGGCCTTGTCCGGCTCCTTGCAGTAATTGAAGATGATGTCCGTTTCCGAGGAGAGCTTGATGCGCATGGCCTCTCCTATCAGGAACTCGTCATCGATCAGCAGCACCGAGACCGGAATCCGGGTCACGTATTGGTCCACGATGGCATCAACGTCATGATTGTACATGCTCATCCTTTCCGCTCCACGATCTGAACTTTTTCGAGATACGAATCCATCACTTTAAGCAGTTTCGCCACTTCATCCGCGTTCTTCTGCATGCCTGCGGTTTCGATCTTGTACCCTATGTGACTCAAATAATCAAAGCCGTAGGTACTTCCGAGGCCTTTTTGACTGTGTCCGTGACGACAGATGACGTCAAAGTTTTTCTCCGGCAGGGCTTGCTGCATCTCGACGATGTTGGACCGCATGGTGTCCATGAAGAGCGGCACGAGTTCATAGAGTTCGGCATCCACCTCCACCGTGTAATCCTGCGTTTCCTCGGGAATCTCCGCCGGAGCAGCGGCGGCGGGCACGGGAGGCTCGGCCTCCTGCTCCACCAGGTCCGAGGGGATCTCGTAGACGATGTCCACGCGTTCAAGATAGCTGCCCAGCGCCAGCAGAAGATCGGCCAGCTTTTCGGCGTCCCGGGCTTCGGCGGCGGACTGGATCCTGCGCCCGACCATGCTGATGTACTCGAAGCCGTAGGTGCTGCCGAAACCTTTGTGACTGTGCCCGAAACGGCGCAGGGTCGGGAAGTCCTTCTGGGCCAGGGCCTTGCCCATGAGTTCAAGATCCTTCTGCATGGCGTCCATGAGGAAGGGTATGAGCTCGGACATCTCCGGAGCGACATGGACCACGTAGCGGCCGTCCACCGGTTCGGGCAGGGCTTCGCCATCCTGGCCGCGCAGGGACTCCTGGTCGGACTGGATCTTCTGCGTGGTGCCCGTGTTCATGAACACGGCCAGATGATTGACCGCCTCGACGATGACCGGCAGCTGCCGACTCTTGGCCGCGCTTTCGATGATCTTGCCGGACTGGCTGATCTCGTCCACGGCGTAGGTGCTGCCCAGCCCCTTCAAGCTGTGCCCGCACCGCTGCATGGCCCCGAAATCCTGGGTGGTGATGGCGTCGGCGAGCTGGGCCTGGAAATCGCGGACCGTGCGCAGGAAAAGCGGACGCAGATCCTGAAGCTCGGGATCGATCTGCACCGGGGAGTCCTGCTCGTCCAGAACGGGAGCGACCTCGGTCACCAGCAGGGGTTCAGGCTGGTAGACCAGGGATTCGCGCTGGCCTGCGAACAGATCGATGATGTTGATGAGCGCCTGCTTCTTGATGGGTTTGGCCAGAAACTCCGTGCATCCCGCATCCATGGTCTTTTGCCGGTGCTCCTGAAAAGCGTGGGCCGTGAGGGCGATGATGGGCGTCTTGTACTCCCGCTTGTCCTGTTCCCAGGCCCGGATGCGGCGCGTGGCATCAAGCCCGTCCATGACCGGCATTTCCATGTCCATGAGCACCAGGTCGAAAGGCTCCTCGGTGAACTTTTCCACCGCGATCTTGCCGTTCTCGGCATGGACGAGGGAAACGTTGCTGCTCTTGAGGAAAAGCTCCACCACCCGCCTGTTGGCCTCCACGTCGTCGACCAGGAGTATCTTCCAGCCCTTGTCCTGGAAATCCGTCATGCGCTTGCGCTGGGACTCGGACACGACCTCGTGGATCTTGTCGTGCAGGACCACGTCCCGCTCGCTCTTGAGAATATAGGACAGGGGGCCGAAATCCGAGGCCTTGGGCAGCTCGACGAGGTCCTCGGCCGTTTCCACGGCCAGGACCAGATTGGCCACCGGGATGCCCTGGCCGACCAGCAGGTGGACAATTTCGATTCCGGGCAGGTTGTCGACCACGGAGTCAATCAGAATGGCCTGGAAGGCGAAATCCTTCTTGTGGGCGTTCAAGGCGTCGATGGCCTTGCCCGCCGAGGTGCAGGAAACGGGCACAAGCCCCCAGCCGCGCACCAGGGAGGAGATGCTCCCGCGGTTTTCGGGGTGGTCCTCGACGATGAGCAGGTGGGTGTCCGCCGGAATCTTGAGGCCGAATTCCGGCTGCTGGACCTGCATGTCGGGAATCAGGGGCAGCTTGAAGAAAAACGTCGTGCCCTGGCCGGGCTCGCTTTCAACCCAGATCCGTCCGCCCATCAGCTCGACCAGCTTCTTGGAAATGGCCAGGCCAAGCCCTGTACCGCCGAATTCGCGCGTGGTGGAGGAATCGGCCTGGGCGAAACTCTCGAACACGGCGTCCAGCTTGGATTTAGGGATGCCGATGCCCGTGTCCTTGACCGCGAAAAGGCAGCACGGCGTTCCGTCGTCCATGACCGACTCGTTCACGGACATGGTCACGCCGCCGACGCTGGTGAATTTCAGCGCGTTGCCCACCAGGTTGATGATGATCTGGCGGATGCGGGTCGGATCGCCGATGTAGCGTTGCGCCAACCCATCGGAGACCTGCTGCACCAGGCGCAGCGACTTCTCTTCCGCCCGATAGACGAAGAGCTTGTTCACATCGCCCACCAGCTCGCGCAGGTTGAACGGAATGGATTCGAGCTTGATCTGCCCGACCTCGATCTTGGAAAAATCGAGGATGTCGTTGATGATGCCCAGCAGCAGCTCTCCGGCCGTGCTGAAGGTCTTGACGTACTCCTCCTGCTCTTCGCTCAGCCCCGTCTCCTGGAGCATCTCGGCCATGCCCAGGATGGCGTTCATGGGTGTGCGGATCTCGTGGCTCATCCTGGCCAGGAACTCGCTCTTGGAGCGGGTCGCCTTGTCGGCCAGATCCTTGGCCACGCGCAGGTCCTCGGCATGCTGGCGCAGCAATTCGCTGGCCTTCTTGCGGTCCGAGATGTCCTCGATGACGAAAATGACGCCGCGGTTCAGATCCTGCGGGTCGATGGCCTTGGCCGAGACCTGGCTCCAGAACACGCTGCCGTCCTTGCGCCGGAACTGGTATTCCTGCTGGGCGATTTCCCTCTCGCCCAGACGGCTGAAGAACTTTTCGACAAACTCATCGAAGCTGCGACCGGAAACGTGCAGCCTTTCGGGGCCGACCAGGGGCATTTCATGCGGCAAATAACCGAAAATGGTAGCGAATCTTCTGTTCGCCCGGATCACCTTGTGATCGATGCTCAAAACCGAGATCCCGACCAGGGAGTTGTCGAAAATGGCCTGAAGCTCGTGGTAGGCGTTGTTCAAATCCTCTGTTCTCGCATCGACCTTTTCTTCGAGGCTTTTGTAGAGCTCCTTCAGGTTGCGGCTCATTATGTTGAAACCGTTCGCCAGCACGCCGAGTTCATCGCGCCGCTGGTCCAGGTTCGTGGTCACGAACTCCCCTCGGGACAGGCTCTGGGTGAGAACGGAAAGATTGACGACCGGGAGAATGAGCAGGCGGTTCAAAAACACGTACAAAAAGAGCGCGATGAGGCCGAGCACCACCGCGAAGGCCGCGACCAGGCGGATGGTGGTCGTCTGCACTTCGTGCCGGGCCTTGTCGATGAACATCCCCAGCTTGACCTGGCCGATGGTCCTGCCCCCGGCGACGATGTCACGGGTGACCACCGAAACGTCCTTGGCGCTGTAGGCGCTCATGAGATCGTCCCTGGTCAGTCCGACCCGGACCTCGCCCTTGAGCAGCGATTTCCCGACGGGATCGACGATCTGGCAGTACGCGACCAGCGGGGAGTACTCGGCTTTGGTCGCCAATTCCTCCAACAGGTATATGCTCTCGCGCTGGATGGCCGGCACGCTCGCTTCCGCGACCATCTGCGCCTGTTCCGCGCCCTGCCGGCGGATGTCGTTGATGAGGAAATCGAGTTGGGTGACGTAAATGAAATACCCCAACGCAAAAAAGCATATCGCCAGGATGAATTGAATCCCAAGATGAATCTTGAACTGGAGCAGATTAAAAAATGCTTTTTTTCTTTCCATATCCTACTCGTGCGGCAGCCGCCAGCGGCAAGGCCAAAGGTTCGTTGGTTGAGGTACGCGGAGGACTTCAGGGCAAGGCCAGCACCGACTCGACGGCGCCGAGCAGGTCTTCGCGTTTGATGGGCTTGCTCAGGCACTGTTTCGCGCCCATGAGCCGGGCCCATTTCAGATAATCCGTGGCGCCGCCCCTGCCTCCCGCGGACATGGCGATGATGCGGATGCTGCTGTTTTCCTTGCGCAGTTCGCGAATGATCTGGATTCCTTCCTTGTCGGGCATGATCAGATCCGTGATGACCAGGTCAAAGGCCTGGGCGCGGTACAGCTTGAGTCCTTCGTCGCCGTCAAAGGCCTGGACCACGTTGTAGCCGACGGACGTGAGTATCTTGGCCAGGGCCAGGCACATGAGCTTGTCGTCGTCTATGACCAGGATGCTGGCGGCCTTGTGGCCGGATTCGGAGGCAAGGGATTGGGTGTGCGTCATTTTAACCATATCTCCACGCGGCGGTTTTTCTCACGCCCGGCTCGAATGTCGTTGCGTTCGATGGCGGCCTCTTCGCCCGCGCCCAGGACAATGACGTCCTGCAGACCTTTTTTGGCAAGCGCCTCGGCCACGGCTTCCGCCCTTTTGCGCGAGACGGCCAGATTGGAGGCATAGGCGCCGACCGAATCGGAAAAACCGACCAGGACAACCATCTTCGCGGAATTCTTGGGTTCCTTCATCATGGCCGCGACGCGGCTCACATCCTTTACGGCCTGATCGTCCAAATCGAGATTGGCGGACTCGAAACGAAAGACGATGGGAAGTTTCTCGGCTCCGTACACGGCGTCGAGATAGTCCTGCAGGACCGCCCTGCGGGTGCTCTCGGGCACCGCTTCCCCGTCGAACTGCACCAAGGGCGGCAAAGCGCCCACAGGTGGGGCCTTGAGAACGGGAACGGCTTCCGGCTCGAACACGGCCGTTGGCCCGGAGACCGAAACGCCAAGAGGCGTATCCCGGTCGGCCGCGCTCGCGTCGCCGACCACCTCGGCGTTTTTCACGAAACCGAATTTCTTGACGATGTCCTGCCCGGCGTCACTGAGCGCGAGGTTGACGAAATCGCGGGCGTAGACGTTGTCCGTCGAGGACTTCAGATACAGATACATGTTCCGGCTGGCGGGATAGGCCAGGGTGCGGATGGACTCGGACGAAGGAAGGACCGCTTCGGAATCCGCGGAGAGCCGAAGCGGCATCTCCCGGCACTGGTTGGCCATGGTGATGCTGCAGAACCCGATGGCCCACGGGTCCTTGGACACCAGTTCAGGAAGAAGTTCATGGGCTTCGACGACGCGGGCGGAAGAAGCGAAGCCCCGGCCGCCCAGGAAAAAATCCTGAACAAAACGGCTGGTCGCAAAATCCTGCCGCAGGACAAAGACCTTGATCGGCGCGGACGGTCCGCCGACCTGCTCCCAATTGGAGATGTCCCCCGCGAAAATCGCGCCGACCTGCTTCAGGGTCAGGGAGGCCACGGGGTTGTCCTTGTGCGCCACCACCGCGACGGCGTCCATGCCAATCTTGTTCTCGCTCCCGGAGGTGATGACTCCGGAGCCGAAAATCTTGGCGTCCGCCGCCGAGAGCCTGTGCGTGGCCATGGCCACATCGCAGTCCCCATCCTTGAGGGCCGCGAAGCCCTCCGCCGTTCCCCGCCCCTTTATCCGGATGGTCCGGATTTCCTTGGAAATGTGATAAACGCCCTCCACGGTGATCTCGTCGGGACTTTGGCCGGGGGTTTTGCGGACCTCGCCGGCGCCAATGCTCAACAGATAGAACTCCGCCAGTTCCGGCGCCAGGCGGTTGGCCAGCGTGCTTGCGCCAGCCAGGGTCAGGATGTTCCGGGTGGAGTACTGGACGGGCTTGTAGACGCCCTCGACCCTGGCGCCGGTCTCGTCTTTCCTGAGCACCACCGGCGGGGGCGTCTCCCAGCCGGGTATGGACTTGAATTCCACGCGGAACAGGTTCTCGGCCTCTTGAAACTCCCCCGCCCCGTGCCATTGGCTGATCAGTCGCCACTGGCCCCCGCCGACGGCCGCCTCCTGGGGAAGGATGGAGACGCGCTCAAGCGGACTTGTCGTATGGAAAAACAGCAGATCCGGCCGCAGGAAAAACGTGACCGCCGCGCCCATGACGGCGGTGGCCAGCAAAGCCAGGAAAAAAAACAGAATTTTGCCCGACGACCCGGACTCGTCCATGTCAGCCATGTACACCGCTCCTCTTCGTCACCACGTTGCGCCAAAACTATTTAGGAAGAATATATTTACCAAGAACCTTGTCAAAACCCTTTTCATCCAGAAAAAGCCCGCCCACTTTCTTTCCACGAATCGACTCTATGGATATTTTTTTTTCAATCTTTGATCTTTCTTCGTCGTCCAGCATAAACTTCATCACAACTACAGAACCGATATCAAAATTGCGATTGGCACATTCAAAACCTACGCCGGTGAGGGAAATATCCGTCACAATCGCATCACATGCAGGATCAATGGAATCGGAAGATTCGAATAAAAGCGCATGCAAATATGTTTCTTTACGATAATACTTGCGAAAATTAAAAGAAACCTTGAATTTATGCGAGCATCGCCGACATGTCGCATTCACATTCCAGTGATATACATCCTTTATTCTCTCGACGGCGACTTCTTTCTCCAGCTTGCACACAGGACAGGCAAAGGAAACAACCATCTTGTTATGTACAAAGACTTCGACATCTGACATTTTATCTTCGGTCATAATTTATTTCTTCTGTTAAAATGAATGCGCGATGAAACATACCGAGCGATCACCGGGCTCGACGCAGCGGGGCGCGTCGATTCGAGCCGGAAAGACAGGAAAGAAAACACCATCCACTCTCCGGACTGTTCGTGCGAAATGACACGCGCAGCCGCCCCTTTCAAGCGAAAAATCGCATTATGGACAACGGCGTCACAAAATTTCCCATAGAAGGCATTTTCCTTGCTTTGCGGCGCCGACCGTTGACAGATCCTGGACCCAGGATGCCGATCCGTTTATCGCATGGCCGACCTCAGGCAACCGGCAGCAGACGACGCAATGTTTCCGCAAAAGGGACACGTCCCGGCGGACAACAATCAATGATGGGAAAAACCATTGAGATTCGGCCAATATTATCACAAATTCGGGTTGATAATGCAATCCATATAATCAAATACGCCTCTTCCGTCCAAAGATTGCATGACCGTCCCCATGGTTTGGAAACCGGGACTTGCGCACAAAAGTCAAACGCTCCAGCAACGCCGCGTTGACGGGCGCGATGAGCAGAAAATGGCAAAAATCCACCCCGAGCATCTGACGACACCCGGAACGGGCTTGGCTGCCGCCCATTCCGGACGGACCGGCGTGCGGGGACAGGCATCCGCAACCCCTGGCCCTGGACGGAGACGAACATGAACACACGGCGCGTCCACATTCTCAAAAATGGCGACCCCGGTCCGGGGCCGGTGCTGTATTGGATGCATCGGGATTTTCGCGCAGCCGACAACTGGGGACTGACGCACGCCCGTCTGCAGGCGCTGCGAGGCAGGCAGCCCCTGGCCGTGATCTTTTGCCTGGCTCCGGCCTTTGCCGCCGCGACGTCGGCGCATTTCGACTTTCTGCTCCGGGGATTGCGGCAGACCGCGGCCTCTCTTGATCGCGAGAACATCCCCTTTTTCGCTCTGCGCGGCCATCCCGGCGTCGAGGTGGCGCGCTTCGCCCGCGAACACGCGGCAGGCCTGATCGTCACGGACTTCGATCCTCTGCGCGTCAAGATCCGATGGATTCAGGACCTGCTTGCGGCCTGCGACCCGCCCGTCCATGAAGTCGATTCGCGAAACATCGTTCCCGCGCGGGTGGTCTCGGACCGCCGCGAATTCATGGCCAGGACCATCCGGCCCAAAATCAAGCGTCTGCTGCCGGAGTTCCTGGACGAGTTCCCGGTTCTCGCTCCTCATCCGCACCCGTGGCCCACAGCCCCCGCGCATGACGTTTCCGCCTTGCGCCTCGGCGTCCGGGCCGCGGACAGGCCGCAGACCCTGCGTGTCGAACCCGGCGAGGCAGCGGGTCGGGCCGTGTTGCGCCATTTTCTGGAAAAGAGGCTGCCCTTCTATCCGAACCGCAACGATCCCAACCAGGATGTCTGCTCGAACCTCTCCGCCCACCTGCATTTCGGCATGATCGCCGCACAGCGGGTGGCGCTTGAGACCATGGCAAGGGGAGCCGCCGGAGATCAGGCCGACGCCTTTCTCGAAGAGCTCATCGTCCGCCGGGAACTCTCGGACAACTTCTGCCTGCACGTCCCAGATTACGACAGCGTCTCCGGCTTCCCTGACTGGGCCAGGGAAAGCCTGCGCAAGCACCGCGACGATCCCCGGCCCGCCATCTGTTCCCCGGAGGAATTCGAGGACGGGCGGACCCACGACCCGCTCTGGAACGCCGCCCAGGCCCAGATGCTCCTGACCGGCAAAATGCATGGCTACCTGCGCATGTACTGGGCCAAGAAAATCCTGGAGTGGTCGCCGTGCGCGGCCGACGCCCTGCGCACGGCCATCCTCCTCAACGACCGCCACAGCCTCGATGGCCGGGACAGCAACGGATACGCTGGCATCGCCTGGTCCATCGGCGGAGTGCATGACCGCGGCTGGACCGAACGCCCGATTTTCGGCAAGATCAGATACATGAATCTTGCCGGGGCCCGGCGCAAGTTCGACGTGGACCGATACGTACGGTCATGGACCATGCCCCGGGACGACGCATCAACCTGATCCCTGGAATCACGAATGTCCCTTGCGCAGGGCCGCATCCTCCTCACCCTTTTCCTGCTCCTGGCCGCAACCCTCTTTCCGGGGCAGGGCCGGGGCGCGGAAGTCGAGTACACGGTCGAGATCCCGTCCCTGCCGGACGGCCTCTCCGCGCTCCTCGCCTCCGTCTCGGACTGCGTCGGCCTGCGGGACAATCCTCCCCGCACCAACGGCCTGCTACGCCGACGCATGGAAGGCGACATCGAATCCTTCGACAACGCCCTCAAGGCCAGAGGCTACTTCAAGGCCCGCGTCGCCGGGACGCTGGACGCATCGTCCACCCCTCGCCTGGTCAGATTCACGATCGAACCGGGTCCGCGCTTCGAATACGAGAAGCCGCATCTTCACCTGCGGCAAGGCGATGCCGCCCGGGAGCATCTGCGCGACGTCCTGCACCGGATCAAACCCGGAGACAAATATTCCTCCAGCACCGTGCTGGATGTGGAAACCGCCCTGCTTGAACGCTTGAAGGAGCATGGCTACCCCTCACCGACCGCAGTCAGGCGGAAAGTCGTGGCGGATCACGCCACGCAAAAGGTGCGGATCGACTTCGACATCGACACCGGCCCCAGGGCGGCATTCGGGACCACGGAAATCCTGGGCCTCGAGGACGTCTCCGAAGAGGTCGTCGCGTCCGCCCTGGCCTGGAGGGAAGGCAGCCCCTACGACCGGCGGCAGGTCGACAGGACCCGCGAACAGCTCATCCGCACCGGGCTTTTCCGTTCCGTGCGCATCGACGCCGACCACCCGCAAGGCTCCCAGACCGTGCCCATGCGCCTGACCCTGCTCGAAGCCCCGCACCGCAGCCTGCGCGCCGGGCTCTGGTACTATTCCGACCTGGGCCTGGGCGCCAACGCCGGATGGACGCACCGCAACATTTTCGGCGCCGGCCAGGAGCTGCGCCTGGACACGGAATTTTCCGAAAACCTTCAGCGGGCCAAGTCCGACCTGATCCTGCCACGCATGTGGCATCCACGGCAGACCCTCGGGCTATCGACCCAGTACGAACACGAATTGACCGAAAGCTACGAGACCACGAACCTGTCCCTCTCGGCCCTGGCGCGGCGGCCGGTTTCGGAATTGCAGGTCGGCTACGGGCTGGCCTACCGCCTGACCAGCGTCGACAAGGACGAACTGCGGCGCTTCAACCTTTTCTCCATTCCCCTGATCGCCGAATTCTCCACCGCCGACAATCTTCTGGACCCCACCAGCGGAGTGGCCCTGAACGCGCGCATGGAGCCCTTCACCGATGTCGGGAAGAGGGAGACATCCTTTGTCCTGTGGGACATCTCGGGGCGTCATTACCTGGCGCTCAACAAAAGCAAGTCCCTGATCCTGGCCACGCGCGGGCGCTACAGCCTGCTGGCCGGAACCAGCCGGGAGAGCATCCCCGAAGACATGCTCCTCTATGCGGGCGGCGGCGGTTCCGTGCGCGGTTACGCCTATCAGTACGCGGGCGAACTCGACGAGGATGACGATCCGGCGGGCGGCGTGAGCGCCGTTGATTTTTCAGCGGAACTGCGCTGGCGCATCAATCGGGAATACGGCTTTGCCGTGTTCGGAGACGGAGGAGGCGCCTTTTCCGACCGCAATCCCTCCAACAGGGAGTCGTATTTCTGGGGAGCGGGCGCGGGACTGCGCTACTTCACGCCCATCGGCCCCATCCGCCTGGACGTGGCCGTGCCTCTCGACCGGCGTGACGGCGTGGACGATCCCTTCCAACTCTATCTGAGCCTCGGGCAGGCTTTCTGATGGTCCGGATCATGAACATGCGCCTGCGACAATTCGCTTATGTCGGCCTTGCCTGCGCGGCATTCGCCGTCACCGGCCTGGGACTTCTTCTCGGCACGCACAAGGGCCGCCAGACCCTTTTGGACACCATTACGGCGCTGACCGCGACGCCCGCGTTCGAACTCAGGATGGAAGGGCTGCGCCTGGGCCGGACATGGACTCTCGAGCGCCTGGAGATCAGCGACGCGACGGGCCCCTGGCTTGAGGCCAGGGGGCTCAGCGCACGGCCCGCGTTATCGGAGCTGCCTGCGGGGAGAATTTCGATTCTGCGCGCCGAAGCGACCCGCATCGACCTTTCGCGCCTGCCCCTGGGCGAGAACGATCCGCAAAGCCCGGATGCGGGCCTGCCCCGCCTGCGCATCCGGAGCATGGACATCGGCCAGCTCCATGTCGGCCCCGCCGTCATGGGCCACGAAGCCAGGCTTTCCCTGAGCGGCGGGTTGACCCTGGACCAGGACGCCTCCAGCGCCGCCCTGCGCGTGGCCAGACTGGACAGGCCCAAGGACCGGCTTGAACTCGACGCCCGCTTGTCACTGCCCGAAAACGCCCTGGACCTGCGCCTGGACCTCCACGAGGAGCCGAGGGGCCTGCTCCATGCCGCCCTCGGGATGAACGGCACGCAAGGCATCTCGGTGCGGATGGAGGGACAAGGGCCGCTGGACCGCTGGAACGGCAGTCTCAAGGCCCTGCTTTCCGATGTCGCCCGACTGGACGGCAACGCGACCCTTGCCCTTGACGCCGGCCGGAGCGCGGAGCTGCATACGCTGATCTCGCCCGGGCCGGGCTGGAGCCGGTTCACGGGCCTGCCCCACGAGGAACTGACCGTCACGGGCCGGGGGCAATGGCAGGATCCGGTGCTGCGCATCTCCTTGCTTGATCTGCGCAGCGCGTCCGGCGTGCTTCACGGCAACGCCACCTGGGACTCCACGACCACGGTCCTGGAATCGGCGGCGTCGGCCCGGGCCGACCTGTCCTGGCTTTGGCCGACAAACATCGCCGCCGCCCCGCTCTCGGCCACAGCCACCCTGCGCCTCGGCCCCGAAGGCATCCAAACGCAGGGAAAAATCGCATCCACCGACGCAACGATTTCCGGCTTCGCGGTGCATGGGGCCGAGGCGCGATTTTCCCTCTCTGCCCCGACCGATGCGGCGGGCTGGCAGGCCCAGCTCCGACTCGACGCGCAGACGCCGTCCCTGCCCGAAGGCCTGCGCTCATGGTCGGCCAACGCGACCCTGGGACAGGACGACACGTCCTTCTACGCGCAAAACCTGCACCTGGAATCGGACCGGCTGGGACTTGCCGCCAACGGCACCCTGGACACCCTGGCCCGCATGGACGCGCGACTCGCCCTGCGCGGACTGGATCTGGCGGGCAGGCCGCTCTTCGCCATCCTGGACGCGCAGTTTCAGGGCCGTCCGGACCTCCCGGCCTCAAGCCTGAACGCCACTCTCGACCTCGCTGCCGTCGAGCTCGACGGCCTGCCGCCGGAACTTGCGCAACTGCTGGGGCGAAACAGCCGGTTGCAGGCCCGGTTCAGCGTCTCACCGCGTCGCCTCGACCTGCACCAGGCGCTCTTGCAGGCCAGAACCACGGCCAGCGCCAGCGGTCGCTACGATCTGGAAACAGACGCCTTCGAAGCCGGACTTCGCGCCACCTTCCCCGAAATCAGCGCCGCCGCTCTGAGCATGACACCGGGGGCCACCCTGAACGCCAAGGCGGCGGGCAAACCGCAGTCCTTCGCGCTGGACCTCGCGGCCACGGCCGGTGACATCCATCTGGAAGCGCTGTCCCTGTCCGGGGTCAATGCCACAGCCAGGCTCCAGGGGCTTCCCGCCCGCCCAGCCGCCACGCTGCGCGCCCGGGGTGTGGCCGCCCGGGAACCGGTCAGCCTGGAACTGCGGATGGAGCCCGACGGAAAGGTTCTGCGGTTCGCGGACTGCGTCCTGAGCGTACCCGAAACGTCCTTGCGCTTCTCCGGTCGCCTTGATCCGGACACGCTTCTCACGCAGGGCTTAGCTGATCTTGAAAGCGCCGATCTGCGCGCCCTGGGGCGCATCCTGAATACCGAACTCGGCGGCCGAATGGTTCTCAAAGCCGCCCTCGACACGCAGCAGGACAAACAGCGGGCCACGCTTGACGGACAAGGCCGGGCCATGACCATCGCCGGCCTGCGCATCGGCCAGGCCCGTCTGGAAGGCAGCCTCGCGGACCCCGCCCTGCCTGGCGGAACGGACCTGCGGGCCGACCTGCGCGCGGTGGGAACGGAAGACATCGTGGCCGACAGCGTGAATGCCCGCGTAAGCGGAATGGATGCGGGCCTGGGATTGCATCTGGAGCTGAGCCACGAATCCTCCGGAACCGGCCTTTCGAGCAGCGCCACGCTCGCCTCCGATCTGAACCGCCTGGCGATACAGACCCTGCGCGGAACGCTGCTGCGCCAGCCCCTGGCCCTCGAAGCCCCCATCAACATCACCGCCGCGGCCACCGGCATCGCCTGGCCCCACGCCGCGCTCACCTTTGGTCCATCCAGGCTGAACTCCCAGGGCAGCCTCTCGCCCGCGCATGCGGACATCCACGCCGAACTGACCGACTTCGACCCGGCCCTGCTGCATCCTCTGTTCCCGAATCTTCCCAGCGCCGAAATCAACGCCCGGCTGCGCGTCACGGGGGATCCATCGCAACCTGATGCGCAGCTCACGGCAACGGCCGACGCCATCCGACTGGAAAATTCAGGCCTCGAACCCCTGCCCGGACTCGATGCCGAGGCGGACATCCGCCTGAACCGGAACATGCTCCAAGCCCGGGCGTCCCTGACATCGAAAAGCGAAATCGCGATCAACGCCCAGCTCTCGAGCCCGATGCCCATCGATCTCTTTACGCCCGTCCTCGACGAAAACCCTCCCGTTTCCGGACAACTCGCGGGCCACGCGAAGCTTGCGCTGCTGCCCCACTTCCTGCGCCTGGACGACCAGATCCTGGAGGGAGACTGCACCCTCGACTTCCGCGTCGCAGGCACCTGGGCGGAACCGTTGTTCACGGGCACGGCGCGGGTGCGCGACGCGAGTTACGAAAACTTCCACAGCGGCACCGTGCTCAGGGATCTGAGCCTGGACGCGGACGCGGCAGGATCGACCCTGACCGCGAAGCTCAGGGCCACGGACGGAGAACACGGCACGGCCCAGGCCGGGGGACAGGTGGACCTGCTCACTTTCAGGCATGTTTTCGATGTGCTTTTCGACGACTTCGCGCTGCTGCGTCAGGATCTGGTCCAAAGCACGGCCGAGGGGGAACTGCGCCTACAGGGAAACACGGAGCGCACAAGACTCGGCGGAAACATGACCCTCGATCCGACCAGCGTCCGGCTTCCGGCGAAAACCCCGGCCGACCTGGCCCAGATCGAAGTCCACGAAATAAACGCCTCCGCCACCCGCCAGGAGCCCACAGGCAAGGCATCGACGTACCCCGTCGACCTTGACCTGCGCGTGTCCATTCCGGCCCGTCTGAGCGTCAAGGGGCGGGGGTTGGACTCGGAATGGTCGGGGAACCTGCGCGTGGATGGCACCCAGTCGCAGCCGCTCGTGGCCGGCGAAATGAACCTGCTGCGCGGCAAATTCGTCTTTCTCGACCGCACGTTCGACCTGACCAAGGGCCTGGTGACCCTCAGCGGCGAAAGCCCGCCCAACCCATTCCTGGAAATACTCGGAGAAACGCGGATTCTCGAAAACCTCATCCAGGTGCGCATCAGCGGACCGGCCAGGGACTTTCGCCTGAGCTTGAGCTCGGTACCCGACCTGCCCCAGGACGAACTGCTGGCCATGATCCTTTTCGGCAGGTCCCTGCGCCAGATCTCTCCGTTGCAGGCGGTGCGGCTCGCCCAGGCCGCAGCCGAAATGGCGGGCGTCGGAGCGGGCCCGGATTTTCTGGACTCCCTCAAGTCGCAGCTGGGATTGCAGGAGGTGGACGTGACCAAGGACGAAAACGACAACACGGCCGTGGGCGTGGGGGGATACGTCGGGGGGAAATACTACATCCGTACCCAAAGCAGCGTCTCCGGGCAGGACAGGACCAAGGTCGAAATACAGCTCACCCCGAAAATCAGCGTGGAAACCGAAGTCGGAGCGGACTCACGCCAGGGCGGCGGGATGATGTGGAAACACGATTACTGAGCCGCGAACAGGGCGCCTGAAACATGTCGGATGCGGCGCGCAGACGGGTATCACAGCCCGTCGTCGGGATCGGAGGCCACGGGCGCGGCCTTGCCGGCCAGGATCAGAATTTCGTGCAGCGCCTTGCCCCGTTCCTGGGCCAGCTGCTTCCACTTCTTCTTTTCCTTTTTCACGGCCTCGATGGTCTGCAAGAGGTCCTGGATGGTGTGGGCGGGGTATCCGAACTTGCCGTGCTTGCCCTTGCGCAGCTCTTCGTCGTTGCGCTCCTTGAGGGCCCGGAGTTGGCTGGAGGAGAGTATCATCGTCAGCCGCTCGCGGCCCGGACCTGATCCATGTCGGTCAGGCCCTGCAACACTTTCATCATGCCGTCCTGCTTCAGGGTCAGCATGCCTTCGCCCACCGCCTGGGCGCGGATTTCCTCGGTGGGTTTGCGGTGCTTGATCTGGTTCTTGATGCCCGAAGAGTTGACCATGAGCTCATGCACGCCCACCCGGCCCTTGTAGCCGCCCACGCATTGCCCGCACCCCACCTTGCGATAGAGCGTGGGCTTGCCCCGCAGGAATTCCTTGGCCTGGGCTTCCCAGCCCTGCCCGAACTCAAGCCCCATCTCCTCCAGCTCCCTGGCGTCGGGCGTATAGGCCTGCTTGCAGTTCGGGCACAGGGTCTTGACCAGGCGCTGGGCCAGAACGCACAAAAGCGAATCGGCGAAGTTGAAGGGATCAAGATCCATGTCCAGCAAGCGGGTCACGGTCTCGGGGGCGGAGTTGGTGTGCAGGGTGGACAGGACCAGGTGGCCGGTCAGGGACGACTCGACGCCGATGTGCGCGGTTTCCTTGTCACGCATCTCGCCGATCATGATGACATCGGGGTCGGCGCGCAGAAACGAGCGCAGGGCCGAGGCGAAGGTCAGGCCGATCTTGGGGTTGACCTGCACCTGCCGCAGTCCCTCCTGGGTGATTTCCACCGGATCCTCGGCTGTCCAGATCTTGCGTTCGGGAGTGTTGATGTAGCTGACCGCCGAGTGCAGGGTCGTGGTCTTGCCCGAGCCAGTGGGGCCGACCACGAGAATCAGCCCGTAGGGCTTGTAGATGAGCTTCTCGAAGGCCGCCTTGTTCTGGGGCAGCAGGCCAAGCTTGTCGAGGGGCAGCGGCTTGCCCGAGGCCAGCACGCGCAGCACCACGTCCTCCATGCCCTCCAGGGTGGGAATGGTGGCCATGCGGTATTCCACGACCTTGTTGCGGTCGGGCAGCTTGATCTTGATCTTGCCGTCCTGGGGCAGGCGGCGCTCGGCGATGTCCAGGCTGGCCATGATCTTCAGGCGCGAGACGATGGGCCGGGCCAGGGGCAGGCGCACCTTGCGAAATTCGTAGCAGGTCCCGTCCAGACGGAAGCGGAACATGCAGTAGCGCGAAGCCGGATTGGGCTCGATGTGGATGTCCGACACGTTCTTACGCCAGGCCTCGACCAGCAGTGCGTTGACCATGCGCACCACCTCGCTGTCCGTGTCGCTGAGCTCGGTTTCGGTTTCCTCGCCCGCGGACACGATGTCCGCCGACTCCACATCCTCGTCGAAGGCCGCGGCCAGATCCTCACCCGAGCTGAACTGCTTGTAGAAATGCTCGATGTACTGCTCGATGTCCGAGGCCAGAGTGACCTTGGCCTCGACATTTGACGTGCCGTAGATGAAACGGATTTCGTCCAGACGGCCGAGGTCGAAGGGGTTGGTCATCAGCACCGTTATGGTGTTGCCTTCCTGGGAAAATGGCAGCCAGCCGTAACGCTTGAGAAAATCAGGATCCAGACGACGCTTTTCGAAGAGTTCGAAGGGCGGTTCCTTGCCGGCGGAAAAAGGGACGAATTCCGTGCCGTAAAAACGGGCCAGGCTTTCGCCCAGCTCTTTCTTGGGGACGTGATAGTCCTTGAGCAGCACGGAGTCGGAATCCTTGCCCTCCATGGACAGGACCTTGGAGAGCTGGTCGGCTGTAAGCAGGTTTTTTTCGAGAAGGTAGGAATAGCGGCTGCTGCTCGACGCGACGGGTCGGGGCGTCAAGGCCTTGATGCGCTGCTCGATGCCCGGAAAATCGGGGTCCAGGATGCGCACCTTTTCGAAAATGGACCGCGCCTCGTGATGGTTGTCCTGATGCAGGTAGATGAGTCCGGCCCGGAAGTAGAGCTTGGCCGCGACCTTGGGGGGATAATCGTTCTCGCCCAGAACCTTGAGCGTGACCTCGGCCTGTTCCTGGACCTTGCCGAGCTTGTTCAGGCTGTCGAGCATGAGCCGGACCATGTCGTAGCTGCGGACGCCATGGGCGTAACCGCTCCGGCAGATGTTCAGGACTCCGGCATAGTCGTCCTTGGCGAACAGGTTCCAGGCCTGGGAGAGGAGTTGCTCTTCGCTCTGCGGATTATCCATGCATATCGCTCACGGGTTGAACCGGATTCGGGCGGCCGCCGGACGGCCGCCCGAGAGGATTATTTCTTCAGCCAGGCCATCATTTCGCGCAGGCTGTCTCCGACCTGCTCGACCTGATGTTCGTGGCTCTGACGCCTTCTGGCCAGGAAGAAAGGCAGATTGGCCTTGTTTTCCAGAATCCAGTTGCGGGCGAAGGTGCCGTCCTGAATCTCTTCGAGCACCTTCTGCATGGCCTTGCGGGACTCGTCGTTGATGACGCGGGGGCCGGTGACGTAGTCGCCGTATTCTGCCGTGTCGCTGATGGAGTGGTGCATTTTCTTGAATCCACCCTCGTACAGCAGATCGACGATGAGCTTGAGTTCGTGCATGCACTCGAAGAAGGCGATTTCGGGCTGGTATCCGGCCTTGGTCAGCGTCTCGAAACCGGCGCGGATGAGTTCGCTCACCCCGCCGCACAGCACGGCCTGTTCGCCGAAGAGGTCCGTCTCGGTCTCTTCGCGGAAGGTCGTCTCAAGCACGCCCGAACGGGTTCCGCCCACGCCGGCGGCATAGGCCAGGGCCTTGGACAGGGCCTGTCCCGTGGCGTCCTGATGCACGGCCACCAGGCACGGCACTCCGCCGCCCTTCTCGAATTCGCGGCGCACGAGGTGTCCGGGCCCCTTGGGCGCGATCATGACCACGTCCACATCCTTGGGCGGAATGATCTGGTTGTAGTGGATGTTGAAGCCATGACCGAAAACCAGGGTCTTGCCGGGGGCGAGATTGGGGCGAATCTCCTCCTCGTAGACCTTGGGCTGGTACTGGTCCTGAACCAGGATCTGGATCAGGTCGGCCTTCTTGGCCGCTTCGGCGGCGCTGACCGGCTCGAAGCCGTGCTCGCGCGCCAGCTGCCAGTTGGGTCCGCCGGGACGCTGGCCGATGATGACCTGCACGCCGGAGTCGCGCAGATTCTGCGCATGGGCGTGTCCCTGGCTGCCATACCCGATGATGGCCACGACCTTGTCCTTGAGTATATTCAGATCGGCGTCCTTGTCGTAATAAACTTTCATAGCATCTCCTTCTCTCGTGAATATTGATACCCGCAAAAACGGGTCCTCAGCCAATCGGTCCTCAGTCGGCAAGCTGCATGCTGCGGCGCATGGCCACGGTCCCGGCGCGGATGAACTCCTTGACGCCGAAACGCTGCAAGAGGGCCACCACGGCCTTTATCTTGCCCTGATCACCGGTGATTTCAAGA
>Ga0265295_1001022_pt1 | contig 52175 bp, 32 predicted proteins | sample Munlansysbiofilm_FD_192503 | JGI IMG/M metagenome (GOLD analysis project Ga0265295, IMG submission 192503) | Leachate microbial communities from a municipal landfill in Southern Ontario, Canada - Methane capture system biofilm | ecosystem: Engineered > Solid waste > Landfill > Unclassified ... | reverse complement strand
GACCATTTCTAATTTCTGATACTTTCGCTTCTGATATTGTAGTCAATCCCTGAATCACATTGACCCTCTGGGTTTTGTCACCACTTTTAAGAAGCACCTCAGCCGTGCGGCCATCGATGGTTTTCGGGGCTGAAAATATCAGCTCTGTCTGACCGGCACTTCCGGAAGAAGTTGAGAGAGTCAACCACTCAACCTCATCTTTATCGGTAGTCACTTTCTCTGCCGTCCAACTGTCCTGCGCAGTCACCGTTATGGTTGAAAAACCACCATCCTCAGGAATTGAGACGTATGACGACGATACCTGAATTTCATCCAGCAGGGTCATCGATGCTTCATCGTCGCAACTTGTCATCAGGGCAAGCATCGCGATAAAGAATGGAAATAAATATTTTATTAATTTCATAGTGTCTGAACTTTTTTATTAGTTGAAAATATATTTGATGCCTATCGATGCATACCAGGTTTGACCCAATGAGTAGCTTGGTGTGAATGTCTCGGTCTCTCCATGGATTGATGCGGGTGTAGAGAAGGTAGCCACACCTTCTGCATCCACACCTTCGTATTTGAGGATACGAGCTTCCGAACCAATCTCGGGATTCAGATATTTGCCTACACCCCAACTGGAATTAAACAGGTTCATCACATTTTTGATATCCAGACTGAGTTGCAATTTGTGTTCGTTATTGCCTGCATTGAGCACGAAATCATGTTTATAGCTGAAGTCGATGCGATGTACCCAGGGAGAGTAGACGCTGTAAGCTTCCGCATACTTGCCTTGCTGGTTTTTCAGATAGCTGTTGCCATGCACGTAATCCATGAAACGGGCCTGGTCGTCGGGCGAAACAAAGCGGAACTGTCCGTTTGCCACCTCTTCGTCGGTTGGCACATAGATGGCATCGTAGTTGTATCCATCGGCATTCATATCGTTCACCGTCATGAAGGAGTAGTTGGCACCACCGCGCCATCCTTCGTAGATAAAGCTATAGTGGTTGCCGCTCTTGTCATGGGTAGTCAGTGCAGCCACAAGACGATCAGGTGTGTTGTACTGTGAGTTGTGCAACTTGATGTGGTTAGGGCCTTCCACTGTGGGAACGTAGGTAAATGCAGATTCCGCATTCGATCCGGGCATACCGGTTACATCCTTGGCAACCGTATGTGTGTATGCAGCCATCAGACTGATCCACTCAGATGGTTGTGCATTGAGCGTGATGTTGCCTGACCAGCCATAACCGCGGCTTGTGTTTTCCAGTACAAAAGCCTTGGTACCGGTACGATAACCATCGGGATATATGGGACGGTTGTCCACACCGTTGAAACGGGCAAAACCACCCACTGATGGAATACTCCAATCAGAAATAGAAACACCGTTGATGGTTTTATTGAAGATTCCTTCAACCGTTACCGAGGAGGGGAATGGTGTTGGAAAGGCATAGTCAACCGCCAGTGATGTTTTCCATACCTGGGGCATCTTGAAATCGGGGTCTACAGCCGCAATAGCAGAGGGCACCGTACCATCTTCGGGAGAAATGGTGGTTGGATATCCCAATCCGGCCAGCTTGTCGTATAGGGCTGAGATATTTGCCTTTCCGTTCCCATCTGTTACCAGGCCACCAGCAAACGTTGACATGTCAATATACCTGTCTCCATTCGCGCCTGTTGTGTACGGACCACTGTAACCTTTAATAATTTCTATATCTTTTTTCGCATCATAAACTTTAGTATTCGCATTAAGTTGCGCCTGATATTGTACCATACCGCCGTTGGTTGGCATATTGGTGAAGAATACCAGCGGCAGGTTTCCGGAGAAGAGACCGGTACCACCTCGCAGTTTCAGGTTCCTGTCACCAAACGTATCCCATACAAAACCGACACGGGGAGAGAAGATCACACTGGCGGATGGCCATTTGCCGGTATCGATATGACGACCGGAATAATCAATTTCCTGGATCGCCTTGTTGGTCATCAGGTCATTGTTGTTGAAGAACAATCCGTCGATTCGCAGACCATAGGAAAGTTTGAATCTTTCACTGAAGCTCCAGTCATCTTGTGCGTAAACTCCCAATTTGTTGCTTCTTATGCGTGCTGCGGGATTGCTCTCTCCATCATAACCATAGGTGAGGTTTACGATTTCAGGAGTTCCACCGTTCAGGAAGTCATCGAGACTGGAGTAGCGATAGTAACCGGTACCGTTGCGCATATAGGCATTATCTGCCATTTTGTATTCGTAAGCAATACCACCCACAATCTTGTGATTGCCCATATAGTAGGTCAATTCATCTTTGATGTTCAATACATCGTTGTGAACAGCATTATTCCATGTAAAAAGTTCATAACCCAATGAAATATAGGATTCTTGTACCGGTTCATCCCAACCTGTTGGATCCTCTTTTAATTTCAAAATGTCGATAAACGGAAATTCGTCTGAATTAGAGCCCCGCACATCGTCGAGTTTTGAGAATGTTGCTAAGAATTGATTTGACAGGTTATTAGACAAGCGACTGTTCAAGTCTAAAGAAACCGAATGAACCCTATTACTCATTGAATACATTGAGTTGGCAAATGACATGGATGCCTGTGACATACGGGCTTCCGTCATACGTGTACCTCCATCCATAGACGTTGCATTGGGCGAACTCCAATAACTATTGTTTGTATAGTTATAACGCATAGCCAACCGATGCTTGTTGGTGATGTTCCAGTCCAGACGGGCAAGCAGTTTGCTGTTGCTTTCATCGGCCGGGAAGTTGGTGTAGGATCCGGTTTCGTATCCATACTCACTTTTCACGAAATCAGACACTCTCTGAAGATCACTGGCAGTCGTGCGCGAAATATAATTGTCTGCATCAGCCACACCATTTTCGGACGCTTTCCAACGATTGGCAATGGTTTGCGTTTGCGTCATTTCAGCATTTGCAAAGAAGAAGAGTTTGTTTTTGATTATGGGACCACCGATGGTGAAACCATAGGTGGTGTTGCGGTCTTTTTCACGTGCGCCCTGAATTTGTAGGCCTCTCACGGCATCACCGCGCAGGTTTTCATTTCTGTGATAAGCATAAGCGCTGGCCTTGAAGGTATTGGTACCCGACTTGGTGATCGCGTTCACACCACCCCCAATGAAGTTGGTTTGACGCACATCGTAGGGGGCAATGACCACCTGCATCTCCTCGATCGCCTCCAGCGAGATGGGGTTACCACCACCGGGAAGGCGGTCACTCAGACCAAAGTTGTTGTTAAAGTTGGCACCGTCAACCGTAAAGTTGGCCGTACGGCCATCGGTACCGGCAAAGCTCATCCCATTGCCACCATAAGGCGAGAGGCGGGTCACATCCATGATGCTGCGACTAACGGTTGGCAGATTGGCTATCTGGTCGTTGGTAATATTGGTCACAGCACCTGTTTTCTCTGTGGAGAACTTGGTGCGTAGTGCCGTCACCACAATCTCGTCCAATGAGGTGGTTTCTTCTGAAAGCACCGCATTCAATACATAGTTTTCACCCAGGCTCAACGCAATGTTGCTGGTGGTGCTCGTACCATATCCTATGTATGAAATTTCTACGGTATAAGGTCCGCCTACACGCATACCGTTCAGGTTGAAGCGACCCTCCATGTTGGTTACCGTACCATAAGTTGTTCCTGAAGGTTGGTGTGTAGCAATCACCGTCGCGCCGATAACGGCTCCCTCAGCATCGGTAACCCGCCCGCTCATACTGGAAGTGGTTACCTGCGCATTCAATACAGTAGTCAGCAGCAAAGAGAAGATTACTGCCAAAGACCTCAGTTTTTTCACCATAAGTTCAATGTTTTAGTTATACGTTGTAATTGATAGAAATGAAATTCTACACAAAAGTAGTATAATTTTTTTTAAATCATGTTACATTTGGGTTACGAATTGCACCCATACCACGAAGTCAATAAAGCTGATTTACACACACTTAAAATAAAATAACAGCAAATAGGGTCAAAACAGATCAATTTGTAATCAAAGAGTTCGATTAACTATTTTTTCAATAAAAAAAGCGTACAACTTACTCATTTTCATTTTCAGTCACACGCTTTATTTTTCAGTGATCTATTTGATCACTCAATAATATGGGAGAATGATTACATCATGCCGCCCATTCCGCCGCCCATGGGCATCTGTGGTGCAACAGGGTTCTCTTCTTTCTTATCGGTGATCACACATTCGGTGGTGAGGAACATGCCGGCAATGGATGCGGCATTCTCCAGCGCCACACGGGTTACCTTGGCAGGATCGATCACCCCTGTTTCGTAAAGATTCTCATAGAGATCGGTACGAGCGTTGTAACCGTAGTCACCTTTGCCTTCGCGCACCTTCTGAACCACCACGGCACCCTCTTTTCCGGAGTTTGCCACGATCTGACGAAGCGGCTCCTCGATGGCACGTTTCACGATCTCCATACCGGTGGTTTCATCTTCGTTCTCACCCTTCATGCCGTCGATGGCATCAATGGCACGGATGTAGGCCACACCACCTCCCGGAACGGTTCCTTCCTCCACGGCTGCACGGGTGGCAGAAAGGGCATCCTGTACGCGATCTTTCTTCTCTTTCATCTCCACTTCGGATGGAGCACCCACATAGAGCACAGCCACTCCTCCTGCCAGCTTGGCAAGCCGTTCCTGCAGTTTCTCGCGGTCGTAGTCGGAAGTGGTTTTCTCAATCTGGGCACGGATCTGTCCGATGCGGCTCTCAATGGCTTCTTTCTCGCCCACACCATTCACGAGGGTGGTGGTATCCTTGTCGATGGTCACCTTCTCCGCACTACCCAGCATTTCCAGGGTGGCATTCTCGAGGGTGAGACCTTTCTCTTCCGAGATCACCACACCACCAGTGAGGATGGCAATATCCTCGAGCATCTCTTTCCGGCGATCACCGAAGCCGGGAGCCTTCACTGCTGCGATCTTGAGTGATCCGCGCAGACGGTTTACCACCAGGGTGGTGAGTGCTTCAGAATCAATATCTTCCGCAATGATCAACAGCGGCTTACCTGTCTGCACCCCTTTTTCCAGGATAGGCAACAGATCCTTGATAGCCGAGATCTTCTTGTCGTGGATCAGGATGAGTGGATTCTCAAAATCCACCTCCATCGCTTCCGTATCGGTCACGAAATAGGGAGAGATGTAACCGCGATCAAACTGCATACCTTCCACCACATCGACGTATGTATCGGTACCTTTCGATTCTTCCACGGTGATCACACCCTCCTTGCTTACCTTCTGCATGGCTTCTGCGATCAGCTTACCGATGGTTTCATCACCGTTGGCAGAGATCTTGGCCACATTTTCGATCTTCTTCAGGTCATCACCCACCTCGACAGCCTGTGCTTTGAGGTTCTCCACTACTTTCACAACCGCCTTGTCGATCCCTCGCTTGAGGTCCATCGGGTTGGCACCGGCGGTAACGTTTTTCAGCCCCACGCCAATGATTGACTGAGCCAAGACAGTGGCAGTCGTGGTACCGTCACCGGCATCGTCGTTGGTCTTGGAAGCGACCTCTTTTACCAGCTGAGCACCCATGTTCTGAAATCCATCTTCCAGCTCTATCTCTTTTGCTACGGTCACCCCATCCTTGGTAATCTGGGGGGCACCATATTTCTTGTCAATGATCACGTTGCGTCCCTTGGGACCCAGTGTCACCTTCACGGCATTTGCCAATTCATCCACACCTTTTTTGAGCAGATCGCGGGCATCCGTGTCAAATAAAATCTCTTTTGCCATGTTATAAAGTTGTTAATTGTTGTAGGTTTATTATTTTTTGTTTGTCGGGACAGACTGAGTTTTCAATCCTTCTCTTCAGCTCTGTCTCACGAAAGGACTGCCAGGATATCTGACTGACGCATGATCAGGTGCTGGGCACCATCGATCTCAATTTCAGTTCCTGCATATTTTCCGTAGAGCACCTTGTCGCCTTCTTTTACGACCATCTCTTCATCTTTTGTGCCTTTCCCAACAGCAATCACTTCACCTCTGAGGGGTTTCTCTTTTGCGGTATCGGGGATGATGATTCCGCTTACTGTCTTCTCTTCTGCAGCGGCCGGTTTAACCAGCACTCTGTCTGCCAATGGTTTAATGTTCATACGACAAAAATTGATGTTACTATTATACTATTTAATGATCAAATTGGTAACAGCAGAACTGCGAATTCTGTGCCAAAAATTCGTTTTCACAAAAACAGATCAAAAAATAGAGTCCATGCGAAAAAACTGACAAAATGACTGACAGATTTTCAGGCTTCACTATCACTCTTCCTTTTTTCTGTTCTTTACATATTTCTCCAGCCATTGGTCCTGCTCCCACAAGAGATGAAATACATTTTCACGGGCAGCGTAGCCATGGCTCTCCATTGGAAGGATGACAAGCCGTACAGGCGCCCCAAAGCTCTTTAGTGCCTGGAAGTAACGCTCGCTTTGCATGGTATGCGTGCCGGAATTGTTATCCGCCTCACCGTGCACAATCAGCATGGGCGTTTTCATCTTATGGACATGCATGAAGGGTGACATGGATTGATACACCTGCGGTGCATCCCAGTAATTGCGTTCTTCGCTCTGGAAGCCGAAGGGTGTCAGTGTGCGGTTGTAGGCACCGCTACGGGCGATCCCGGCAGCAAAAAGATCGGAGTGAGTAAGCAGGTTTGCAGTCATGAAAGCGCCATACGAATGACCACCTACTGCCACCTTGTCGCGGTCGATGTAACCCATGGCATCGACTGCATCAATGGCTGCTTTTGCATTGGCCACAAGTTGCTCCACGAAGCTGTCGTTGGGCTCCTTATCCCCTTCCCCCACAATGGGGAAGGCGGCATCATCCAGCACTGCGTATCCCCGCGTCACCCAATAGATGGGATTGCCATAGGAGAGATAGGTAAAGGTGTTGGGGTTGGTGGTATTCTGGCCTGCACTGTTCTTGTCCTTGTACTCGGTGGGATAGGCCCACATGATCATAGGAAGTTTCTCTTTCTTCTCTCTGTCATAACCGGCAGGCAGATAAAGGGTTCCGGTAAGGGCTACTCCGTCGGCCCGCTGATAGCTGATCACTTCCTTGTGAACCCCTTCCATACTTTTAAACGGATTCTCAAAAGCGGTGAGTGGCATCGGTTCTCTATTCCGTTTGACATTACGGATGTAATAGTTAGGGTAGTCAACGGGTGATTCCAGACGTGTGATTACACTTTGCTTCTTACTGTCAGCGAAAGAGAGTAATGTTTCAGCCTGTCCCTTGACATTCGAGCGATAGATTCGTTTCTTCCGTAATGTTTTCAGGTCGAGGGCATCAATAAACGGAAACTGCCCCTCGGGCGTGAAACCCTCTCCGAAGAGATAAGCTGTATGATCATCGATGGTAAGACTGTAACTGCCCAGCTCATTCTTCTCTGTCTGAAAGTTTCCCGGATGACTGTATGCATCCTGGTAATCACGGTCGGTGAGGATACGTGGATCAGGGTTGCTCCCGGAAGGATCGAAGAGATAGGTTTTGCTGTTTCGGCTGTTCCACCAGCGGTCCAGAATCACCGCATAACGGTCGTTGCCCCAGATCACTCCGGCATAGCGCTGAATGGTTTTCACCAGCGACTGAGGAATGCCGGTAAAAGGGGCCTCCAGTTGAAAGAGCTCATCACGGAAAGGAACCTCCACCTCAGGATCACCCTTATCCAGTGCTTCCACCCAGGCCAGCGTCGCCGGCTTGTCGGCCCGCCAGTGGATATTGCGTTTTCCTTGCCAGGTGGCCATGAATCCCACAGGCAGGTTGTCAAGCAACGGCTGACGGCTGAAGGTCATCAGGAACCGGCCATCGGCATGGTGAAGATCGGTACGGTTGGGGAAGCTATACCAGGGCACCACGTATGAGAATGGGTGCTCCAGGGTGGTAAGCAGCAGATAGTCACCACCGGGTGAGAACTCTTCATCAATATACATCGCAGCCTCTTTCCAGCGCTCCTGCGTACCGTTGAGATCGACACGGTAGAGTTCTGAGGTGATCAACGTCTCAAAGTTGGCCTCATCATACGGGTTCTTCAACAGATCCTGATAGGTCCGATTTTGTGAGATCTGTCCGTCGCTTACCGAGACTATCGGCCCTTCGGGGAGTGCGTTCCTGGTTTCAATCAGGGATGCGCGACCCACAGGCAGCATCCTCACCAACAGTGCCGAACTGCCGGGAAACCAGGTGTAGGGCATGCCGGCATTGGCATTGATCGCCGCTTCGGTCATCCTGCGGGCGGTGAGATCGGTCAGATCGACCACCCAAAGCTCCACACCATGATCAGTGCTATTGGTGAAAGCCAGTTTCGTTTCATCGGGTGAAAAGGAGAAATAGGTCATGCGGGCATCGGCCGGTAGTCCGCTGATCGTTTGCAGCTCTTTCCCGTACGTTTTTTTATAGCGGATATTGTTGTAATAGGTGATGGTGCTCGAGATGTTGACTTCGGGATTGATACGCAGACCGCCCAAACGCAGCTCCGGCTGATTTAGTTCAGCCAGCGACTTGAAGCTGTTTCGGTAATAAAAAAGCATCTGTTCTTTCCTGCTGTCCATATCCACCGCAGGGGCTCTTTCAATATCCACCAACTCCAGAATCTCACCGGGAGGCGTCTGATAGGTGATCTTTTCCTGTGATTGTAGCGTCGTAATTGTCATTAGCAAAATAAATGTGTGAAGCAATTTGCGGTTTTTCATATGACTATCTTTATTGGTTTATGTTTTATGGAAGCAGGTAGCCGTTGCCTGTGCTGTGGGCATCACCACCATGTCGTTGATGTTCACATGAGGGGGGCGGGTCACAACGAACCGTATGCACTCTGCAATATCACTGGCAATCAGATTCTCAAACCCCTCGTATACCTTTTCTGCACGTGCAGCATCACCATGGAAACGAACCAGTGAGAATTCGGTCTCAACTGCCCCGGGGCAAATCTGTGTCACCTTGATGCCGTGCGGCAGGAGATCAATCCGCATCCCCTTAGTGAGGGCATCCACGGCGTGCTTGGTGGCACAATAGACATTCCCGTTGGGATATACCTCTTTCCCGGCGATGGATCCGATATTGATGATCTGTCCTTTTCCTCGGGCCACCATGCCGGGAATCACGGCACGCGTGACGTAGAGCAATCCCTTCACATTGGTGTCAATCATCCGGTTCCAGTCATCGCTATCCCCCTCCTGCAGAGAGCTCAGGCCAGCAGCCAGTCCTGCGTTGTTGACCAGGATGCCGATCTCCTGCCACTCTTCGGGAAGTGTCCCCAGCAGATGGTTTACTTTCGCTTCATCGCGCACATCCAAACAGAGCGGCAGTACACGAACATTTCGTTGCTCCAGTTTGTTTTTTAGTTGTAGCAGGCGTGCTTCACGACGTCCGGTAATGATCAGGCTGAAGCCATCCTCCGCCAGTGCAAAGGCTGTTGCCTCGCCGATACCGGCTGTGGCACCGGTAATAAGTGCTATTTTTGACATATTATCAATTCAGTTGTTTTGAAATGGTTGATCAAAAATAGCCAAAAAAATGGTCAGGAAGGGGATAATCTAAAAAAATACGTAATTTTACACCACCAAACACTACCCAATATGAAGGAAGATCGTTTTATTACTGTGAAAATATTTACTTTCCCTGCTGATGCCACCATTGCCCAGACATTCATGGAGATGAGGGGTATCGAAATATTTATGAAGAATTTAACCTCCAATCGACTGGCTTACTCATTTGGTGATATTGAGATGCAGGTGAGAAGTGCCGACTATGAGAAAGCCAAAGAGGCACTGATAGCAGGCGGATTTGCTAAACCGGAAGACTTTCAGTAACCACCCCACACAAACCATTGCATATATGATTGAACAGGCGGAAAAGGAGCGTAACAACCAACGCCACAAATATATCCTGATAGGAGCACTGATCCTCCTGGGACTGATCATCTTCAGGTTTACACGTCCTTACATGAGTGGCTTCCTGGGTGCAGCAACACTCTACGTGATTGTCAACGGTCAGCAGCGATACCTGACACAAAAGCTGCGGTTCCGCAAATCACTCAGCGCGCTGTTGATCGTGCTTGAGGTGCTCTTCTTCATTCTGATACCTCTTACCGGACTGGCTTTCCTGGTCATTGACACCTTTTCAGGAATCAGTATTGATCCGCAAGCAATCCTGAACGAAGTGAACGATTTCATTCATTCACTTGAAGAGCTCCTGGGATTCAATTTTTTCACGCCGGAGAACCTGTCGGGTCTTCCAAAGATCGGTACCGACCTGTTACAGGTGCTGGGAAACAGTGTCTACTCTTTCGTGATTAACATGATTGTAATCCTTTTTGTCCTCTATTATATGCTTTTCAGTAGCGATGAGTTTGAGAAGTCGATACGTGAAATACTTCCCTTCAAGGAAGAAAATAAGCAGATACTGGGTGAGGAGACCCGTCTCATCATCCAGGCCAACGCCATTGGGATCCCATTAATGGCGATTATCCAGGGTTTTTTCGCATACCTGGGTTACCTCATCTTTGGTGTTGAGAGTGCCCTGCTCTATGCCATACTGACGGCTTTCGCCACCATTCTGCCGCTGGTAGGCACAATGATTGTCTGGGTACCGATAAGTATAAGCTTGCTAATTGGCGGCGACTATGTGAACGGTATCGGCCTTGCGGTCTACGGCCTGTTCATCATTGGCGGAGTGGACAATGTGGCACGTTTCCTGCTGCAAAAGAAACTGGCTGATATCCACCCGTTGATCACGGTCTTCGGTGTATTGATTGGGATACCCATGTTCGGGTTCTGGGGGATTATTTTTGGGCCCTTGCTGCTCTCTCTTTTCATCCTTTTCTTCAACATGTTCCGTCATGAATATGTGAAGGGGTCAAAGGCGGAGCCACGCGTCACCACAAAAATGAAAACCAGGAAAGTATCGATTCCCGGATACAAACCCATCAAAACGAAAAAGAGTAAGATCCATGCTCCTAAAAGCGAATAAGCAATCCATTCTCTTCACTCTCCTGTTGTTGTATCTGGGATCAGCCTGTCATCCACAGCAAAAAAAGGATAAACAGGATATGCCCACACCCTATCACGCAAGTACAAAACTGCGTCATGCCGAAGGATTCAGCATCGATTATGCCGATGACCATGCCCGTGTGACCTTACACAATCCATGGTCGAACAGGGGTGAACCCTATGCTGTCTATTACCTCTACCGTTCGTTACCGGAGAAACCACCTGTCGACGGCATCACCGTACAGATCCCTGTCACCTCACTGGTGATAAACAGCTTCTCCTATTTTGAGTTTCTCTCACTACTGGGTGAAACAGATGCCATCAAAGGGGTGACTGACGGATTTCGCATCTACAATCCATTGATCCTGGACAAAATAGAAAGTGGCGAGATCCATGACCTGGGTGACCCCTTTCAGCCCAACCTGGAAAAAGTGATGACCGTCAAACCGGATGCAGTGATCAGCTCAGCCTATGCCCAGGTTGACAGTTACAGTGAACGTCTCATACAGGCAGGCATCCCGGTGATCTATTCTTTGGAATGGATGGAGAATGAACCTCTTGCAAGAGCAGAATGGATCAGGATGATTGGTGTTTTTTTCGGGAGGGAGGAGATGGCTGACTCCCTGTTTACAGCCATTGAGGAACGATATCAAACGGTCCGGGAAAGCATTTCTCATCTTCCACAAAGGCGGACCGTGCTGGCCGGCGACAATTTTCAGGGCACCTGGTATGTGCCGGGGGGAAAGAGCTTCAACGCCGCTCTCTTTCGTGATGCCGGTCTGGGTTATCGTTATAGCAACAACCGGCAAAGCGGTAGCATCGGACTGGACATTGAGACCGTCTTGACACAGTTCTCAGATGCTGATTTCTGGTTCGGATGCGAAGCCGACAGTTATGCCGAACTGGCAGAGAAAGATGCCAAGTATCTCCTACTGAATGCGGTGAAAAAGCGGCAGGTGTTCAACAATCACAACCGTACCACACCCTCTGGGGGAAACAGTTTTTTTGAGAGCTCAGTAGCCCGTCCCGACCTTGTTCTCGCCGATCTGATCAGTGCGGTATACCCCGATGCCCTGCCCGGCTATTCATTCACCTATATTAAACCACTGGAGGAGGAGCCTTTCCGTGAATAAACGACTTACCATTTTCCTGTTGTTAGGGTTACTCTTTGTAGCCGCGTTCGTGGCCGACATCTTCACCGGCAATGCAGCCATCCCATTTCGGGAAGCCTGGCAGGCGTTGCTGGGTCGTTCTGATGATCCGATAGTCTTAGAGATCATCCGCAACTACCGCCTCCCTAAAGCAATCACGGCTGTCATCGCCGGTGCAGCACTATCCCTCTCGGGATTGCTGATGCAGACGCTGTTTCGCAACCCGCTGGCCGGACCCGATGTGCTGGGTGTGAGTGCCGGCGCGGGACTGGGTGTAGCCCTGCTCACCATGCTGAGCGGCACGGTGGTCTACCCATTTCTCACTGCATTGGGAAGCATGGCTCAGGTGATTGCTGCCGTAGCTGGCGCAGCAGGTGTTATGCTCCTCATATTAAGCGTCTCGGTACGCATCAAGGATTCCATCACCATCCTGGTGTTGGGAATGATCTTTGGATATGTGGCCAGTGCACTGGTAACCATCTTGCAGAGCTTCGCCGATCCTGACTCACTGAAGGTGTTTGTCACCTGGACTTTTGGCAGTCTGGGGGGAGTAACCTGGCAGAAGATGCCTCTGTTGTTGTCGCTCTTCCTGATCGGAGTCCTTACCTGTTTCTTCCTGGTAAAAGCGCTCAACAGCCTCCTGCTTGGAGAACATTATGCCTCAAGTGGAGGTCTGAATATCAAGAGAACACGACTCTGTATTATTGCCATTGCCTCACTCATCACAGGAGCCGTAACCGCTTTCACGGGCCCAATCGCCTTTGTGGGAGTGGTAATTCCCCACTTTGCCAGGGCTTTCTTTGGCACTGTCAACCACCGTACCATCCTTCCAGGGACCCTGTTGATGGGTAGCATTCTGATGTTGGTGTGTGACATTGTCTCGCAGATTCCCATTGCCAACCGCACACTCCCCATCAATGCCGTAACGGCTCTTTTCGGTGCCCCCATGATCGTATGGATCGTATTGAAAAGGAAGAAATTATAACAGACGATCAGTCGAGGTCATCATCGTACTCAAACTATGGCATTGTTTTTGCCCTTAGATGAATGAACGTTAATATTTCGTCACAACGAATTTTCCGTAAAGGGAATGATTCAAAAAATAATTCTATATTTGTAACGATTATAAGTGCTAAGGAAGGATAAAAGATAATGGACAACAATTTTTCTCAACGGGTAAGAGAAATCATGGCATACAGCCGCGAAGAAGCAGGACGCCTTCAAAACAACTACATCGGACCGGAACATCTGATGCTGGGCATCTTGCGTGATGGCGAAGGACTGGCCATCCAGGTACTGCAGGATTTCGATATTGACCTGAATATTTTGAAAGAATATATCGACACTCAAATACGCACCATTCAGGAGCCATTCGACGGAACCAGCGAGGTGGTGATCAATAAAAATACGGAAAAAGCGTTAAAAATGAGCATCCTGGAAGCGCGTCTCACAAAAAGTAAGGAGACCGGTTCCGAGCATATCCTGCTTGCCCTGCTCAAAGAAAAGAACACATTGATCAACGACATACTGGCAAAATTTCAACTGGAATATTCCAGTGCTTTTCTCTATGTGAAAAGTATCCTTGAAAACCAATCGGAGAGTGATGAGACAGATTCACCCATAGGCGGCGCGAACTTCACCGACGATGATGACGATGAGATGAACGACAAATCATCATTCAACCCGGGTGGTGGACAGGGCACCTCCTCACACACCAAGGCAAATGCATCAGATACACCTGTACTGGACAATTTCGGTACAGATATCACCCGTGCGGCACTGGAAAACAGACTTGACCCGGTGGTGGGACGTGAGAAGGAGATCGAACGGATTGCGCAGATCCTTAGTCGAAGGAAGAAAAACAACCCGGTGCTGATAGGTGATCCCGGTGTGGGCAAGTCGGCCATCGTGGATGGTCTCGCATTGCGTATCACCCAGAAGAAGGTCTCCAGGGCACTCTTCGACAAGCGGGTGATTGCCCTCGACATGGCTTCAATAGTGGCGGGTACGAAGTACCGCGGACAGTTTGAAGAACGAATTAAAGCGATCCTGAACGAACTGTCGAAGAACCCCAACATCATCCTCTTCATCGACGAGATTCACACCATCGTGGGTGCCGGCGGTGCTGCCGGCTCACTCGATGCGGCCAACATGCTGAAACCGGCTCTGGCAAGAGGGGAGATACAGTGTATCGGGGCAACCACGCTGGATGAATACCGCAAGAACATTGAGAAAGACGGGGCACTCGAGCGTCGTTTTCAGAAGGTGATCGTGGATCCTACCACCCCTGAGGAGACCCTGCAAATCCTGCGTAATATCAAAGAACGGTATGAAGAGCACCATAACGTGCATTACACCGATGAGGCATTACAGGCATGCGTGAAGCTCACCGATCGTTATGTGTCGGACCGCACCTTCCCCGATAAGGCAATCGACGCACTGGATGAAGCAGGGGCCAGAGTGCACATCTCAAACATCGTGATACCGGAGACCATTGAACACCTTGAAGCTGAGTTAAAAGAGGTAGAACAACAAAAGACCGACGCCGTAAAAGCCCAGAAGTATGAGTTGGCAGCAAGCTACCGTGACAAACAACGCCAACTGCTGCTGGCGCTGGAAGCTGAAGAGGAACGTTGGCAAAAAGAGATAAAGGAGAAACCGGAGCTGGTTGATGAGGAGAAGATCGCCGAAGTGGTGGCAATGATCTCCGGCGTACCGGTACAGCGCATCGCCCAGGCCGAGGGACAACGGCTGTTGGAGATGCGTGAGGAACTCAAGGAGAGGGTGATTGGGCAGGATGATGCAGTGGATAAGATCGTAAAGGCTATCCAGCGCAACCGTGTGGGTCTGAAAGACCCCAACAAACCTATCGGTACCTTTATGTTCCTGGGACCTACAGGAGTAGGCAAGACACATCTGGCCAAGAAGCTGGCAGAGTTGTTGTTCGACTCTACAGAGAACCTGATCCGGGTAGACATGAGCGAATACATGGAGAAATTCAACGTCTCGCGCCTGGTGGGAGCACCTCCCGGTTATGTGGGCTACGAGGAGGGTGGACAGCTCACGGAGAAGGTACGCCGCCGTCCCTACTCGGTCGTGTTGCTCGATGAGATTGAGAAAGCACACCCAGATGTGTTCAATATCCTGCTACAGATTATGGATGAGGGACATGTGACTGACAGCCTGGGCAGGAAGGTGGACTTCAAGAATACCATCCTGATCATGACCTCCAACATTGGTACGCGTCAACTGAAAGACTTCGGGAGAGGCATCGGTTTCCACACCGATACTAACCTGACGAATGCCGAATACTCCCGCAGCGTCATCCAGAAGGCACTCAACAAGGCGTTCGCACCCGAGTTCCTGAACAGGGTCGACGACATAGTGATGTTCGACCAGTTGAGTCGTGAATCGATTTACAAGATCATTGACCTGGAGCTGAAGGGCCTCTACAAACGGATTGGCGAGCTGGGTTACAAGGTTGTGCTGACAGAACCGGCCAAAGAGTTCATTGCCAACAAGGGCTACGATGTACAGTTTGGCGCCCGCCCGCTCAAGAGGGCCATTCAGAAATATATTGAAGATGAGATGGCTGAACAGATTCTTCGCACCGGACTGAAGGAGGGTGATATCCTCCGGGTGGACTTCGACAGTGAGAAGCAGCAGATCATCATGCAAACGGACGAAGCAAAATAACAACCGTAAATATAAGACGTCCCGCTCAACAGATGGTTGCGCGGGACGTTCTTTTTTTCCCCGATTACTATTTCAGGCTACGGGATTTTAATTCCATCCCGGGTTTTGAGCTCCTTCCAGTGCAGGATTGGCCTGCATCTCGCTCAAGGGGATCGGCCACAGCAATGCATACTCAGGAATGGCTCCCACTCTGGTACTCCCATCGGGTTTGTTCTGAATAACCGCACTGGCAAGTGGCACCCATTTCAATCTGCCCGATTGCACCCCATCAGCTTCCGGATAGAGGCGGGTGCGACGGATATCATCCCATATTTTAAACTCAAGTGGGAACTCATGGAACCTTTCTGTCAATATCGACTGGATCAGGAGATCTCCGGATGCAGTCTCATCGCCCAGTCCCGCTCTGCGACGCACCTGGTTCAAATAGGATCGGCCTTGTGCGTCACTACCTGTTCGGGCAAGACCTTCGGCAGCAATCAGCAACACCTCGGCATAGCGAAATATCGGCATATTATAGTCACCGTTACGGCCATTAATCAGAGAACCTTCATCAAACCACGCCCAGTTTCCCACATTATTCAATGTATGAGACACTCCGGTTTCGTCAGTATACTCCAGGAAGAAGAATTGTTTTTCCTTGTTTCTGACATCTGACGGATGATAGCTGTCAATTAACAGGTCAGAAGGCAGGTAAGCATTATACAATACATCCCCCCCCGGTTTAAATACACTGTTGCCATTTGCGTTCTTCCACTGAAAAGCATCTGTGCCGATGGAACGTACTGCATACGAGTTACCCACATTGTAACTGGTTTGATTATATTCCTTAGCGAAGATAATTTCATTCGACGACTTGGTGGTTTTAATCACATTATAAGCGGAATTGAGATCATCACTGCTGCCGTCAGGCTGGACAAGCCCATGCTGGCCGCCATTGATTACATCCATAGCCATATTGGCTGCTTTGGAATAATACTCATTACCCCCATTCACCGGGGCACCTGCCCACTGCAGATAGATCTGAGCAAGCAGGGTTTGTGCCATGGGTTTGGTCACATACCCGCCGTTGTCATAAAAAGCAACGTTGGGAAGGGCATTCCCGTCAATGATATCTAACAGATCAGCCTCAATCTTTGCATAGACCTCTGCTGCCGACGTGCGTTCCACATAAATTCCCTCCAGGGAAGTGTAGGGTTGATCTATATAGGGGACATCACCATACTCTTTTACCAAATAGTAATAAGCATATGCCCGGAAGAATTTCCCCTGAGCTACATAGTTAGAAATTTTATCTGGAGACAAAACATCCGTCATGGTCGGAATATTGGCAATGACAAAATTGGCACGCGATATTCCAATATAGAATTCAGTCCACATTTTCTGGGAGGTTGCATCAAACGATTCGATATTGAAATTGGCCCCTTCCGATGCATTGGTAAAGGTCCTGTCTTTCCGTTTGTCTATGAATAGCCCGGACATGACACCTCCCCACATGGTAGCCTTTGGCGTCCAACCGCCATCCACATCAATATTGTGCAGGTAGGGAACACCTCCAAAATAGAGTGCATTTACTCCCGTTTGGGCATCCGATTCGGTTCTCCAGAACTGACCGGTTGTTTTTTCATCCAGAGGATTTTCCTCCAGGAAGCTTTCACATGCACTCATCACCAACGATAAGGCAATCACGCAAAAGATGGATTTGTATATGTTATGTAATTGCATATGATATCTGTTTTTATATATATTTACAACCAACTATTAAAATGTCACATTGAGACCTACCGTGATTGTTCTCGGCCGTGGATAGGTAAAGAACTGACGGTTTGTTCCCCACTTATTGTCCCCCAAACGTGATGAGTTCTCCGGATCATAGCCCAGATAATCGGAGGAAGTTATGAGAAATGCATTATTCACATTGCCGTAAAGACGGAGGGCTGAAAGCCCCATTTTTCTCAGATATTCAGGAGTAAAGGTGTAACCCAGCTGAATGAGATTCCCTCGCAGATAGGAACCATCTGCCACCCAGGTATCATCTGCATTGGCGTTGTTACCCATAGAAAAGTTGGCCAGACGGATTGCCTGTGCCTTACCGTTCGGATTAAGAGTGGGATGCCATGCCTCCTGCCAGAGACGATCGATGCCGCTGGTAAGGAAACGCCCCTCGGTGGAATGGAAGAATTCCTGCATGATATCGGCACCCCATGAGAACTGCAAGTCGACAGTCAGGTCAAAATTCCTGTAATTGAAGGTATTGATAAACGAACCCATCCAGTCTGGCAGCCCGTTACCCAGGATCTCACGCTGTTTATAGGTTACCTTTTCACCAATTGTGGAAGGAACATTCATGGTTTCCGGGTCCCAGTTAGCCGCTACACCGTCGTAAATACCTGCACGTCTGTAACCATAGAAGGTTGAGAGTTCTTCTCCTTCTCTGATCAACATGTCGTATCCCACGAATCCGTCCAGCAGGATCTGCCGTTTGCCGGTCACCTGATCTACCGATGAGCTTTCATCCAGTTTCTCCACCTTGTTTTTGTTGAAACTCAGATTCAATGTCGTGTTCCATTGAAAACCGTTCACATCAACCGGATAGGCGTTGATCAAGAGATCCAGTCCCTGGTTAGAGACCTCTCCTATATTGCTGGTGATCGAGGAGAAACCGGTTGATCTGGGGAGGGGACGACTAAGCAACAGGTCAGTGGTATATTTATAATAATAAGATGCTTCCAGATTAAGTCGGTTGTTAAACAGTCCCAGGTCTACCCCAACATCCCACTGATTGGTTCTCTCCCATCGCAGATCAGGGTTTGGCATTCGATTGGTGTAGGAGACTGTTTGTAATGCGTCACCAATGATGGTAGTCGACTGGCCTATGGTAGCCAGTGATGCATACGTACCTATCTCTGAATTGCCGGTCACCCCAAAGGAGGTATGGGGTTTCAGGCGGCTGATCACCGGATGGTCATTCAGGAAATCTTCGTTTGACATCATCCAGCCCAAACCTATTGAGGGGAACCAGGAATATTTACTGTTAGCCCCGAACTTCGATGAGCCGTCCCAGCGGCTTGTGATCGTTGCCATATACTTGTTGTCGTAACTGTAGGCACCCCGCAGAAAATAGGAGTTCATGGACCATTTATCGTGGTCATTGCCTACCGAAGGTCTGTCAGATCCTTTACCCAGATTGTAATAGCCATAAAAGTCATCTGAAAAGTTGGATCCCACCGCATAGAAATAGGAATAGCTACGTTCCTGCCATGAAACACCACCCATTGCATTGATTGAGTGTCTATTAATTAGCTTGTTGTAGGTAAGGTAGGTCTCTTCCTGCCAATAAAGGGTATTGGAGTTGTTTCCCTCGGCACGACCCGTTGAACTTTGGTTAATTAGTGGTCGCGGAGTGAACGGGGTATAGTTGGCATTGCGATTGTTGTGGTAATCGACACCAAACTGTGTTTTTAAATCAAGTCCTTCAGCCAGGTGGAAGGTCAAGGCTGCATTACCAAAGATTTGTGTCCTGTACTGTTTTGCCTCCATTCTCTTGAGTAGCTCTACAGGATTCCCTACACCTTCCGGACTAAATCCCTGCATCGCTCCGGGATCCGGATTGTTCATGTCACGATAAATGGCATCAGTCCTGAAGCTGTTTGTCTGGGCATACTGTCCATCCAGCATCACCGGCAGGAAAGGTAACAGCTCAATCATGGTACGCAGTGCACCCTGGCCATAGGGATTATCGGAGGTTCTGTTGCCCCATGTATGGTTCACAAGCAGATTCACACCGGTCGACAACCATTTGGTGGGTTTGTCATCATAGGCCAGCTTGGCATTCAATCGTTTGAAATAGGTGTTGTGCAGAATTCCCTGCTGGTCGGTATAGTTTAGGAAGGCACCTACCGATGATTCCTTGTCACCCCGTTGGATACTCAGCTGGTGGTTATGAGAGAGAGCGGTACGTGAAGCTTCTCTTTGCCAGTCAGTATCGTATTTAGGGGATCCATCTGCATTGAATAGTCGTTCGTCAGTAAAAATCTGAGACAGGTCAGTGGTGAAATTCCTGTTTTGCCAGGCATTGGCATTCTCCAGCCCCTGTTTAAAGGTTGACATCCATTCACCGGCATCCATCACATCCATATAGCGCGCCATGTTGCTGATGGAGAAAGAACCGCTGTAAGAGAGACGGGCTTTGTTACTGGTATCACCCCCCCGCTTGGTGGTGACAAGTATCACTCCGTTGGCACCACGGGCACCATAGATAGCTGCAGAGGAGGCATCTTTCAACACCTCTATCGATTCAATATCGTTGGGATTCATATACTGGAAGTTGGACATCACCACACCATCCACCACGTAGAGAGGACTCGCAGAGGCGTTGATGGTGGAAATACCCCGAATGATGACACGCAGTTCACCACCTGGTTGACCGGTATTGGAGAAGATGTTCACCCCGGCAGCCTTTCCCTTCAATCCCTCCAATGCATTGAACGACTGATTCTTGATGATATCGCTACCCTTAGCAGTTGAAATGGATCCGGTCACATCAGATTTACGCATGGTACCATACCCCACCACCACCAATTCGTCGAGGCTTTGTGTATCCTCCTGCAACACGATCTCCAGCACATTCCTACCTGCTATAGGGATCTCCTGTTCTATGTATCCAATATAGGAGATACGGATAATGGCATCGTCAGCCACCTGCAACCAGAATTTTCCATCAATATCGGTAACTGTTCCGTTGGTAGTGCCCACCTCAATCACATTCGCACCAATAACGGGCACACCCTGTTCATCGACAATAGATCCGGTGATCTGCTTTCCTTGCTGGATGAGGTTTTTCTCCGGAACAGCATCTGCGTTCACCTTTCCAGCCGGTTTTTTATCAATGAAGATGTACTTTCCGGAGATCCGGTAGGTGAGTGAAGTCTCCTTTAACAACGTATTCAGCAAATCGTTGATATTCCGGTTTTCGATATCTACGTTTAGCAGGGTTGTTTGTTTCACATCACTACTCTTATAAAAGAGTACATAATTGGATTGTGCTTCAATGGCGGATGCCATCTCGGCAAAGGTCATCTGATCCGCTTTGACCGTCAGTCGGTCATTTTGAGCCAGGCTACTGGCGAAACTGTTAAAGATACCGAGAATAAAGAAAATGAACATAAACTTCATGGTCAGGATGATTTTTCGCCATAAAAATCTATGGGAGTCTGTTAATCTATTCATATATTTGTATGTTTTTAATGAATAAAATGTTTGCATTCCAATTGTTTGCGAGACTGAGAATGCGGAAATTTATTGAAAACTGTTTGGTAGCCGGGACGCTGTATCTTCAGTTCCCGGCTTTTTCTTTTTTTTTACTCTTATCTCATAGGCATAACTTTTTTTAGGTGTATCATTATGGTTATTTTCTTGTATGAAGTATGATTGTATCGTTTTGATGGTGGGTCTGGAATTCATCTTTGAAGTTCAGGATATCCATGATCTCCTCTATCGACTGACCAGAAAAGAACTTACCGTTATATTGCTCCCTCCTGTAGGATGAATCGGGTATCAGGATGGTGATTCCATAAATCCTTTCCAACCGGGTGGTGATCTCCGACAAGGGTGAATCCCTGAAAGGATAGACACCATCGAGCCAGGAGATGGCATCGTGTGAATCTACTGTTGAAAGCCTTATCTCACCGGAGCGCTTGTTCCAGACAAACTGCTGGTCGGGTTGCATCTCCAGGCTCTTCCTTTGCTCGTGATCTGTGTCGAACAGCTCCAGCAAGATTTTCCCCGAGACCAGGGTTGTAACAGAATAGTCGTCTGCCGCATAGGCAAGAACATTGAAACGGGTTCCCAGGACCTGGATCGATTGATTGTGTGTATGTACGGTAAATGATCGCCGTTTATCAGTGTGAATGTCGAAGAATGCTTCACCTTCCAGGTGAACTTCTCTTTTCTTGCCACGAAACGTTTCGGGATATCGCAGAGAGGAGGAGGCGTTGAGTTGTACAATGGATCCATCTGAGAGCTGAATGGTATGTGGAGTAGCCCCGGCCTCTGTTCGGATCTCATTCCAGACGATCTGTTGCGATGAATAATCTGAGATGAGGAAGGTTACCGTGATGATGAATGCCAATGATACTGCTGCCACGGCAGCATATCTCCCCATTCTTGGGAGGAATCTCCTGCTTCTTCTCTTCCGGACCTTATAACTGGGATTTGAGGAGGAAATCAGCTCTTTCCAAAGACGATCCCAGCAGAGTATGATTTCATCCGTCTCCGGCATCAATCCTCCTTTTCTGGAATCGTAGAGATGCTTCAGTTGAAAAAAAAGAGTCTTGTTTACATCTGCTCTGTGATACCACGTCAGGAAAGTCTTCATTTCTTCCTCTGTCTGGTTCCCCTGAAGCAGATGCATCACGATCTGTGGAAGTTGATCTTCTGCCTGTTTCCCATGTTCGTCGTAACCAACCATACTTACGCTTTTTAAAGCTATTAACAGGATGTGCAAAGAAGGCACATTTAATATGTAGACGAATGTTAATGGTGAACTACGTACTGATTCCTGAAAAAAAATCGGGTCAAACAGTGAAGAACCAACAGGCAAGGATCAGTAGAGAGATCAATTTGTCACGCAGGAACCTGAGTGATTTATAGATATGGGTTTCTACTGTTCTTACGGAGATGTTCATTTCTTCGGCGATAGCACTATGTTTCTCTCCATCCAGATAGGCTCTCTTGAAGATATCCCTGCTTTTGGGTGGCAATGCCTCGATAGTATGATAAACGGCTTCTATCCTTTGTGGGTATAAAAATTCAGCTGAAGAGCTGTAATAGGCCAGTTCTTCCATCTTTAACTGATGCACAGCCTTCCCCATGAATGTGTCGGATATGGTCTGATGCTTTAAATGATCATAGCAGGCATTCCTGGTCATGGATAAAAGATAACTTCTTGCTGTCTCATCAGCAACCACCGTCAGCTTTTTATCCCAGATCTTCACAAAGAGATTGTGAACAATATCTTCTGCTGTTTGACGATCCACAAACTTCCGTGCAAAAAACATCAATTCACCTGCATACCTCTCGTATAGTGATTTGAATTTTTCTGTGAACAGTCTGTTATCTTCTTTTCTCCCAACCATGAAGAACAGTAAAGATTTGAATATTGAACATCCATTCTTAAAAATAGATGCAGCATGACGCTGATTTTTATACTTGTATTCTCACAACCCCCGTCATTTGATTGACAGCATCATTACTCCGTACTGCATGAAAAACAAATCAAACAGGGGAATGTTTCAGTTATTTCCTGATGAACTACCGCCCCGTGCCACTTTCAGTAATAAAATTCAGCCGGAAGGTATGAGTACCGGCCTTTAATATTTTCCGGTTCTCCCCTTTCACATAATCGGGAAGAGTGAGCGTGGCACTGCTGTTAGCTGGAACTGTAACCTCATAAATGATCTCTCCCTTATCCCGATACCAGTGAGAGACGAGAGTGCCGAAAGGAGAGTCGAATGAGGCGGTGAAGAATTCCAGTTCTTTCGTGAAATTGGGTTTCAAGATCACATTTTTGAAACCCGGTTTATCCGGATCGGGGAAGATGCCACCCATTCCTTTGAAAAACCAGGCACCTATCTCACCGAACATCATGTGATTGTCTGAAATATCCCGCTCAGCTTCCAGATCCCAGTTCTCAAGCAGCGTGGTGGCACCATTCACAATCCACCATCCCCAGGAGGGATATCGATCCTGTGTGGCCACTTTGTAAGCGGTCTCAAAATGACCGTTCTCACTCAGGGCATTCAGGATTGCCTTGGCGCCGAGCACCCCCACATCGAGATGAAACCCATTTTCTTCAACCTTCTTCGCAAGGTTCGCACTCACTTTTGTGATCAGCTCCTCCGGCACCACCTTCCACTGCAGAGGCACACTCAACTCCGTCTGAGTACCACTGGCATAGATCCCTCTATCGCGATCCAGGTATCTGTTGTTGATAGCCTCTCTGATATTTTTGGCCAGCTCTGCATAGTAATGATGGTCCACATCAAAGCCGAGCAGCCTGGCTGTTTCGGACAGAATGACTGCATCCACGTAGAAATAAACCGATGAGGTCAACTCCAGGTTAGAGCGCGATCGAACCGGCACCCAGTCGCCACGACCCCATGAGGTGAGGTGCTCCGGACTGTTCCGGTCTACATAATCCACATACTTTTTGATATTTTCATAATTGTCGGCCAATGGCTTGAGATCACCATAAAAGAGATAGAGGTTCCAGGGGATGATGGCGATGGTGCTGGTCCAGTCCAGTCCGTTATCCTTCCCATATCCCCAGCCGCCGGTGGGGATGATATCCGGCAGTACCCCATTCGGCTGTTGTTCATCACGGTGGTCGGCCAACCACTTCTCATATACCGTGAACCCATCAAAATTATAGAGGGCAGTCTCAATGGCAAAATGGCCATCACCGGTCCACCCGTTTTTCTCCCGCTGCGGACAATCGGTCGGGTACCCCATCAGATTCGAGAGATAGGCATTATTGGTAGCTGTCCACAGTTGGTTGATCAACTCACTGGAAGTCTCAATCCGGCCAACAGGTTGCACATCACTGTGCATAAAGAAGGCTGTGAGGCTGTTCCTATCCAGCTCAAGAGGCTCAGAGGCAGACACTTCCACGTAACGGAAACCCTTGTAATTGAAACGTGTTGTATACTCATCCTCTCCATTGCCGCTTAACCATAGTATATCGGTCTGGAACGGTTCACGCTCCTTATCTCCACGGTAATAGACATCAATGTTGGAGAGATCAAGACGGCCCTTTTCATCGAGACGCTCGCCATGTCCGATCCGTACCTCTGTACCCTTAAGACCGCCTACCTTGATACGGGTGACACCTGACATATTCTGTCCGAAATCATAAAGCCATCTGTTTTCACCTATCTTATGAAAAGATTGTGCCGGGAAGGTTCGTACATGACGAATGGGCGTAATCTGCTGAGAAGTGATGTGGGTTGAAGGAGCCGATCGATAGGTTACCCCCTGCCATTCGGCATCATCGAAACCAGGGTTGCACCATCCGTCCAGTTCCAGACGGGCATCATAATGTTCACCGGTATAAATGCTGTTGAACAGGAGTGGACCTTCAGATTTTTTCCAACTCAGGTCGGATGAAAAGGTCTCGTTTGTACCATCGCTGTAGGTGATACGCAGATCGATGCAAAAAGCAGGTCGATTGCGCCAGGGGGCACGATCGAAATCCCACACTGCCTTCGACTGGTGGTTGTACCAGCCATTGCCCAAAAGAATTCCAACAGCGTTCTCACCCTGCTGCAGGGCAGTGGTCACATCATGCGTCACATAGAGGGTACGCCGATCAAAGCGGGTATACATAGGATTCAAACGTTGATCGCCTACCCTCTCACCGTTAATGTACAACTCGTACAAACCAGCCACGGCGATGTATGCCCTGGCAGTGAGTATCTCCTTTTCAGTAGTAAAAGCCTTCCTGAAATAAGTAGCTGGTTTGAAATGGATATCATGTCCGTCACCAATCCAGGAACCCTGCCAGTTAGCTGAATCCATCATTCCGGTTTCAAAGTAATCGATGTATGAGTTGTAACTCACCTCATCACGGTCCCAGATAGTCACTGTCCAATAGTAACGTGTGAAAGGATCCAGTTGCTTACCGGCATAGGTGATCAGCCTGTTGTCACTGTGAATCTTACCGGTGTCCCAAAAATCGCCTTTACCCTTTACCACAGCGAGAGAATCACTACCCACGACAATGCGATATGCCATTTGTCGTGCGCCTGCCCTGTTGTCTTCCATCTGCCACATGAATCGCGGTGAAGGATTGTCAATACCTATGGGATGTTCAAGGTGGTCGGTCTTCAAACCCGTTGGACGTACACCTGAAACTGCAATTATCTGCATGGTGTTTAACAGGTAAAGCAATATCAGTGTAAATGCAAATCTGTTCATCTCTTTCGTCTGTTTTTTTGTTCAACGTCGCAGAGGTTTCTCTCCCGGCATCGTTGTGTCAATAAAAAAAAGACAATGATGCTGGATTACACCCAAAAAAAAACGCGAAGGACAAAGGTAAAAATTTTCGGAATAAATGTGTTGATAATGTCATTGGCATTGAACAAACCCGTCATGAGAATAAACAAAAGCTACGGTCTGTTTGTTTTATTAGATTGTAAAAAAAGAAAATGGAAGCAGAAAAGATGAAAGTGGAAGTATGGACCGACATCATGTGTCCATATTGTTATATAGGCAAAATGCATTATGAGAAAGCAGTGCAACAATTCGAACATGCCGATGAGGTAGAACTGGAGTGGAAAGCATTTCAACTCAACCCTGATCTGCCGGACAACGGTGCAGGATACCCTGTTACTGAATATCTGATGCAAACTGCAGGTATCACGGAAGAGAAGATGAATCAGATGTTTGCCGGGGTGAAACAGCTGGCAGATGATGCCGGCGTGGGATTCAATCTGCCAAATGCAATTGCAGCCAACACGCACGATGCTCACCGGTTAATCAAGTTGGCAGCCACCATCGGTAAAGACTCTGAAGTATTGCGTCGTCTCTCCAAGACCTATTTTGAGGAGGGAAAAGATTACAGCGACCGGGAGTTGCTGATATCTATCGGAATGGATGCAGGACTGGATGAGCTGACAATCCGCTCGATGTTCGATAGCGATGACTACCGCTACGACATCAAACAGGATATCCAGGAGATGGCCAACCTGGGTTTTGATACTGTCCCCACCTTTCTGATGGACCGTCGACAGGCCATTGTCGGTTCAGAACCCGTTGATCTCTTTCTCAAGGTGCTCAGAAAAGCACACAACCACTGGAAGAAGCGTACAGACAAGGAGAAAAAGATGACAGTAACCAGGGGCAAATCCTGCACTGTCGACGGCATATGTGAGATTTAAGTTTTACCGGAATGGAATTTTTCAGAATTGACCCCAAAGAACAGGAACGATGGCAGAGTGTCTGGAGACTCTATGAGGAGAGTTTCCCGGTAGCAGAACGGAGAAAAATGGAGGATCATCTCCTGGCATGTACCGATGAGCGTTTCTATCCGTTATCGTCGTGGGAGGGGAACAGGCTTACCGGTCTGCTATTCTTCTGGGAGTGGGATAATTACCGCTACCTGGAACATCTGGCAGTCGTACCGCAGCTCCGCGGTCAGGGTTATGGTTCTGAGATGCTCCGCTATCTCCGTGACAGTGAGCATACCATTATCTTAGAAATTGATCCGCTGGTCAATGAACTGTCGGTACGCAGACTCCAGTTTTACGAGAGGGCAGGGTTCACGCTTACCCCCTATCGTTTCCTGCATCTCCCCTATCGCCTCGAAGCGCAGCCCCAGGAGCTGCTGATCCTGAGCTATCCCCATATGATCACGAAAGAAGCGCACCATGATTTTCTCCGTTTTGTAAACGAGGAGGTGATCCGCTACTGCGAACAACCGGGCGAGTAAGCTCCCTATTGATTCACTTCTGTTCAGTCGTTTATGGTCGAAACCCCGTTATTGAGTACAGAGGCCATAACCCGCAGCAATTGCGTAAGCATCAGCTCCTCGCGTTTGGATTTGGAATAAATTGGATAGACAATGACCTCCACTGTTCCTTCTTGATCCATATGGATATATCCTCCCACTCCCCAGGACATCATTCTCGCATCGGTCCTGAATTTCAGCACTCTGTTTGCGCGATCTGAATAAGAGATGATCCACTGACGGTCCACACGTTGCATCACCTCATCAAATGGATTACGGGTTCTTGGGTGAAAGGTGAAACGGGCTTTCTTTTGTCCCGTAAAGGTGGGCGGATCGAGTTTTTCTGTTTCCATGTATTCCAACCGTCGGAAGAAATAGGCTGTAATCAGCGCAGGAGGAATGACTCCCACCAGAAAAAAAACCAAGGCAAGTTGCCAGAATTCAATGTGCAATTGCCAGAAGAGGTAGACAACCCCTATCACAGCCAGGTAAAAGATCAAAAAAACAGAAACCCAGAAAAGAAAAAGTCGGACTGTAAATCGCATATGTATGTCTTGCTGTTTGGTATTTGGTATTCGAAATGTAAAGAAAAAATGTCAAATAAAACGACTAAAAAACCAACTACAGGCTGAAAACTTAACGCAGCTGCGGTATCACAAGTTGTTCACTGATACGGATCTCACGAAATCCCATCTCACTCAACAATGAACGAAGCACCATTTTGGCCTGATCTGTCGACTCATCCAAAATACCTTGTTTCAGTGCGTCATTCACCATTACCTGCTTCTCACGGATCAGGGCTTCATTATAATCAGTGATCCGTATAGGGTTAAATGCATTGTCGCTTTCGTTATAGACCTCAATAGAGTTTTCATCAATCACCGTTTCGAGGATGCGGGGTTTGGGAAGTGTCACTGAGATGGTGGTGTCATTTACCAGTTGAGTTGTGATCTGGTTAAAGTCGACACCAGCCTTGATGTAACCATGGTATTTTAGTAAGAAGTACTTATCGGTGAGCGGAACGTTCAGATTCAGGATCTTCATGTAATCCTTATAGCTGATCACACCCGTGTAATTGTGTTTCACCAGTGCCAGCTCCTGAAGATAAGTGATCCTGTTCATCACCGATGAACTGTTGTAACCTCTCTCTTTCTCTCTGTTGTCATTGTTCACCCACAATAAGATGGCCAGAATCAGAGTAGTGAGAAAGAAGAAAAGTGTTGAAACCGAAATCTTTTTTGAAGGAATCTCCACAATCTTAAAATTGCATTTCTTAATGACTCGAATGACAAATATAGCAAATTTGTGATTAGGTTCGTTGATTTCAGCAATTTTTAGAGACTCACCATCATTTCATCATAGAAATCATGATTCCGAATCATCTTTTCTGTACTCACCGGGGGTTTGGCTGTACCGCTTCTGAAACTCCCTGTAAAAATACGCTTTGTTGCTGAATCCGGAAGCGTACATGATCTCCTTGACACTACCGTGAGTAGTTTTCAACAGCTTGGCGGCATGTGTCAGTCGGACTGACCGGATGAATTCGGTTGGTGTCTTTCCGGTGATCTGCTTCATCTTGCGGTAAAGCTGAATCTTACTGATGGTGGTCTCTTTGGCGATAAAATCGATGCAGAGATCTTCGTTGCTGAGATGATCGTAGATCACATGCAGAATACACTGGATCTGCTGTTTGTCTTCTTTGTGTATCAGGGTCCCTTCATACTGATCAAGTGCGTAATAGGAGGAATTACTGTAATCTTCCAGAATCGTTTTTTTCTGCAACAGACTCTGCACCAGCACCTCCAGGTGCCTGATGTTGAATGGTTTGCCAATATAGGCGTCGGCACCCGATTCAAATCCTTCAATCTGGTTTTCGATTGATTTCTGTGAGGAGAGTAGAATGATGGGGATGTGTCGGGTTGACTCGGCATGCTTCATCTGTTTCACAAGCTCTACTCCATTCATTACCGGCATCAGGATATCACTGATCACCAGTTTTGGTCTCTGTCTGTCACACAATTCCAATGCCTCCTTCCCATTCGATGCCTCCACCACACGATAATCTGTACGAAGGAGATCGCTGATCATGGAACGGATCTCAGGATCATCCTCTACCACCAGGATGTACGCTTCGCCGGGATTGGTGAAAGGATCCTGTTCCACCTGCCGATTCACGGTGGTCGATTCCTGCAGGGAGAGATCTGTAACCCGGGCAACGCCCTGCTTCCCCGGGGGTATCTGCAGCGCAGTCTCGCCGGATGATGCCGCAGCCATTTCCGGCAAGGTCACCACAAAGGTGGTAAACGTTACTCCGTCACTCTGCAGGATGATATCTCCCTTCAGCACCTGCACGATACTCCTGCACAAAGCCAGTCCGATCCCGTGGCGGGAACGCCGGGGTGTCGTCAGCTCCTTCTCAAACTGATTCAACACCTCAAACCTGTCGAAGAGTCGTTCGGAACACTCCGGGGAGATGCCCACCCCGCTGTTGGTAACCGTGATCGTCAACCGATCGCCTTCCCGGGCAAGCATCACATTGATTTGTTCCTCCTCGGGAGTGTATTTGACGGCGTTCGAGAGCAGATTGAAAACAATCTTCTCGACGCTCTCCCGGTCGGTCCGCCAGATTATCTGCTCCGGCAAGGAGGTGAAAGTACATTCAATTTTTTTCTGTTCCAGTATCTCCAGGAAGTGGTCGATCGCGTAACGAAACAATTCGGGGAGATCCACGCTTTCCGGCACAAGCTGCAGGTGACCCGTTTCCGCTTTTCTAAACTCCACCAACTGCTCGATAAGCTTCTGCATCCGTTGGGCGTTCGAGCGTATTACCTGCAGATATTTCCGGGTCAGATAACTGCCCCTGTTCTCCTCGATCAGTTTTTCACAGGGGCCGTAGATGAGCGTCAGCGAGTTGGAAAATTCATGCGCTATGTTGGTGAAGAAGCTGAGTTTTCCCTGATGGATCTCCTCCATCGCACGATTCTCCATCTCCTTCATCTTCAGATCATCTGCCACCTTCATTCGATAGAGGGTAATCTTCCTGACCAGATAGAGTATACCCGCTGTGAGAAGAACATACATCAGATAGGCGACCCTGCTGTCCCACCATGGAGGAGTGATCACTACCGGCAGGGTGAAAAGTGCTCCTCCCCATATCTTGTTGGCGTTGCTGCTTCTCACTTTCAACAGATAACTTCCTTTGGGAAGATGGGTAAAAACCGCCGTATTGGATGTCCCAATGTTCACCCATTCACGATGATACCCCTCCAGCATATAAGAAATCTCACACTTGCTGGATGCCAGATAGTCGATGGGAACAAAGGAAAAACCGAATGATTTGATCCCATGCGACAGGGTCAGACATTTTTCACCTTTCCTATCCTCCAGGTAATAGGCAAGGGTCGATTCCATGTTATCCACATAAAATGCATCCATCCATATGGAGGGCATATACTCGCTATGACTGATCTCCAACGGATTAAATCTGCTGAAACCGCTAATCCCACCGAAATAGAAGTAACGGGAATAACGAGATTGATAGGAGGCTCCGTCAGAAAATTCATTGTTCTGTAGCCCGTCATCAGCGAAGTAAGAGATAATCCTGTAAGAGCCGTTCTCGGGTATCAACTTGGCCAATCCGTTGTTGGTGCTCACCCACAGATTCTCACCATCATCCATCAGCATGCCATGGATGGTGTTGTTGGGCAATCCATCCTCTTCCGTGAACCTGTTCACCTCCGGGGGATTATCGTCATCCTTAAGGCTAAAACGGTTTAACCCCATGCTGGTTCCTGCCCAGAGATTATTCTCACCATCGTGAAACAGTGAAATCACATCATCCCGTCCGTAATAGCCGGCGTTTCCCTCCGAAAGACGAAGCTGTTCAAAAATGCCGCTTCGCAGATCAAAACGATTGACGCCACCGCCACGGGTTCCGATCCAGAGATGATCATCGCCTCCTGAGATAATGGAATAGACTATGTTGTTGCTAAGTGACGGCTCACCTTCCCTGAAAAGATATTGCCGGTAATCGGTGACACGATATGGATGGGATGACGGGTCAATCACCAGTCGGAACATTCCCTGGCCGCTGGTGCCGATCCATAACACGTGATCTGCAAGAGGCTGGATGGCATATACCGACGAGAACGAGAGAGCGGCAGGCAGCCCCAATTGTTGAAAGTGCCCGCTAACAGGGTCGAAGTAGTTCAATCCCTCACCATCGGTCCCCACCCAATATATTCCTCCTGTTCCCTCCGCCATCGCGTACACGGCGTTGCTCGCCAACCCGTCGGCAGTGGTGAACTGTTGCTTGTATTCTACTGTTCCGGTATGCTCGTTTTCAGTAAAACGAAATATCCCGGAACCCTTGGTACCCACCCAAAGGGTGGAAGCATCTGTTTCCAGAAACGTTCTGACCGCTCCGATGCTCTGATCCTCGCCATCTGCAATCTCCTCCAGTAAGGTTGTCTGAAACTTCTCGCTGTGAGGCACCACCTTCCATACTCCTTTCATATCGGTTCCCGCCCAGATGATCTCCTGTGTGCCAATATATATATCCAGTATGTTTGACCCGGTGATCACAGGCTGCACCTTATCACCCACTTCGTAACGGAATAGGCCCTTCGAAGTGGCCAGGTATACCGAGCCCTCCAGTAAGCCGATATCATTCAGGTAACCGGTATTATTGTCTGTCTGTAGTGGACGCATCACCTGTAGGAGGTCATCATATTGATAAACCTGCTGATCTGAGGTCTGCACCAGCAACTCGCAGGAGGAGCAGGTGAAAATCTGCACCACATCCTGCTGCAATATAAAGGGAGTGGTTTTGACGATGGCAGGATGCTGATTCACCATCCTGATATCCATCCGGTAGAGCCGTTTCTCATTTGTCAGCACCCAGAGCTGATCACGCTCTCCCAGGATGATCTTCCTGATGTTGAGCTGTTGATCGGTATAGAGGGGTTCAAAACGGTGCAGCGCACGGTTGAAGAGATAAATCCCCTGCTGATAAACTGATGCAACAATCTCCCCCCGGCTGTTACCCGCAATAAGATAGGAGTGCTCGTTGGTGATCTCACGGTACAGTGAATCCACAAAAAAACGTTCAAACGTACCTTCCCTGACATTCATCCTGTTGATTCCCCAGTCAGTGGCAATCCAGAGATAGTCCTTTTCTTCTTCGATAATATCGCGGATGATGTTGTTGCTGATACTCCGGTCATCGCCTGCCACCGGTTTGTATATCCGGAACTCTTTCCCGTTGTAACGGTTCAGACCGTCCCAGGTACCAAACCACATCAGTTCGTTCGAATCCTGAAATACCACGTTCACGGAACTGTTCGACAACCCATCCTTGTTGCTCAGCACCCTGATATCGTAGTTACCCGAAAAGAGAGTAGCCGTACAGGACAAAAAAAATATAGACAACAACTTCTTCATTTCTTACAAATCGTCCCTCAAATATACGATAAAATTCCGGTTATGGAGTTGCAATCACTCACTGTATATGAACCAAATAGCTTCCATTTCGCACCTTGTTCATTTTGTATACTCATTTGAAACAATAGTATACCTCCGATCGCGACGATTGCCTAATTTTGGTCTGAACAAACATTATTATCATGGATATCGCAACACGTTTTAAAGAAAATCCTTTGCTCAGACCAGCTGATCTGCAGCCGGGCATAGAAGGAATGGAGATCACCTGCCTGCTCAACCCGGGTGTATGCAGAATGAACGGAAAGAGCTGGCTGTTACTGAGAGTTGCTGAGAGGCCCAAACAGCAGGAAGGAATGATCAGTTTCCCGCTATACAATGATAGAGGAGAGATAGAAATCATGCATTTCAACCAGGATGATCCACGCCTGGACGCATCTGATCCGCGTGTGATACGCTATCGCGGTCAGGACTACCTCACCACTCTCTCCTATCTGCGGTGGGTATATAGTGAGGATGACATCCATTTTCAGGAGGACCCGGCCTATCCACCCATTTACGGGAAAGGGGCACTCGAATCATTTGGAATCGAGGACTGCCGTATTGCCACCATGGATGATGGCTTCTACCTCACCTATACCGAAGTATCACCGGTGGCAGTTGGTGTGGGACTGATCATCACCCGCGATGGTCGTGAGCTCCGGCGAAAAGGGATGATCTTCCCTCCACACAACAAGGATTGTGCCCTCTTCGAGGAGAAGATCAACAACCACTATTACGCCCTGCATCGTCCAAGCAGTCCTGAACTGGGTGGTAACTATATATGGATTGCGGAGTCACCCGACAGGATCCACTGGGGCAACCACAGGTGCATTGCAGTCACCCGCGAAGGATCATGGGACTCGGCACGTGTGGGTGCCGGGGGCCCGCCCATCAAAACCGATGAGGGATGGCTGGAGATCTACCATGGTGCGGATAGTGACCATCGCTATTGCCTGGGGGCGTTGCTACTCGATTTGCAGGATCCCTCAAAGGTGCTGGCAAGAAGCGTGGATCCGATCATGGAGCCGACGGCGCCCTACGAACAGACCGGTTTCTTCGGCAATGTGGTATTCACCAACGGTCACCATCGCGATGGCGATCGGTTGACAATCTACTATGGGGCCAGTGATGAGGTGATCTGCGGTGCCCGCTTTTCAATCAGTGAGATACTCAATAGCCTGACATAACCAGATGCTGAAGAATATTTTCGGGGAATACCGGTTTTTCCGCTCCCAACCGCTGAACATACGGACACTTCTGGCAACCAACATGCTTTATGCGCTGCTGCTGCCCATCATCGAGATCTTCGTCGGGGCTTACATCATGCGCAATACGGGCAGTCCGGCCTATGTGGCTATTTACCAGTTGTGCATGTACCTGGGAGTGGTGGTCACTTCAGTATTGAACGGGGTCATGCTCAGGAAGTTCGGCTCTGCCCTGTTGTACGGCTTCGGCATCATCATCTCAGCCATCGTCCTGATGGTGATGATGTTTGTCTCATCCATCGGCATCCTGGAACTGGGTTTCACCGGTTTCATCCTTGGTGCATCCACCGGTTTTTTCTGGACCAACCGTTACCTGCTTACGCTGAATGCAACCAACGATGAAAACCGAAACTATTTTTTCGGACTGGAATCCTTCTTCTTCTCGCTCTGGAGCATCACGGTACCCTTGATTGTAGGAGCCTTCCTTGCCACCATCGAGGGGAAGTATCTCTTTGGTTCGGTGCTGGAGGTGAACAACGGCTACCAGATCATCACATTGTTTAGCCTGCTGATCGCTATCTCGGCATGCCTAGTACTGTCGAAAGGCAAATTCAGCAATCCCGTGCAGCGGAAATTCTTCTATCTCCGCTTTCATCCACTCTGGCGCAAGCTGCTGACATTGGCTGCCCTGAAGGGGATGGTACAGGGATTCCTGGTCACAGCACCGGCTATCCTGGTGATGCGGCTGGTGGGCGATGAGGGATCACTGGGATTGATTCAGGGTGTGGGAGGCGCCATCACCGCCATCCTGGTCTATACGCTGGGACGGATCGCTAAACCGAAACACCGTATGGCCATCTTCGGTTTCGGGTTGATTGTTTTCTTCCTGGGTACCCTGTTCAATGCCCTCCTTTTCTCTGCTGTGGGGGTGATCCTCTTCGTGCTCTGCAAGGTGCTCTTCCAGCCATTGCATGACCTGGCCTACTTCCCCACCATGATGAAAACCATTGATGCGGTGAAAGCCATTGAACAGCGAAACGAGTATGCCTACATCCTGAGTCACGAGATCGGTCTGTTTTTTGGAAGGGCTTTTGGCATGGCACTCTTCATCTCGTTTGTCTACCTCATTTCCGAAGATTTCGCCCTCAAATATGCATTGGTGATCGTGGGAGCCGTGCAGTTGCTCTCACTGCCGCTGGCAAAGAACATCATCCGTGAGATAGACCATGATCTTGTCTCCTTAGAACGTGAATGATTAACAATATAAAGAACAAAAAACAATGATTCGACACAATAAAACACTTTTATTGCTCTTCTGCCTGCTCCTCATCTTCTCCTGTAGCAATGATCCGGATTATGGACAGAGAGTAACACAAACAACCATAGAAAGAATTGAGCTGATGCCGGGAGATCCGCAGCCCTATAAGATCATCAACTGGAAAGAAAAAGCAGTTGCCTTTGATGCCTATCTCTTCGATTTCCATGCTGATCTGCCGGCAGGAGCGTTGATCTGGCTGGATCACAACCAGCGGAACTTCCCCCAGGTGACGTTTGGCCTCTATACCGCACTGCATGATGTGCGACAGGGACCCGACAACAACAACGGCGAGTTTCATGAGAGCCTCAACTCGTTGGCTGTACTGCTGGGAGGAAGCCTGGTAGGTATTGACAAGACGAATCAACAGGGTTACAACTTCGTCAAGATGATTCAAAACTATTTCAACTCCAGTAACGGGTGGAACATCATGATGAACAACACCACTCCCGAGGTGGCACTCCTGGGTGGAGGCTACGGGCGTGACTGGTGGTACGACCTGTTTCCCAACGTGCTCTACTATAACCTGTGTGACCTTTACCCCGACGTGGAGAACAGTGAATTTATCCAGCGCAGTATCGCGGAACAGTTCTGCAAGGCCGACTCTATCTTGAATGGCAACTACGATTACTCCTACTTCGATTACGCGGAGATGAAGGGTGTGGTGAACCAGATACCCCTGCAGCAGGATGCTGCCGGCGGACATGGCTACGTGCTCTATGCAGCCTACAAGAAGTTCGGGGATGAGCGCTACCTGACCCACGCAAAAAACGCCATTGAAGCGTTGAACAAACAACAGGAGAGTCGTTTCTACGAGATCCTGCTGCCCATGGGAGCCTACACGGCTGCCCGGCTGAACGCCGAGGAGGGCACGAGCTATGATGTGACACGCATGCTGGAGTGGATCTTTGAGGGTACAAAGAACCCGGAGGGACGGACCGGCTGGGGGGTCATCGTCGACAAATGGGGTGATTATGATGTGAGCGGTCTCCAGGGCAGCATCACCGACGGAGGAGGGTATGCATTCATGATGAACAGCATCAAGCTGGCCATGCCGTTGGTCCCCATGGTAAAATATGAACCCCGCTTTGCCAGGGCCATCGGCAGATGGATGCTCAACAATGTGAATGCCTGCCGTCTCTTCTTCCCTGATGAGATACCTGACGAGCACCAATGGTTACCGGGCATGCAGGAGTTCACCCGTTCACTGATTGCCTACGAAGGATTGCGGTATGCAGACGATTATCAAAAGCCGGAACTTGAAGGGGTGCATCCGGTGGCTATCGGTGACGGACCCAAGTGGCACCCCGACAACCCGGTTGAATCGATGTTCAGTGTCTACAGCACTGCCCCCGTGGGCATCCTGGGTGCCATGGTAGAGACAACCAACGTGGAGAGAATCCTCAAGTTGGATTGCAATGTGACCGATTTTTATGCGAAGAAACCGTTTCCCTGTTACCTGATCTATAATCCTCATACCGAACAAAAGAAAATTGTCTACGAGACCCGGGGAGAAGAGACAGACCTCTTCGACATCCTGACGAAAAGTTACCTCGCTAAGTCAGTAAACAAGAGCAGTACCATTACCCTTCCGGCCGACGAGGCTGTGTTGGTCATGGAGCTGCCATCGGGAACGAAGATCCGCAAAGAGGGTGATCGTCTGCTCGCAGGAGATAAAATTGTATCATTTCAATAAATTCAATCTATATTCACATGAAAAAAGTACTATTCATTTTATTATCAATCAGCTTTGCCTTCGCATTGAAGGCACAGAGCTACGTGGATGTCACGGGTACCGTACGGGATGCCGTGACCGATGAGGAGCTGATCGGTGTGACAATCCTGGTTACAGGCACGGAGATAGGCACTGTGACCGATCTCAACGGAGCCTTTACACTCTCTGTTCCTGTAAACAGTACCCTGAGAATATCCTACGTGGGGTATAGCAGCCAGGAGATCAGCGTCACCGGCACAGTCACCCTCGATATCAGACTACAGCCGGAGACACAACTCATGGATGAGCTGGTAGTGGTGGGATACACCGTTCAGAAGAAATCGACCCTCACCGGAGCGGTAGCACCGGTAAGCATGGGAGATATGGAGAGACGAAGGGTGCCCGATGTACGACAGGCCCTCCAGGGCCAGGTGGCGGGTGTGCAGGTGACACAGAGCACGGGAGCCCCCGGTGACGAGATCGATATCCGCATCCGCGGTGAGGGAACCATCGGCAACAACAATCCCCTCTACATCATAGATGGGGTGCCCACACGCGAGCTCTCATTCATCAATCCAGCCGATATCGAATCGATGACGGTGCTGAAAGATGCCTCCGCGGCAGCCATCTACGGATCGAGAGCCTCAGCGGGTGTGATCGTGATCACCACCAAAAGCGGTGTCAAGGGAAAAACCAAACTGGATATCAACTATTACGCCGGGGTACAACAGGTGAGCAACCTGCCCACGATGCTGAATGCGACACAATACATGAACGTGGTGGAGAAGGCATGGCACAATGCCGGCTATTCGGGCACCAATCCCTACACGGGCGATAAGGGAAGGAGCGATTTTGTCAATACCGACTGGCTCGATGAGGTATTTGAGCCGGGATATGCCCAAAACATACAGATGACCGCCAGCGGCGGGAGTGACCAGCTGCAATACCTGTTATCGGCGGGATATGTCAACCAGAACGGCATCGTGGTATACGACAACGACAAGTACCAGCGCTTCAACTTCCGTACCAACATCAACGCGAAGCTGTCGAAAAGAATCAGCGTGGGCACCAACATGCAGCTCTCCTACGCGGTACAGGATAAGCTCTCTTCGAAGGGAGATGCTCCCGGCATCATCCGTCACGCGATGCTGCGACCGCCGGTGATCGCGGTTTTCAAATCACCTGATGATCCCACCTATTCGGAAAGAGATCCTTTCACCGACCTTCCCTTTTACCTCCATAACAACAGAGATACAGGCGGATGGGAGAGTGACAAGTATGAATGGACACAGAACCCGATTGCACTGGCATACTTTACAGACGACACCCGCTCACACTTCAAGACTTTCGGCAACCTATTTGGAGAGGTATCGTTTCTTCCGGAGAATGAGCTCAAGTTCCGAACAAACGTGGGGATCGACCTCAACTACCGACACAACAAGGCATTCTATCCCAACTTCGGTGATGATGACGGGGGTGGCAGTGAGATCGACCGTGGACTGGGACGGCAGAACAGACCCAATGGATTGGATGAATCGCGCGACGAAGAGCTGACCTTCACCTGGAACAACACCCTGAGTTACGACAAATTATTGGATCTTCATTCAATCAATGCGTTGGTGGGGAGTGAGTTCATCAACAACTACGGATCAGGTGTCAGTGCTTCCCGCAGAAGATATGAATATGATTCACCCAGTTTCCGGTATATCGATTTCGGCAGCACCGAACAGGATCTTTGGAACGGGGGCAGTGGCTCGGAGTGGGCACTGATGTCCTACTTCGCCTCATTGACCTATGTCTATGACCTGAAGTATATGCTGACCGCCAACTTCAGGGCGGATGCCTCCTCCCGCTTCGCGAAAAACAACCAGTGGGGTTACTTCCCTTCACTGTCGGCGGGTTGGAAACTGAACGAAGAAGCCTTTATGAAGCAGTATGACTGGCTCTCGGACCTAAAGCTGCGGGGCAGTGTGGGACAGCTGGGCAACCAGGAGATCGACAACTATGCCTACCTCACCCTGATCCGCAAGGAGGGTGACAAATATCTGATCTCCCGCTACGGGAACCCGGATCTGAAGTGGGAGACCACCACACAGTACAACATGGGGCTGGATGCAGGATTACTGAAGAACAGGATCTACCTGAGCATCGACTATTTCCGGAAATATACCACCGATATCCTGCTGCCCATCAGCCTGCCCGGTATCGTGGGAGACGTACAACCTACCATTGTCAACGCCGGCGAAGTGAGCAACCGCGGCTGGGAATTCGGGCTGGTGCTGCGCAACAGCGAGAACGCCTTCAAGTACAACATCAACGCCAACCTGGCAACAGTACAAAACCGGGTAGAGAGACTACACCCCAACCTGCCCAGCCTGATCGGCCAGGTGACCCGAACAGAAGCGGGACACCCGCTAAATGCCTACTACGGATATGTTTTTGAGGGGATCTACCAAAACACGCAGGAGATAAGCTCACAGCTCTTTGCAACCACCAATCCGACCGTGGTGCCGGGTGATATCCGCTTCAAGGACCTGAACAATGACGGCCGCATCGATGACAACGACCGCGATTTCATTGGTGACCCCAACCCGGGTCTGCTCTATGGTCTCAACTTATCAGGTTCCTACAGGGCGTTTGATCTCTCAGTCATGTTCCAGGGTGTGGGAAAGGTAGAGCGATACAACGACTCGAAGAAGATCGTGGATTACGACACGCGTCCCTTCAACTACACCACCCGCGTGTTGGGAGCATGGGACGGGGAGGGATCTACAAACGCGATCCCACGGGTCAGCTTTACCGACAACGGTAGCAGTCGTACATCGAGCATCTTTGTAGAGGATGCCTCCTACTTCCGACTGAAAAATGTGGAGCTGGGGTATACGATTAACCGGTTTAAGAGTGCCGGCATCAGCAACCTGAGGCTCTATGTTTCTGCACAGAACCTCTTCACCCTGACCAACTACACCGGTCTGGATGCAGAATCGACCGATCTGATGGACATGGGTACCTATCCACAATCAAGAATGTTTGTCTGTGGCGTTAATCTATCATTTTAAACCATTCAAATCATAACAACAATGAATAATTATCACAAGCTCCTGATACCGGGTCTCTTCCTCCTGCTGATTGCAGGATGTGACGATTACCTGTCGAAAGACCCCATCGGCCTGCTCACACCCGAACAGGTGGACATGCAACCCACCAAGACAACCATACAGTATGCAGTGAGTTCATCTTACCAACTGCTCTCCGGCACTCTGAATATCATCGGTGAATGGGGGTGGGACGACGGCACGGTGACCCGCAATGATTTCATACTGCAGGATATCGCTTCGGATGACATGCAGAAGAAGTGGAACCCCGACGGAGACCAAGCCTGGATGGATGAGTTCAACAACTTCAGCTTCATTGCTTCCAACGGTGGATTCAACGGACAGTGGGCCTACAACTACGAAGGTATCTCAAGGGTCAATACTGCCATCGATTATCTCACCAACGAAGAGATGATGACGAAGCTCAATTTCGATGCTGTCGAGAAGAACAGGCTCCTGGGCGAGTCCTACTTCCTGCGTGCCTTTTACTATTTCGATCTGGTAACCAACTTCGGGGGTGTCCCCCTCCTGATCAAACCCCTGGAGTCGTTCAACGAGGCCTATGAGATTGCGGTGAGGGCTACGGCCGATGAGGTATGGCAACAGATCAACGAGGATCTGGCCAGTGCCCGCACGCTGCTTCCCGATGCGAAATACGCCCACCCGACCGAAAAATGGAGAGTATCAAAGGGGGCTGTGATCGCGATGCAGGCCAAGACAGCGCTCTTCAACGAGAACTGGCAGGAGGTGATCACTCATGTTAACAGCGTGGAGGCTACCCACTTTTACGACCTCAATGAAAACTACTTCGACAGTTTTGATGTAGAAAAAGAATTTACTGAGGAGGAGGTGATCTTCTGCTATGACCACCAGTCGGCACAAACACCAAGAAGGGGGAACGGATTGTGTGCCCTCCTGGGATGGGGTTTCGTGGCACCGGAAAGCTCCTTTATCGAAGCCTTCGAGGAGAATGATCCGCGACTGTTTTACACGGTAGACACGGAGATGAAAAACGTGAATAAGATCCTGGGAACACTCAACGGTGAATATAAGGGTGATGACGATGCGCCGGCCAACAAGATCTACATCCGCTATGCCGACCTGTTGCTATGGAAGGCAGAAGCATTGCTGAATAGCGGTAACCCCGGAGAAGCAATTTCGATCATCAACCGGATCAGGGCAAGAGCACGCAACAGTATCACCGTCAACGGCGTTTTACCACCAGCAGGAACGCTTCCCGACAGGGAGATAGAGGAAACAAGCATCACCTTGATTACCGGATGGTTACAACACGAGCGCAGAGTGGAGCTGGGCTTTGAGTCACATCGATTCCGTGATCTCAAGCGATGGGGCATTGCCGGCGAGGTGCTGGGCAGTCGCGGTTTTCAGCAACTCCATCACATCTACCCCATCCCACAGCGTGAGATCGACAAATCGGGGGGTAGCATCATACAGACAGAAGGATACTAGACCATTGTAAATGAATGACATAATCATTTGAAAGGATTGAAATCGAATTTTCAATCCTTTCGTTTGTTTCATTCATTTAAACGAGAAAACCAAATATTATTGGTAATTTTGCAATGGGGTAGAGGAATTCAAAAGACTCAACCCTCTCCTGATATAGAAATAACCTGCTCTGTAAGATCTGGAACAAAAAAAGCATAACACTACATCATGGAACAACAAAAGAAAAAAACAGAACCGGAACGGTTGCGATCGCTCGATGCACTAAGGGGATTCGACATGTTCTGGATCATGGGTGCAGAAGAGATCTTCATCCTGCTCGGCTCACTCACAGGATTGCCGGCATTGCAATGGTGGGCCGGGCAAATGTCGCACGTTGAATGGCACGGATTCCATGCCTATGACATGATCTTTCCACTATTTCTATTCATTGCCGGTGTCTCCTTCCCCTTCTCCGCGGCTAAACGAATGCAGGGTGAAGATGGTCGCACGTCACTCTACCGACATATCTTTAAAAGGGGGCTCCTGCTGGTGTTCATCGGTATCATTTACAACAACGGCATCAGCTTCGACTTTGAAAACATGCGTTATGCCAGCGTGCTGGGAAGAATCGGCCTGGCATGGATGTTTGCCGCACTGATCTTCATGCATACCAGAAACTGGAAAAGCAGGGTGATCTGGTTCTGGGGACTGTTGTTTTCCTACTGGCTACTTTTTGTGCTTTTCAGTGCACCCGACCTGGGTGATCCGGATCGTTATTCCATGCAAGGCAACATCGCCAGCTACGTCGACCGGCTGCTACTGCCGGGACGTTTCTGCTGTTTTGAATATGGGGAGAACGAAGGGTTACTGGCTTTGATCCCCGCTATCGGAACCGGATTGCTGGGGATGCTGACCGGAGAGCTGTTGATGACAGAGAGGAAACCCATGCACAAGGTACTCTGGATGGTTGTGGCAGGCATCCTGATGATGATCGTCGGCAAAATCTGGGACCTCACCTTCCCGATCAACAAAATCCTATGGTCCAGCTCTTTCGTTTGTTGGGTGGGCGGTTTGAGTTTACTGCTCCTGGCACTCTTCTACCTGATCATCGACATATGGAAGCTGCGGAAGTGGGCATTCTTCTTCGTGGTAATCGGCATGAACCCTATCACCATCTACCTGGCCAACCGGATCATTCAATGGCACAACGCCAATGAGTTTTTCTTTGGTGGGTTTGCTGCCCTGTTCCCTGAAAACGGGAGACCACTGGTGCTCGCCATCGGGTATGTCGCCATTGGCTGGCTCTTCCTCTATTTCTTGTACAGGAAAAAAATTTTCCTGAAAGTATAATTTCACGTCACGACCCATCATTGACTTGCTAAACGACACTGACAACTTGCTAAGGCAACTCCAACTGCCACTTTTAATCATGAAAGGGGGCACCCTCCGCTTGGTGATGGGAGACAAACCTGACACCTCGCGGGGAAGAAGGCCGAAAGATCTGGTGCCCAGATTATTATAAAGCTATTACAATGGAAACAAGAAGAGAATTTATCAGGAAAGCCGCCATGGGGGCTGCCGGACTAACCATCGGCAGCAACCTTCACATGTCAGCCAGGAGCTACGCCAATATTATGGGTGCGAATGACAGGGTCAGAGTGGGCGTTTTGGGTTTCTCCAACCGATTCAAAAACTCGCTTGGAAAAGCATTCCTCAAGTATGCACCTGAGATGAACTTTGAACTCTTCAGTGTCTGCGACATCTGGAACCGCCGCAGGGATGAAGGAGTGGCCTGGTACAGGGCGCAGACAGGTGGTTCAATACGCACCGCACGAAACAGTGATGAACTATGGAACCAGAAACCGGACGCCGTCATCATCAGCACGGCCGACTTCCAGCATGCACTCCAGACCGCCGAGGCAGTAAGGGCCGGCTGTGACGTCTATGTGGAAAAGCCGTTTGCCGAGACCATGGATGATGCCAATATCGCGCTGCAAGCTGCCAGGGAACACCCCAAAGTGATCCAGATCGGATCACAGCGTCGTAGCGGGCCTAACTATCATGCGGCACACGATTATATCCAATCGGGCAGGTTTGGCAAGATCAACGCCGTGGAGATGACATGGAATGTCAATCAGCCGGGACGGTGGCGATTACCGGAACTTACCAAAGAGATCAGAGAGAAAGATACTGATTGGAAACGGTTCCTGATGAACCGGCCTCACGAGCCATGGGATCCACGCAAATATCTGGAATATCGCCTCTTCTGGCCCTACTCCTCCGGCATCCCCGGTCAGTGGATGGCACACCAGATTGACACGGTGCACTGGTTCAGCGGACTGGATTACCCCCGTTCGGTGGTAGCCAGTGGTGGCATTTACATGTGGAACGACGGCAGAACCAACTACGACACCATGACCGCTGTCTTTGATTACGGTGAACATGACAATCAAGATCCTGGAAACGGCTTTCAGGTCATCTACTCATCTCGGCAACACAACGCCTCGGGAGGCACCAAAGAGTGGTATTTTTCCAATGGAGGCAAGCTGGACCTGGAAAGCAACATGGTCACCAGTGAAGGAGGACTCACCGAAAGATACGCCACTGAAATGGGTATGGATCCCTTTCAACTGGATCGTTTTGAACTGCCGCAACTAAAAGTGGAAACCGACTCCAACACGGGGGCAGATCCGTTGACCAATGCTCATATGAAAAACTGGATGGATTGTGTAAAAGAGAGCAAATTAGGCACCAATGCACCGATTGAAGCAGGCTACAATCACTCTATCGCCGACATCATGGTAACGGCAGCCCTACGCACCGGGCAACGCGCCACTTTTGACAAAGAGATGAAGCAGGTGATTGCCGGGGGCAAGCCATTCAAATATTGAGCCGTCACCGGAGGAGATAATCAGTGACTACCGCTCCATCACCGACAACGTGCAGTTGAAGCCCTAAAAAGCCTCTACTGTGAACCTATTATCTTCTGTTATGATAGTAAAAGAGCCATAGAATTGTAATGCATCAACTATGTTAAATTTGTTGCGGAAGTAGTAAGTTTGCCTATATTTGCAGGGAAAACAGCTCCAAATGAACTCATTCACCGATACGCAACGTTTTAATTTGTTATTCAACAACTATTACGATCGATTTATTCGTTTTGCGTATGGTTATGTGAGAGAAAGAGAGACTGCAGAAGATTTTGTATCAGAGGCATTCGCCACTTATTGGGACAAACGAAAGGAGTTGCAAATTGGAACAAAACCACAAGCCTTTATTCTGACAGTCATCAAAAACAAATGTATCAATCACCTTGAACATCTTAAGATCCGTCACAATGCCGAGAGTCGGATGAGTGACCAGGAGTCGTGGCGATTATCTTTGAGCATCAACACACTGCAGGCATGTGACCCGGATTTTCTTTTTTCTGAAGAGATCATGCAGATTGTGGAAAAAACATTGCAAAACTTACCTCAAAAAACCCGTCATATTTTTGCACTAAACCGCTTTGAAGGTTTATCATACGACGAAATTGCACGAAAGATGAATCTCAACCATAAAACTATTGAATACCACGTATCAAAGGCATTAAAATCGCTTCGTCACTCCCTGAAGGATTTTCATCTTCTCTCTCTTTTTTTATTTTAATTTAGTTAAAATCGATTTTTTGTTTAGGGTAGTCTGGACTTCAACTGTTGTCATTATATACAGTAAGGAATAAGACTATATGGACAGAGATTTGTTATACCGCTTTTTCGAAGGGAAAACATCCGTTGAGGAGGAAAAAAGCATTCGTAAATGGATGGCGGAATCAGAGGAAAACGAAAAAATCTTTTTTGATGAACGAATCGGTTTTGATGCCTTGTTATTCACTCCAGATCGTTTGGGAAAAAGTGCTGGAAGAAAATCATCCATCACTCCATGGATGATCAGTACAGCAGTAGCCGTTGCACTGTTGCTGATCGTGGGTGGCATCTACCTTACCAACAATTTTCATCCAACGGAAGAATACAACACCATCCTGGTGCCCCCCGGGCAAAGGACTCAGATTGTTCTGGCTGATCAGAGCACCGTATGGTTAAATGCCAACAGTACTTTTCGTTATCCAACACAGTTCTCCCGCAGAAGTCGCACCGTTTATCTCGATGGAGAAGGTTATTTTGAAGTCAGCAAGAATCAGAAAAAACCATTCGTGGTTAAAACAGATCAAGCTGATATACATGTCACCGGCACATCCTTCAATGTGGAAGCATACAAGAAGTTCAACACCTTTGAAGCAAGTCTTTTTGAAGGCGGGGTGGATCTTTTTCGTAACAACCTCAAGTTAACCTCATTACAACCAAACGAGAAGGCAACTCTGAGAGACAACCAACTTCAGGTAAACGAGATATCTGATAGTGATGTGTATCTGTGGCGCCATGGTTTGATTGCTTTTAATAGTGTGCAACTGCCTGATATACTCCACACGTTGGAAAAATATTTTGATGTGGTTATAAAGGTGAATAAAGAAAACCTGCCCCAGCACACCTATACCGGAAAATTCCGCCAGGCGGATGGTGTGGATTATGCACTGAAAGTACTACAGAAAAGTGTGCATTTCGACTACCTGAGAGATGAAGTGACGGGAATCATTTATATAAACCAATGACAATTAATTCTGAATGCCTATGTTTTAACCGATTGAAGCCAGAAAACGGAATCGGCAGGTGCTGCAACACCCGCCGATAAAATGTTTTCGCCAACAAACCAAGTTTTCATTTGAAGTATTAACAAAAACAATTACAAATGTACATAAAAGTTTATACATATACACAGACCCATAAAAATTAAGAGTACTACCTCACTTCACTTTGTTTCGTTCGGGTGCGTGAATTGGAAGAAGCCACAACTTTCTTTATATTTGAAGATTTATTCACCACTAAAATATTCAATATGAAGAAAGTATGTGGCTTAGACGTACACAAAGATAGTATCTTTTGTGCGATTTACAATGGTGAAAATTATTCTCAGGTGAAAGAATTCAGCACGATGACGCCCAATATCTATTCGATGGGCGAGTATTTACAGTCAGAAGATGTGGAAGATGTAGCCCTGGAAAGCACTGGTATTTACTGGATCGCGGTATGGGATCTGTTATACGAGATGGGGTTCAATCTGACACTTGTCAACCCCTATTTCATCAAGCAGATGCCGGGTCGTAAAAGTGATGTTAAGGATGCCCAATGGATAGCGACATTGTTGCACAAGGGGATGATGCGTGGTAGTTTTGTCCCACCCCCGGTGATCCAGGAGTTGCGGGTTTATTCCCGCAAACAGGGTAAACTAAAGCAACAGGTCACCCGTGTTCTGACGGTCATGGACGGTATCCTGGTAAAATCCGGGATCCGGGCGAGCAGTTGCCTGAGCAGTATCACCACCAAGAGTTTCCAGTGCATTGTTGAAGCGCTCATCGCCGGCTGGAGTGACCCGGGTTACCTTGTAAGCCTGGTTTACGGGAACAGGAAGAACAAGCAGAGTGGGAAGTTGAAAGAGGCGCTCACGGGTAACTTGAAGGCACACCACCGCCAGGAGTTGTCTTGGGCGAAACAGGAGTATGAGATGTACCAGGTGCAGATATCTGAATGCCTGTCGGAAATGCGCCGGATATGCGACGAACATTTTTCGGTGATGGTAAAGCTTTTGCAAACCATTCCCGGGATAAGCCAAGTAGCAGCGATGACCATAATAGCCGAAACGGGCGGCGATATGAGTGTCTTTGAAAGTAGCGATAAGATTGTCGGCTGGGCGGGATTACGTCCAAGGAATGATGAAAGTGCCGGCAAATACAAAAGTACCGCCACCACCAAAGGTAACAAGTACCTTCGTTCAATTCTGGTGCAAGCCTCGTGGGCCGCTTCCCGGATGAAAGGTTCGTTTTTCAAGGATAAGTTCCAACGGTTGGCCATGCGCAAGCCCAGGAAAAAGGCGTTGATTGCCATAGCCCGAAAGCTGCTCGTTGTCATATGGAATGTCTTGCAATATGCAAAAGAATACAACCCGACGTTAGTCCCCGTTCAAGATCCGGTGAAGATGAAGGCGAGGTTGGCGTACCACAAGAAGGAATACGAGAAAGCAGCCAACCTGCTGAACATTACAGTATAAAACAAGCGTAAAGGCCGGCTACATTTGTGGTGGCACATGACCCCGTTTGCAAATAGGCCAATGCACAGTCGTGATTCACACGACGTTAAGAACACAGACCTGGGTTAATGCTTTTCGTCTGACGAAAGACCAAGCCCGCAGAAGAAAATCGCATATTTTAAGGCGTATTCACGCCCTCCCTACTAACACTGGGGACGGGGTTACTTTGCCCTTACACAAACCTTTATAATGCTTTGTGTATGTTATTCTTTGATAAGGTGGAATTTATAGAAGAAATGTATGAAGAAAAACAACTTAACGGGTCAACATTTAACCGAAAAAGTACCCATTAAACATTTTTTATTGATTATGCGGACTACTCTAATCCTCTTGTTTATTTGCGTCTTTTATTCAATGGCAGAAACAGGTCATTCCCAAAATGCCAGGGTAACGATTGATGCACAAAACACTTCATTCAAGGATATACTGAATGAGATAGAAAAACAAACTGACTATTTGTTTATCTATGACAATCAAGTTGATGTCAACCGAACGATGACAGTTAGAATTAAAAAACAAACTGTGGCATATTTACTAAATTCCATATTAAAAAACACCAACTTGATCTATCAAATGGAGGGCAATCATATTATCCTTAAAACAGATAATTCGATAGAGGATCAATCGGGACTTACACAGGAAAACAGAAAAAATCTTACAGGAAAAGTCAGCGATCAGAGTGGACTGCCAGTTATTGGAGCGAACATAATTGAACAAGGGACTACAAATGGCACTGTTACAGATATTAATGGAGATTTCTCTCTTTCAGTTGATCGAAATGCAATTATTCAAATATCCTACATCGGTTATTTAGAACAAGAAATCAACACAAGCGGAAGAGAGAAACTGAACATCATCCTGACAGAAGACACAAAGACACTGGATGAGGTTGTAGTGACTGCGTTAGGAATAAAAAGAGAGATCAAGGCGCTGGGGTATGCGATGCAGGAGGTAGATGGCGAGGAGCTATCTGGTGGTCACGGCATTAACGCCATGGATGGACTTACCGGTAGAATTGCAGGAGTGGATCTGTCCACCACAACTGCAGGTCCCTCAGGATCCACCCGGATAATCATCAGAGGGAACAGTGAACTTTCGGGAGACAATCAACCGCTTTATGTGATTGATGGTATACCAATGGATAATACACAATTAGGTAGTGCCGGTAAATGGGGTGGCTATGATATGGGTGACGGTCTGTCAAGTATCAATCCTCAGGATATTGAAAGCATATCTATTCTTAAAGGGCCCTCGGCCTCTGCTCTTTACGGATCACGTGCCGCTCATGGTGTCATTCTTATCACCACGAAAACAGCAACTCAAAAAGGATTGGGTATTGAATTCAACAGCAGTCTCAACGTAGTTACACTTGCCTCGCAATTTGATGACTATCAAAGAGAATATGGACATGGACGGAACGGAGAATTGCCTCTTACTTTCGAGGAGGGAAGGGGAGTATCACAATCGGCATGGGGCGCACGACTGGATCCTAATCTCAACACCTACATTTACAATGGGCAACAAAAACCCTATGCTAACGTAGAGAACAATATTCTCAGCTTCTTCCGGGAGGGTGTCACCGTGAACAACTCCCTATCACTCACAAGTGTCTCCGATAAAGCTAGTGTACGGTTGTCTGTATCAGACATGCGCAATAATGACATTGTCCCGAAATCTGACATGAACCGTTCTTCCTTCATGTTAAAAGCCGATGGAAAGCTGAGTGAAAAACTACGCATTGAAAGTCGTGTAAATTATACTATTGAGAATGTGAATAACAGACCGGCATTGTCTGACAATCCCAACAACATTGGATTGAGTTTGATTGGCTTAGCTCCCAGTTTCAATCAGAAATGGTTGTCAGAGGGGTATAAAAATGATTATGGTGAATATGTTGATTGGAATGGAGGAAACATCTACAGAATCAATCCATACTGGTCAATTAATGAAATGAACAACGTATCAAAGAAGGAAAGGGTGATGGGTTACATACAGGCCAATTACGAATTGACAAAAGGTCTGAATTTCCAACTTCGTGGAGGAACTGACTTCTACAAATTTAGAATCACCGAATTCTCTGCAGCTCATACACCCGTCTTTCCAACCGGTGCAATGTCAGAAAGTTCTGCTGACGTATCAGAAACGAACCTGGAGGGATTACTGACCTATTCAACCAAAATCAGTGAAAATTTTGACTTCTCAGGACTTATCGGGGGTAATCTGATGCATTACAACTATGAAAGATTTACCAATACCGGTGAAGATGAAGTCGTGCCAGGAATGAAATACATTGGCAACTACAACTTAAAAAGCCTGATGTATGAAAATCCCAGGAAACAGATCCGTTCGCTATACGGGGCTGTTAACCTCGGTTACAAGAGTATGCTTTATCTTGACATGACCTTGAGAAACGACTGGTCTTCCACCCTGAACAGAGGAAACAACTCCTACATGTATCCTTCAGTATCGAGTAGTTTTGTATTCTCAAACCTGTATGATTTAAACGGATTGCTCTCTTTTGGCAAACTTCGTGCTTCCTGGGCTGAAGTAGGTGGTGATACCAGACCATATATGCTTAATCTGAACTATGGCTTGTTAAATTACAATTTTAATGAGTTGCCACTAGGTCAGGTTTCATCGGGTAGTATTCCCAACCTCAATCTTAAACCTACCCGTACCTATTCCTATGAATTTGGTTTAGACCTGCGGTTCTTAAACAACAGATTAAATCTGGATATTAGCCACTATAATCAGAAGACGAGAGATCAGATACTTGATCTATCGATCTCCAACACTTCAGGTTTTTCAACTGCTATCGTAAACAGTGGTGAGATTAGCAACCGGGGTATTGAATTGAGCATTAATGCAACTCCTCTTGAGACGAAAGACTTCTCTTGGAACATTATCGTGAACTATGCAAGAAACGTCAACAAAGTAGTGGAATTGCATCCTGAACTGGATGCTTTTGTACTTGCGGAAGCACGCTGGGCGGGGGCACTGATACAGGCGAAAGAAGGTGAACCTTACGGGGCAATTATGGGAGCAGCCTTTGAAAGAGATCCTGATGGCAATGTAATCTACAACAACGGACTTCCGGTAGTCGGTTCCGACTACAAGGTTCTGGGTCATGGTGTACACGACTGGACTGGTGGTGTCGGAAACTTTATCACATACAAGGGATTTAGACTTGGAGCCCTATTCGACGTCAAGTGGGGTGCAAGTCTTTATTCCATGAGTAGCATTACCGCACACGCAAACGGCATATCGAAAGAAACACTTGAGGGTAGAAAAGAGTGGTACGAATCAGAAGAACTTCGTAAACAAGCTAATTTGGAACCTACTGAATGGACTCCCACGGGAGGTTTTATCGGTAAAGGAGTTGTCCTCAACGAAGATGGGAGTTATAGTCCAAACACCACGCCTGTTGACCCCCAGGACTATTGGACAAGTATGCTGAACAGCAATACTCCGGAACCTTTTATTTATGATGCCTCATTTATAAAACTCCGTGAGTTAACACTTTCATACAGTCTTAACAAGAGACTAATAGCCACCACCCCTTTCACCGATGTCTCGTTCTCTCTTTTCGGACGTAATCTGTGGACATTCTATTCAAAAACGCCCAATATTGATCCTGAATCCAACTATAACAATGGCAATGGACAAGGTTTTGAATATGGCTCGTTGCCATCACGAAGAACTTACGGATTTAGTGTCAGCGTCAAATTGTAACTTGAACTTTAATAATATTGAAGATTATGAGAAAAAAATATACACTCTTCCTGCTTATCTCCACACTCTTTCTTGGAGGATTTTCATCCTGTGACGATTTTGGTGATTTGAATGAAGACCCCACCAAATCAACCGGAATGGATCCTAACCTGCTACTCCCTACAATACAGATGTATCTGACCAATGATTTCCAGGAATGGCATCGTCATATGATGTATCCGGGTGGTTTTGTTCAGCAATGGTGTGGCGACTGGGGTACCGTAGAATATGGATGCCTGGGTATTAAAAACAGCTCCTACATGGGCGAATTATGGAATCAGAGATATACCCGGCTGGCAAAGAATATTACGGATATTATCGAAAGGACAAAAGATGATCCGGAATTGGTCAACATCAACGCTTTGGGTAGAATCATGAAGGTTTACATCTATTCTCAGTTGACCGACATGTATGGCGATATCCCCTATTTTAATGCTGGACAAGGTTATTACGCCGGAGTATTGAAACCCAAATATGACCTTCAGGAGGAGATTTATTCCGACTTTTTTGCCCAACTGGAGATGGCATCCCAGCAATTGGATGGAACAAAAGATAAGATTCTCTACGATCATTATTATGCAGGTAATATTGAGAAATGGCGGAAATTTGCCAACTCATTGCGACTCC
>Ga0265295_1001021_pt1 | contig 52201 bp, 48 predicted proteins | sample Munlansysbiofilm_FD_192503 | JGI IMG/M metagenome (GOLD analysis project Ga0265295, IMG submission 192503) | Leachate microbial communities from a municipal landfill in Southern Ontario, Canada - Methane capture system biofilm | ecosystem: Engineered > Solid waste > Landfill > Unclassified ... | reverse complement strand
TTATGGACATACTTCGAAGACCACCCACCCAGCCTGTTTGATAATATTTTTAATAAAAAACAATATTATGAGAATATTCTCATTATCTTTGCAGCAAAAATTATTGTATGTCACGTCGTCATCATCCGCGAAAAGTTGTAGCACCCCCGGCGTTCAAAGGTTACAGGCCTTACGGCACCTCTGTCGATAGTCAGGGCGAGGTGGAGCTGCTTTACGAAGAGTACGAAGCCATAAAGCTGGCCGACTACGACGGCATGCTGCACCGTGAGGCTTGTATGCTGATGGGGATATCGCGGCCCACCTTTGCCCGCATTTACGAAAGTGCACGCCGGAAAATTGCCCGTGCACTGGTGGAGGTGAAGAGCATTAAGTCGGTGTATGGCAACGCCAGCTTCGACAAAAACTGGTTTTCGTGCAAAAGCTGCCATGCTCTTTTCACGATGCCCAGGCAGATCGACGATAAAACCTGTCCGATGTGTCACACCGAAGAGATTATTTTTATTAACGAACCCAAATAGAAAATTTAAAATTATCAACAAAAACAAACGAGTATGTCAGCAATGAAAACAGTAATAACTTCAAGTGGCGACACGCTGCAATCGACGATGGATTCGAGATTTGGGCGGTGCGCTTATTTTTGCGTCTATGACCAGGAAAGTGGTACGACGTCATTTTTGAAAAATGAATTTGCCACTGCACAAGGTGGTGCCGGACAAAAGGTTGCCGAAAAAATGTTGATGCTCGGCGTCCAGCGCATCATATCGGGCGATTTTGGCCCCAAGGCCAAAGCGATACTCGACAAATACCAGGTGCAGTTGGTGAAGTTTTCAGATGATCAGAAAACTATTCAGCAAATTATTGAAACATTAAAATAGAAGAAAGGAGGGAATTATGCCAGGATTCGACAGAACGGGACCCGAAGGCCAAGGGCCCACCACAGGACGTGGTTTGGGACGCTGCAGAAAGCAGCAGCCTGCCGGCAATGACGTTACTGAAAACACCCCGCGCCGACGCTTTAACAGCGACGAAACCGGACGGGGGCAGGGACGTGGTCGCGGATTAGGCCGCGGTTTAGGCCGTGGATTAGGCCGCGTGTTTGGCCGTGGGCAAGGTCGCGGATTAGGTCGCGGAAACAGGTAGTCATTTGCCTGTGTCGCTATATGCTGCATGTTTTTATTTTGAAATGTGCAGCATTTTTTTGATAACAAATTTTTTCTAAATAAATCACCATAAAAATCGACCATTTATAAAAGAGGGCACATGAACTCCAAAAATTTTAAAATTGCTATAGCCAGTGGAAAAGGAGGGACAGGAAAAACAACTGTCGCCGTGAATTTGGCGCATTATCTTGCGCACGACCGTCAGCAGCAAGTTTTGCTGGTAGATTGTGATGTGGAGGAACCCAACGACGCATTGTTTTTTGCTGATGCACAACTTACTGCCACGGTTCCGGTGCTGCTTCCGGTGCCTGAAATCGACACTCAGAAATGCACTTTTTGCCGCGCTTGTGTGGATTATTGCGCCTTCAACGCCATCACGGTTATTCCGCCCCTGAGGCATGCCGAGGTTTCGCAAGAGCTTTGCCATTCGTGTGGCGCCTGTCTCTATGCTTGCCGCGATGGAGCCATCACCGAAAAAGACTTGCACATCGGAACCATCAACACTTTTCGTCTGGGCAACGATTTACAACTACTCGAAGGCCGGCTAAATGTTGGGCTGGCAACACAAACGCCACTCATTCGCCAGCTTACCGGCAAAGCAAAAACATCACCAGGCACTATCATCTATGATGCACCTCCCGGAACTTCCTGTTCGGTGGTAGCAACTCTGGCGGGTGCTGATTTTGTGCTGCTCGTTACCGAGCCAACGCCCTTTGGACTGCACGATCTGAAACTTGCCGTGGAGTTAGTACGGTCGATGGATAAAGATTTTGCTGTTGTCATCAATAAATCCGACAAAGGATTTGGTGAGATGCAGCAATACCTTTCGGAAGAGGCGCTTCCGGTGTTTGCAACCATCCCGTTCGATCGCGAGATTGCGCGGCAGTATTCCGGAAGCCGGCTGCTGATAGAATCTATAGAAGGCTACAAGAGGCATTATAGCGAAATGGCCGGTAAAATATTTGAAACCACAACTGTATGAAACCAGAAGAGATAACCATTTTGAGCGGCAAAGGGGGCACCGGGAAAACCTCTGTTACCGCGGCATTTGCCTCCCTGGCAGAAGAAGCTGTTTTTTGCGATTGCGATGTAGATGCTGCTGATCTGCACCTTTTATTAAAACCCGACATCCAATCTATACATCCGTTTGTGAGCGGGAGCAAGGCCATCATCGATCCGGCACTCTGCTCCGGCTGCGGCTTGTGTGCCGAAGTGTGCCGTTTTGATGCTGTATTGCAAAACGGTGACAACACTTTCTATATCGACCCGATGCTTTGCGAAGGTTGCCGGCTTTGCAGCCGACTTTGCCCTGAAAAGGCCATCCACATCGAAGATTCGCTTAACAACTTCTGGTACATTTCTTCTACGCGCTTTGGAACGCTGGTGCACGCCCACATGACGCCGGGCGAAGAGAACTCCGGGAAGCTGGTGGCAACCATCCGCGACAAAGCCCGCGAGATTGCTAAAGAAAACAATATCCGCCAAATCATCAACGATGGCCCGCCGGGGATAGGATGCCCGGTGATTGCCTCGCTGTCGGGGGTTCACAAAGTGCTTCTTGTGGCAGAGCCTTCTGTATCAGGGCTGCACGACGCACTGCGGCTGGGAGAGCTTACACAGAAGTTTGGCATTCCTACCAGGGCCATCATCAACAAATGGGATTTGAATCCCGAGCTAAGCCGTAAACTGGAAGAAGAATTGAATGCGCAATCTATCGAAGTGATCGGGAAAATTCCTTTCGATAGGATATTTACGGACGCTATGATTGTTGGGCAGACGATAACCGAATTTGCACCGGAAGCAGAAGCTACACTTTTGCTGAAGGATATCTGGAAGAGATTAGTGGTGAGAAATGAGAGGTGAGAAATGAGAGGTGAGAAATGAGAGGTGAGATTTTATCCCGGAACAGTGGATGTAGAAATCAGTTTTGTGGTGTACAACAACGAAAAGCTGAACGTAGTAAAAACATATTTATGCTGCGAAACTTAATAAAACAACTTTTTCCAGGAGCTTCTCAATGTCAGCTATAAACAGGAAGTTACGCATGTCGATTTGAATTTGAAATCCGGAATTTGAACCTTAGGATTTAGCCTTTACCATCTGTGCTTTATTTTTATCCTATCTTTACCAGATCAAAAAATGGTTTTATCAATTTAAAAATAAATGGAGGTTTTATGAAAAACGGATTTTTACTAATAGCGATCATTATGCTGATGGCCGGCGGATGCCAGCAGCCTGAAAAGGAAAAGGTAAATGTAGAAAAGGAAAAAGATGCCATCAGACTGGTGTTGCAAAAGTATGCACTTGCCAACGAAAACCAGGATATCGGTATGATTGGCGACATCTGGTGCCCATCGGAACGCATTGTGAGTTTTGGCACCGAGTCGGATGAGAAGCTGGTGGGCTGGGAACAAATAAAAGCGGCGGTAGAAAAGCAATTCAGCAGCTTCAGCAACACCTATATTTCGGACCACGACCAGATCATCGAGATCAACGACACGGGAAACACCGCCTGGTTTTCGGAAATTATCAACTACAATTTTATCCGCGACGGCAAAGCCAACAGCTATGAGGGGCTACGCTATACCGGCGTGCTGGTAAAAAAAGATGGAAAATGGTTGCTGGTGCAAACACATATGTCGGTACCGGAGGTAAGAGTGAAGTGATAAAAACCGCAAGAGCTTTCGGCCATTCTATGAAATTCCAACCGTCGGTAGCCGGTGTAAACAAAAGCAATAAAACAACCGCCGGTAGTCGGTGTAAACAATCACAAATAAATCTCAATAGCCAAAACTCCAAAAGCCAAACTGTTACGCGCGTTTGGAATTTGCCATTTGGAGCTTATTTGGAATTTGCTATTTGAGCTTTTAGAATGCTCCCTGAAACTGCTGCAGAAAGCGCACATCGTTTTCGAAGAAGAGGCGCAGGTCATCAATTTGGTAGCTAAGCATGGTGATGCGCTCGACGCCCATGCCAAAGGCAAAGCCTGTATATTCGCTGCTGCTGATGTCGCAGCTTTCGAGTACGTTGGGATCCACCATTCCGCAGCCCAATATTTCTACCCATCCCGAATATTTACAAATCTTGCAGCCACTCCCGCCGCATATCTTACACGAGATGTCCATCTCAGCCGAAGGCTCTGTAAACGGAAAATAAGAAGGCCGGAAGCGCACGCGTGTTTCTTCGCCAAACAGTTCGCGGGCAAAGTGATACAACGTTTGCTTGAGGTCGGCAAAAGAAACATTACGGTCGATGTATAAACCCTCCACCTGATGAAAGATGCAATGTGCGCGTGCGGAGATAGCCTCGTTGCGAAACACGCGTCCGGGTGCCATCACGCGGATAGGCGGCTTGTTGCTTTCCATGATGCGCACCTGCACCGATGAGGTGTGTGTGCGGAGTGCCACTTTTTCGGCGCCTGGCACCTGGCTGCCGCTGATGAAAAAGGTGTCCTGCATGTCGCGTGCCGGATGTTCTTCGGGGAAGTTGAGCGCCGAGAAGTTGTGCCAGTCGTCCTCTATCTCTGGTCCTTCGGCCACCGTGTAACCTAATCTGTTGAAAATATCGAGGATGCGCCGGCGAACGATCGACAACGGATGGCGGCTGCCGGTAAACCGGAAATCGGCGGGGCGGGTGAGGTCGGCAGTTGTTGCCGTTGCTGCACCTGCCGACTGTTGGTCCAGCGATTCTTTGAGCTGGTTAAATTTTTCCTGTGCGCGATTTTTTAGTTCGTTGAGGCGTTGTCCCATCTCTTTGCGCTCTTCGGGGGGCACGCTTTTGAAGCCCTCAAACAGCGCCGGGATCTTCCCTTTTTTGCTGATGTAGGTTATGCGGAAAGCATCGAGTTGGCCGGCGTCTTGCGGCGTGGCGGCATCGATCTCCTGCAGCAGCCTGTCAATTTTATCTTTCATGGTGTTGTTGCGATTGCAAATTCTCTAAAGCCGGAGGGCTTATTTCTCTATCCCGATAGTCATTTTCACTTCATTAACGGGGCGGTCGCCGCGGACGGTTTCTACCGCAGCAATTTTATCTACTACATCCAGGCCGTCGGTTATCTCTCCAAACACAGTATAGTCGCCGTCGAGGTGCGGTGTGCCACCTATTGTCGAGTAAATCTGACGCTGTTCGTCGGTAAACGATTTGCCACCTTGCGCCATGTTGGTGAGCATGGCCTCGTCGAAAACGCGGCCCTGCACAATGTAAAACTGTGATCCGGAGGAAGCTTTTTCAGGATTCATTTGATCGGGCATGCGGGCGGCGGCAAGGGCGCCTTTTTTATGAAAATGGTTGGCGCGAAATTCTGCGGGAACAGTATAGCCCGGATCCTGACGACCGTCGGCGTTTTGTCCGCCCTGAATCATAAAGTCTTTGATAACCCGATGAAAGATGGAGCCGTTGTACCAACCTTCGTTTACAAGTTTTATAAAATTGTCGCGGTGCTGTGGCGTATCGTTGTAAAGCACCCCGTGGATGTCGCCGTAGTCGGTATGGATTACAAATTTCGTCATGTTGTTGGCCTGTTGCGACATTCCCTGAAGTGCAAATGCGGCTAACAGAGTGAAAAGGATTGCTGTTTTTTTCATGTGATGAAGGCTGTTACTGATTATTTTATAAATTTAAATAGTATAACAAAATGGTGTCTGAACCATCAAATTCCAAATTACAACAGAACAAATCCCAATTAAAATCCAATGATCAAAGCGGTGAAGAAATTTTGAGATTTGGATTTTGGGATTTATTTGTTATTTGGGATTTTTGATATTAAAACAACAACTGTCTATTTCTGGATAATTGTCATTGTCATCGAAACATCTTCCAGCGGTCGGTCGCCGGGGGCGGTGGGAACGGCAGCAATTTTATCTATCACCTCCAGTCCGCTGATCACTTCGCCAAACACGGTGTATTGTGTGTCGAGGAAGGGTGTTCCGCCAATGTTTTGGTAGATTTCAATTTGTTCGGGTGTGTAAAAGGCTCCTGTTTGCTGGGCGACGTTATTCAGTTCGGCGGCAGTGGTTTTGCGTCCCTGCACAATATAAAACTGTGAACCTGACGAGCGGCGTTGGGGGTTCATCTGGTCGCCTTGCCGTGCTGCTGAGAGTGCGCCTTTTTTGTGTATAAGAGCAGGGTTAAATTCTGCGGGGACGGTATAGCCGGGGCCGCCGCTTCCCAGTCGTTGGCCAGGCGCTGCGCCTTTGCTGTCGGGGTCGCCGCCCTGTATCATAAAGTCGCGGATGACGCGATGAAACAGCGTGCCGTTGTAGTAGCCTTCGCGCACCAGCTTCAGGAAGTTGTCGCGGTGTTGGGGTGTTTCGTCGTAAAGCAGCAGCGTCATGTCGCCAAATTTGGTGCTTAGTTTTACTTTTTGTCCGGCAGGAGTTTCAGCCGGCGTTTGCTCAGGTGTGTCCATAGTATCGTTTGTTTGGATGGTTTACGTGGTTTCTTCCGAAGTGGATTGGGTTTGTTTGCTGTCGGTGCCCGAAGGCTGGTTGCAGGCGCCCAGGATAAGGGCTGCCGCAATGAAAAGAAAGAAAGTGTTTTTCATCATTATTAGCTATTAAAAAAATTTGCGCAAAGAACGGAAAATATTTTCAGATTGGAAACAGGCCTAAAATGGTGGTGAATGTATCCTTCCTTTAACGTGCGTGCCCAGACCTGGCATTTGAAGCAATAATGGTATCAGAGGGTTTTATTTTAAGATTTTGTTTTGGAATTAACTTTTGTTGTTTCTCGATCAAAAAGTTCAGAAACTTTAAAAACACGACTTTATTAAAGTTTTATTAAGTCACAAATGGTATTGGTAATTTTCTTGAAAACTTCAGGTTTGATGGTGCCGATTTTGCGAATAATGATGCTTTTTTCTGCAGTGAATATTCTGTTCGGTCGCACATTACCAGATTTGTGAAGCGTACCATATCTAAAATCAGAGCTATCAAGTGGAACAGCGTAGTTATGTTTAACAAATTGGCTTGTAATCTGGCAGAGGATAACATCTTCGCCTTTCAGGTTTGCCAACACGATTGCCGGTCTTTTTTTTGAAGAGGATAAATCAGAAAATGGAAACGGCACTACCGCTACATCACCTTTTACAAATCTTTCCATGCTTCCTCTTCTTCCGGTAAAAGCCATTCTTTGGCTAAAACATTTTCACTTGCAAAATGGGTGTGAACTGAATCATCTTCCGCTGTTTGCTTTGTCTCTTTACGTAAAAGCTCGCTAACTTTTAACTTTTCAGCGTATGGCAATTGGTTTATGATAGCAACTACCTGCTCAAATTTGAGCGGTAAATTTATGGTTAGTGTGGTTGGATCCATTACCCTACCCTTTTTTCTTTCTTTCTTCGAAGAAGCAGCGGCGGCACAGCGGCTCGTAGCGGTCGGTTTCGCCCAGCTCCACCAACTTTTCGCCACCGGCGATGCGGTGTGAGTATTGCGCCAGGTTGCCGCATTTCATGCAGATGGCGTGCACCTTGGTCACGTATTCGGCGGTTGCTATCAGCGCGGGCATGGGGCCAAAAGGTTTGCCGGTGTAGTCCATGTCGAGGCCGGCCACAATTACGCGCATGCCGGCATTGGCAAGTTGGTTGCACACTGCCGGCAGTCCTTCGTCGAAAAACTGTGCTTCGTCCACAGCCACCACGTCCACCTCGCCGGCCAGCAACAATATTTGCGACGACGATTCCACAGGTGTGGATGGGATGGTTGACGCATCGTGCGACACCACATCCGAAGCATTGTAGCGAATGTCGACAGCAGGTTTAAAAATCTCTACTTTTTGCTTTGAGATGCGGGCACGCTTGAGCCTTCGGATCAGCTCCTCGGTTTTGCCCGAAAACATCGAGCCGCAAATTACTTCTATCCAGCCGCCGCGGGCGGTGCGGTCGGCCTTGGTTTCTAAAAACATATTCCTTTGTTCGATTAGGTGTTTTTATTAATAATCACATTTTTATTAAAAAAAAACAGCTTACAATGTATCGGGATTTGTGCCGCGAAAATACGCTTTCTGTTCTTTAACCGTTTAACATTCCGGGATGAGTTTTGACAAAGATAAAGCAGACGGGTCAATAATTTTGCTTTTTTTGCAAACGATATTAAGATTCTGATGCTTCCGCCTGGCACAATTTGCTTGTAGAACTACTTTATTTTCGATTACTTTTTATGACGCTTAACGATCAAATTACGCAACAGATACAGAAACTTGCAAAGGACTGGACGCGTGCCAACCGCCACCAGCCGGAGATTGTCCGCCTGGATCGCGACATCCTCTTCGACGACCTGCGCTTGCTTTACGATCTGATTGACGAACTTGAAGTAGCTCAGCCGGGCACTCATCTGTCAAACCAAAAACCAACAACCCGTGAGGAGAAAATCAAGGATGTCCCATTTTCGATAACCAACCAGGATGAGCATTTTGTAAAAGGAGAAAAAAAGGATAAGCCCGAAAAACAAGAAGATGATTTACAAAATCCGGTGGCTTATGAGGAAGAAACCGAAAAACCTTTTTTAGAACCAGCTGCCTCTGCCATCAAAAAAGAAAATGTTTCTGAATCATCAGCTCCGCCGTCTTCAGTTACCAGCCGAAAGGCACCGAAATCGACAGGCGATCAGTTTGTTCCTGCCAAAACGTTTGCCGATGTTTACCAAAAAAGCGACGATACTACCCTGGCGGCGCACATCGGCAGCCACGCCATCCCCGACATCCGGACGGCAATTGGCGTGAACGATAAATTTTTATTTATCAACGAAATCTTTAAAGGCGATGTGGAAGTTTATCAACAAACCATCGACCGGCTCAACCGCCAGAAACATATGGATGATGCCTTGCTGGTGATAGATGAAGTGAAACAAAAGTATGCTGTTGCGGAGGCGGAAGTCATTAATAAATTGATTAAAATTATCCAACGGAAATTCCAAAATTGAACCTATGGCACTGGCGATACCTTTTATAGTCGATGACCACCGTTATGCTAAGCTGCTGATTCAACAAAGTTTGGCTTCAGATGTTATTTACTTCTTATTCCTTAAAACAAAATAATTTTTTTTAGAAATTTTAAAAACAGATTTATATTTTTTACTACAACTAAAACTTACCAAATGAAAAGACTTACTACGGTTATTCTTTTGCTTCTACTGGCAGGCACGCTGACTACTCTCACAGGTCAGAGCCTCCTGACAACTCAACTTGCCACGCATCTTGAGCAGGTTTCTGCTGATGATATGGTGCGCATCAACATTACACTAAAAGAAAGATACGATTCGCAGCAGTTGCTCCGTCATGCGCAGACCTTGCGTGGCGAGGCACGTCGCCAGTATGTGGTAGCCGCGCTAAAAGATTTCTCGAACCTCTCGCAGCGCGGGGTGGTGGCGCAGCTCAACCAGCAGCAGCGCAGCCAGCAGGTGAACAAGGTTACTACCTATTGGATTGCCAACGTGATCAACTGTTATGCTACTCCTGCAGCCATCGCACAACTTGCCGATCGCCACGATATCGAATCTATCGACTACGACGAAGTGCGCCTGCTCCTCGACCCGGCGGAACGCAAGAATGCTGTGGCCGTAGAAGGCGTTCCCGGCAGCCGCGAAATTACATGGAATGTGCTCAAAATAAACGCTGATGATGTATGGGCGCTGGGCTTCAACGGCGATGGCATCATTGTATCTGTAATAGATACCGGTGTTAATTACGACCACCTCGACTTGCAGGGTAATGTATGGCAAAGTGACGAATATCCTAAACATGGATATGATTTTGTAAATAACGACAACGATCCGAAGGACGACAACGGGCACGGTACGCATTGCGCAGGAACGGTAGCCGGCAACGGGGCTTCAGGCTCACAAACCGGCGTAGCCCCCGCAGCTACCATCATGTGTCTGAAAGTGCTCGATGCCGGTGGCAGTGGCAACGAAAGTGGTGTATGGTCGGCAATACAATTCAGCGTAGAGCAAGGCGCTCACGTGATGAGTCTTTCGCTGGGATGGCTCCACGACTGGGGTCCCAACCGCCGTGTATGGCGCGAATCTTTCGACAACTCGCTGGCAGCAGGTATAGTGGCATCGGTGGCAGCCGGCAACGAAGGCGACCAACAATATAGCTATCCCATTCCTGACAACGTACGTACTCCCGGCGATTTGCCCCCGCCCTGGCTTCACCCCGACCAAACACTTACCGGCGGCGTTTCGGGAATTATCTGCGTGGGAGCTACTACCAGCAGCAACCAGCTATCGGGTTTTTCCGGACGTGGTCCGGTGGACTGGAGCAGCATAGCACCTTTTAACGATTATCCTTACCAACCCGAAATAGGTCTGATACGTCCTGATCTTTGTGCTCCCGGCTCCAACATAAAATCGTTGGCTTATAATAGCAATACCGGCTACGAAGACGGATGGAGCGGAACCTCCATGGCTACTCCGGCCAATGCCGGCATGATAGCGCTGATGCTGCAGAAAAATAATCTACTCAGTCCCGAACAGATTTCGCAGATTTCGGAAGAGACAGCTCAGGTGATGACACCCGGCAAAAACAACAACACCGGCTCCGGACGTATCGACGCGTTGGCAGCCGTTAATGCTGTTCCGTTGCCAGGGCCGAGCTACTATGCTCATTCCATCAACGATGCTTCGGGCAATAACAATGGCATCCCTGAACCCGGAGAAGCTGTATTGCTCACCCTGGCTATGGCCAACTTCAGTGATGCGCCTGCCAGCAATGTAACGGTGGCTATTACTACCCAAAATCCTTACATTACACTTACCGATTCTATTGAATATTTTGGTGATTTCGCCCTCGAAGACATCATCGAAATAGCAGATGCTTACGCATTTGAAGTTGCTAATAATATCCCAGGTGGCGAACAAATTACCATCAATGTTACGGCATACTCCGATGACGAATCGTGGGAGAGCAAATTTGTGATCACCGCGCATGGCGTGCTTTTATCGGCTGGTGGGATGACTATCAACGATTTTGCCGGCAACAACAACGGCAACCTCGATCCCGGTGAAGTAGCCGATTTGATCATTCCTGTTTCAAATCTTGGCCAGATCGACGCCGAGGAGAGTATGGCCTGGCTTTCCACTGCAAGTCCATGGATTACCATCAATAGCGTGGAGTTTGATCTGGAAACGCTGGAGGCCGGCGGAAGCACCGATGCTGTTTTCAATATCACGGTTTCGCCGGTTGCACCTATCGGAACAATGATTGACCTTGCTTTAGAGGTTACTTCGGGATATTATGAGCTGACACAGCTTTATACACCCAAAGTAGGTTTGATAGTTGAAGATTTTGAAACGGGTGATTTCAGTAAATTCCCATGGCAATTTGTCGGAAGCTCCAACTGGACAATCGTTGGCAGCGAAGTTTATGAGGGCGACTATGCAGCCAAATCAGGAGCCATTGGCAACAGCGCTCAAACGGAGATGAAGCTTGTGTATGAGGTTGCCAGCAACGATACGATATCTTTTTACCGCAAAGTATCGAGTGAAAATAATTACGACTGGCTAAGATTTTATATCGACAACACTAAGGTTGGCGAATGGTCGGGCGAAGTAGCCTGGAGCCGCGTTGCCTTTCCGGTGACTGCCGGAGAACATACTTTCCGCTGGCAGTACATCAAGGATATTTATGTATCCAGTGGCAGCGACTGCGCCTGGGTCGACTACATTGAGCTGCCCGCCAACACCGACGCCACCATGAGCGTGTATGCCGGCGTAGATGGCGAGACCTGTGCTCAGCAAGAGTTTACAATTTCTGCCATTGCTTTGAATTATGAAACCGCACTTTGGAGTACTTCCGGCGACGGAACTTTTGCTGATTCTTCACTGCTCGAAACCACCTACATGCCCGGCGATCAGGATGCCGAAGAGGGCATTGTGACGCTTTGGCTCACGGTGTATGGCAATGATCAATCCCTCACCGATTCGCTGCAACTCACCGTATTTCCTTTGCCCGAAACACCGGGAGCCATCAATGGTCTCGACATGGTGTGTAACTACTGGGTAGAAACTTATTCCATTGCTCCCTTGGCCGCAACCGACACGTACCAATGGATTTTGTTGCCCGAAGAGGCAGGGACATTAGTCTCCACTAATGGTTACGAAGCAGAAATTACCTGGACTGAAAATTATTACGGCGAGGTAACCCTAGCCGTGCAGGGCTACAACGACTGCGGCTTTGGTGAACTTTCTGAAACACTTACCATTTTGGTAGACCAATGTATTGGCGTAAGCGAACCCAAAGCCAGCGATCCTTCATTAACACCTAATCCTAACAACGGATATTTTACCATCGAAACAGCAGGCGACGCACAAATGACCATCACCGATCTTTCTGGTAAAACATTGTATGAAGGTACTGTGCAGCAAGGCGCCAATGCCATAGATGCACAATGGCTGCAGGAGGGTTTTTATCTGATGACGCTCAAAAGCCCAAACCAAATTTACACCACCAAGCTTGTCATTCGTAAATAATTATCTTTGTGAAACTTTTTAGGAAGAGGATCGGCAGGGCAGAGGCACTTCCGATCCTTTTCCATATTTTTTAATCAAACTTTCATTACTATTATTATGAAAAAATTTCTATTCTCGATTGTTCTTGTGTTGGTTTCGCTTAGCGCGATGCAGGCACAGGTACTCGAAAAAACCTACCATTTCGATCAACCACTGATTACAACTGTTGATGGCTACACCACCATCAGTTTCGAAAACACCATGCCTGCCGGTATTGCCGGCGAGCCAATGTTGCCCTACCATTCGGTGTCGCTGCTGCTGCCGCCGGGAACGGCTGCCAAAGATATTGTGTTGCTCACGGGCGAAAAGGTTACCTTTGATGACTCTTTCACGATCTATCCCATGCAGCATTCCCGTCCGTTGTCGGAAGGCGCCTCCGGGACATTTGTTATCAACAGCCAGGTGTACCAATCCGATGCTGCTTATCCCGCCACGCTGCACGGCCACATTACCACCCAATACATGAATGGCTATGCGGTGGCGATGTGCTCTTTTACGCCGGTAGAGTACATTCCGGAAACGGGACAAATTTCTTACTATAAAAATATTACAGTTCAAATCGGTGCTGCTGCCAGCGAGCAATCGGTGGCAGCGATGCAAAATCTCCGGACATCTTCACAAATAGAGTCGCGGCTGAAAGCACTGGTTCAAAATCAGGAAGCCATTGCCACCTATCCGGCTACCGATAGCCGCAGCGACGATTACCAAATGCTCATTATCACCTCGTCGCAGTTTGCCGCGGATTTCGGGGAGTTGGTGGAATTTTACAAGCCCCGTGGCATCAAAGCGCAAGTGGCCGTTACCACCGATATTTATGCGCAAATGACCGGCGTGGACAACCAGGAAAAGATCAGAAATTACATCATTCAGGAATACCAGCAACATGGCATCGAACAGGTGACCCTAGGCGGCGACGTGGAGCATGTGCCTTACCGCGGATTTTATTGCAAAGTGCAGTCATCGACGGTTTATGAAGACAGCGATATACCCGCCGACCTCTATTACGCTGCATTGGATGGCACCTGGAACGACAACGGCAACAACAAATGGGGCGAAATTGGCGAAGACGACCTGCTGCCGGAAATCGGCATCGGACGCTTTTCGATTTCCAACCAAACGGAGTTCAACGCTTTGATGAACAAAACCATTCAGTACCAACAAAACCCTGTGTTGGGTGAGCTTGAAAAGCCACTTCTGGTTGGCGAATGGTTGTATGATAATCCGGAAACCTGGGGTTCCGATTATCTCGAATTGCTCATCGGCTACCACGACGACAACGGCTATACCACCAACGGCATTCCGGAAGATCAGGACATCCAGAAACTTTATGAGAGCGATGGCTCCTGGTCGGCTACTACTTTAAAAAATAAAATGAACCAGGGTTCCTCTTTCATTCATCATGTAGGTCATGCCAACAGCAACTACGCGATGAAATTTTACAACAGCGACATCACTAACAACAATTTTGCGCCACTCGACGGAACCACGCACAACTATTCCCTTATTTTCTCACATGGCTGTATTTGTGGCGCCTTCGACGACAGCGATTGTATCGGCGAAAAGATGATCACCATCGAAAACCTGGCCGTGGCCGTGTATATGAATTCGCGCTACGGCTGGTTTAACGAAGGACAAACCGAAGGACCTGCGGCTCACCTCAACCGCGAACTGGTGGATGCTTTTTACGACAAAAAGGAGAGCCGGCTGGGCGTGGCCTACACCATGGCGCGTATCGAAACGGCGCCCTGGGTGACGGCACCCGGACAGCACGAAGAAGGCGCCTTGCGCTGGAATTTCTACGACTGCAACCTGCTGGGCGACGCAGCCGTAAGTTTTTGGTCTGCTGAACCGATCGAAATTTCTGCCTCTTACCAGGAAGCACTGCCCATTGGTGTTCCCTCCATTAGTATTACCCTTACGGGGAATGGCAACACCGAAGGACTTAATTGCACTTTCATAAAAGATGATCAGGTGTATGGCATTGCGCAAACCAATGCTGCCGGTACTGCCGAAATAGTTTTTGATGAACCCATCACCGAACTGGGCGAAGCCATGATTTATGTAGCCGGATACAACTGCCTGCTGCACGAATATCCTGTGATGGTGATTCCCAACAATGGCGCTTATGTGGTTTATTCTTCTTCAGTAATCAACGATGCCAGCGGCAACAACAACGGCCAGGCCGATTATACCGAATCGATTATGCTCTCGACAGCGCTTCAAAATGTGGGCACTGTGCAAGCTGATAATGTTACAGCCACACTGGCTTCGGCTGATGCCTACGTTACTATTACCGACAATACCGAAGAATACGGCGACATTGCCGGAGGTGCTTCGGTAAATATGGAAAACGCCTTTGCTTTTGATATTGCAGGTAATATTCCCGATCAGCACGCTGTACTTTTCAATCTGGAAGCTGCAGGACAGGAGACCTGGAATTCGGGGTTTTCTGTTATTGTAAATGCGCCGGCTTTGGCTATGGCCGGATTTGTCGTAAACGATGCCAGTGGAAATAACAACGGTATGCTCGATCCCGGCGAAACTGCCGATATGATCATTACCGGAATTAACAATGGCCATGCCCAGGCTTTTGATGTTTCGTCGATGCTCTCCACCTCCGATGCTTATTTTACTATCAACACAACATCGGCTCAGAACTTGGGCGATATGAATCCGGGCGAGGGAGCCATGGCAACTTTTTCGGTAACTGTTGATAATGATATACCGGCGGGTCACGTTTCAATACTTAGTTTTAATATGGAAGCCATGCACGGCATTACCGCTTCCGCTGATATTTCAGTTTCCTTTACCGATTACTGCGAGGCTACCTCCAGCTACCAGGACGAATACATTTCCAATGTGAGTATGGGTGATATTAATAATTCAAGCAGTTGGCAGGGCGGTGTTGCTAATTATACCGATCAAAGCACAGTAATCGAACCCGGTGCCTCCGAACAAATTACTGTTACCAACGGAAACGCCTGGTCGAGCGATAAAGTAACCGTGTGGGTCGACTGGAATTTGAACAAAGAACTTGGCGATCAGGCCAACGAGATTTTTGTGCTCCAAAACGTGGGTGGCAGCGGCCAAACTTTTGTTGGCGACATTCAGGTTCCTGCTGTTCAAATGGCCGGAAGTTACCGCATGCGGGTGCGGATGACCTACAGCTCCGATCCCCAACCTTGTGATAATGCTTCCTATGGCGAAGTTGAAGATTATACCATCATTGTGTCAGGCGGGGTGCTTGCCGTAAATGTAACCTGCAGTCCCGATGAAATTTGCGAGGGCGAAGCATCCCAGATGATGGCCTCTGCCGGTGGGGGTTCAGGATTTTATACCTACCTCTGGACACCTCCCACAGGATTGAATGACCCAACCATTGCCAATCCCATTGCTTCACCAACCGAAACTACTGTTTACACTGTTGAAGTAAGCGACGGAATAACAACCATAAGCGAACAAATAACCATTACGGTACATGAAGTTCCTGATACACCCTTTATCAACCTCCAGGGAGAAACACTTTACTCCGACGCTCCCGAAGGCAACCAATGGTACGACAGTCAGGGCGCCATCGCCGGAGCTACCGGCCAGTCGTACACCTGCACCTGGGAAGATGTGTACCACGTGGTGGTGACAAGCCAGCAAGGATGTGTTTCTGATCCCTCCAACAGCATTCATGTGGTGGTGAGCGGCATTGGCGAGCCTGGCGACGCTGACCGGCTCACGATTGCTCCTAACCCTTTCGGCGAAGAGCTGAACATTACCGTAGATTTGCAACAGGGAACCCGATACTCATTGGCCATCACCAATGCACTTGGCCAGGAAGTGATCATGGTTTCACAAAATAGCCGTGCCACCGGAAGCGCTGAAACATTCCACGTCAATGGCAGACAGTTGCAAAGGGGAATTTATTTTGTAAAACTTACCGCCAACGAGGTGGTACGGATGACCAAGATCATAAAATAGAAAGTACAGTATTAATATTAATAACAGCACCTGATGTTTAAAATCACTTGCAACAGGTGCTGTTTTTTGTTAAAGAAAAGTTAATTATTAATTTTAGTGGCTTTGAGCCAAATACCTTAAATACTTTTATCGAAAAATTTACATCAAATAACAAACTCATTATGACTAAGAAATTTATGCTTTTTACACTCCTGTTGCTTGCAGCTACAGGACTCTACGCTCAGAAAAGCTGGGTGGCTTTCACCAGCGATCAACCAGCGCAATCTGTTATTACTATTCAGCAAAGCGACCGCGCCGGGATGACGCTTGAGATTACCGTTCCGGGTATGTACCGCCAGCAGATCGCAGAGGAAGATATGGTATTCGATCAGTTGTCGCTCACAGCCGGCGCCACCACCCAAGAGGTTGGCCTGCCCGAGTTGCCCATGCTTAGCCAGGTAATTGGTATTCCCGGCAACCAGAAAGTCTCTTTTAAAATTATCGAAAAGAGAACCAAAACTGTGGAGGGTTACAATGTGTATCCTTTCCAAACACCTACCACCGATAATCCCGGTGGCCATGATCATCCGTTTGTGATGGATCAGAATTTTTATAATCAAAATCGTACTTTTCCGGCTGTAAACGTGCAAATGGACGCTGCCCAAATATGGCGCGACGTAAAACTTACCAACCTGCACGTAACGCCTTTTAGCTACAATCCATCCACACAAACCCTTGAGGTAATTACGCATCTGGTGGTAGCCGTAGGGTTTGAAGGAAACGACAATGCGATGCAGTTTAACCCGCGGATGGAACTTTCGCCGAAATTTTACAACATGTACAAATCGGCGATTCCTAATTTCGAAACGCTGGGTTATACCATGAGCCTGCGCGAAACGCCCGGTATAAAATATCTGGTGATTACCAACGAAGAAGCGCTGGATGCCATCCAGCCGTTGGTAGATTGGAAAAACCAAATGGGTCATCGCACAGAGGTGCGCACCCTGGAGGCCGGCTTTAACACCCCGCAGGAATTTAAAACTTACATCACCGGATTGTTCGAAACCGACGGGCTGGAATATGTGCTGATGGTAGGCGATGCTTATCCCAACGGCGGCAGTGGTGGCGGTCCTAACATTGTGCCGATGTATTGGTGGGCACCAGGCGGCGACCCATCGTATTCGGATAGCTGGTACACCTGCATCGACGGCCCCAGCGATCACTATGCCGACCTGGCCATTGGCCGATTTGTTTATGACAACAATAAACTCTACGAGCTGGAAACACAGATCCAAAAAACCATGACGCATTATCTTTCGCCCGATATGTCGAGCAACTGGGGTGAAAACAGCATTCTTGTAACACATCGCGAAGAATACCCGGGAAAATATACGTTGTGCTGCAACCAGATAGCTGCTTTTAATTACGGAGTGCAGACACCTATTTTCGAAAAAGCTTACGGTGGTGAAGGCTATAGCAATTCCCAAGTTGTAGAATTTGTAAATGCTTCGGGCACAGGTATCTTCAACTACCGGGGTCATGGCAGCACCACCGAACTTTGGTCGTGGACCAACTCTGGGCCCTCACATTTTACCAAAGCAGATGTTTCACAACTTAACAATGTGGACCAGCTCTTTGTATTCTTTGATGTTTGCTGCGACAACATGGATATTGTAGGATATTCCGGCGAATGCCTTTGCGAATCATTTATGAAACACCCAACAGCATCCGTTGCCGTTAATGGCGCCATCATCCCATCTTACACCATTCCTAATCACGACTATGACAAGGAAATGTACAAAGCCATTTTTAATGAAAATATTACCAACATCGGCTATATCACCAACTACGCCAACATTACAGTGCTGGGAGTACATGGTGAAATTGGCAAATCGAATGTGCGCACCTATCTATGGCTGGGCGATGCCTCCATCGAGCCCTGGACCAAACAGATTGGAACACTTACCGTTTCGCACGATACACAACTCTTCCTGGGGATGAGTGAATTTACCGTCAATATTTCCGGCAACGGCGGCTCCGTAGAAAATGCAATGGTTTGTGTTTCCAACGAAGATCAATCGATATATGCTGTTGGTTACGCCGATGCTTCGGGAGTTGCAGTGATTACTTTTGACAGTCCGGTTATTGAGCCTGGCAATGTAAACGTCACGGTATCCCTGCATAACTATCTGCCTTACCAGGGCAATGTTCCGGTAATTCCGCAGGAAGGACCTTATGTTGTTAAGGATAGTTTTGTTATTAATGACAATGCAGGTGGTAATGGCAACGGAATGATGGATTACACCGAATCAATTTTGCTTTCATTATCAGTAAAGAATGTTGGTATTGAAGTAGCACAAAACGTTGTGGTTACTATTTCGACGCAGGATGAGTATGTTACAATTACCGATAGCGAAGAAAACTATGGCGATGTTGATCCTGATGGAGTTGTTACTGTTGAAGATGGTTTTGCACTCGAGGTTGCCGAAAATATTCCTGATGGGCATGCTGTAATTTTTGATGTCATGGCCAGCGACGGCACTGATGGCTGGAATTCTACCCTTGTAATTAACGGCCATGCACCCGCACTTGCTTTTAATGGCTATTCGGTGAATGATGCTTCGGGCAACAACAATGGTTTCCTCGATCCGGGTGAAACGGTTGAATTTACCGTGAACATTATCAATGCAGGTTCTGCCGATGCTTATACGGTTGCGGCAGCCCTCACCAGCTCCGATCCTTTACTCACAGTTATTACCACCGAACCACAGGAAATTGGTGACTTAACTCCTGATGCAAACGGCAATGCTTTGTTTACTGTAACTGCCGCTCCTGAAATTGTTCCTGGATATTTTGGTGAGCTAAATCTTCTATTTACTGCCGATTTTAATATCTCGCAAGAAGATGTGATTCCCATTTCATTTTCTGATTATTGCGATGCATCAACCTCTAACCAGGATGAATATATCTCCAATGTGTCTCTTGGCGAGATAAACAATTCGAGCGGCTGGCAAGGTGGCGTAGCCGATTACAAAGATATCACCACAACCCTCGAGCCTGGCGTGGCCGAAGCTATTGTTGTAACAAACGGAAATGCCTGGTCGAGCGACAAAGTTACTGTTTGGATCGACTGGAATATGGATAAAGAATTGGGTAATAACACCAACGAAACTTTTGTTTTAACATCCAATAATGGTGGACAAACCTTTACTGGCAACATTACGCCTCCCGTTAATCAGCAGGGCGGGCAGTACCTGATGCGTGTAAGGATGACCTATAGCTCAGCCCCCGCACCTTGCGATAACTCATCTTATGGAGAAGTTGAAGACTATACCGTAATCATTGCTGCACCCATGGCCGCGAACTTTAATGCCAATGAAGTAGAATTGTGCGAAGACAATGAGGTTAACTTTACAGATAACTCCAGCGGAAATGTGCTGTCGTGGAGCTGGGAATTTGAAGGCGGTACACCCGCTACCTCTGCCGAGGAAAACCCAACGGTAATGTATGCAGAAGGCGGCATCTTCGATGTAACGCTCACAGTGACCGGAACGCAGGGCAGCCACAGCATAACCAAAACGGATTACATACTTGTGGCGGATAAACCCGACGAAGCCGGCGACGTAATTGGCAGCACCCAAACCTGCCAGGGGTACGAAGAAACTTTCTCGATAGATCTGATCGAATACGCCGACACCTACAACTGGGTGCTCACACCCGCCGAAGCCGGCGAAGTAACGGTTACGGACAATTCAATTTCCATTCTCATGAGCCTGGATTATGAAGGCGATGCTACCCTGAAAGTATGTGGTGGCAACGACTGCGGCGAAGGCGAATGGAGCGATGAGTTCGTTTTCACCATCAACACTTGCGTAGGAATATTTGATGGCCAATCATCAGTGCAGGCCACGATTTATCCCAATCCGGGCGAAGGAGTTTTTACACTTGAGCTTACCGGCAACGACGTGGTGCAACTGCAGGTCATCAGTGCCATTGGCGAAGTAATTTATAAGAAGTCGGATGTGAATGTTGATGGTCATCTTACCACCGACATCAATCTGAATGGTTTTGCCGAAGGTGTTTATTTCCTGAAAATCGACGGCAACACCCTGCATGAGTTCCAAAAAATCGTGATTACACGATAGAAAACGTTATTAATAATTGAATCAAAAAAAGGCTGTCCTGAAGAGGCGGCCTTTTTTTATTAGATTTACCGCCTCATTTTAAAATCAGATATTCTATGAAGTCATTCTACTTTTCCGTTACGTTTGTTGGGCTGATATTGCTTTGTAGTGCTTATTCCGTTTTGGCACAGCCTAAAACATTGCTACTCTCACAGGGCGACAACCAATTTGATATTGCTGCCACCACGCGCGGCAACATAAGTTTCCACCATGAGCTGGCTACGCTGAGCAGCCTGGAAGTTGCCGGCGACAATCAGAGTTTTGTCCAACTGGTAGCGCCGGGCTACAACTATTCGATGCAGGAGGGTGCGCCCATGCTGCCGGTGATAAAACGGCTGATGGAAATCCCGTCCGGCGCCAGCTACGAGATCGTTGTCACGAATGTAGTTACCGAAACCTACCGTCTGCGCGATTTTGATATTGCCGCTCCTTTGTTCCCGGCGCAGCCCTCGGTGAGCAAGAGCGATGAGCGCGCTCATATTCCTTTGGTGGTGGATGCCACGGTTTATCAATCGGATGAATGGTTTGGTTTTGAAACCGTTCAGATAGAGGAGTTGGGTGAGATGCGGGGCACTCATCTGGCGCGGCTCGAAGTGTCGCCATTTCGATACAATCCGCTGCGTGGCGAGCTGCAGGTGATCACTGCTTTCGATGGCGAGATACGCTTTACCGGCGGGCAACCCGAAGCTGCTCAGGCAGAGAAAACCCGCCTCTATTCGCCCTATTATAATTCCATTTTCGATCAGCTTATCAACTATCAGGCACCGGCTCCTGAAGAGGCTTTGCGTGCGTTGCCCGGCGCTGCGCCGGTAACCTATATCATCGTTTCCCATCCGATGTTTCAGACGGCGCTGCAGCCTTTCGTCGCTTGGAAAACCAAGAAGGGTTTTAAAGTTATCGAAGCTTACACCAACAATCCGGCGGTAGGAACTACCACCACTTCTATTAAAAATTATCTAAAAAATTTCTACAACAATCCACCGCAGGACGTACATCCGCAAACTTTTGTGCTCATCGTCGGCGACGTGGCGCAGGTGCCTGCCTTCAGTGGCTCTACAGGATCGCATGTCACCGATCTTTATTATTGCGAATACACCAACGACATCTTTCCGGAATGCTTTTACGGACGCTTCTCGGCCAACACATTGGCACAGTTGCAGCCCCAAATCGACAAAACCCTCGAATACGAACAATATGCTTTTCCCGACCCCACTTTTCTCGACGAGGTAGTGTTGGTTGCCGGCGCCGACGGTTCACATCAACTCACCTGGGGCAACGGCCAGATCAATTATGGCACACAATATTATTTTAATGCAGCGCATGGTCTACTGACGCATACGTACCTGCAGCCCGAACCATACGGCGGAAACTATTCGGCCAATATCCGTCAGGATGTTAGCAATGGTGTGGCTTACGCCAATTACTCGGCACATTGTAGTCCGTCGGGATGGGCCGATCCTTCTTTCACCATCAATCACATCTCTGCTCTCACCAACGCGCACCAATATGCTTTGATGGTTGGCAACTGCTGCTCTTCGGCCGAATTTCAAAACAATTGTTTTGGTGAAGAAATCGTTCGGGCGCCGCTCAAAGGCGCTATCGGCTACATCGGCGGCTCCAACAGTACCTACTGGAACGAGGATTTTTGGTGGGGCGTCGGCTACGAAAATATCTCCTCCAATCCCACCTATAATTCTGCGCATCTTGGCGCCTACGATCGCACCTTCCACGACCGCACAGGCATCACCACCAACGACTGGTACGTTACCCAGGGACAAATGCCTTCGGCGGGCAACCTGGCGGTGACACAATCCGGAGCGTCATTAAAGAACTATTACTGGGAAATTTATCATTTGATGGGCGATCCGTCGCTGATGGTTTATTTTTCGCAAGCGCCTGCCATCAGCGTAAGCTATCCGCCGCTGCTGCCGCTGTCAGCGCCAATGATGGAAGTAAACACTGCTCCTTACGCCTATGTGGCTGTAACTAAAAATGGCGATTTGGTTGGCGCTGCCCTGGCCAACAGCAGCGGGCTGGCGCAGGTAAGTCTGCTGCCGCTAACGCAGCCCGGCACAGCCGACGTGGTAGTTACCGGCCAAAACCTCAGGCCGTGGCAGGGAACCGTAATGTTTGCCACCCCCAACGGTCCGTTTATCTCTGTGGAAAGCTATGTCGTGAACGATGCCGGCGCTAATGGCAACGGTCTGGCCGAATATGGCGAAACCGTTAGTCTTGATGTTTCCTTAAAAAATCTGGGCAATGCCGCCGGCAACAACATCAATCTTATGCTTACTTCCGGCAGCCCGTTCGTTACGATAACACAGGCGCAAGCATTATTGCCTTCCATCAATGCCGGTCAAACCATTGCGCTAAGCGATATTTTTGAATTTTCGATAGCCACCAATGTGCCTGATGAGGAAGGTTTGATATTTACACTTACCGCTTCCGACGGCGGCAATGTCTGGGAAAACCAGCTCAACATCACTGCGCACGCTCCATTGCTGGCTTACAGCAATTTCACCATTAATGATGCTGCCGGTAATAACAACGGAAAACTTGATCCCGGCGAAACGGTGAGTTTCACTGTTACAGCCGTCAACAATGGCTCGGCGGCAGCTACCGGCGTTATGGGACAGCTCACCACCTCAAGCACCCATATCACCATTATTACCACCCAGCCCCAACCAATGGGAAATATGACGCCCGATGCAACTGCTACCGCTGACTATATGCTTACCTGCAGTCCCTCAACTCCGGCGGGTCAAAGCATAAGTTTTAGTTTTAATATTACCGCCGCGCATGGCATTACGGCAACGGGAACTTTTTCGGCTATTGCCGGACAAATTCCTGTGCTCATCGTTGATCTTGATAAAAATCATAATTCTGCCAATCAGATAGCTCCTGCTATTAATGCCAATGGAATTGCTACACAAATCACCACCAGCTTTCCCACAAATCTGAATCTCTACGCCTCGGTTTTTGTATGTCTGGGGGTGTATAGTAATAATTACAAACTAACGGCAGCAAACGGGCAGGCCTTGGCAGCTTACCTCAACTCCGGTGGCAAACTGTACATGGAAGGCGGCGACACCTGGTATTACGACACACAAACACAGGTGCACAGCATGTTTGGCATTCAAGGGCTGGCCGACGGTAGTGGCGATTTGGGAACCATAACAGGAGCAAGCGGAACCATGACGCAGGGAATGAGCTTCGGCTACAGCGGCGATAACAGTTGGATCGACAGGCTGGCAGCCGTTAATACGGGTGTGGCAATTTTGAAAAATCAATCGCCGCAATACACTTGTGCTGTAGCCAATGATGCAACGGTGTACCGTACCATTGGCATGTCGTTGGAGTTTGGCGGCCTCACGGGCAACCGCACTGCGCTGATGGAAAAATATCTGTTGTTCTTCGGGTTGTTGCAACCACTCACGGCTGATTTTGCAGCGGATGCAACCACAGTGAACGAGAACGCAACTGTGCAATTTTTCGATCAAAGCATTGGCAGCCCCGAAACCTACGCGTGGACGTTTCCGGGAGGTGTGCCGGCTACGAGTGCCGTGGAAAATCCTCTGGTAACTTATCCTGATGCCGGCGTTTATTCGGTAACGCTTACGGTGACTTCAGGAGGAAATTCGGCCACAGCCACCAAAAACAACTACATCACCGTGTTGCCGGGCGGACTTATACAAACCATACCGATACACAGCGGCTGGAATGGGATTTCGTCGGCTTTGATTCCTGACAATGGCAACTTAGAGCTGATTTTTGGTGCGCATCTTGACGAACTGATCATCCTGCAGGACATGCAGGGGGTGTTTTTCCCGGGTATGCAGATCAACACAATCGGTGCATGGAATTACCAAACAGGTTATAAAATTAAAGCTACGGCAGATTTTGAGATTGAGATTGCCGGTGTGTTGCCGGTAGATCGCCATCTCACCTTGCCGGCAGGCTGGAGCCTATTGCCTGTGCTGGCGACAGAGGCTTTGGAGCCACAGGATTTGCTTGCTGATGAGCCGGAGAAACTCGTAATCATCAAGGCGGTGGCGGGAAACGGCGTCTACTGGCCGGCCTATGACATTAATACTTTGGGCTTGCTGGAGCCGGGCGTCGGGTATCTTATTTTTGTAACGGAGGAGGTGGTGATAGCTTTTGATTAAATTAATAAGTGATTTATGACTCCTACCCTGAAGGGCAGGATTAGTGAAGTTTCGGAATAAACAGAAATTTCAATTCAAGAGATAATCAACCATACGCTAAATAAACCTCCGCATCAGTATACCATCATAATAGTCGGTGCCGATTTTGGTGTCGCGCGCCAGGCGGATTAGTGTCTCAAAGTGGAATGATTGGTAGAGGTGGATGGCTGCCACATGATCGGCGCGCACCATCAAATAAAGTATCTCGATGGCTTTGGTTTCTTTCAGGCGTTTTAGGGCAGCTTGCAGTAGTTGGCTGCCGATACCTTGTTTTCGGTAGCCCTCCACGATGCCCATGGTGAGCTGTGCGGTGTGCCGCAGTCGGATGGCGGTATTCACCTTGATGGTGAGATAACCCACCGGACGATTGTCGAGCATGGCTATCAGCATCAACGCGCCGTAAATGCCCAACAACTCCTGGTGATATTTGGCGAAAGCCTCTACACCGATAAACTTCCGGTCGAAGTCGTCGCTCATAAAATCGGTGGTGAGATGCACATGACGCACAATGGCATAAAGCTCTTTTGCATCAAATTCGTGGTAGCCTTTTATCGTCACTTGATGTTTCATAATAATTCTTTAATGGCCAGGATTCTTTTTGATAATATGCAAGCCAAATGATTTATTTCGACTTACTTTGTAAACCTGCATAAAAAAACATCTGACAAAGATAAACTGCAAATCGGATATTAAAAATACGCTTGACATGAATAACACAATAGCAATCACCATCTATCATAACCCGCGCTGCCGCAAGTCGCGCGCAGGGCTGGCCAGGCTCGAAAGCAAAGGCGAACCTTATCAGATTAAAGAATACATCAAAACCGGCATCACCGTGGAAGAGCTACGCGATGTACTGATGAAGCTCAACATGAAGCCAAAAGAACTTATCCGCACCCATGAAGCTGATTACAAAACACGCTTTCACGGAAAAGATTTTACCGACGATGAATGGCTACAGATTCTGAGCGAAAACCCGAAGCTCATCAAGCGGCCGCTGGTGATAAAAAAATACAAAGCCGTATGGGCCGATCCGCCCGAAATGATGGATTTGATGTTTTGATTATGATTTTATTTTCCGGCTCCACCATCGCCTTTTAATAATGTTGGTAAAATCCAGACAAGATCTTTCAAACAGCAATAAATTAACAACGAATAAATCAACAAACAAATGGCTTATCCCTACAACCCACCCGATTATTTTGGTATCGACGAGCTGCTGAGCGACGAGCACAAGATTGTCCGCTCGTCTATCCGTGATTACGTAACGCGCTCCATAGTCCCCATCATCGACCAGGCAGCGCAGCAGCACACCTTTCCCTCCCATATTATTAAAGAGCTGGGAGCGCTGGGCGTTTTTGGCCCTTTCATTCCTGAGGCCTATGGTGGCGCAGGGCTCGATCATATTTCCTATGGCTTGATCATGGCGGAGCTGGAACGCGGCGATTCGGGTATCCGCTCTGTTGCTTCAGTGCAGACTTCGCTGGTGATGTACCCCATTTTTGCCTTTGGCAGCGAAGAACAAAAGCAACGGTTTCTGCCCCGGCTTGCCACCGGTGAACTCATTGGCTGTTTTGGCCTTACCGAACCCAACCACGGCTCCGACCCCGGCAGCATGGAGGCAACCTTACGAAAAGAAGGAGATCACTATGTGTTGAATGGTGCCAAGATGTGGATCACCAACAGCACGATCGCCGACATTGCCATCGTGTGGGCTAAAGACGAAAAAGGAGTGGTGCGTGGCTTGATAGCCGAAAAAGATACTCCAGGTTTTTCGGCGCCTGAAACCCATAGCAAATGGTCGTTGCGCGCCTCGGTGACAGGCGAGCTGGTTTTTGATCAGGTGAAGATTCCCAAAGAAAACGTGTTTCCTGATATTCGTGGACTGAAGGGGCCACTGATGTGTCTCAACTCGGCGCGCTACGGCATTGCCTGGGGTGCCATAGGAGCGGCAGCCGATTGCTACAATACGGCGTTGCAATATGCTCAGGAGCGCTTGCAGTTCGGACGTCCGCTGGCCAGTTTTCAGCTTCAGCAAAAAAAGCTTGCCGAAATGGTCACAGAAATAACTCAGGCGCAGTTGCTGGTGTGGCGGCTGGGAGTGTTGCGCAACGAAGGGCGCGCCACCCCCGCGCAGATTTCGATGGCCAAGCGCAACAATGTGCTGATGGCGCTGCAGGTGGCACGCGAATCCCGCCAGGTGCTTGGCGCAATGGGCATCACCGGCGATTTCCCTGTCATGCGCCACATGATGAATCTCGAATCGGTGATCACCTACGAAGGAACCCACGACATCCACCTGCTCATCACCGGCGCCGACATTACCGGCATCAATGCATTTGAATAAAGAAGCCCATAAAATTATTAACCACAGAGAACGCGGAGAAGGCGCAGAGAACACGGAGAAGGCGCAGAGGAAACGGAGAAGAAGATACCACAGAGTCACTAAGCAAATTGCCAAAGGTTCTTTACCCTCTGCGCCCTGCGCCCAGCGTTTCTTTTCACCACAGAGAACGCGGAGAAGGCGCAGAGGAAACAGAGAAGAAGATACCACAGAGTCACTCAGCAAATTGATAAAGGTTCTTTACCCTCTGCGCCCAGCGTTTCTTTTCACCACAGAGGCGCGGAGACGCAGCGTTTATGAAAGTTGTTTTTTGTTTTTCTCCGTGTCATTGTGTCTATGTGGTTTTTCTTTGCATCCATCATCGCGTCAAATTATTTAACCTGCTCCCTGCTCCCCGCTCCCTGCATTGCTTTTATATCGTGGAGGCACAGAGAAAATGTTTTCGAATGCTTTTTTTGGTGTGAATGAGCAGAATTTGTGTGAGTTAACGGACACATGAACTTCCCCATTATTAGCGGGAAAACCGCTTTATTTTTTTGTTTAGCCAGTCAAGCCTACAATACCTTTCAGCGCTCTAATTATTTCTAAACCGCAAAGTTTAAGACGTTAAATAACAATACATTTGCGAAAAATTAACATTTTATTTATCACCATAATTCATATTTTTTATGAAACCTTCTCATATCGAACACATAGGAATTGCCGTCAACAGCCTCGAAGAAAGCATTCCATATTATGAAAATGTGCTGGGGCTGAAATGTTATGCTGTGGAAGAGGTTGCTGATCAAAAAGTTAAGACCGCTTTCTTCCTGGTAGGAGAGACCAAAATAGAGCTGCTCGAATCTACTGATCCGGAAGGCCCTATCGGAAAATTTCTGGCCAACAAAGGGCCGGGCATTCATCATCTGGCTTTTGCTGTGGACGATGTGGATCTGGCGCTGAAGCAAGCCGAAGAAAAAGGTGTTCGGCTCATCGACAAGCAGCCGCGCAAAGGCGCCGAAGGCCTGCGCATCGGGTTTCTGCATCCCAAATCAACACACGGCGTGCTCACCGAATTTTGTGGTAAATAAATCATTCAGCCATTCCATACAGAGTTAAGAAATCATTAAAAAATAAAATCAGGAAATTGTGAATAATCAGGATAAATTGCAGCAGCTCATCGACTTGCGCGTGAAAGCACGCGAAGCCGGTGGAGAAAAACGTGTCGCAGCGCAGCATGCCAAGGGAAAATATACCGCTCGCGAACGCATCGAGATGATTCTTGACGAAGGCAGCTTCGAGGAGTACGACATGTTTGTAACGCATCGTACCACCGACTTCGGCATGGCCGAAAAGGTGTATCTGGGCGATGGCGTCATCACAGGCCACGGCACCATCGACGGGCGAATCGTCTTCATTTTCTCACAGGATTTTACCGTTTTTGGTGGCTCATTGTCGGAAACCTTTGCACTTAAAATCTGCAAAGTGATGGATCAGGCAATGAAAGTAGGCGCTCCCCTCATTGGCATCAACGACTCGGGCGGCGCACGTATTCAGGAAGGAGTGAGAAGTCTGGCGGGTTATGCCGAGATATTCCAGCGAAACATTATGGCTTCGGGAGTAATACCGCAGATTTCAGCAATCTTTGGCCCGTGTGCCGGTGGCGCAGTGTATTCTCCGGCGCTCACCGATTGCATCATCATGAGCGACAAAACCAGCTACATGTTTGTTACGGGTCCCAAAGTGGCCAAGACGGTTACCGGCGAAACTATTACCGAGGAAGACCTGGGTGGCGCTACGGTGCATGCTACCAAATCGGGCGTGGCACATTTCAGAGCCGACGACGAAGAAGAGGGCATGATGCTAATACGCAAAACCCTGGAATATCTGCCACAGAACAATTTGGAGGAACCCATCGTAACAGAGTGCAACGACCCGATAGACCGTAGAGACGACAAGCTCAACGAGATTATCCCCGACAGCCCCAACACACCCTACGACGTAAAAGATATCATCTATACCATCGTCGACGACAGCGAATTTTTGGAGTTCCACCGCCATTTTGCCAAAAATATGGTAGTAGGTTTTGCCAAATTCAACGGACAGCCGGTAGGTATAGTAGCCAACCAGCCCAACTTCCTGGCCGGCGTGCTCGACATCGACGCTTCGCGCAAGGCAGCCCGATTTGTCAGACTATGCGATTCATTCAACGTGCCCATTATTACGCTGGTTGACGTTCCGGGGTTTTTGCCCGGCAGCGGCCAGGAATATGGCGGCATCATCATCCACGGAGCAAAGCTGTTGTTTGCTTACGGCGAGGCTACCGTTCCAAAAATTACCATTACCCTGCGCAAATCTTATGGTGGCGCTCACGACGTGATGGGCAGCAAGCAGTTGCGTGCCGACATCAACTACGCCTGGCCTTCGGCAGAAATTGCCGTGATGGGTGCCAAAGGTGCTGTAGAAGTGCTCGAAGGTCGCAAAATTCGCGAGATAAAAGACCCCGATGAGGCGACAGCCTATGCCGCTAAAAAAGAGGAAGAGTATCGCGACAAATTCGCCAATCCCTACGAAGCGGCCCGTTATGGCTACATCGACGACGTGATTGAGCCGCGCAACACCCGGTTCCGTATCATCCGCGCACTGCAGGTTTTGGCAAACAAGAAGGAATCGCTTCCGCCCAAAAAGCACAGCAATATCCCATTGTAGTTATTTATCAAAACCTTGATTACTATGATAATTAATATGATAATAATTAATAAGATACTTGATTTTTCAGCTATCAATGCTTTTACCACTTCAGTCGCGATAGTAGGATATGTTATCGTGTTTTTGGTATTGTTGTTACTGACGCTTGTCTACAATCTTATCCCAAAGATTATTGCATTTAATGTACGTCGCCGGATGAAAAAACAAGGCAAGTGCGACGACTGCGAAATAGCCGATACCGAAGGCGACGTTACGGCAGCCATAACCATGGCGCTTTACATGCACCTCAACGAGATACACGACGAGGAGAGTAATGTCATTACCATCCGTCGCGTATCCAAACAATATTCTCCCTGGAGTTCAAAAATTTATGCTACCAACCCATTTGTTAGAATATAGTAAAAGATGAAAAAATTTAAGTTTAAAATAAAAGGTCACGATTACGATGTCCAAATTTTAAAGTTCGATGAGGACATCGCGCATATCGATGTGAATGGCACCATCTACGATGTGGAAGTGCAGCGCACCTACAAACAGCCTAAAACGCCCAGGTTGGTGCGTCAGGAAGTGCAAGCCCGCCGCCAGGACAGCAAGATTAAAAAAACCATTACCAAAACTGCAGGTCACGATGTGAAAATTCCGCTGCCAGGAAACATCATGCAGGTATTTGTGAAAAATGGCGATGAGGTAAAACTCGGTGATAAGCTGGTGATGTACGAAGCCATGAAAATGGAGAATGTCATTGTAGCCGAAAAAGATGGCGTTATTCAAAACCTCACGGTGCAACCAGGTGATACCGTGCTGCAGGATGCCAAAATTATGGAAATAGCATAGTGGCAAGCCATCTCAGCTTATTTTCTAATTTATTAAAAGATAAAAATCAAGCACAGCGATGAAAAGACTTCTTACCGTTTTTGGGATTATTGCAATTATTGCAGCCATATCGATGGTATTTCCCAAAACCGCTTTTACTGACACGCAAAAAGATACTACCGAGCTTTCGCAGCCAGCACCTGTAGCCATCGATGGCGCCCAAAACGACGCTGAAGCAGCTACCGGTGGGCTCAAAAAGTTCTTTGAATACACAGGTTTTGCCAACGTTACCTCCGGCCACCTGATTATGCTGGTGGTAGGACTAATTTTCATTTATCTTGCCATCCGTTACGACTATGAGCCACTGTTGCTGATTCCTATTGGCGTCGGCATCCTCATCGGAAACATCCCTTTCATGCTCGATGCGGGGCTACAACTTGGCATTTATGAGTCGGGCAGCGTGATGAATTATCTTTACTTTGGCGTTACCGCCGGTATTTATCCACCGATTATCTTCCTGGGTATCGGTGCCATGACGGATTTCTCGTCGCTTATCTCCAACCCTAAGCTCATGCTTTTGGGAGCGGCGGCTCAGGTGGGTATTTTTGCTACCTTCCTTGGCGCGCTTATCCTGGGTTTTCATCCCGCCGAGGCCGGCGCTATTGGCATCATCGGTGGTGCCGACGGCCCTACGGCTATTTTCCTTTCGTCCAAACTGGCTAACGGAGTAAACATACTTTCCGACGGCACTACTGTTAAAAACCTGATTGGTCCTATCGCTATCGCAGCCTATTCATACATGGCGCTGGTTCCGGTAATACAGCCTCCTATCATGCGTCTGCTCATCACCAAAAAAGAACGGGTGATCAAAATGAAGTCACCGCGTGCTGTTTCCAAGCTCGAGAAGATACTTTTCCCTATCATCGGATTGCTCTTTACGGCGTATATCTCGCCCAGTTCGTTGCCATTGTTGGGGATGCTCTTCTTTGGCAACCTGCTCAAAGAAAGTGGCGTTACCAAACGTCTGGCCGATACCGCCCGCACTTCGCTCATCGACATCGTGACCATTGTACTTGGTCTGACGGTGGGCGCCTCCACACAAGCCGACATTTTCCTTACCAGCGAGTCGATCCTTATTTTTGTGTTGGGTGCTGCTTCGTTTATGATAGCTACCGCCGGCGGATTGTTGTTTGCTAAAGTGATGAACCTTTTCCTTAGCGAGGAGAACAAAATCAACCCGCTCGTCGGTGCTGCCGGTGTTTCGGCGGTGCCCGACAGTGCGCGTGTGGTGCATGTGGAAGGTCTCAAAGCCAATCCTAACAACCACCTGCTGATGCATGCCATGGCTCCCAACGTTGCCGGCGTTATCGGCTCGGCAGTAGCGGCTGGTATCCTGCTAAGCTACCTGTTGTAGAATGTGTTTTCATTTTGCGTTTTATGCATTGTGAGTTGATTCTGTCGATGATTCCCACCAAGCCGGCATGGTTTCATCTTTTTTGTTAATTTCTCCTCTCTTCACATTGCAACTGCACATCAGCAACAACTTTTCGACTGTTGAACGGGAGGACAGGGAACAATTCCAAAGGAGCAGTAAACACAGCAATCCCCCTGTTTTGGTTTTAGTATTGTCTTGCAGTTTTCACATTCAAAAAAAAATTGACAAGAAACTTCCGGCATGGTCTCCTCTCTTTGAAATCCACATGCAGGGCAGGTGAGTATTGATTTTAGCTGGATCATTTTACTGTGATTTTTTTTATTTTTCCAAAGGTTGCCGAACCCAGCCTCAACAAGTAAACACCGGGTGCAGCATACGACATGTCAAAATCGTATTCATACAACCCGTTTACATTCTCAACACGATTCGATATTATGGTGTGCCCCATAATATCGTGTACCGTTATGGTTAATGGGTCGTTCATATTAACAGCAGAAAAAGTTACCGAAAACCGGTTGTTCTCAAATGTGGAAATGATCAGCTCATTTGGCTCTTGGTCAATTTTTTCTATACCTACAACGAAAGCCATGGTAACATTAACTGTATAATCTTCCGTTTCACCATAATTTGTTTCTTCACATGCGTTACCGGGCACCGGATTATTCCAGTTGGATTTTGCCCGCATCAAATGTTCGCCAGTGGTAGCGTTTAAAGGAATTTCCAATTGGGTAGTTTCGGTAAAGGTGCCTGAACCCTGGCCACCAGCTATTACAAAATCATCAATAACAATTTCAGAATCTTCAAAAATGAAATTATCATCAAAATCAATCCAAACTTTTACATGCTGATTACCATACCCCGTTGTAACCGTAAAATCATTTGTAGATCCCTGCGCAAGGTTAGTTATTAGATCTGTGTAATCGCCATATCCATCAGGGTCACAGCCAGAGTGATTATTGATGGAGCCTAATTGTAAAGCAACAAAACCATCGCCCCGAGTGCAATTTGTTTCGGGTTGGCACATATTTTTTGTAATGACCACCTCAATGGTATCATTTGTATTGTCCAGGTCGCCGGGCAGGGAAGTTGTAACCGACAATTGATGATCGCCTATTGCAACAAAATTACCCGGAGTCGAAAATGTATATGGGATTGTTGCATCTCCAATCAGAGGCCCTGCCACTTGTTCCGTAACAGGATCAGCTCCATCCAAAATATAGGTTACGTCAAAATTCGTTTGTGTTTCCCCGCCAAAATTCTTGATAACAATACTAATTGGTTCCGATTCGGATAAACCAGGGTCGGAAACCGGGGAAGAAACCTGCATTACTCCAATATCATCAGGTAGTAGATGCGTAACAGATGTTGTAAGCGAATCATTAATGGTATTTTCGTCTGATGATAGATTTGTAAAAACCGTAATTTCATACGTTTTACCTACAATCGAAAAATCCCCGGTAGCAGTAAATGTATATTGTTCGTTTACATTACTCCCTAAAGGCCCATCAAATATTTCATTAACAACAGCTCCTCCGTCTATCTGAAAACTGATCGGAATAGCAGACTGGCTGTCTGTTCCAAAATTACGGATTGTAACTGTGACAGCCTCAGTATTTGTTAATGTTCCGCTAACGGGCGAATCAATACTAACAATCCCTACATCGTTTGCAGTATCAGCAGCAATTTTAAAAACACCAACCTGGTTTTTTCGGGAGCCGCCGTTAAAATATTCGCCAATGGCCCAAAATGTTTTTTCATCAACCGGATCAATAGTCATTTGTGAATAATCACCATACCTTGATGATGGGTCAGGCTGCGTTCCATCAGCAAACGATTCTTCTTCGAGGGTCATAGTGCCTAACGGGTCACCTGCAAATCTGCCGGTAAACCGCAATGACGGGTAGATAGTGTTGCTAACGATTGTGTAAGCAAGGCCAATATTTCCATTAACATCCATACACATAGCACCCGAAAAAGCACTGTGTCCATCAGGTTGAGCATAAGTACCTTCCTGGTATATTTCCCACGGATCGCCGTCAGTTGGTTGCCTGAGTTCATACCAGCGAATTCCGGCATAATCATCACCCCCGTCAAGGTCAACTACAAAATTAAATATCGCAGAATTGTAGCCTGCAAATCTGCGGTATTGTGCCATATACATTATTGTGGCTTGCAGGCCATCAATGTCTGGGCCTGAAGGTTGGGGCAGGTTTGAGAAAGAACCCCCATCAAATAAACCATCAAAAGGCTCGGTATTAATTTGTTGGGCAGCAGAAATAGTTGAGTTTCCCGGATTTGTCCAATCCACATTTATCGTCCATATTTTTAAATGATCCGTTGAAACCCCGCTCCATGAATCATCCTGCATGTAAACAATGGAAGCATTTCCGGCGGGCGGAGGTGTGTTACCTAAAGCATTAAAGCCGAGCGGGCTGTAAAATCCACTTGTTGTAATTCCTGTCAACGGAAATCCAACCATTTGTGCTGAAGGATCGCCTACCAGCATTTTTTCCCTGTCGGCTGCAAAAACCACTTCACTATATCCTGCCGAACCTGAATTTTTATTCGCTGTTATGTAATACCCATCCGACCAAAGGCTGAATTTTGGATAATCAGGAAAGGAGTTTGTATTAAACTGATATAAGTACCACCCGTCATTAACCGGATCAGATCCCTGACAAACAGCCATTCCAAAACCATTTGAATAAAATTCGGTAATGATAAACCGGTCGGCAAATTGATCATAAAAAACAATGGGATCACCCATGTTGCCAATTAATATTGTTCCTAATGATGCCGCGGGAGTAAGTGGATTTCCTTCTTTATCCCAGACCCTGAATGACGAATTCCAGGCATTTACAAAATGGTTTGGGCCAACGGCCCCGGTTGGGTCGGTAGGTGTGGTATATGAACTTGCCGCCTGGAAGGTAAGGATAGGCTCTTTTCCCTTGAATTTGGTTGCCTTTGTTTGTTTCTCCCAAAGAGGGTCGATGCCTTGTGGTAACCCTTTTCCCGGCACTGCTTTATTAGCACCACTTTTCTTAGGATTCACCTCCTTTTTAAAATCTTCACCAGGAATAAATTGTCCGTTGGCCAATTGTGCAGCAATTGATGGAACTTCGATCATCAGATCCGCTGTTTTGACTAAAGTCGCTGTTTGAAGCTGATCTCCGTTTTGAGAAAAAATAGCTGTTGAAATAGCAATAAGTATTGTTAATAGGTATAGTTTCGGTTTCATGACAGAATAAATTTGTTATAAATTAATAAATAATAGCCGTATCTTTTTGTTCTTAATTCTTTTTGCGATCATATTTACAACAACCCGGAAGATCATTATAAAGTTCATCTTTGGCTGTTTCTTGTTCCGTATCATGCCCAACATCCGCAATTGCTTTATGAATGTCCATCACTTCTGCTTTAGCCGGATCGTATGTTACCTTCATCATCTTGGTTTCCTTATTCCAGTCGGCCATGCTAATGCCATCGAGTGATTTGGCGGCTTTTTCGATGCGGGCTTCACACATGCCGCAGTTGCCGTAAACTTTGAATTCTTCGGTTTTCGAAGTCTTATTTTGTGCCTTCAGGTTTCCAAAACCTGTGAGCACAATTACAATAGCTAATAATGATTTTACTAATAAATTTCTCATAATTTTTAAATATTTGAATGGTTAAACAATTACATTATTCTTACCCGGTTGAAAACCCGTTTGTTCACGCAGCGATCACCGGAAGATGTCATCATCGGGTTGAAACCTGAAAACATAGTCGATAAGGATCTCGTCGTTGACTTTTATAATTCCAAAAAATTTTTGTGGCGGGTCAATCCCAAAATCAGTTAATTTCACGTTGAGTTTTCCTTTGAGCGCGTATCCCGAATTTTCACAAGAATCAAGTTTGCATGGAACAATATAGTTGTTGGAAACTGCGGAAATGGTGATTATTGTCCTGAAATTGTGTGGGCCTTTTATTTTTATGCATTTTCCCAAATCCCGGGGCTCAATAGCCATATTTATGAACGGGTATTCGGAAGCATTGATCATTTCAAGGAAATCTTCGCGTATCCGGCTGTTGTCCCCTTCAAATTCATTCACGGGAATCTCGATGCGTTGGTATTGTTTTTTGTCACCAACATCACCTGAAGACCTTACAATTCTCGGGTTATGGTTTATCAATTGAAATTGATTGACATTCGATGAACCGTAAATGGAAATGAGGCTTGCGCAATCACTTTCTGCGCCGGGAACCGCTTGTCCCGGCGCATAACTATGTTGCAATAAAATGACTACTGCCAAAAAAAGGGTGCGTTGCAAAGGTTTCAATTTCATAATATTTTAAAAAATCAAAATGAAATCGCTGCTTCAAAAACCACCCCATCAAATTTTCCACCATCAATATTTCCATGAGCAGGCCCGTCGTAGTTCTGAACAACATAATCCAGTTTCAGTAATATATTATCAATCATGTACCAACCACCGCCAATATTAGTGCGGTTTACGGATGACTCGTTGTTATCAGAAACTTTGTTGAGGCGCGCTCCGGCGTAAAAACGTCCAAGCCGGTAAATGGCCTGCACTGCCGTTTGGGTAAAATGCTGATCGTTACCGCTAAGTACCCCTTTCATATCTTCGTAGATACCGAAAACTTCCAGCCCGTGGAACTGCACGAAAACATTGCCCATGTAACTGTTCATTTCCGACTGCCCGGCACCTGGCGACCAACGTCCCGATCGGAAATTATCGCCTTCGGCATCCACAGTTTGCATCACATTGTAGTAGCGGGCACCGGCACGGTCGCCATCCCAAAGGGTAGAACCGCTATGCCCCTCACCGACGTGGTAACCTGAAAGTGTTGCACGTACCCGCAGGTCGTCGGTAATCCTTTTGTCGTAGCCCACTTTCCAGTTAAAAACAAGGTCTTTCCCCAAATCGTTCCCGCGGCCATAATTCATCCGCCCGTTGTTTGTGCCCACAAGAGCAAGGAAACCCTTGTCTCTGAACATTACCTCCAGCCCGGGATTGTTGGTGTAGGCATCCATTATCCAGTTACCTACAAAAGGGTTGGACATCACATCGGCATTGTTGCTCCTGAAAAAGTGCGCATCGCCGTAATCGGGCATCATAACCCCCGCCTTAATGGTGAGGTATTTCATAATATTGTCGCTTGCCGGGAAAAAAGGCAGTCGGTCAATAATCAAATAACCGCCTTCTACCCAAGCTTCGTTGTGGTGGCGCGACGACAAGTAAACATTAAGATACGAGCGGATCCCGGACGCCAAATCGGCAGTGAGGTTCAGGTTGGCGGTGGGCAAATTGAAATTGTTCTTCAGATCGATCAACTCTGCCCCCGGGGCTTCATGGTCGAGCGCCTGGAGCTGTATTGCAAATTCGCCCCCTACTTTTACTTTTACTTTTTCAAATTCGCTACCAATTTTATCTTCTTCAAACTGTTGTGAAAAAGATGCCTGGCCAAGGAAGATGGCCACGATCAGAACAACTAATTTTCTCATAATACATACTATTTAAAAGTTTAAAGATTATTGTTGTTGGCTTACTTGCCCTTGTTAAATTCAAAATTAAACTTCACCTCCACCTCGTTGTTTGTTGTTATAGTGCCAAAAAAGACGGTGGGCGGTTCTATCCCAAAATCAGACATTTTCAGGGGCACCTTTCCGCTGGCCGTAAATTGCTGGTCAGGCGAAATGATAAAATCCACAGGCACCTTAACTTCTTTTGTTTTGCCCGCTATGGTCAGCATCCCGGTTAGTTCGGCACTTTTCCCGGATAAAGCGGGAGCCGCGCCCTCTTTCAGGGCAAATTTTATCTGGGGGAATTCTCTTGTAAGGCATCGTAGGCCTTGTTGTTCATCATGTTTTTACCGCTTTCCAACCCCGATACAGGGACGGAAAATTTGATATATTGTATTTCAGAAACAGCATTGCCCTCCAACTTCAAACCGGTTTCGGCAGTGAAACCGGTCGCTGTCATCTCCCAGTCGTGCAGCGAAGAAGTACCGGTAACCGATAATTTGCTGTTTTTTTCGTTCAGCGTGTAAACGTTTTGGGCTGTTGCGGTAATTACGAACAATAATACCAGAATAGATGCCGACAGGTTTTTGAAATTTAAAATTCTCATGATTTTATTATTTTAATTTACGTTTTAAGAATTGTGCGTTAATGGCAACGATAATGGTACTCATACTCATAAGTACTGCGCCCATGGCGGGACTAATTAATATTCCATAACTATATAAAACTCCCGCCGCAAGCGGTATGGCCACAACGTTATATCCGGTAGCCCATACAAAATTCTGAATCATTTTTCGATAAGTTGCTTTCCCAAAGAGCACAAGCGTGCTAATGTCCTGTGGATTGCTGTTTACCAGTATTATATCGGCAGTTTCGGCGGCAACATCTGTCCCACTGCCCACGGCAATGCCTACGTCGGCGGTGGCGAGTGCCGGGGCATCATTGATTCCATCGCCGGTCATGGCAACAAATTCACCTTTCTGTTGAAATTCCTTTATTTTCTCCAATTTTTGATCGGGTAATAAGCCGGCAAAATAGCCATCAAGCTGCAGCTCATCACTCACGCTTTTTGCTACTGTTTCGTTATCGCCTGTCATCATATAACACTTGATATCGTTCTCTTTAAGGGTTTTAATGGCGTCAAATGACTCTTTTCTTATCTCATCCGACATGGCAATGTAACCGGCCAATTTATTGTCGACCAGAAGAAATACAACGGTTTCAGCTTTATTTTTCAATGCACTGTCGGGGATTTCAATGTTTTCATCTTTGAGATAACCCGGGCTTACCACTTTGATATGCCTGTTTTTAACATCTCCTTCAATTCCCTTTCCTGTAATTGCATTAAAATTATCAACCTGAGGCAGGTCAATTTCAGCTTCCCTAACTTTATTCATGATGCCCATAGCGAGTGGATGTTCTGATTTGGATTCCAGTGCACCCGCGAATTTGAGGATATCGTTGTTATTCAAATCATCCATAAAACTACCCAGGCGTGTTACGCCAAAATTGCCTTTGGTAAGGGTACCTGTTTTATCGAAAACCATCATTGTTATTTTCCGGGAATTCTCAAAGGCGGTGCGGTTGCGAATAAGCAAGCCGCGCTGAGCGGAAATAGAGGTGGATATGGCAACCACCAAAGGCACTGCAAGTCCTAATGCATGCGGACACGTTATCACCATTACGGTAGCCATACGTTCCAGGGCAAAAGCAAACTCCTTTCCGGCAAATAGCCATGCCGCGAGGGTGCCAAAACCAATGGTTAAAGCAATTATGGTAAGCCAGAATGCAATTCTATCTGCCAGGTTTTGGGTTTTCGATTTCACGTTTTGTGCATCGCGCACCATTTTGATAACCTTGTTGAGATAGGCGTTCTCGCCCACCTGCTCTACCTTAACCGTGAGCGAACCATTGCCATTGATGGTTCCGCCGATAACCTTGCTGTTTTTCTCTTTTTTTACGGGTTTAGCCTCTCCGGTAACCATTGACTCATTTACATGGCTGAGCCCTTCGGTGATTATCCCGTCAACGGGTATTTTTTCGCCGGGACGAACAACAACCTGATCCCCTTCGTTTAGTTCATCCAACTTAACATCAACGGTGTTCCCATTTTTAAGAAGATGTGCTTCCGAGGGCATTAGTTTCACTAATTCTTGCAATGAACGCGATGCGCCCAAAACAGATTTCATTTCAATCCAGTGACCTAACAGCATGATATCTACCAGGGTAGCCAGTTCCCAAAAGAATGATGAACCTTGCAGACCAAAAGTTGTAGCCGTACTATAGCCCCAGGCCACGGTGATGGCCACGGCGATAAGGGTCATCATGCCGGGTTGTTTTTCCTTCAACTCATCAACCAAACCGGTTAAAAAAGGCCATCCACCATAGAAAAAAACGATGCTCGAGAGTCCAAAAAGCAAATATTTATCCGCATCCCCGAAAAGAGCGAACTCAAAGCCAAATAAATCCTGCACCATTGGTGAGAGCGCCAGTATAGGTAAAGTGAAAACAAGCGAAATCCAAAAACGGCGTCTAAAGTCTTTTATCATCATCCTGTGATGATCGGTGTGATCGTGGTGTTCGTGTTCTTTGTTATGCTCTTGCCCCTCATGGTGTTTATGTTTTCCAAGATGCTCATGCGTTTTGGCATTTCCGTGCTGTTGATGATTGTCTGGTTTATCCATTTCGCACTATTTAAATTTTGATATGAGATAAATTTTTCCTGTCGATATTTTTAGTTTACTGCTTCTTGTCCTCCACCGGCAAGCCCAGTGTTACCCAATCGTGCATGCCACCACGGTAATACAGAATTTTATCGGGTGGGTAGCCGGCTTCCAGCAAATTGCGGATGGCTGTGGGCGACTGCGGGCATTGCGGCCCGTTGCAGAAAAAAATCGCGGGCTGGTTTCTGTCCAGTTCGCCCATCCGTTGGGTTATTTCATTGTGGGGAATGTTTTTTGCCCCGGGGATGGTTGATTTGTTGTAAAAATCCGCAGTGCGCCCGTCGATCACCTGCTGGTTTGTTTCCAGAAATTGATTCACTTCGATCTCATCCACGGTGCGAACATTCTCATCCACCTGCATGGCTTGAATTTTTCCCCAGGTAGTACCTACCTGTACCAGTCCGGGTTCACCTTTTACGGGCTGAGGCACCATTTGCATATCTTCTCTTTTCGTTGCTCTCTTTTCGTTAATATCCATTAATTATCAAATTTTTAATTATAAAAATCTATTACTTCCGTCCGGAATGCCCGCAAGGAAGGCCAGCTCCGGGCTTAATATTTTGTAGCCCTGGCTTGGCTCAAAATTTTATAGATAAGCTGCATAACTTCATGCTTACAATGCTTCGATGGCTTTTTGCAGTTTTGTGCGAATTTCTTTTGCAATGCTTTCGAGTTTCGGATTTCCAACGGCCCTCATAGAGGCTACCGGATCCACGGCGGCCACTTCTGTTTTGCCATATTCAAGCTCCTGCACAATTACGTTGCAGGGCAGCATGGTGCCGATCTTGTTTTCTGCCTGAAGGGCTTCATAGGCCTTGGGCGGGTTGCAGGCACCCAAAATCCGGTATTTTCTGAAATCCACGTCCAGCTTTTCCTTGAGCTTTTCGTGAATATTTATTTCTGACAATACGCCAAAGCCTTCTTTTTTGAGTTCTTCGGTAACTTTTTCTACAGCCTCATCAAAGGTATAGTTTGTTGTTTTTTCGATGTAATATTTCATGGTTGTTTTATTTTAAATTTTCGATTTGTTGAATGATTTACTTTTCATAATGATGATCTGATTTTAGTTACGTTTTTTTTAAGCTTTCAACTATCCCGCTCTCGGGCATACCCGCCGAAACCAATTCGTCATCAACGATCAGCAATGGCGAGGTTTTTAAACGGTACTTTTCAACCAGCTCCGGGTGGTCTTCAAAATATTGCAATTTGTATTGCAATCCGGCGTCCTGCAATTGTTCTTCAAGCAAGGGTCGATGGTTACATGTTTTGGTTGCTGCTATTGTTATGTTCATGATTTTACATTTTTAATTTTAAACCGGGGCAAGGCTATCCATTGCCCCGGTTTGTAAAATTATTTCTACATCAAATCTCTTTTGCGGTCTTCAAATTCAGCTTTATCTATTTCACCTCTGGCGTATCTCTCTTTGAGAATGTCGAGCGGAGATCTGCTGGGAGGTAGTTGCGGGCCATTGTTTTTATTTACAGCTTTTGCCGCAAACCAAATGATAGCAACTAAAATCGCCACACCAATCACCCACCACCAGCCCATTCCCATTCCCATTCCCCATCCATGGTTTCCATATCCATCCATCATACTATTACTCCTTTCTTTTTTTAATTATTATCTCTGTCTTGCATCATGCCGCCACGGTTTTGCATCATCCCGTCCTGACCCTGATTCATCATGCCATCCTGGCTTTGCATCTGCATCATTCTGCTTTTCAGTTGCTCTTTTTGATCGCTGTTGAGCACTGCTTTCATTTTACCTATCGTTTCGTAGGCAGCTATTCCCATGTTAATACGGGTTTCGGAGCAAGCTTTCATTTGTTCTTTTACCTGGCTGGCGGAGGCGTTATCTGCCAACAGACTTTTGAGCTTCATCTGTTTTTTGCGTAGCTCCGACTGGAAGTCGATTTGCTGTTTTTTAAAGCTGGCCTGTAAATCATACAGTTGATCTGCCTGAGCATCGGTAAGCGATAGTTGTTGCTGCATGTTGGGCATTTGATTTACCATCATCATGTACTTTTGCATAGGCATATCCTGATTCATCATCTGGCCGCACATGGGGCACATGCCATTGTTCATCATTCCGCCCTGCATCATTCCGCCTTTTTGCATCATCATGCCTTGTTGTCGGGCTTGGTCTTGTTTGTTGTAGTCTTGGCTCGTTTGAGCGTTTACTGTGTACCCTGCCATAAAAAGGAGGGTTGTTGCAATAATCATTAACTTTTTCATGGTTTTGAAATTTTAAATTTATAATACAAATTACGTGGTAATTAAGCTTTTAGCTGTTACATAATTTTTAGAAAGTTTTATATATTTTTTTTCATGTTAATTATCCGGATGAGTTTTACAATATCAAGCCATAAATTTTCAGCCTCAATGTTTTCAGGTTGGAAACCGGCTCACAGCAGGTTTTGGAATGTTTCGCGGTTAATGTTCGCTCCGTACAGATGTAATGGAATGAAATTAAAGGCATCCATTAGCGGGGCAAATACTTTTTTATTGCTACGCACATGTTCGAGCATCAAAATTTTACCACCGTCCTTACATACCCTTCTTATTTCTTTTAGTCCCTGCACGGGGTCGGGCACCGAGCAAAACACGCACGATGTCACTACTGTATCGAATGTATTATCGTCAAATTGCATTTGCTGGGCATCCATTTCCAGTAATTGAATATTTTTACTTTCGGTTACTTTCTCTTTGGCTTTTGAAATCATTTTTTCGCTGAAATCAATTCCTGTTAAATCAACATTTTCCGGATAGTAAGGAATGTTTTTTCCCGTTCCGATTCCTACTTCCAGTGTTTTCCCGGATGCATCTTTCAACATTTGCTTGCGCCATTTCGAGAACATGCCCTCCATTGGTGCTTCCATCATATCGTACAACCCGGCAATACGGTTATACCGTTTTTTGATTTTATTCGTCATGCTATTACTTCATAGTTTCGCATCATTCCCATGTCCTCGTGCTCGAGGTTGTGGCAGTGATAGACAAATATTCCTGTGTAGTCTTCAAATTTCAATGCTACCTTTACTTTCATCCCGGGCATGAGCAGAAAGGTATCTTGCCAGCCTTCGTCCACAAAACCGTCGTTTACCGTTTCCCAGACTCCCCGGTCCATTTGGGAAACATCCCTTTCCACAATTTGAAATTGCACGGCATGGATATGAACGGGGTGAGGCATGCGCATCATATCGCTCATCATTCCCATTCTGCGACCATTATCGCCATTAATAAATTCCCAGATTTCGGTAGTGCCCAGTTTCACTTTTTCCCAATCAGCCACTTCGGTCATCCCAAATGTTTCTCCATTAATAACCCATCGCATGCGTTGATTGAAAAAATGGAATTGGCGGGGTGAGTCAGGATTGACAGCCTCTGCCCGGTCTATTTTTTTTATGGATGATAAAGAGGCCGGTAATGTTTTGCGGATGCTCCCACTTTTGGTGATTTTGAAACGAACCAAATTAAACGCGATTCCGTTTTCTACGCCACCTGACTGCATGCCGCCGCCCATCATTCTACCTCCCATCATTCCGCCGCCCATTCCCATGGAGGTGCCGTCGTTGAATGCGAAGCTTTGCAACTGCACTTCGTTGCCGGCATCGGGAAAATCTTTCCAGATTTCGGCACGTTGGCCCGGAGCAAGCATCAGGTAGGGTTTTTTGACGGGCTTTTCCAAAAGTCCGCCATCCGTGCCAATTACAATAACATCGGAGCCGTCATCCCAGGCCAGTTTGTAGATGCGTGCGTTAGAACCGTTTAATACCCGAAACCGGTAAGTAGATTTTGAAACCTCGATTGTTCGTTCCGGCGAGCCATTTATCATGATTTGATTTCCCAAAAATCCCTCCATTTGCGCCATCCGGTTATTTTGCAGATAAACCAGTTGATTATTATCATCGAAAGTTCTGTCCTGGATAATCAACGGGATGTCGTATTCGCCGGAAGGCAAATCAGCGTTATTGCCTTCAACTATAAACATTCCGGCCAGACCCTGGTACACCTGCGGGCCGGTAATTTTATCGGGGTGCGGATGGAACCAGTAGGTTCCGGGGCGATTGTTTACCTCAAATTCATAAATGTATTGTTCCCCTTTTTCTATCGCGTACATAGGATGGCCATCCATTTGGGGCGGAAGGTGCAGCCCGTGCCAATGGATTACGCTTTCGCGCGGGAGCTGGTTTTTAAAGCGGATGCGAATTTTTTGTCCTGGTTTCACGCGGATAACGGGGCCAAGATAAGACGTCGGGAGTTTTTGGAGTGAGGCCTGTTGGCCGGTTATTAATTTGGATTGGTAGGAATAGATATTGGTTTTGCTGCCTGGGAAGAGTTGTAGCTCTGATGGTACGGCGGTTAATTCGATATCGGTGTCGGCTTCAAAGTTTTCGTTTATTGTGTAATTTCCCCGAATTATTTTTTGTTGACCGTTGTTCTGGCAAAATGCAAGTGAGGGTATTAATGCTATACCAACCAATCCTTTAGCACTGTATTCTAAAAAACAGCGACGTTTCATTTTGTCAAAATTATTGGTTTGTATATCCATGTCAATATTATTCTATGATTGATGGGTGAAAAAAAGCATGCCGGAAAGCCCAACAAAAACTGAAAACCGTTATCTTTTTGAATTATCAGTCAAATAAAAAAAACATTGTGTGTAACACTGTTAACATTGTGGAAATGGCTGCACACTTGTGAGTAATGCCTTTTACAACCTTAAAGTAAGAACAGCAAAAAAAAGCCTGTCATAAAGCAATAGGCTTTTTCTATCAAATCAGATTAATGATGATGGCCGTCGTGGTTACCGTCATCTTTCATCATATTCTTCCGCTCATACTGGCAGCAACCCGGGAGCTCATCGTAAACTTTGTCATCGGTTTTTACCTTGTCGGTATCGTGGCCAACCTTGGCGATGGCTTTATGAATGTCCATCACTTCTATTTTAGCCGGATCGTATGTTACCTCCATCATCTTGGTTTCCTTGTTCCAGTCGGCGGTGCTTACGCCGTCGAGCGATTTGGCGGCTTTTTCGATGCGGGCTTCACACATGCCGCAGTTGCCGTAAACTTTGAATTCTTCGGTTTTCGAAGTCTTATTTTGCGCATACAGGTTTCCAAAACCTGTCAGCACAATTACAATAGCTAAGATTGATTTTACTAAATTTCTCATAATTATAATTATTTAAATGGTTTAACAATATTGCAAAGATACAATGGGCAGCTTACCAGGGCATTACATAATTTCTGTTATCTTTTGCATATTTTTCAGGTCGATCAGATTTTATCTATGGATACTCTTTTTTTATCGGCCAGTTTTTTGAACCATGAGGGTGTAAAACCTGTGATTCGTTTGAATTGGCCGGATAAATGCGCCACACTGCTATAGCCCATCTCATAAGCAATTTCGCTTAATGTCTTATCATCATACACCAGCAGCTCTTTCGCTCTTTCGATCCGGAGGTTGATCAGGTATTTTTCGATAGTAGTGCCCACTACCGACGAAAACAGAGAACTCAGATAGTTGTAATCTTTATTGAGCTTGTCGGCAAGATAGGCCGAAAAGTTAACTTTCATCGGATCGGTATGGTAGTAGACAATGTCGATAACTTCTTTTTTGATATCTTCTATCATGCGGCTTTTGGTGTCTTCGATGATTTCGAAACCGGCTTTTTGAAGTTCTTTTTCTATTTTGTTGCGTGTCTCCTGCTCGGGAGTTTCGGGCAACGAAACTTTTCCCAGTTCCACACGGGCATCCACAATGCCAGCATCCTTAAAAATATCGGAGACTACCATTATACACCGATTACACACCATATTTTTGATATGGATATCCATTTTATTTTTGAATAATTATCTTCTTTACTTCCTTACCATTATCTCCCGAGAGTTCGAGCAGATAAAGTCCCGGGGTTAAATCCGAAACATCCAGAACAATTTGCCCTCCTGTGGATCGAATCGAATTTTGGCGGATGGCCTTGCCGCTTTCATCATAAAAGATTATTTTATTAATATTAAAATCAGCTTTGTCTGGCCGGATAATGAGCACATTATCCATCACCGGATTGGGCATGACCGAAAAACCGGAGGAGCTGTTTTCATTGCTGTTGAAGCCTGTGCTGTTGTCGGTAACCAGGAACTGACCCATCATGCCTTCATCTTCGTGTAGCAGCATGTGGCAATGGTACATAAAGGGAACTTCATCGTCGGCGTAGTCGCTGAATTGTGCAATAAAGCGAACTGTTTCCATCGCGTTCACCAGTACCACATCTTTTCGGCCGGCTTCACTGGCCGGCGGTGCTATCCCGTTTTTGTCGAGTACAAAAAACTGTACATCGTGGATGTGAAAAGGGTGCGCTATGGGTGATTGATTGGTAAGCGTCCAAATTTCGATGTTGTCAAGCGGGATGTTATAATTTATGCTATCCATATGGAAACTTTGTCCGTTGATAAGAAACTTGCCATTAAGTGCATTGGGACCCATCGTTTCAGGTGTGAATATAAGCGTGCGGGTGATGTTTGCCTGCGATTCGGGAATTGGATAGAGCGTAACAAGATTACCAGGAAGAGTTGTGATTGGGTTTGCAGTGGGATTGGTAACATGCATGTTTAATACCACGAAGTCGCTGCCGTTCATGGGGTTTGGGTTGTACCCGTTGAGTGTCATCATGGGCATCAGGCCGGGATAAGTGGCTCCATACATGCCATTGGGAAGCTCGGAAGCATAGCTCATAAGCTGAATATCGCTGCCCTGCATGTTTGTCAGGTCGAGTAATATTTCTGCCCTTTCGCCCGGAGCAAGCCTGAGACGGTTCACCGGATTGGTATGACTTAGCAAGCCACCGTCGCTGGCTATCTGGTAAAATCCCGTATTGTTGCTCAATCCCAACTGAAAAACCCTTTGGGATGAGCCATTGAGCAAACGAAGCCTGACCACCTGAGCAGGTAACTCTAGCAAGGGATCGATCGTGGCATTCACCATCAATACATCATCCGAATTGGAATGTACCATGATTTGATTGTTCTCATCAAAACACTTGGTCTGGATCACCACCGGAAAGTCGTCCACAGCATAAGTGCGTGGAAGTTCAAGGGCGGCTTCCTCGGCATCCTTAACTATGATGAGGCCTGCAATACCTTTTGAAACATGTTTATCTGTTCTGGCGTGCAAGTGTGGGTGATACCAATAAGTTCCGGCTTTATCCAGGATGGTGAAAACGGGATTCCATGAGGTATTTGGCGGGATAACTGAATGAGGTCCGCCATCGCTTGCAGCCGGCACGTGCATGCCGTGCCAGTGCATGGTGGTAGTATCTTCGAGCTGATTGATTACCTCGATGCTGACTTCTTCGCCTTGTTCCATGATGAGCACAGGCCCCAGAATAGGACCGTTTGCACCCATGGTTTCGGTAGCTGTGCCGGGGAAAATTTGCATCTCATGGTTTTCGAGCGTAAGGGTAAAGTTGTTGCCCATTAATGTGTCAGGAATCAGGAGCATATTTTGGGCTGTTGCAGCGGATACTAGGGCGAGTAACAGGATAATCGCGGATCCTGATTTTACAGAATATTTCATGGTTTGATTTTAGTTTTTGTAATTATTTAATCACTTCCCTTGTTTCTCCACACTTGAGCATCACCTCCCCAAAGTAGGGATTTCTTATTTCTTCGATTTCGCTTAGCCAGTAAGCACCCTGGTTATCGAAAGCCATGGGGCAGTATTGATAATAGATGATTTTTCCATCCAGGCCAAAGGTTTTCAGGCTGTTGTAAAGTGCCTGATTAAAACGGTGGAATGCTTTGCGTTGTTCATCTATATCGGATGATTGGCTTATCACCTTTAAGGCGCTGTTTAATTTTTTCGATTGATCCATCCATAATAAATGGGCATCGCCTTTTAGCAATTCCATGTTTACGTTGTCAACGGCTGCCATTACATCTTTAGCTTTAGCGCTTGCCTTTTTCGCATCGGTATCCACAAAAGCATTTTTCATGTTGATGTAGGCATCGTAAACGCGGGTAAGCTGCGCGATGAATTTGGGATCGGTGTCAGTTGCTTTGCTCGTTGTCTTTGGACGGGTGTTTTCGTCGGTTGCGGAATGTTGGTTTTGGGTATCGCTTCCCATGTCCATTGCGCTGTGGTTGTGTCCGGTCACGACCGGGCCGCCCTGTGGATTCATCATACTTGGCTTTCCGGCGAGTTGGGCGGCGGCATCGATGCTGAAGGTACCGTTTACGGCAATTTCTTCGCCTTGCTGCAGGCCATCTTCTATTATGTAGCTTTCGCCCAGTGCAGGGCCTAACGTTACTTCACGCATTTTAAAATTTATTCCCTGCTCGTCGGCAGTTTTTACATAAACCACAGAGCGCTCGCCGGTCCACATGACGGCAGTTTTGGGAACAACCACTACATTTTCGCGGTTGCGCAATTCGGCTTCAACCGTGCCGGAAACAAACATTTCGGGTTTTAGCTTCAAGCCACGGTTAGCGACTTCTACCCGCGCTTTGGCCACGCGGGTTTTGGGGTCGATGACAGGGTCGAGAAAGGAAATCGTTCCGCTAAAGGATTCACCCGGCAGAGAAGCTACCGTAAACTCAACTTTATCACCCTTTTTTATCCAGGGCATATCCGATTCGTACACATCAAAAAGCACCCACACTTTCGACAGATCGGCAATTTGATAAATGGCTTCACCGGTGCTGACATAATTGCCCGGATCCACCATCTTATTAATCACATATCCCGATACATCGGTGCGGATGTCGAAGCTGGCACCGGCCTGGCCTGATTGTAAAATCTCTTCAATTTGTCGATCGGTCAATTTCCAGTTTTTAAGTTTTTCTTTGGCAGAATTGAAAAGCTGCGGCTGCGTTTCCCGTATTTTTTGCGCCTCGAAAAGCTCTTGTTGTGCTGTTACCAGTTCGGGCGAATACACCGACGCTATCACCTGGCCTTTTTCTACATATTCGCCCGTAAAATTCACCATCAGTTGTTCTATTCTTCCGGGAATATGCGAGGCCTGGGCATACACCAATCTTTCGTCTTCCTTCACTTTGCCATTAAGCCGCACCCGTTTTACCGGGTTCATAGCGCCTACAATGGCAGTTTGAATATTTGCCAGTTGCATGGCTGTGGCCGACATGCTCACGGCCATCGGGTCTGTTTCAGCGTTCTGCTCATCTTCCAGAGGAATTAAGTCCATGCCGCAGATGGGGCAATCGCCTGGCTCGTTTTGCCGGATTTGCGGGTGCATGGAGCAGGTCCAGATTTGCTGAGCTGATGTGTTGATTTGCTGATGTGTTGATGAGTTGATTTGTTGATTTGATGATGAGTTGATGTGTTGATTTGTTGATGAGTTGGTTTGTTGATTTCCGACCAAATATCCGATCAAACCTCCAACTACCAAAATGGCAATAATACTTGCTATTGTTTTTCTATTAGTTTTCATGGTTATTACTTTTTAGATTTTGCAGATGCGATTATTTTATTGAGCAATTTTTCAATGGAAAGCATCATGGGTTTCATAGTGATAGGAGGCGATGGATAGTTTTTTGCTTTTTCGCATAATAGAAGCCAGTAATCGGTTTCCTCAGCTTCTTTGTGTGCAATTTTAAGTTTATGAATAAAATCAGCCCTGGTTTCACAGCTTTGTGCTTCCCGGATATTGGCTCCAATACTTGTTCCCGATTTTAAAAGCTGGCGTGCGATCACATATTTCCGATTACTTTCTAGCAGCTCTGAATATTCGATGATCTCCAAAGCAAACCCAAAGCTTAAATCCAAAACCTCATTTTTACGTTCCATAATTATCTGTTTTTTTTAAGTTAGTAAATCAACCTCGTTAGTCCTCACCTGTCTATATAGCTATCTCTACTTTAGCACATCTGCACATTAGCACATCAGCATATCAGCATATCATCACATCAATACCCATAAGCCGTTAAATATTTCAGCCTGGCCAGCTCAATCATGTATTGCGCTTCTGCCGTGGCTTTCATTTTTTCGTATTTCAATAATTGCTGTTGCATGCGCAAAACCTCTTCGAATTGTTCGCCTGAGTTGCTGTAGGCACTAAACAAAAGATTCAGCGCCTGCTCCGACACCTGTATCTGCTGGTCGTAGAGTTCGATCAAATGTTGTTGACTTTGGAGTTCAAACCAGGTGGTTTCGTAATTTGATACAAGCGTGTTGGCAGTTTCTTCTTTTTGCAGGGCGTAACTTTCCTGCATCATTTGCGCTTCATTTTTGGCCGCTTTGTATTTCTTTCTGAAAATGGGGATGCTCGCCGAAACCATTGGCATGAGCACATCTTTACCATTTTCGGTCATGCCTCCGGCGGCATTTTTATCCATAATCATATATCCCAAACCAACACCCAATTGTGGGAGACCCTGTTTTTGTGCTGCCCTTTCGCTCGCCTTGTTTGCCTGCACTTGCAATTCGAGTGCTTCCAAAAGTGGGTTATTGGCCAGCAGGGAATCTCTCTGGGTATTCACCTCCACGAATTCTATTTCTAATGAATCTTGAAATTCAATTTCTGCATTTTCGTCTCTGTTGAGCAGTTTGTTGAAGGTGGTGACCAGCGATTTTTCTTTTTGGTTAAGGATTTCGAGATTAGTGGTGGCGTCGTCGAGCATGATGTCCACGCGTAAGACATCGACCATGGGCGCCAACCCGTTTCTGAATTTTGTGTTGGCAATGGATTTGTAAGCTTCCAAAATTTCGATGTTTTCCCGCTCAATCTGCTGCCATTGGTGCAACTCGTACAAAGGATAATACGCTGCCGAAACCTGAAAAAACAGTTGGTTTCGGGCATCGAGAAATGTCTGGTATTTGGCTTCTGCCGATAACGCTGCTGCATCGGCCTTTGCGCCGAGGGTTCCAAACCAGGGAAACATCTGGTTGATGGTCAGCTCTGCCCGCTGCGAACCCATTTTTGGAATAAAATACCCGAACGAAAAAGTGGGGTCGGGGAGTGAACTCACTTGCGGCACTTTTTGCAACGCAGCTTCAAATTCCTTGTATTTGGCCTGCAGGCCAGGGTTGTTTTGAGACGCTATTTTGAAATAATCTTGCAAAGACTGAGCATTCCCCTCGCAACCTGAGATCAGGGAAATAAATAGAAATAGGTTGAGATATAGTGTTTTCATTTGTTTTGTGCATTTTTATAAGTTACCGAAATAAAATTGTTCAACTTGATTTCCAGAGAATCATGTATTTGTTTTAGCTCGTCAAAAGTTGCGACATCAATTATTTTTCGTTCCAGCATTAATTCAGCCCAATGCTGAATTGCTTCAGATAAAGAACCCCGGGAAAAATGATAGAAACGTATCTTCTCCAGATAATGAAATCTGGCGTATCCTTCAGCTATGTTGGCACCAACAGAATCTGTTGCCCTTAGAAACTGATCTCCAATTATTTTCTTTTGTTCAAAAGTTAGATTAGAAAAGATGTTCCATGCAATGGTTGATAGTTGTCGAGCCAGTTGATAAACAACCAGTTCTTTAAGCGGAATAAATTTGGACGTCTTCATTTTTTAGAAATTTTAAGTAATAGAATATCTTCTTAAGTTAAATAAAATCAACCTGATGATTGGGATCTCCATTTTTCAACTTATTATCAAATTATTTCCATTGTATTTCTCTTACTTCTTAAGTTAAATAAAATCAACCT
>Ga0265295_1001020_pt1 | contig 52202 bp, 33 predicted proteins | sample Munlansysbiofilm_FD_192503 | JGI IMG/M metagenome (GOLD analysis project Ga0265295, IMG submission 192503) | Leachate microbial communities from a municipal landfill in Southern Ontario, Canada - Methane capture system biofilm | ecosystem: Engineered > Solid waste > Landfill > Unclassified ... | reverse complement strand
TAAAACGGCTTTCGTGCTTTCAATGGCGCGTAATATGGCTGTTGAGCACGATATTACCGTGGCCTTCTTCTCTCTCGAGATGTCGAGCATTCAGCTTGTAAACAGGCTAATTGTTAGCGAGTCGGAAATATCAAGCGAAAAGATTAGAAATGGTAAGCTTACCCCTCAGGAGTGGACCCAGCTAACCGTAAAAATAGGTGAATTGCAAAATTCTAAAATTTTTATCGACGATACGCCAGCGCTATCAATTTTTGAACTTCGGGCAAAATGCCGTAGGCTAAAAGCGCAGCATGATGTTGATATTGTTATTATTGATTATTTGCAACTTATGACCGGGCCGAACGATTCAAGAAGCAGTCGCGAGCAGGAGGTGAGTAATATTTCCCGTTCGCTTAAAGCGATTGCAAAGGAGCTCAACGTACCAGTAATAGCCTTATCCCAGCTTAACCGTTCTGTTGAAACCCGAGGCGGCAATAAGCGCCCTCAGCTATCCGACCTTCGCGAATCGGGTGCCATTGAGCAGGATGCCGACATGGTTCTGTTCATCCACAGGCCCGAATACTATGGTTTTGATGTTGATGAGGACGGAAATTCTTTGGCAGGGCTTGCCGAAATAATTGTGGCTAAGCACCGTAATGGTGCAACAGGTGATATTAAGTTGCGTTTCAGAAAAGAACAGGCCAAATTTATGGATTACGACGGAATTGCATATCCTGAGTTTGGCATTACTGGTAAGCAGGCAGTTACCCTTGGTTCTAAAATGAATCAGGACCCATTGCCTTCAGCATCGGGTGATTCGGATTTCGACTTTTTATCTAATACAACCTCTTCCGATGAACCCCCATTTTAGTGGGGGCGGAAGTGTTGTCATTCTGATCCAAGTTAATGATAACCCTTTTCAGAGAATATCTTTCAATTCAATTAGGTTGCTAATTTCGTGCGTAACCTCCACTTTTGGTTGGGGTTGTTTCGATGGGTTAAAGTAAACTTGGTCTATCCCAAAATTTTTAGCACCAATAATATCGGTTTCTAGGTCGTCGCCAATCATGATGCTTTCGGCTTTCTTAGCATTTGCAGATGACAGCGAATAGCCAAAGGCTTCGGCTCGTGGTTTATGGTAACCCGACATCTCGGATGTAAGTACCTTATCGAAATATTTTTCTATTCCGCACATTTTGAGCTTGGTAAATTGTACCTCGTTAAAACCATTGGTAATAATATGGAGCTTGTACCTTGTGTAAAGCCAGTTTAGCACGGGTAACGTGTTGGGCAACAGGACCGTTTTTTTAGGGCTTTCGCTCAGGTACTCATGCCCAATTACCGATGCCAGCACTTTATCCTTTATTCCAAAATCGCGCAGGGTTAGCTCAAATCGTTTATACCTAAGCACTTCTTTCTTCATCTCGCCCCGCTGATAGCTAGCCCAAAGTCTATCGTTGTTAACAATATAAGCATCAATAAAAACTTCGGGACTGGGAATGGTTTTATTCAGGTTATGATTTTTATAAATCTCGGTAAGGGTAATTCGCATATTCTGCTCAAAATCCCATAAAGTACGATCTAGGTCAAAAAAGATATGTTTGTATTGGCTCATAAAACGTTAGGCTTTACTTGCAGTTCTCAATTGTTTGGCAACATGTGCTGCAAAGGTACAATAGAAAATTTTATTTGCTGTAAACTTTTTGTTTTGGGGATTTCTGCTTCAAAAATGGGCTATATATTATTTTGAGGTGCTACGTAAAATAGCTTCGTAACCTGGGGTAGAAAAACTGCCTACCCCTTGCACCTGTATTAACCCGCATTATTCATCAAATTTGTATAAGGATGAATGTGAATGCGGATTTCCCCGACTTAGTTGAGCTCAATTTTGGGTAAAAAAAATGCCTGTGAAACCTAGTCGCGTCGCAGACCCCAATTATTCGAATAAATAATTGGGGTTAATCTTGATGAACCGTTTTTATCCTACCGTTTATGTTCTCTGTTAAGGCGTTTGTTGCAACTCAAAATAATGTTTAGACGAGGTTTTGGGGCATTCATATTGCTTCAGTACATGTTTCTATTTCCTTGATTCATTATTATTGTAAATAATTCTCTTTCCATGTATCATAAAAGTATATATAACTATATCTTAGCCTGGCTATTTAGAGAACTATAGCGGCTCGTTACTATATAAAAACGCGGTGGTATAAATTTTTTTCATGTTATAATATATTTATCCGTAACTCTGTGTATATTTGATATCCTAGTTTAAAGAACTGTTTAAAATTAATCTGATGGGTGCAAAGGGTAATAAATTTGGAACATTTAAGGGCGTTTTTACTCCCTCTATTCTTACTATTTTAGGCGTTATAATGTATCTTAGGCTGCCCTGGATTATTGGACAGGCAGGCCTTTGGGCTACCTTGGGTATAGTGTTGGTAGCACATATTATTTCGGTAACAACGGGGTTGAGCGTAGCCAGCGTGGCAACCGATAAAAAAGTTGAGGCAGGGGGAATCTACTACATGATTTCTAGAAGCTTAGGTTTACCTATTGGGGGGGCACTGGGTTTGGCACTTTTTGTTGGGATGTCGTTTAGCATAAGCCTTTACATTATTGGTTTTTCAGAAACATTACTTACGGCTTTTGGTATCGAGATAACGCTAAATGTAATTAGGTTGACAGGGGCAATAACCCTATTAATCATAACCATTATTTCATTTATAAGTACAAACCTTGCACTTAAAACGCAGTTTTTAATTTTGGCGATTGTGGTGCTTTCCATCGTTTCAATTTTATTTGGGCAGCACGAATTTGTTCCCCAATCTTCGCTTAGCAGCCCAGCTGTAGGCTCACTCCCCTGGATTGCTCTATTCGCCATTTTCTTTCCAGCGGTGCAGGGCTTTACAACAGGAGTTTCCATGTCGGGCGATTTGGCAAACCCTAAAAAATCAATACCCTTAGGAACCATTCTTTCCATCTTAGTAGGCTTTATTGTTTACGGTGGGCTTGTATTATTTCTCTCCTATACTGTCGACCGCCAAGCTTTACTTAACGACCCCTCCATACTGCTGAATATCTCATTTTATTCGCCTTTGGTGCTTGCCGGAATATGGGGCGCAACCCTTTCATCGGCTTTAGGAGGATTACTAGGTGCTCCTCGAATACTTCAGGCAACTTCTGTGGACCGAATTACCCCCAAAATTTTCGCCAAAGGGGTTGGTACAGGTAACGAACCTCGCAATGCGCTTTTGCTGTCATTCGTTATTGCTTTTGCAGGGATTATGATTGGCGAGCTGAACGTAATTGCCCGTGTGGTATCTACTTTCTTTATTATTACATATGGATTTTTGAACCTTACCTGTGCCATTGAGAATTGGGCTGGAACCGATTTTAGGCCCTCTTTCCGAATTCCAGGATGGATTAGCATTATTGGTGCTATCGCTTGTTTTGTGGTGATGATACAGCTCGACCTGATAGCAATGATAGTTGCTACGATTATACTAGGTGCCATATTCCTACTGTTAAAACGCAAGGAGCTGAAGTTACAATCGGGTGATACGTGGGGAGGTATATGGTCGTCGTTGGTGAAATATGGGCTTACCAAGTTGTCAATCCCATCTGCAAAAAATCAGCGTAATTGGACACCCAACGTCATCCTCTTTAGTGGCAATCCTAAAACCCGACCCCATCTTATCGATTTGGGCAGAACAATTGTTGGTAAACATGGGGTGTTTACAAACTTTGAGTTGCTTCCAAAATCTGCTGCTCAAAGTACCTCTGAGGCATCGTCAAAAGTTTATGTTGCAGATGACGACTGGGGTAAGAAAATAATTACTCGTCGTTATTCTTGTAGCGATATATACGAGGGAATGCAGACCATATCGAAGGTGTATGGTTTTACAGGATTTGAACCCAACACCATTTTACAGGGATGGGCACGCAAAACAACAAATCTGCAAAAACTTCATGAAACCGCAGGTGTACTTCATGGGTTAGACTATAACTTGGTGTACCACAATCTGGTTAAAGATAGTAACGTAAAGCCAGTGAGAAAACGCATTGATATATGGTGGGGAGGTAATAGTCGTAATCTGAATTTTGCCCTTGGGCTACTTAAGTTTATAACTGTAGATAATAAGTGGAGAGGTGCAACCATTCATCTAAATATTATAAACTACAATAGCGCTAAAACCGACAGTATTTATGCTTTGGCCAATCAGGCTCTCGACAACTCAAGGCTTATTGGTAGGGTAAAGGTTATTAATAATTCTGTCGAAAAGCTTGCCGAACACGATATTATCAGCACAGAGTCGGCAAATTCAAGTCTCGCTATACTCGAACTCAATTATCGTAAGTTCACTAACAGCACCGATTGGTTTAATTATGTTAATACTACTACCAATTTGCCGTGCTCATCCCTAGTAATAGAGGCAGGAACCAACTTTGAACATATTGATGCTCACACAACGGTTGAGGCTAGGGAGTACAAGCTGGTTGATGATGCCAATGCTCAAAAAATGCGAATTGACCAGCGCATTTCCTATCCCTCCAAGGAGCTGCTAGCTAATACTTTGCAAAAAACAGCGCAACATTTTGCCCAATCCCAGGACTCCTTTGTTACAAACTCTGTTTACGAGTTACGAAATCAGGTTTCATCTTTTCATAAGAGTATTTCGAGTATTTGCAACCGGTTGTTTACTGTGATTAAGGATGATGGCGCGGTAGCTAACCAAGAAATTGCATACAAAGCGCTTTCAGATTTTGTTTTTCAGTGTAAAAACAAAATGAATAACTTTATCGAGAAGCAGCTTGTTGATGGTGAAGAAACGCTGAATAGTGCCTTAAGTATATATCAGGATAAATCGAATGAGTACCTTGGTAAATTGCCCGATAAAATGGCGTTAACCTTTGCTAAAAGTGAATTTAAGGTTAAAAAGAGAGACTCATTTCGAGTAAAACTACTAAAATTTAATGCAAGAGTCAAAGGCAGATTCTTAGGCTGGCCTGTAAATATTCGGGTTGGTATCTCTAGGGCAACCCATATACTTCTTAAAGAGGATAGGGTTGAGGATTTTTCCAAATTCTACAATAATTTGGGTGTGCTATCGTTTCGCTATCTTACAAATGTGCGCAAGGTAGTATTTGATTTAAGCAGGGGGGTAGAGCAAATACTTGATAATAAAGAGTTGAACGCCGATAGCTTTTCAGTGCTTACTTCTGAAATACAGCTACACCTTTCCGAAGCAATAAATGAGTACCATAATGCATCCGCTGAGCTGGTTGAGGAGCTCGATTCATCGCTTGAGCAGTCGTTGCAACGCCTCGTTTTTATAACCGATAAGCCCGAGGCAAAATACCTTTTACGACCATATATAAAGCGGATTAATAAACGAAAAACCCCACAAGAAGATATGCTGCGGGGGCCCGAGCGATGGCACGAGAATATCAGACTTTATTCCAATAAGATATTTGGCGAGCTAGTATTACAATCCTTTAGGCTTAGGTTGCACGTTAAAATTGGCCGTCAGGTTGATGAGCTTACCATTTGGGTTAAGAATAATATGCTCAAATCAATTAACGATGCAAAAAATATACTCAACACCTTTGGCGAAAGCGATGTAGAGCTCGATTACGATGCGCTTAGCAATCAGATTGAGGGGGTTAAAACCTTTTATGTGCAAGAGCAGTTCGAGACTTTTTTCAAGGATGTTAATGCCATTATTAACGACTTACCCGAGCAGGTCGAGGTTAACGATGATCAGTTTTTTAATGATTTAGAACAGAACGAGTTTACCAAAAGTGGGGTCAGAACCATTAACTTTAGGCGTAGGGTTCAGCTGTATTTAGGCACCGAATTTATAAACCAAACCCGCTTGGCAATGGAAAAACTTGCCGAGGTGCTTTCAGAAACCTCTAAGCTATTGCGCGATAAGGTTAGGTTGGCTGCTTTTAATATGCAAAATTTAAGCGTTACCGTTGCCGCTGAACAGGATAAGGATTTAACCATTGATGAGCTACGGAGCAAACTTGTGAAAGAGTTGCTTAAGGATATTAACCATGAAGAGGATAGTATACTTAGCTATACGCATTCAATTGAACCCGACCTTCATAGCTACTTACTCAAATCGTTTGAACCGCTAAAGCAGGAAATACATAGCGTGGTTGTAAACGATGCCAAAGCAAAACGGAAGAGAAAAACCGAGGTAAGGGTTGGCTGGTTTAGGAAGAATATATTAGCCATATCAGATTTTTTTAATAGGCAGTTTGTAGGTTTGCTCTACTCGCAGAGCGAGGGATTATTACTTGCGCAAAAAATTACAACTTTTGAAAAGGAGTATAAGATTAACAACCAGCTTGTTCAGGAAGTATTGGTTTCAATGTCCTATAACGCTGAGGTGTTTAAAAAAATACCCTTTTACTATGCAAACCTCTTTTCGCGAAGCACTATTCTAAATAAAGATTTATTGATAGAGCGCCCCTATGAGCAGCGTGTGGCTGAGATGGTTGCCAAAAGATATTCTGCAGGGTACGTGGGTGGGTTGCTTATAACCGGCAGACGAAATTCGGGTAAGACTACCCTCTCTCAGCATATCGCAAAAAAATATTTTCCTAAGCATACCGCTGTTTCAGTTAATGCTCCAATGGCAGGGTCGGTTAATGTTGATGATTTTACTGAATCGTTGCAAAAAGCGCTGGCAACTGGAGGCGATCCGTACCTATACCTAAAAGCTACTCCTAGTCCAACAGTTATTATTATTAACGATATCGAGCTGTGGTGGGCTCGCCATCCTAAAGGCATGCAGGTTGTTGATCATATAGCCGATTGTGTAAAAACGTATACTGGAAAAATATTTTTCATTATAAACTGTGGCGATTTAGTTTACCCGCTAATTAATCGTGTGGCAAATCTCGATTCAATTTTTATGGCTAGTATCGAGTGCCAGCCATTCGATGCGAAAGGTATTAAAGACTTGGTTATGGCTCGCCATCAAACCGGAGGGATGTCCCTGGTTTTAAGGGGTAAGCGCGAATCCGATTTGACCCAATGGAATTTTGCACGGCTATTTAATCAGTATTTTAATATATCCGACGGAATTCCAGGTCTAGCATTACAGCTTTGGCTTGCCAATATAACCAAGGTGGTTGGTAAAACCCTCTACATTAAGCCACCTACAATGCCAAGCATATCGAGCCTTAGGAATATTGACGATAAGCTGTGGATGTATATTCTTCATCTAATGCTGCACCGTAGGGCCGATATTAACCGATTGGCCCAATCCCTTAGATTGACCCCCGATCAGGCGCAAAAGCTTATAATGGATTTAAAGCGCTCGGGGTTGGTTGAGGAGCGGATTCCTAATGTGTTCGCCATTAATTCATTACTTGAACCTTTCTTAGTATCTATTATGCAAGAAAAGGGATTGTGTTAATGTAAAAAAAATGTTGCTATGAGGCTATACCTATTACTTTTTGCTGTCGTTATTTTTGTCGTGTTACGTTATCTGTCACGCTGGCTGGCTAATGTGCCTACAAGTAGCTGGCTGCATAATTTATTGGTGAGGCTATTTCCATTAATCGAATTTGCAATATGGTTTGCCTTTGCGTTATGGGTATTCAACAAGCTACTAGGAGATTATTCGTATTACCATGTAATCGTTGTAATGCTTGCCCTTGCCATGGTGCTTATTTTGGGCTGGTATTTTTTGCGCGATTTTATTTCAGGCATAATTCTAAAAACCGAGACACCTTTCGAAAAACATAAACGAATTGGAATCGATGGCGTTGATGGTGTTCTGGTGAATGTGGGTTACCGATCGTTAGAAATTGAAACCACAAATAGCCAGCGTGTTAAAATACCATACTCAAAGTTAGCAGCAAGCTCCATTCATTTTTTTAACCAGAATGAGTACACCCATAGCCACGAGTTTACTTTTAGGGTATCGGGCCAGAAGCCAATTCAGGAAGTAGAGGAGGATATTTCAAGGTTTTTGCTTCTGCTGCCATGGATAGCTCCCAGTAGTGAGCCAAATGTAAAGGTTGAGCAGCAGAAAGATGGCGATAAGCTGGCAACGGTTCGCTACTATACCGTGGCCGATAGGAATGCGGTTTTGGTAAACCAGCATCTTAAAAATGAGTTCGAAAAACTTTGATGTTTCAATGCCTTGGGAAGGTACTGAACAGTTTAATCCGCATTATTCATCAAATTTGTTAAAGATGAATGCTAATGCGGGTTACCTCGACCTGGTGAAGCCCAATTTTGGGCAACAAAATGGGTTGTGAGGCCTAGTCGCTGTAGGAGACCCTAATTATTCCAATGAATAATTGGGGTTAATGCAGTTTTATTAGTTTTTTGTAGTTTGTTTTGCAGATAGCAGTATTTTATCTTATTTTCGAGTTTAATTACTTTTGTAAGTAATTATATATCTGTTTAGTTCACGTATATAATGTACTTTTATGAGGAAATTTATTTACCTAATTGTAACTTTATTTCTTTTATCAGTGCCAGGAACTGCTCAGTGTGCTTCGTATTTTAAGCGAGTTTTTATTGATGCTGAGTACTACCTGCTATACGAAGATTATCGGGATGCGCTTCCGTTGTATCATGAACTTTTGAATAAATACCCCAACAACGCTAACATACATTACCGTGTAGGCCTTTGTTATCTGAATATTCCAGGCGAAAAGGAAAGGTCGATATCTTACTTTCAGAAAGCGAAACAGTCTATTACTAAGGATTATAAAGTAGGGCATTTTACCGAAGATAAAGCCCCGCGTGAGGTTTATTTGCATTATGGTAGAGCCTTGCGGATAGCCGAAAAATTTGAAGAGGCAGGTATAGCTTTTCAAAAATATGCCCATCTCCTTACTGATTCTGATACTAAAGAAAAGGAGATTGTTGCTAAAGAAATACAGGCTATACAATTGGCAAAACAGATGAAGCAGAATGCTATTCCAGTTAAGTTTACATCCCTGGGAGGAGCTGTAAATACAAGGTTTCCAGATATAAACCCGCTCGTGTCAGCCGATACAAGCATACTGCTTTTTACCTCGATACAGAAGTTTTATAATGCCTTAATGGTATCAGTTAAGCGTGCTGGTATTTGGTCTTACCCCGAGAATATTAATAGCCAGACCTATGCCGATGGTGAGATCTATACCGTTGGCCTTTCATCCGACGGTAAATCTCTACTACTGGCGCGAAATGATTACGATGTATTTAATTTGTATATTAGTGTATACGATACTACCAAACAGCAGTGGGGCGCAATAACTCGATTACCTAAGGAAATCAATTCGCGCAGCTGGGAGAACTATGCGTCGTATAGCCCCATGGGCGATACCCTATTCTTTTCGAGCAATAGGCCTGGTGGGCATGGGAAATTCGATATATATTACTCCGTTAAAAGTGAGGACGGGTGGTCTAAGCCTGTTAACCTATCTACCATTAATAGCCCTTTCGATGAAATTGCACCAACCATATCCCATGATGGGCAATACCTCTTCTTCTCATCCAATGGGAATAGCTCAATGGGCGGGTTCGATCATTTTGTGTCGAAACGCGAAGGCTCAAAATGGGGGAAGCCCATAAACCTAGGTGCCCCTATTAATACCCCCGACGACGATATTTTTTACCAGCCCATTGGTAATGGCTCATCGGGCTATATCTCAAGGGTAATGGAACAAAGTTACGGTTTTAATGATATGTACCTTATTGAGTTTAACCTCGATAGTTTAGTAGATGCCCATAGGTTTGAAGTCCATGATTTTTCAGATGGTAAGAGTATAAAAGATAGTTCTTCAGCTAACTCGTCTGATAATTAGACTCCCTTGCCTTTCTCTGTATGTTGGTCTCTCTGCCGTGGGTCAGTGTGGTTTATAAGCTGTTCTAAACTCTAACTTTTTGCTAGCTACCTTACTGTTAACCCGCATTATTCATCAAATCTGTAAAAGATGAATGTAAATGCGGGGTCGGAGACAGCAATTATTCGAATGAATAATTGGGGTTGAAAAAGGTTCGGTATCATAGTGCTTGAGCTCTTTATAATTTTTTGCCGATAATTGCACAAACCGTAAAAAATGACAGGATTTAATGGTTGCAAATTCTTTGATAGTAAAATTTATGTGTAATGATGTTGGTAACATTACAGAAAGGTTTAATAAAGTGATTAATGTAAAAATTTGATAGTACAAAAAATGTTGTAAATTTGTTTTGATTACTTTTAAATTAAAGTTGTAGTTAACCTAATTTCATCAGTAAACAATAAAACCTAAAATAAGACAACAAAACCTAAAAGTAAGCCATGGAAAGATATAGAATCAGGTTGTGTCGAATTTTACTTGGTACGGTAATAATATTCACAACCTGCATAGCAGGAAAAGCATTCTCACAAGATTCCGATTATAAAACAACTTTTGCAGATGCAGAGTACTACTTCCTTTTTAACGACGTAAAGGAGGCTCTGCCTTTATACCTTAAGCTAATCGATAGGGCAAGTGATAATGCGAATCTTAGCTATCGGGCGGGGTGTTGCTATCTTAATATTGATGGGGTTAAGCACAAAGCCATACCATATCTGCAGAAAGCCGTAAAAAATATTAACACATCTTATCAGGAAGGTTCGTACAAGGAAACAGGGGCACCTCCCAATGCATACTTTTATTTAGGCGAGGCATACAGAATTGACGGAAAATTTGATGAGGCGCTCGAGGCGTACAATAGCTTTAAAGAGCTGCTTGACTCCAAGGATGTTTACAACATTGATTACGTTAACGTGCAGATTGATGCATGCAACCGAGCTAGCGAGGTGGTTGGTACAGGGGCTCGCTTACAGAGCGAAATTATAAACCTTTTTCCAACCCAAAAATTTTCTTTTGGGGGCGTAATGTCATACGATCAAAGAGCCATACTATTTACCGTGCGCGAGAAGTTTTACGATGCGATATACATAACCCGAAAAGATTCGCTTGAAGAGTGGGGAACCCCCGAAAATATTACCCTAGCTCTTGGTGTTGAGGGCGAAGTTTCATCCACTTCAATAAATGCCGATGGCACCCAAATATTTCTTTTTAAAAACGATAACGGCATTGGAAACATATATACTAGCAAGCGTATTAATGGTCAATGGCAAAGGGCTCAAAAAATGGGCAAACCCATAAATTCTCGCTTTTGGGAAACATCCGCTTCAATATCCGCCGACGGGCAGTTTTTATTCTTCTCATCCAACCGACGAGGAGGGTATGGGGGTCTTGATTTGTACTATTGCAAGCGGAATCCCAATGGGGAGTGGGGGCGTGCCAAAAACCTTGGATCAAATATTAATACGCCTCATAATGAGGAGGCTCCGTTTCTGTCGGCCGATGGCAATAAGCTTTACTTTATTTCGCAAGGGCACAATTCCCTTGGTGGCTACGACGTTTTTTATTCAGAAAAAACTGATGATGAGCAATGGGCTACGCCCATTAATGTAGGGTATCCAGTAAGCACACCCGATGATGACATGTGGTATTTCCCAGTCGATAACAGCAGGGGTCTGGTTTCGCTGGTTGAAAAAAATAACCCTAACACAAGTAATCTATATCTGGTTTCAATTGTAGAGGGCCCAGAGGTTCAGCAGGTAAAAGTTAAAGGGAATCTGTTGTTGTCCGATAATTTTGAGGTTCAGGGTAACCTATTTAATATTTCAGTAATTGATGGTAAATCGAAAGACACCCTCCGGCGTGTTGTTCCCGAGGATTTTACAGGAAACTTCTCGTTTGTACTAGCCCCAGGTGCGTACGATGTTGTTGCAGAAGGGCAGAACTATCTTTCACAGGTTGTCCCCCTGGCTATTCCTGATGATTATCCAGAGCCATCTACCAATATTAACTTTAAGCTAAATCCTCAAGAGGGTGCTCAGGGTAACTACTATGCAGTAAAAAGTGTGCTTTTCGATTATAATTCAGATTTGTTATCAGAAAGATCTATCCACGAATTAGAGAAGCTCTATAATTTTTTATATGATTACCCCTCTGTTGAGCTCCAAATTTGTGGTCATACTGATAATATAGGATCCTTAGAGTTTAACCAGGTGCTATCGTTGCGGAGAGCCAATGCTGTTGTCAAGTACCTAGTTCAACGAGGGATTGATCCTTCAAGGCTTAACCCATGCGGGGCAAGTTTTCTCGAGAATGTAGCTCTTAATACGCTACCCGATGGAGCCGATAACCCTGCTGGAAGACAGCTAAACAGAAGAACTTCAGTTAGGGAACTTAACCCCAATAATAACGTTAAGTTAATTAATGAACTTGATGTGCCTGAACACTTAAAGGTTAAAGTTCAGCATTACACCGTAATGTTAGCTCCAGTAAATACTCCGGTTGATGCTGAAAAGCTACTTTCGTTACGAAAGGTTGTGGGTTTTCAAAGCTATAGATTAGTGGGGAAAAGGAATAAATTTGTGTATGCAATTGGGCAATTTAATCGAAAATCGGATGCTATATTTGCTCTAAACCAGATTGTTAAAAAAGGTTTCCCTGAGGCAGTAATTATTGGCAAGGATGATTTGTCCAAATTTATGGAGTAAACTTTTTTTACCTGTTTTCTTAAACCGCTTTATACTGATATTAAAATGGCTAATACTCTTGAAAGTAACATTATAAAACTTAGAGCCCCCGAGCCTTCAGATGTTGATTTACTCTACTCGTGGGAAAATAACATGGAGATATGGAAGGTTAGTAATACCCTAACCCCCTTTTCAAGGTTTGTACTAAAAAAGTATATTGAAACATCGCATCTCGATATATGGGAAGCGAAACAGCTTCGATTAATTATAGAGGCTAAAACCCAAAGCTCACTAATGCATGTTCCGGTTGGGTCGATTGACCTATTCGACTTTGACCCATTTCACTTACGGGCAGGGATAGGCATACTTATAGCCAATGCAGAGTATAGGCAAAAGGGCTATGCAAAGGAGGCTTTGGCATTGCTAATACGGTATGCATTTGAAACCTTACAGCTTCATCAGCTGTATTGCAACATTGAATCGGGAAATGATGTCAGCTTTCAATTGTTTCAAAGTGCTGGTTTTCAGCAGATAGGGGTTAAAAAGGATTGGCTTAAACGAACCGATGGTTGGCACGATGAGGTTATGTTACAACGGATAAACCCCATGAGCACTTTTGGAAAGAGCTAGCTTATAGCAACTCAATCTCCGAGTAAAATGGAATTTCCGATAGGGGGGTAAAGCTCTTGTGTTGCAAATCTATTTTACTACAAAAGTGCGAAACGCCATTTGTAACTACCAGTATTTGTGCCCTAAGCGCCAAGTTGTATCGGGCAGCCTGCGAGTAGGCCTTATTCGTGAGCTTTACCGTTGGAGCCTTACACTCTACTACCATAGCGGGTTGTGAGTTTTTTCCATAAACAACGATGTCAGCACGTTGTGGCATTCTGTTTATCTCAACCAGCATTTCAACAGCAATAAGGCCTGAGGGGTATTTTTTTTCAGCTGTAAGGTAGTTTATAAAGTGTTGGCGTACCCATTCCTCGGGTGTTAGGGCTACATATTTTTGCCTAACAGAATCGAAAATCTGTTTATGCCCATTGTAAAGCCTGACCTTTGTATTGTATGAAGGAAGATTTATCACTACTTACCAATTTAACTACAAATATTGCAAAAGTATACTACTATGCAAAAGGTTGAACCAACAGTTTTCACGAGGTTAAAAAAATGTGTACTTTTGTTAAATTATGCGCTCATATAAATGCGTTTATTTTTTAAATTAGTATCATTAATACTTAAATCCTATGAATGCAAAAGAGATAATTATAAAGGACTGGTTAACACGCTACACAGGCCAGCGGATAGAGGATTTTGGTTCCTATATTTTGCTTACCAATTTTGGGGACTATCTCGATTATTTTGCCGAGTACCATAATGTGCCGATAGTGGACCCACATGCAAATATGCCCTGCGCAACGGCCGATGGCATTACTATGATAGATTTTGGTATGGGTAGCCCCAATGCCGCAACGGTTATGGATTTACTTGCGGCGGTTAGCCCCAATGCCGTGTTGTTTCTGGGTAAATGTGGTGGACTAAAAAGGAAGAACGAGCTGGGTGATCTCATTCTGCCCATTGCTGCTATTAGGCACGAGGGAACATCAAACGACTATTTCCCACCAGAGGTTCCCGCATTGCCAGCCTTTAATTTGCAGCGTGCAGTATCAACAATTATTCGTAATTATAATCGCGATTACTGGACAGGTACTGTTATAACAGCCAATAGAAGGGTGTGGGAATTTGATGAAGAGTTTAAGGACTACCTCCGGCGCATTAGGGTAATGGCTATCGATATGGAAACTGCCACCATTTTTTCTGTAGGATTTGCCAACGAAATACCCGTTGGGGCGCTGTTACTAGTTTCCGATCAACCCATGATTTCTTCAGGAATAAAAACTTCCGAAAGCGATAAGGAGATCACCAGCCTTTATGTGAACGATCATATTAGGATTGGAATTGAGGCGCTACAAGAGCTAAAAAATAATGGAAAATCGGTAAAACATCTGCGGTTCTAAAACGATTAAATAAAACTGTTAATGGCTAAACGCAAAACAATTGTTGAAACGTCCGCTGATATAATTAGCGACCTTAAAAAAAAGATTTATAAGCCGGTTTATATCCTTTCGGGCGATGAGCATTACTATATCGATTTAATATCCGATTTTATCGCACAGAATGTGTTAACCGAATCGGAAAAGGCATTTAATCTCACCACCCTTTATGGTAAGGATCTTGAAGTTAAAACAATAGTCGAAACTTCGCGACGCTTTCCAATGATGGCCAATCATCAGGTGGTTATTGTTAAGGAGGCACAGCAAATAAAGAGCATTGAGGATCTTGAAGTGTATATTAAAGCGCCTCAAAAATCTACAATTTTGGTAATTTGCCATAAGCTGGCGCCTGGCGTTAAGCTAAAGGCGAAGGTTAGGCAGCTGTATACCGCTGCCGGAAAGATTGGCGTTTTTATCGATTCAAAAAGGCTGTATGATAATAAGGTGCCGGGGTGGATTACTGGCTATCTTTATAACAAAGGGTTTAGCATTGCTCCCAAATCAACAGAGCTGCTTACCGAGTTTCTTGGGAATGATTTGAGTAAGGTGGTTAACGAGCTCGATAAGCTGATAGTTACCATGCCCTCTGGTGTTACTCAAATCACTACCGACCATATTGAAAAAAATATTGGAATTAGTAAAGACTTTAATCGGTTCGAATTAAATACTGCTCTAGGGCAGCGTGATATTATGAGGGTTAATAGAATTGTTGACCATTTTGCAAAAAATCCTGCAGCTAACCCTTTTGTAGTAACTGTTAGTAGTATTCATCAGTATTTTATTAAAATTTTTAAGCATTACTTTATACAAGATAAGTCGGAGCGAAACCTGGCGGTTCAGCTTGGTGTAAACCCTTTCTTTGTGTCAGAATACACCAGGGCAGCCCGAATATATAAGCCTTCCAAGTGCGTGCAAATATTCGAGTTGCTACGTGAGTACGATCTGAAATCGAAGGGGCTCGACAACAGCTCTGTGACCCATGGGGATTTGCTTAAGGAGTTGGTTTTTAAAATAATGCACTAGCTAGGTTTTGTTTGTGTAAATAGATAAATGGTAAGGTGGGTATGACTCTTATAATTATTTCGATAACAGCAATTGTTTCGTTCTTAGCGTTTAGTAACGCTGTGATCATGGAAAAACTATTGCTTAGCCCCTATAAAATTTCTCGAAATAAGCAGTGGTATCGTATTATTACGCATGCACTAGTTCACGCCGATTTTATGCATTTGCTTATTAATATGATCGTTTTCTTTTCGTTTGGAATGGCCGTTGAATCGCTGTTTAAGCAGCTGCAGCTTCAGGGCATTATTTCAAGCGCATCGTTTCACTTCGGGGTGCTTTATTTTGGGGGCGCTATTGTAAGCTGCCTGACTACGCTTCGCAAGCATCGTAATAACTATTACTATAGTGCCGTTGGTGCATCGGGGGCTGTATCGGCCGTTGTGTTTGCCAGCATATTTTTTAGGCCGCTAAGCAAGCTGTATCTTATGGGTATTTTACCTATCCCTGCAATTATATTTGGTGTAGCCTATCTTATTTACTCTCATTTTATGAGTAAAAAGCCAGGGGGCAATATTAATCACGACGCCCATTTTATCGGTGCTGTTTTCGGATTTATTTACCCCTTGCTTATCAACCCAAAGCTTATAAAGGTTTTCTTTAATCAGCTGGGTTTATAATGAGCTACGAGCTAACCTTTTATCCGCTATCGAGCCACCATGAAAACTATCATTACGTGGTGATCGTGGCTTTTTATAACGATAAATGTATCTGGGTTCGAAAGCGTAAGGGTACTGATTGGGAAATACCAGGAGGACACGTTGAACCAGGCGAGCTGGTTGTGGATGCAGCACAGCGTGAACTGTGGGAAGAGACGGGGGCGAAAGAGTTTCAACTTACTTCGGTTTGCGATTTTTCCGTTCGATCGGTAGATGGGTATAGTTACAATCGATTATTCTATTGTAAGGTGAACAAATTGGACGATATCCCTGATTTTGAAATGGGTGAGCGCAAGTTTACCAACAAGATCCCAAAGGCTTTAACCCATGGTACAATACAACCTAAGCTAATAGAAAAGGTTTTAGAGGTAATAAAAATTTATAAATTGGACTGTAATAATGAGTAGTAGGCAGTACGTATGGCTTAATGGAGATTTTTTCCGCACCAACGAACCCACCATTAGCCTAGCCAATAGAAGCTTTTTGTATGGTGATGGCTTTTTCGAAACGATACACGCATACGGAACCGAACCTAAGTATATCCATATTCATTTTGCTAGGATAGCGAAAAGCCTTTCGCTGCTTAAAATTCAGCCTCCTGCATACCTAAATGCCGAGTTTTTAAGCAGGGAGATTACCCGTTTACTGAATAAAAACAGAATCTTTGGTAGCGTTCAGGTGCGCGTAACGTTTTATAGAGCGATGGGTGATTCGTATACCCCTGTAACAAATACTTTGGGTATTGCTATGCAGACCCAACCACTGCCTAACGATTACTACTACCTAAATCCCAAGGGGCTGGTTGTTGATGTATTTGCCGATATTCGGAAATCTATAAATATTATTTCATCCATAAAATCGTGTAATGCTCAACTTTATGTGATGGCTCAACTTTTTAAGAATGAATTAGGGGTTGACGATTGCCTGCTTATTAACGATCAGAATAGGGTTATTGAGGCTATCTCGTCGAACTTGTTTTTGGTTGCCAATGGGGCAATATATACCCCATCGCTAGATGAGGGATGCGTTGATGGGGTTATGCGCAGCATTGTAATCGATTTGGCCAAAACGAAAGGGTATACTGTTAATGAGAGTGTGAGTATAGATCCTGATATGGTGGTTGATGCTGATGAGCTCTTTCTTACAAATGCGGTTTTGGGTATCCGGTGGGTGGTGGGTTTGCGCCAAAAACGATACTTTGGTACGGTAAGCCGTAAGCTAAGCGATGCGCTAAATGCCGAAACGTTTGGTGTTTAAAACTAGGATTACGATTTTTCGAAACCGCTCTTAATGAACGTGTTAGCAAAGCCAAACTTTACCTCTGCTTAGCCTGACAACAGAATGAGAACTGCATTTTTTTAGTTTAGTAGCGGGCTAGCGGGGTATATTGTCCAGGGTTTAAACCGAGGGCCCATCTGTTGTACGGCTCTACTCCAAAGGTTTTCTTTCCCAGCCATTATCTGTACCACATCAAGTTCCGAAACTACCCAGCTGTTCTCTTTAATTTCGTTTACTAGCTGGTTTTCGCCCCAGCCCGAGTAGCCAAGGAAGAACCGAATTTGTTGCGGGTTAATTTTGCCTTGAGATATGAGATGAGTAACGATATCAAAGTCTCCTCCCCAGTATAGGTTATTGCCTATGCATTTAGTTTCGGGAATAATATTTCCGAGGGTGTGGATAAAATGAATGCTGTTAGGTGCAACAGGGCCACCTATCGATACGGTTGCCTTAAACTGTGGAAAATCTGGGATTATTTCGTTGAGCTGTACAGATACCATGTTGTTTAGTACAAATCCAATGGTTTCGTTCTCGTTGTGTTCGGTAAGAATAATAACCGCCCGGTTAAAGTAGTCGTCCGCTAGCCTAGGCTCGGCAATAAGTATCTTTCCCTGGCGAGGGGATACGCTTTTGTACTTAATGTTGAAAAAGTCAATATTCTTATCCATCATATTTAGTAGTTAGGAATAAAAAGTGTCTTTTTTTGCTGACTATTATAACCATTTGGGCATGAGTAAACAAATTATATGTAACAAACTTACAAATGGTATGCCAATATACCTTAGGAATTAGCTGTAGACAGATTGACAGGATTGTTATTCTTGTTTTATGTTGCTCTAATGCATAAATACCTAGAGCTTTCTTGCTGATACTACGTACGGTTACTAAAATAGTACCCCTGTGGAGCGTTTGTTGAAAGTTTGTAAAGCGAAAGGTTTGAGAGACAGATTATGGGATACTCCCTTAAAACAAAACAGTTGCCATTTTGCAGCAACTGTTTTTCTGATAATCATGTCGCTAGAGCTCTCAATTTACCCTTTGCTATCTATAAATTCGGTTATATCAACCGAAATTTCCACCACCTTAATAGGATCTCCATTGTCTTTAAAAACAGGGTAGGAGTTTGCTTTAACCACAAACGGTTTGCCATTTTTATTTAGGTATGTTCTAGTTCCTTCCGATGGTCTTTGCAATTTCATATCCTCCCAAAACTTTTTGTATTTCTCCGAGTCAATATTGTTCCCTTTACTAAACAGAACGCTGTGATGTTGGCCAACAAGTTCTTCCTTGGTGTAACCACTGGTTTTGCATAGCATGGTGTTTATGTGGGTTATATTGCCCCTAAAATCGTATTCGAGTATATTTGCAAGCCCACCAATGGCTTCAAGTGTCCATGAGATTTCCTTCTCCTTTCGGCTCATCTCCTCTTGGGTTGCAAGCAGCTCTTCCATATTCTGACGCATTTCTTCCTCCTGGGCCTGCATCTCTTCAGTTTGTTGCTGCGATTGCTCTAGGAGCATTCTGGTTTTAACGTTTACTTTAGCTGTAGCTATGGTTGCGGCGATGCTCTCGGCAACCTTTTCGAGAAACTCAATCTCAAATTCATCGAAGATCTTAAACGAGGCTATCTCAATAACACCCAAAACATGTTCGTTATGTTTTAGAGGGATTAAGATTATGCAATTTGGTGCGGCCTTACCCAGTCCCGAGGTTATGGTTACAAAGTTATCAGGTATTTCGGTTAGGAAAATTGTTTCTCCCTCAAAGGCACATGCGCCCACTAGGCCTTCGCCCATCATTACCTTAATGTCGATGTGTTTTTTTCGTTCCCATGCATATACCGAGTTGGCCTCTAGCGTTATATCGTTTTTGTCCTCATCGTCAACTAAAAATAGTGCACCTTGATTCCCGCCAACATACTTAACTAGGTGTGATATAACCTCATCGGTAAGTTTTTGCAAATCATCGTTGTTCTGCCTGAGTAGATCGGCAAATTTTGCGAATCCCTCGTTGGCCCACACCCTCTTTTCATCTTCGGTTTTCCTCTTATTTTCTTCTTCTTTAGCCTTTTGCAAGCTATTACGCATATTTAAAAGCGATTTACCCAAAATATCCTTTTCGCCAAGAATTTCAAGCTCACTTTCAAGGTGCCCCTTGCCAATGTCGTTTGCAAAGTTTGTTTTCTTGTTAAGGGCTTCGATTGATGTGTTTAGTGAGTTGGCCATCGCCTCAAGCTCATCGCCCGTGTTGAGGTTAAGTATTAGATTACTCGAAATTTCCCCCTGTTGCATCCTGTTAAGCGATTTGGTAATACGTATAATGGGGCGGGTTACGCTGTTTGCTACAATTATGAGGATTAGGGTAAGCAAAAGCAATCCAATGGTACCTACCAATAACGATACCCTTTGACTTTTATCGGCTCTCTGGGTAATTACATCCATGGGTATACTAAGTGCTAGCGACCACGTAGAGAATGAGTTGCCTGGTTTAATAGGGGCAAAGGTTATGTAGTGCTCTTTGCCATCATCGGTTGTTTGAAAGTAGCTATGCTCTTGCCCCTTACTAATTATGTTGCCCAGGTCTTGAGCATCGTAATCCGAGGCAAAAACTTCGCTTAAAGGTTTGTTAATTAGCTCGTCGTTCTGATGTGCTGCAATTAGTCCTTCTGTTGAAACTAAAAATGCGTAGCTCCCTGGTACGGGTTCAATTTCTGAAACAACCTCTTGTAATCGCGAAAGCCCAATATCAAAACCCACAAGGCCTACGTACTGACCATCTTTTTGAATTGGTGAAAGCAGCGATGTCATTAATAGTAATTCGCTTTTATCTTGCGTATCACCTTCGTCAAGATATGGCTCCCAAACATCTTCCTGATTTAATTTTTTGAAGCCACCATAAATTTCTGGATCTACTTCTAAACTTCTGGTTTCAATCGATGTTACAATTTTGTCCCCTTCACGCCATAAGGTAACGCAGTATCGACCGTGGTCTTTAGTGTAGTTAGGCACGAAGCCATAAAATTCCCAGCTGTCCCATATAGAGTATACATGCTTGTTGTTTTCTAGAATTGGCAAATACATTCGTTTAAAAATGTCTTGCCATTGCTCGGTGGGTAGGTCTTTGTAAATTGAAAACCCTTGAGCCAACGTGCGAGTAACTGCAAGGTCTCGTTCAAAATCTTTCTCGATTTTTTGTGCTTCAATTGTGGCTGTTTTCTGAGCGTTTAGCAATGCATCGTCAATCATTGTTTTGCGCGAGTTGGTTACAATATACCCAACGGCTATCATGTATAGTACCATTGATGCGCTTAGTACCGAAAAGAATATTTTTTGCCTTATATTCAGTTTTATTTTCATGGTAGTTCTAGTTATTGAAAATGATTGCTAAACTTAATTCGTTTTGGCGAAATATCAAAGAAATTTGTCCATATTGATTCTGCTTATTACAAAAATAGTTGTTTTTTTTAAATAATTGCTCTTATCTTCATAATCCATTATAAAAGCGAAGTGTTTTCTGATACTTATTTAGGGCTAAAGTAAGCTGTATTTGCTTGTTGCACCCAAATATTGGCAGGCTGATTTATGGGTCGCAAGTAGAGCGCAATGCTATGGTCTTAGCTTCTGATAGCCTAATGGGGCGAACTCTGCTTACCGTGGGCGAGGGGGAATGATTTTAGCATTTAGCCCGCATTATTTATCAAATTTGTAAAGGATGAGTAATTGGGGTTATATCAAAAAAAGGTTGCAATAAAATCACAACCTTTTTTCGATGTTTTATATCAGTTTAAAACTATTTCCCCTCCTTCATAGCCGCTGCAATTTTGGTGTGTAGCTCTTCAGCAAGCTCAGGATTATCACCTAGCAAGCTCTTTACCGCTTCACGTCCTTGTCCCAGCTTAGTTTCACCGTAGCTATACCACGAGCCGCTCTTTTTAACAATGTTGTATTCAACACCAAGGTCAACTATTTCGCCATTCAATGAAATTCCTTCGCCAAAAACTAAATCGAATTCGGCTTTGCGGAATGGGGGTGCCACCTTATTTTTCACAATTTTTACCCGAACCCGGTTGCCTGTCGATTCGTCCCCATCCTTTAGCTGGGCAATTCGGCGAATATCAACGCGTACCGATGAGTAAAATTTAAGAGCGTTACCGCCGGTTGTTGTTTCGGGGTTTCCGAACATAACGCCAATCTTTTCGCGCAGCTGATTAATGAAAATACAGCAAGTATTTGTTTTAGAAATGCTGGCGGTAAGCTTACGCAACGCTTGTGACATGAGCCTGGCTTGCAATCCCAACTTATTCTCTCCCATTTCGCCCTCAATTTCGGCCTTGGGTGTAAGCGCTGCCACCGAGTCAATAACCACAATATCAACTGCTGCGGAACGAATTAGGTGGTCGGTAATCTCTAGAGCCTGTTCGCCATTATCGGGCTGAGAGATAAGTAGCGTTTCAATATCAACGCCAAGTTTTTCGGCATACGTGCGGTCGAAAGCATGTTCGGCATCGATAATGGCAGCAATGCCACCAGCCTTTTGTGCCTCAGCAATAGCATGTATTGCTAGGGTTGTTTTTCCCGACGATTCGGGGCCGTATATTTCAACTACCCTGCCACGAGGATAACCGCCAACTCCTAGCGCATGATTTAGCGCAATGGATCCACTCGAAATGGTTTGGACATCAACTATGGCCTTGTCGCCCATCATCATTATGGCACCCTTGCCGTAGTCCTTATCAATTTTATCCATTGTTGCCTGCAGGGCTTTCAGCTTTGCTTGGTTTACATCCTTGGTATTTTTACCTGTTTTCTCTTTTTCCATGCTTTGTAGTGGGTGTTATTTTATTATTTGGTTTGTGTGTTCTTTGGTCTTTACCTTGCTTATAACCTCATCAATCAAGCCTTTCTCGTTAACTATAAATGTGGTTCGGTGAATGCCATCGTAGGTTTTACCCATGAATTTTTTTGGTCCCCAAACACCATAGGCTTTAATAATTTCCTTCTCGGTATCGGCAATTAGTGGGAACGGAAGATTGTGCTTCTCCTTAAATTTTAAATGCGATTTCTGGCTGTCGGCGCTAACACCAATAACCACGTATCCTTGGGCTAAAAGTGTTTCGTAGTTATCGCGTAAATTGCAAGCCTGAGCCGTACAACCCGGTGTGCTATCTTTAGGGTAAAAGTATAGAACAACCTTTTTCCCCGCGAAGTTACTTAGTTCAACTGTATTTCCGTTTTCATCTATTCCCTTAAACATGGGGGCGTTATCGCCAGGCTTTAAAAATGTCATAACATACTGGTTTTAATCTGTAAAGGTAGTAAGATAGTTTGTAAATAGTAAGAGTAAAACTTACAAGTTATTAACATAGGACAGTAATGATTGGTTTAAAGTAATTTACTTTTGCCTTTTTTTCAACAGAAAAATGGGTTATTATTGCCGATACTTTTTAAGAAAATTTATACGTAACACGTTACCGAAATACTATTCATGCCAAGTAGTTTTCAAATTTCCGAGGAAAGATTTTTTGCTGTAGCATTACAGGAACATAAAATTTTTGGTGCAACCTTTGTGCTGCACATTGTTGAATTGCTTAACAGTGAGGTTGGTATTTATACGGTTTTAGATAACGTTTTTACTGAGAATGTTGAAAAATGGAGCCATCTAATACCTGCTGAGGGCAGGGCGTTGGTTAACATTATTGCTGAGCTAAGCGATAGCAGCCTTTTTGCTGTTATTGGAAAGAGCAAAAAATCGGTGGTCGATTTCTACAGCGCTGTGCAAACCGATGCCGTTTTTGGCAACTACGTTCGTTCGTATTTTGAGCGTAGAATGGCAAAATGCTTTGATATTATTGTGGCAAATGGGTTGCCCGTTTTCTTAAAAGAAAAGAATTTTAATAACCTGTACTCCGACCATTTGCTAAGCTACATGGGCGAGAATGCCAAGCCTGTTTTTTCGTTTACAGTAACCCCCACCGAAACTCGATATTCGCTCAAGGCGAAATACCAAGGCGAAACCATTAAGCTAAAGCACAGGCATACTCAGATAGTTACAACCGATCCATGTATTGTTCGAGTTGGTAATAAACTTCTTCGGTTCGATGGGATAGATGCAAAGAAGTTAACCCCTTTCTTTACAAAAGATTTTGTTTCGGTTCCTAAAACCGCTGAGAAAAAGTATTTCGAGTCGTTCGTTCTAAAATCAATAAAAAACCAAATTGTGGTTGCCAATGGTTTTACTATCGAGACGCTATCGCCAGATAAAAGCGTTATTCTATCAATAGAGCAAACGCTAAGCGGCAATTTAGCCCTTACGTTGTACTTTAGGTATGGCGACAAAAAGTATCTGTCTCAAATTAAACCGCAGAACGAGGTGTCGCTTAAGCTGCTCAACGATTCGTACCATTTTACAAGGTTTAGTAGGGATGCAGACTGGGAGAACCAGGCTAAATCCACATTGGTCGATTTGGGTTTAAAAAACACCCAGGGGGCCTCATACTATCCGGTAGCTGTAAATACCGATTACGAGCTAATTACCTGGGTAAACGAAAATGTGGATTTGCTTACAAGCAAAGGGATTCACGTGCTTCAGCAGGTAAAGAAGAGTGCCTTTTATATAAAGGGTTACGATCTCGACCTAAAAGCGAAGCTGCAGAACGATTGGTTCGATATTTATGGCATGGTAAAGCTGCACGATTACGAGTTTCCTTTTATCAAGTTACGAAAATGTATTGTTAAGGGTATTCGTGAGTACGTTTTACCAAACGGCGATATTTTTATTATTCCCAACGAGTGGTTTGCCAAGTATAAGTTGTTGTTTACGGTGGGGAGTGTTGAAAGTGATAAGCTAGTGCTTACCCAATCGGCGTTTGGCTTTGTACAGCAGGCGCATATCGATAGCCCCGATGCCGAGAGTTTAAACGAGCGGTTTGCCAGCTTGTCGTTAGCACAGCGCATTGTACTGCCCCAGGGGCTTAATGCCGAGCTCAGAGATTACCAGAAATTGGGTTTTTTATGGTTGCAGCTGCTATACGAAAGCGGAATGGGGGGCTGCCTAGCCGATGATATGGGGTTGGGAAAAACGATACAGGCACTATCAATTTTACTTTTCGATGCGGAACGTCGTCAGCCCAATGAGAATAATGCTCAAGCTAACGGGTTACCCCAAATGGGGCGTACCTCTCTGCTGGTTGTGCCTACCTCGTTGCTATTTAATTGGCAGAATGAGATTAGGCGTTTTGCGCCTAGCTTAACCGTTTACCAGTTTACTGGAGCCAACCGAACGCGCTTAGTTACCGACCTAATTAGCTACGATATAGTGTTAACCACCTACGGCGTTTTGCGAAACGAGATAGATTTACTTAAGAATGTGAGGTTTAACTATGTTGTACTTGATGAGAGCCAAGCCATAAAGAATCCTGCTAGCAAGGTTTACCGTTCGGCTGTTTTGCTAAAAGCCAAGCATTTTTTGAGTTTAAGTGGTACGCCAATAGAGAACTCCCTTACCGATTTGTGGGCACAGCTTAACTTCTTAAATCGTGGTATGTTGGGCTCGCTTCGCACATTCAGAGAGCAGTTTGTTGTTCCAATTGAAAAGAGTAATGATGAGCGGGTGCAGCACGACCTAAGGAAGTTGATAGAACCCTTTATTATGCGTCGCACTAAGTACGAGGTTGCGCCAGAGCTACCCGAGCTCAATCAAGAGATTATTTACTGTGATTTAACCGATCAGCAAAAAAGTATTTACGAGGAGGAGAAGTCGGCAATCAGAAACCATATCCTTGATAGCATTGATAATGTTGGATATGGCCAGTCGGCCATTTCAATCCTCAGGGGGTTAACAAGGTTGCGCCAAATATCCAATCACCCTAAAATGCTCGAGGATTACACCAGCTCCGATTCGGGTAAGTTTGATGAGATTATACGAACCATAGAAACTTTGGTAGACGAGGGGCATAAGGTGTTGATATTCTCATCATTCGTTAAGCACCTGCGAATAGTTCAGCAGCAGGTTGAGCAGATGGGGATAGGGTACCAGATGCTAATTGGTTCAACCACTAATCGGGAGAGGGTGGTGGAACAGTTCCAGAACGATTCGGAATGCCACCTGTTTTTAATTTCCATAAAAGCGGGTGGGGTAGGGCTTAACCTAACCGCAGCCGATTATATCCTTGTGCTTGATCCATGGTGGAACCCTGCGGTCGAGAATCAGGCGATTGCTAGAGCCCATCGAATTGGACAGGAAAGGCCCGTATTCGTTTACCGATTTATTTCGGTGGGTACCGTTGAGGAGAAAATACGACGTTTACAGGAGGATAAATTGATGCTATCTACCAATCTGGTCGAGAATTCGAACCCGCTAAGTGCTATCGATAAAGAGCAGCTGATGGAGATTATAGGGTAGGCATTCTTCGTTTTCGCTCTCGTTTACTACCCTTTGTTTACGTTCAGCTTGTAATCGGGTACGCAAACCCGTAACCCGTAACTCACCTCTCATTCCTCCTCACTGCTTACCGCTCACTGTTCACTATTTTTTCTCCACAGATTACACGGATTTGCACAGAATGGATTTGCGTTTTATGTTCCGCATATCACAATCGGGTAGGCAAACCCGTAACTCCCTCAACCTCAACCTCAACCTCAACCTCAGCCTAAATCTCTACCTCAATCTTCTTCTTCCTCCACCGCAATGCCCAATTTACTTTATCCCTTTAAATAATCTATTCCACCTTATATTTGCCGGAAAGCGCTTATCCTTATCCAGCGATAGCCATATAAACGAGCCTTTGCCTACAACGTGATCTTCGGGCACAAATCCCCAGAAACGCGAATCGGCAGAGTTATGACGATTATCACCCATCATAAAGTAGTAGTCCATACGAAATGTATAGCTGCTAGCAGGCTCATCGTTTATGTAGATGGTGCTGTCTTTCACCGCCAGGCTGTTGCCCTCGTACGTTTCAATTACCCTATGGTATAATGGTAACGATTTGAGCGTAAGTTCAACCGTTTCGCCTTTTTTGGGTATCCATAATGGCCCAAAGTTGTCCTCTGTCCACGGGTACTCTGGCGAGTGTGGGAAGATAACCTTGCTCATCATGGTGTGGTTTGTGTTCTCGTGTTTTAAAACTGAATGTACGTTGTTCAGCTTCCTTACTTTGTTGTAGGAATTTTGCGTTAGGGGTAGTTCATAAATTCCGCTGGCCGGATTAAAAAATCGGTCATCCTTAGCTATATTTAGCCCATCGAGAATTTTTGAGTTTATGGGAGTTCCGTTGGTTCGTATTATGTAGTTGTATTGCAAATCAGGAATTTTTTCCTGTCTCTCACCGTTTACGTAGACCTGCCCCTGCTTAATTACAAGCGAGTCGCCAGCAATGGCAACGCACCTTTTAATGTAATTCTCACGTTTATCAACCGGTCTGGCAATTACATCGTACTCGCGCCAAACCCTTTCGCGGCCAATTTCTCGTACTACCGAGTAGTAGCTCCTGTTCGATTGGAATTGTACTATCACCGTATCGCCCTCGGGGTAGTTAAACACCACCACATCGTTGCGTTTTATGTCGCCAAAACCCGCCAACCGTTTGTATGGTCGCTTAATCCACTCAACATACGACTTGGTATTTTTGGTTAGCGGTAGCGTGTGATGCGCAAAGGGGAACGAGATTGGCGTGTTGGGTAGCTTAGGGCCGTAGCTAACCTTGCTCACGAAAAGGTAGTCGCCCACCAGCATCGATTTTTCCATTGATGATGTGGGTATGGTGTAGGCCTCAATAAAAAACATTCGGATAAGCGTAGCGGCAATAACCGCAAAAATTAGCGCATCAACCCACTCAATCAGCGTGCTTTTCTTCTTTCCATCCCTTTTTTTCCAGAATGTCCAGTTTACTTTGCGGGTAATGTGGTAATCAAAAAAAACGGGTAAGCCCAATAGTAGCCAGTAGTTTCCTATCCAAATTACCCAAAGCACGAATACTGTTGATGATAGGGCGAATAAAAAGAATCGATTTTTCAGAAATGCCTTTACTTTATCCATTATTAAGCTGTGTGTTTAGTTTGTAATTCGATGTAAAATGTGGAGCTAAGCGTACATTTTACGGGGTAAGTTTAATACTTTTTATCGAATAATTATATTTTTAGTAAGCTATCCATTGTTAAAAAACCCTTTTTACCCACCGAGAATTCGGCTGCAAGCACTGCCCCAAGGGCAAACCCCTTACGATTTTTTGCTTCGTGTTTAAGGGTTATCATATCATTTTCGGAGCTAAGGTTCACCGTGTGCGTGCCAGGCACATTCGCTTGGCGAAGTGCGGTTATGGGGATTTTATGCACTTCTTCTTCAGGCGTTAACGACCATCCGGTTAACCCTTCAATCTCATTCGATATTATATCGGCAAGGGTTATGGCGGTACCGCTGGGGGCATCCTTTTTTTGTGTATGATGCACTTCCTCAATTTCGTAGGTGTAGCCCTTTACCGTATTTATATACTTGGCTAAAATTTTGTTTAGCCCAAAGAATAGGTTTACCCCTATACTGTAATTTGAGGCGTAAAAAAGAGCCCCGTCACTGTGTTCTGCCAGCTGCTTTGCCTCATCCAGGTGGCTAAGCCACCCGGTTGTTCCGCAAACAATGGGTTTGCCTGCTATTAGGCAGGTTTTTATATTGCTAAACGCAGCTTCGGGTGTCGAAAACTCGATGGCCACATCCACATTCTTCAGATTCTTGGCGTTGAGCTCATGCCCATTATCCTGATCTATTATAAGGGCAATGCTATGCCCCCGTTCTTTAGCGATGGTCTCAATTTCATGCCCCATCTTGCCGTATCCTATTAAAGCAATATTCATGTGTTTGGTGTATGGTTATGTTGTATTGTTTGTTTAATAATCCCGACGTGATTGTATGTTTATAGCGTTTATCATTTCGATATGTAATGTGACCTCGATGAGGTCGAATATCTAATGCGTTTTTATTCACTATTGTGCGGTAAAAACATATTTTAATATTTTAGATTCTTCGTTTCACTACGTTTCGCTCTAAAACGTATGTTCGACAAAGCCGTTGAAAATAGACTTGGCTTTGTCAATGACAAATGTTTAGTTTTTAGGGGAGGGCTTGGTTAGCGGCGAAGCCGCTAACCAAGCCCTCCCTTCCCAAATATGACTCAGCACCCTGTCATTCCGACCGTAGGGAGGAATCTATAAATTTTAACTGGACACCAATGCATTTTTATTATGCTATAAACATTCAAATTCTACGGATTCGCTTTTTTTGTTCTGCGAATATCTGATTTTAGCATTCGTATTTCAATGTCGTTCAGTTAAGGCTATCGGCTTCGACTATCCTTCGACTTCGCATAGGCCTCCAGTCAGGCTGAGCGAAGCCTAAAGCCGATAGCCTTTGCTTACTTACTAACCACCACCACCTCAATCCTGCGGTTGCGCGTACGCCCCTCCTCCGTATCGTTTGTATCTATGGGCTCGTTATTCTTCATATCCTTAACCTCAACGTTGCTAAACCCGTTCTCAATCAGATATTTTGCAACCGCACCGGCGCGTTCTGCCCCAATTTCGGGCTTTTGTATGGCCTCCAGGTCGTCGCAATGGCCTTGTACCTGTAGCCTAATCTGTGGGTTATTCTTAACCTGACGGAGCAATCGGTTAATTTCTGCCACCGACTCGGGGCCTAGGTGGGCGCTATTGGCTTCGTACTGAATGTTAAGCTCAATTTTCGAACCCACGGTTATGGGCTTTAGCAGGATATTACGGTCGATATTCATAAACGTGGTAACCTGTTGCAGCACCAGGTTTTCGGAGAAGTACCAGTAATCCTCAGCCAGCACCTCGAGTAGGTAGTTGTCGCTTGCCATAAACTGAAGCGTGTAGTTACCGCTGGTAGCGCTTGAATTTACCGAGGTTACAATGGCGTTGGTTCTGGTGTTAATAAGGTTTACCTTAGCCCTAACAGGCTGCTGGGTATTAGCATCCTTTATTGCCCCCGAAATGGTTGTACGCCGCACCTGTTGAACACCTCCTTGGATACTAGGATCACTAGCGGCAAAATTAATGTGCCTAACCTTTTCGTCAAACACAAAGTTTACCTCAAACTGCTTGTATCCATTGAATTGTACCAAGAAATTATTCTGCCGCAAATCGAAGTTCTCGTAAAAAACATTGTTTATTGTAATTATATACTCATCGGTAATGGGTGCAAAAAGTTCAAAATGACCATCTTTATCGGTAAGGGTTGAGTACGAGCGCCCATGGCTATCGGTTACGGTTATGCGTACGTTCGACAGGTCAACTCTTCCCAAACCCGATAATCGGCTGCGGTTAAGGATAATTTTTCCGAACACTTTGTTGCGTTCAACGAATGGGAAGAAGTATTTTCCAGTGTGGTCAATTTTAACTTCCATATCCTCAATCGCTTTGCTGTAAGTACCAGTTTCTTTACCTATAGGGTTGTACGTAACCTTATAAACACCCTCAGGTATCTTTTCAAGCATAACTCTCCCCAAATTATCAGAAATTAGCTCAGTGCCGAAAAAATCACCTGGAATGTCTCCTAGTACTTCAGATTTAACTTTTTCGATATTAACAAGGATGTTTTTAATACCTGGTTCATTATCTTCTTTAGTAAAATTTCCGTTATAATCCTTAAAAAAAACAAATTCAATATCATGATATTTTACCCTTGGCTGTTGAAGGTTAAACTCTTTTTTTAACCCAACTTCTAGGTATATGTTTTGATATGTTTCAAGAAGATCCTGAAAATTAATACGATTTTGTAATGCGTAAACACCAATAATTTGAAGTTCCCAATCTTTTGGTAAAAACCAATTTACTTGGCCAATTAGATTGGTGTACATTGACTTTGTTATCATATCGTTTGAGAAATTCAGGCTTAACCTAGTTTTAATAATGTTTTTGTAAATAAAATCCTCGTACGTTGGCATGAATTGAAGTTTCCTTGACTGTTTCCCTGTTCGTAAGTAGTTCATTTGGTCAAAAGAAGAACGTGGTCCAGAGGTAAAGAAAGCTAGCACCATAAGCGACCTACTTCTCAGGGTAAAGGATAAATGATAGAAGTTGAAATTTTCCCTGAAATTACCAATGCTATCACTGGGGAAAAAGGGGTTATCCATAACATTAGCTATACCAAGTTCAAATCTTGGAGTGATTATTGTTGTTCCAGTAGCATCCTTAATTCTTGCTCCAGCAGAGGCCTTAAGATTTAGACTAGAAAAACGCTCTCCTTCAACAAAAGTACTTAAATCTTCAACAACCAGATTATTAACTATTGGACCCCCATAAACCTCAACATTATCATTTAAGAAATGCCTATAACGGGAACTTGCCTCCCTTGATATGAATTTACCCTGCTTTATATATGTGGTTTCATGGATTCTTGAGCTAGTTGTTGCCGTTTCATTGTAATAGAATTCAAGTTTATTGAATTCATCTTTCGTCCAACTAAAATTTGAGAACAATTCAAACTTACCCGCAAACGGGCTATAGTATAAATCGCTTGCATATTTCGCTTTGATGTAGGAGGTAAAAGGTCCAACATTTGAATTGTAGTTTAAATTCCAACCAAACTCATTATGTTCAGCCTTGTTGTTTAGTGGTCTCTGTAATTTATTAAACGATCCCTGCATATAAAACCTATGCTTGTTCTTTATATTTACCCCTGTACCTATATATCCTAGCATTGAATTAAAATCACTTAACTTATTTTCATTATAAGCTAATCCAGTATTAATGTATAATTGGGGAGAAAATCGGTATCTCATAGTGGAACCATAATTATTTACACTGGTTCTTTGGTTTTGATTACCTAGAACATCCACACTTAAATTTTTGTTGTCATACGATAGGTATGCACCTCTCCCTGTCATGCTACTTTCAATACTTTTATAGCTGTCTCCCAGTTCCAGTGTCCACGAACCCAAACTGCCTCCAACATACATCCTGTTTGTTTTATAAAAATCTTCTGGAATTCTGGACGAGAAATTTCTATAGTAATAGTAAACATCTTTGTCACCTTTAAAGAGTATTTTTCCCTGAACTGTGGTAGTATAATTTGGCCTAACATTTGCGTCAAGAAGCCCTTGAGCATATGCCTCTATGGCTAGTGGTTTATCGTAGGAGGGGACGATGTTTTTATGGGTAGATTCTACTTGCCTAAACCACAATGTGTTTTGGTAAGTGCTATCAATAGTAGAAACAAAAGCTTGTAAGGGGAATAAATTCCTCCCTAAGTCCTTATAATCCTCCAGAAAAACGCGATAGACCAAAAGAGTATCGGTGTAAGGTGGCACCGTAATGTCTTCAGAAAACAATTTTTCTCTTTGTAATCCTAAGGTTATAATCCTATTGCCGTCAAAAATTAAGCTAACAGGTTCTTCCCTATTACCCCTATTTTGTACTTCAATGCCAAACTCTGCAGACTTGGCGGTAGGGTCAAAAAAGAAAAACCTACTAGTGTATTTAAAAGAAAACTTTGTTATTCTGGGGATTTTTACATAGCAATATTCGTTTTTTATGGTATTGCCTCTAGCATCAGAGATTGATGCGATAATACTATAGCCAATATCTCCCCGTACATCTCCTCCAACAGCAACTCTTATTGGAATTGTTAAAGAGTCTTGTGGGGATAACGTTAACTCTCTTTTTTCTTCACCAATTATAGCCCATCCCTCGGGCACTGTAATGTTAAGGCTAAAGCTTTCGGAGCGATTGGCATTGTTTTTAATTATGAGTACGTTAAAAAAAGACTGATGTGCTGCAGCCTCAATTGAAGTACGTGCAAAGGATATCTCAATATTTGTTGGTGTTTCATTGTATAGAAAGAATTGAGAAAAAACTCCGCTCGTTTTAATAATGAGAGCAAAAAATAGAATTATATATTTTACTCCCCTTTTCATATTCAGGCTAATTAGTATTTTGCATTTATTGTTAATTAGGAACACTAATAAAGTTCTAACTTAATGTGCAGCTGTGTGTAGTAAAACCCCCATGGGAGATTCATTAAACCAGTCACACCAAATTGATAAGTAATTCCAAATTCTGCTTCAAAACCATCAATTTTAGTACCTTCAACAAAGACTTTTTCAGTATTTGTTAAGGAATAGGGGTAGATGTCGTTTGGAAAACTATAATAATTGTCAGGCATAGCATTGAATCCAACGGATCTCAATTTCAGGTAATCTAAGGTTAGATCAGTATTCCCGTCGTCGGAAATAATACTGTTATCCGCTGCATATATGGTTAAACGCCATTTGGTATAAACTCCAACAGGCAATTTATGGCCTGTTGTATCTATAACAATTCGTATTTTTGTCCAGTTGGTTAGCTCTATGCCATTCTCATATTGAGTAAGCGAAGTTACGTATAATGGAATAGTACCCCCGGAATAGATTAATCTTACAGGCCTGCTAATTGATGCTTGGGCATAAAATAAGAGCAACAATAAAAACAGGGTTTTAAAATAGCTAATCTGTATAGCGGTTTTTTTCATTTTTATTCACAATTTACTAGAGCCAAGTTAAATTCTTGCTTGGCTCTAGTAATTATGGAAGACACGCATAAAATGATCTACTGAGGAGCCAAGGTTAAGAACATATTATTTACGTAAATATCTGCTGGAATACTTTGCAGCAGGAGATTAGGATCTGTACCAAGAACAGCAGGAGTGGCAAGATGCCATGCCAACGAGTATTCCTCATCACCAACGGCATTATTTGACACCAAAGAATTTGATGCAGCTAAAACAATAATATCACCTGGTAATACAGCTCCTGCGCCTGATTCCATTTCATAGCCAACATTTGTTATTGGAAAGTCTGCGACATTCCCTGTCTCAAGTCCAACAAAATGGGTAGTGTTCTCAGGTACCATTGTAACGGTAAAGTTTCGCGAAGAGGAAACTCTAAACTTTGTTTTTGTTTGGTCAGTTGCTTCAATACCTTCTTCGTATTGTTGAATAGTATTTACAACAAATACAATGTTACCACCCGAAGTTACCGTAAGGCGTAAGATAGCATTTAATGTTACAGATACAGGTATTACGGCCTGGTCTGTTACCGCCTGCCCGAAACTAAATTGGGCGAAAAGCAGCATTGCTGCTCCAAGTACTAGTTTTTTCATAGCTAAAAATTTTAGTTATTAAATTTGATTAAGTAATTTCAATTAAAGCAATTCATTTAGAACTTATGTAAAATTATACTAAATATACAACACTACAAGTAGTTTGGCAATTTTTTATGCTTTTATTCCCTGTTTTCTTGAGGAAACTGGAGAAAAAGGCGACCAAATACATTTTTGTGTGGTTTAAAGAAATTATTATAAAAGATGAAATTGTTGTAATTTTTAAATCTTACGGTTTTTGGCTTTTAGCCGTTGGCTATTGGAGTCTCGCTATATCCATTCGGGTACGCAAACCCGTAACCCACTCCTTACTCCTCACTTCTCACTCAACCTCAACCTTAACCTCAACCTCAACCTCAACCTCAACCTTTGGCTATAGAAGCCCCGCAATATCCATTCGGGTACGCAAACCCGTAACCCACTCCTCACTCCTCACTCCTCACTCAACCTCAACCTCAACCTTTGGCTATTGGAGCTTCGCAATATCCATTCGGGTATGCAAATTCGTAACCCATAACTCGTAATCCCTACCCAACATTAAAGCCCATCACTAAAACATCGTCTATCTGGGCGTACTCATCACGTTTCCACTCCTTAAAAGTTATTTTTAAAATTTCGCGTTGCTCGTTTGCCGAAAATTTATGAATATGCTCTAGTAGTTTGATAAAGTTTTTAATCATAAACTTACGGCCATTGTCACCACCAAATTGGTCTATGTAACCATCCGAAAATAGGTATACCCATGTTGGGCCGTCAATTTCAATGGTATGGGTGGTAAATTTCAGATCGGAACTTGTGCTTCCTCCTCCTATGGATTCCTTGTCGCCCCTAATTCTAAAAAGCTCATCGTTTTGTATGTAAACCAGGGGGTTTTTTGCACCAGCATACTCAATTACCCTTTTTTGGGGATCCCAAACGCATAGAGACATATCCATTCCGTCGCGGTTATCGGTTTCGTCTTGGCGCAGGGTTCGTATAATGCCCTTGTTTAGCTCCATTAAGATTTCGCCGGGTTCGTGAACCTTCTTATCCAAAATCTCGTCGAGTAAATTATACCCAATCATCGATAGAAATGCTCCGGGTACGCCGTGCCCTGTACAGTCAATTGCCGAGATGGCAACCTTGTGAATTTTGGGATTGTATTTTTCTGTACTGCTTACAATGGGCTTAAACCAGTAGTAGTCGCCACTTACCACGTCGCGCGGTTTAAAGTAGATGAATGATTCGGGAAAGAAATTTTCCAGATGTTTTTGTACCGGTAACAAGGCTTTCTGAATTCCTTGGGCGTAGTTAATACTCTTACTAATATTTTCGTTTTGCCTCTGAATCTGATCTTTTTGCTCGTTTATCTCCTCGTTCTGGTGGCTTAGCAGCGTGTTTGCCCTGCGTTTGTCTCGGTAGCCTTTTAGTATAAATGCCGAAAGGGCTAAAAGCAGGATAAAACCTCCCAGTACGGAGTATATTATTGTTTGCTGTGCTTGGAGTTGCGCTTGCTGCTCCTTTTCGGCTAGCTCCTGTATTTTTTGTCGCGACTCCAGCAGCTCAATCTCCTGCTGGCGGCGTAGTACTATTTCCTCAACCTTATCGAGCGAGTCTTGTTGCGCCTTAAGCGCAAAGCTTAGGGAGTCCTCGGTTGCTTGCGATTTTATTTTTCGTAGTTCCATCTCCAGGGCTTGGGCGGTACGTTGTATACGTTCACGTTCAACCTCGGCCTCTGTTTTGCTAACTATTTTCTCATACTCTTGTTCAACATCCATTTTGGCCACCTGTTGCCTCAGTAATGTGGACTCGTTGTTCATCTCTTGAGCCTTGGCCAGATTCCCTATGGCGTTGTAGTTAGCGCTTAAATGCTGCAGGCAGTTTAGGGTGAGCCGGGGGTTTCCAACATCTCGCGAAAGCGAAAGTGCCTCCTCGAGTAAGGGTATCGCCTTGTCGTGTTGCTTTAAAACCCTGTGAATATAGGCTACGTCAATTAATCCGGCGGCCAGTTCGGCCTTGTTATTTAGGTAGCGCCGTGTTTCAAGGCTTTTATTAAAATATTCGAGGGCTAGGTCAAAATGCCCTAGGTCGGCATATATTAACCCAATATTACTATATATGGCTTTAATGTCGTTGTAGTTTTTTACCTTATTGTTTAGCGGCACCGATTCAAGAAAGTATGAAACCGCTTCGCGCAGATTCCCATATTCCCAGTAGGTAAATGCAACACGGTTTAGGTAAAAAATGGCTTGTTCGGTATTACCCGCCTGCTTGTATCGGCTCACTAGCTCCAGGTAGCGGTCAACATCACCCTGTTTCTCCTTTGGTAGTGTGCCTATTTCCTGACTCAGTAGTGAGGTGCACACAGTGATAAGGAGTAAAACGAGTAGCGTTCTAATTATTCTTGGTGTAAAAAATATCATCTTTAGCAGGTTGCTTTCTTAATCAAAAGTAAGTAAAAAGTTGCTATTTTAGTTTATTTTTGATGAATCTTCAAAAAAGATGCCAAGGCGTTAGTTTTTAAGCCTAGCTACTGTTTAGCTGCAATTAAATATAGCTATTTTGTTCTAGTTTTACCGAAAAGCCCTGCGGGTTTATTTCGTTTTTGTAAGTATCACAATAACAGGCGTTAAGCTTGTTGGCGTCTTATTTTTGCTGATTGTGAATAGTATAGAATTTGTTTTGATTTTTTTTGGCAGCACTTTTTTCTGTTTTTTACGCTATATTTGTAATCGATGTTTTTAAATTTGTTGTAATTGTTTAATCGTTTTTTACCCCATTTTAATATGAATATAGCCAGTAGGTTTTTGTGTATGCTTGTGGCTCTCGTTTTATCGGGAACGGTTTTAGCTCAGGATTTTGAGGTGGCACCCGTTAGGCTCGATTTTAATGCCGAACCAGGAGAGAACCAAACGAAAGTTATCAATATAACGAATCATAGTAACAAGAAAGCTTCTTTTATTGTATCAATTGCCGATTTCTTGATAGGAAGCGATGGGACCAGGGAAATGCTACCCCCAAATACCACTAGGCGTTCTGCGGCCAATTGGCTAAATATTAACCCCAGTTTTTTTGAGCTAAACCCTGGCGAGCAGCTCCCAGTTCAGGTAGCTATGCTTGTACCTGGCGATGAGTATGGGGCAGCGTGGTCGATGCTTTACGTGCAGCCAGCTAAGGAGCAAACCTCGTGGGATGCCGATAAGAATCTATCGGCAGGTGTAATGGTTAGCGGTAGGATTGGTATTACTGTTTACCAGTCGCCCAGCAGTAATACTAACCATTCTATTAAAGTAACCAAGCTGGAAGAGGTTACAGATGCCGAGGATATGGTTAGAAAATTCTCTGCCACCATCGATAACCTAGGCGATAAGGTAACAACCTGCAAGATTCATCTTATAGCATCAAATATAAACACTGCCGAGGAGAAACAGTTCCCCTCGTTCGAGGTAGAGACATACCCCAAAATGACCCGAAATGTTGAGGTTGAGCTACCCAGCGGCGAGTTGACTCCAGGGAAATATGCCATTGCGGTTATTGTTGATTATGGCCCTAAGTTTGCGCTTGAGGGAGCCCAGCTGGTAATTGATATAGAGTAACTTTTATTTACGTGGTAGCTAATAATACCTGCTTTTGATTAAACTTCACACATCAATAGTTTTGTTATTGGTAGCCGTATCGGGTTACGGACAGGCTACTTTTTTTAGCCAGCGCTACTACTCCGATGGAACTATTCAGGAAAAATTTCGAGTTTATGTAGAGAATGGCGATACCGTGAGGCATGGCCCATACTTTTTTTACTACCCCGAGGGTACCATTATGCAGGAGGGGCGTTATATTACTAATTTGCCCGATAGCTTGTGGGTAAATTACTATCGAAATGGGTTTAGGAAGAGTATGTATAGATACTCGAATGGTGAAAAAAATGGTGCCTTTACTATATGGAAAGATGATGGATCGCTCTACCAATCGGGGGAGTATGACCAAAATTTGCTCACGGGCGAGCTGATTACCTACCATCCAAACGGAGAGTTAGATTCTAAGAGTAACTATTTCAATGGTCGGCTAAATGGGGTGTCGGAGGTGTACTCGCCCGAAGGGCAGATCTTGCTAATTGCCAGCTACAAAAACGACAGTTTAAATGGGCAGTGGGAATCGTACTACGAAGAGGGGGGTATAAATTATAGAGGGTTTAAGCTGAATAACGAGTACCACGATACGCTGTACACCTACTATAAAAACGGAACCCTTCAGCGGGTTACCTATTACGATAAAGGCGTTGCTGAGGGTAGGGTAGTTGGGTACTACGATAATGGTGCGGTAATGAATGTTTCGCACTACGATGATGGGCAGCTAAGTGGGCAGTATGCGGAATTTCACCCCAATGGACAGCTGGCCGAAGTTGGCCAATTTGAAAACGATCAAAGAACAGGTAGGTGGATTAGCTACTATTCCGACGGTAGCCTTTATAGCCAAGGCGAATTTAAGGATGGGAGGTTCGATGGTTTTTGGACGTTTTTTCATCCTAATGGCAACACAAAGCAGCAAGGAGCATACTATAAAGGGAAGTCGTTTGGTCCTTGGCAGTTTTTTGCCGAGGATGGTTATTTAAACCTTGCTGGTTACTACGTAAATGGTAAAGCCGAGGGCTTTTGGATAGCATTCTACCCCGATGGAGCCATTGCTGCTCGCATTTACTTTAGGCAAGGTGTGCAGTACGGCCCCGCCTGGATGTACCAACCCGATGGCACTGTTGAGCGAAGGATGCAGCTTGGGGTGTTGCCACCAGTGCTGGGAAAATAAATAGCTGAAATGTTTTTATTTGATTGAAGAATAGAGAATTTTAGCTATCTCATTTCGATTAATATTTATTCGCATAGAAGTATTTCCCATACTTTTTTAAAATGCTGCTCAGGTTAAACTGTTTTATTAATCTATACCATTTACGCAAAAAAGGTCAATACTTCGCCTTCGTATCACCCAACTTTATAGTACAGCTGTATTTTTTCAAATTGCTCTGCTAATATTTCTTTATCCAAATATTTTCTCTCAGAGTTCTTCTGCGGGTTTGCGGGTTAGTAATAGTGTAGCATGCTAAAGCGCTAATCCTAATTGTTTGTAAAAACATGAGATAATAAATAATTTCTATAAGCAGAAAATTTATTTTAATGTACTTTTAATGTGATAATTTGCATTTTATTGTAATTTTACAGTAACTTATTGTTGCCGTTTATTTTATGCATTAACCCAGTTTTTTGTAATCTGTATTATTTCTCCCTGTTTATTAAAAACTAAACCTTAAACACATGAAAAATTTAAGAGCACTTGCTGAATTACTAAAAAAACCGAATTTTAGAAGACTTAAATGTTTCTTTTCTATTTTAGGTTTATTATTAGTGACTAACTTCATTTATGGACAAAAATATGAGTCTATTGTAGATACCACCAAAATGTGGGTTGTTTTCTATAATTTCTCATTTGACCCTCCTAGTATTGGACGTACTGGCGCAATAAAAATAAAAGACAGTGTTATGTTAGAAGATAACAAATATTGGCAATGTGTACTTGAAGCATGGGATAGTACTTATAACGATTGGGCTTTAAGAGGATATATACGAGAATATGATGATGTTGTTGTGTACCAAGATAAAGATGAAAGCCGTATAGATACTATTTACAATTACAATTGGCAAACAGGAGATACTATTTTTAGCGAACCTGAATTGGAATGTTATATTACAGTAACTGATACAATGACCACTGAGTTTGCTGGTAAAAACAGGTTCGTGCAGGAGATACAAGGTCATCATTATATGCAACTAAAGTATTATGAAGGAATAGGAAGTAATGCAGGTTTACTTGACCCATATTTTTATTGCAGGGTAGGTGTATATCGATATTTAGTTTGTTATTATAAAAATGATGAGCTATTATATCAAAATCCTGATTTTTCGAATTGTTATATAAATAATTTACCCAATTCTATTTCGAACCAGGCAGTTAGCAATTACGAAATTTATCCTAATCCATTCAACGATGATTTAGTACTTAATAAAAAAGATCAGGAAAGCGATCTAGTAACAACATTTGAATTATACAACAATATGGGTGTGTTATTAAAAAAGATAAGATTACAGTACCCAACTGTTCATATTAATGTTTCTAATTATACAAGTGGTATTTATTATTACCGTTTGTATTCAAATAATCAAAATTTGCAAAAAGGAATACTAATTAAAAAATAATCGATATGAAAAAATTAAAAACACGAAGTGCAGTACTAAAAAAACCGAAATTTGGAAGATTTAAAAGTTTCTTTCCTCTTTTAGGCTTATTATTAGCGACCAATTTTACTTACGCCCAAGAATATGAGCCTATTGTAGATACCACAAAAATGTGGGTTGTCTTCTATCACCCCACAATTTTCCCACCCGGAATAGGTGAAACCTATGCTTATAAAATTAAAGAAGAGGTAATTGAAGATACCATTACATGGTATAAAACCTGGCAAAGCCGAGATTCATTATACAGTAATTGGGAACAATGTGGATATATCTGCGAAAAAGACAAGAAAGTATATTATAAAGAATCATATAATTCTGAACATATTTTATTATATGATTTTAATTTAACTATTAACGATACTTTATTAACACTAGAAGATTGCGCAATACCTGTTGTTAATACTGATACTATGGAGTTTGCTGGAAAGGAACGTTATTATCAACAGCTATGTGATTTTGATTATCATCAGGAACCTGTATATCATATAGAGGGTATTGGTAGCAAAAATGGTGTTTTTGAGTCCAGATATTTCTGCTATGTAGGAGTTATAAGGACGTTGGTATGTTACTACAAAAATGATGAGCTTTTATATATGAATAATGAGTTTTCTAGTTGTTATATCAATGCGACCTCTTTAACTGAAAATGAGTTTATACAAATAAACGCATATCAAACCAATAACAATACTATTCAGGTAGATGGGTTAGTTCCAAATACTAAAAACAAATATTGTATAATAAATATGGTTGGACAAACCATCTTGATGGGTAATATTAATGCTGATGGGACAATACAATACAACAATCTTAACACTGGGTTGTACCTTTTAAATATTCAAACTTCTGATTTAATATCAAAGACAACTAAAATATTTATAAAGAATTAATTATGAAAAATATATTAATAATTACAGTATTACTTATTCAGATAAACAACTTGCTGGCACAAACAGTAAATTTAAATGTGGTATTTACAGAATCCTCAGAAATTAATCTGTCTAATGAGATTAAAAAACTAGTTTATGGGGTAGATCTGATAGGTTCTGTCGAGTTATATAATGAAAAAAGTTTTGTTGAAATATTTGTTGTTGATAATGAAAACAATGAATATTTGATTCAGGAGTTTTTCTACCCATTATACTCCCCTGGTACATATGATATTACACACTGCGAGGAAATAGACTTTATGAACGCTATTTCTTTAAAATATTTGAAAATTGAACTTTTTAATGCCGAGGTTGAACTAATACAAATGAATTATTGCACAAGCATTAATGCGCAAATGCGATTAGAAGCATTACCTACACAAGTTGTTCAAGGACTTAAAATTGATCAACTTAATACAAAGTTATCTAATGAAGGTTTTTTATGGAGAGCAGAATTGAATGAATATAATAACAACTACAATTCTCGTACAAGACGATCAACATATGAAGGTAGTAGTTATGGTTTTCAATACTATAATCGCGGGATATTTTCATCACAATCTCCGCAAACCATAAAAAAAGATAAACAAAAAATCACTGCTCATCCTGTACCAGAGTTTGATTGGCGAAATAAACATGGTGCCATGAATGAAAACTCACCATACTTCGACAATAATTTTGATACTTACTGGGTAAATGGCGTTGGCGTGGTTACTTGTGATCAAGGAAATGGATGGATGACAAAAATACATTGTCAGCGAGGTAATTATGGAGCACCATGGGATAGATGCCCAAATGGATGCTATTTATTTAGTGTAACCAACAGTGTTGAAGCTAAAATGAACCTGTACTACAATCAACATTTAGATTATGACCTTTCTGAACAAGAAATAATGGAATGTTCTCCTTATTCAAGTTCGACATGTTACTATGGTGGTGATCCTGAAAAAACAGCAAAATATATTAGAGACTTTGGAGTTGTAAATGAAAGTTGCCTCCCTTATATTAATGATACTTGTAGTTGTTCCATTAAATGCACCTCTCCTGAATCAAAAGTAAAAATAGAAGAATATCAATCATACACCTATGATGAAGAAGGGCTAAAAGAATTATTAATTACTCAAGGACCAATGAGTACTGTATTTGGTAGTCATGCAATGTGTTTGGTCGGGTATGGAATAATTAGAGAAGGGATGATTATTGATGCTGGCAATGGGTATACCCCGTTTACTGTTGAAGCAGGCAATCCGTATATTGAAGAAACTTATTGGATTCTAAAAAACACAAGAACAGCTGGGGATAATCATAATGGGTATGTTTATTTAATCTCATCTAGTGATTATAATAACATGGGACATATTAGATACTTTCCTGGTTTAGTTGAAGATCTACTTAACCCAAATTTAACGCCTCAAATACTTGACGAAGACAATGATGGTTATTATAATTGGGGTATTGGTCCAAAACCAGCCAATTGTCCTCCATGCCCTGCTGAGCCTGACAGCGACGATTCAGATGCTGCTTTTGGCCCATTTGATGAAAATTATTACAAAACAGTCAATTGGAATAATTTCAATTCAGATAACACAACAGAATTTTACTTTCAAAACAGATACTGGTATAATGAATATATAAGACATAATACAACTATACTGAGTGATACTCTTTTCATTAAAGACAAATCGTTTATTGCAACTAATTCTTCTTTAACTATTAATTCCGGTGCAGTGTTGGCAATTCAGAATGGAGAATTAATTACCGGCGGAGAAATTACAATTAATGGCAACTTACATATTAATGGAGATGCTGATATTAAAGGAACGATGAATTTTTATGATAACTCTGAGTTCATTATCAGATCAAATTCGTTAGTTAATTTAAATAACGGGCAAATAGTATTGCATGATAATGCTAAATTAATTATTGAAGATTATGCCACAGTTGAAAACATAAATATCAGTGGTTCTGGCGAGATTATTTTGATGGGAAACAACATTACGCTGCAAAACGGAGTATTTAATATCCCCGTTCAGATAGATAAAAATGTTAAAATCAAGGGAAATACAACTTTCTATACCGTGTCCATAGCTCAAGGAATTCAAATTGAAGGAGGTGCTGATGGAACTACGCTGAATTTGCAAGAAGCATGTGCCATTGAACCCGGGGTAACGTTTACAAATCTTACCAACAATGGTGATGGTGGTGTGTTTTATACGCTCGATGAACCATTCAGTATCGAACAGGTACACTTTATAAATACGAACTGTAAGTTAATTTCGGATAGTGCCGATGTCCATGTGCAGAACTGTACTTTTAACGGTTCGGCATTATACTTGGGCCAAATGCATATGCGTGCTAGTAGCTGTACGGTTAAAAACAGCTCATTTACCAACACCTTGGCTCAGGAAGTATTGCGCATCGATGCTTTTAAATCGTTTGTTATATCAGACAATGTATTCGAAAACAATATGGGTACGGCTATCGCAATCTATAAATCGGGGGAGTCCTCACTACGTGGAAAATTGATAGAAAACAATTTAATCCATTCAAATCAGAAAAGAGGAACTGCCAAGGGAATTTTAATCTATGCTTCGGTTGCTGATATTCATAACAATACTATTTTCAATAATGATTATGGTATAGCGCTGTATCACAACAGTAATGTCAGCATCAGGGGCGATAATCATTCCATCGGGAATGAGATTTTCCAGCTCATCTACAACAATGTTTACAATCAAATTTTTGCTGGCAACAATAGTTTCCCCTGGAGATTTGAGCTTAATGTAATTAGGGAAAACAATAGTCCACACCCCCGTTTGTATTGCACATCAAAATTAATTCCTCCAATTCATATTGCTAAAAACTGTTGGGGGGATAATTTTGACCCCAAGAATGACTTATATCCATTCGAATTGTTTATTTATGAACCAGTTTGGGATTGTGGTTTAAACCCAGGTACGACTTCTTCATTCGAGCCACGAATTGCTTATGAAGAGGCTATTGCTTTACTTAATGAAAATCAGCCTGAAGCAGCATTGGTTGAATTTAAAAACATTGTAAGCACATGGCCACAATCAATGTTTGCGGCCGAGGCAATGAAAGCTATGCTCGAAAGTACTCTGGACCTACAGGCTCTGCAAACATATTTTGCCACCAATACGCATATACAGCAAAGTGAGGAGTTGAAGAAGTTGGCTACCTATCTTACTGCCGAATGCTTCATAAAAGAGGGAGCATATCAACCTGCCTTAAGCATTTACGAAGGTATTATTGCCAACCCACCTACCATGGAAGATTCTATTTATGCGCTAATAGATGCAGGTCGTGTACTGTATCTTATGGAGCAAGAGGGCGACAAGACTCCGGTGTCGTTTAAATACCAATATTTAATACCCGAAACTTATGATGCCTACGCTCAAAACCGGAAAGTATTGCTCGATAAGTTGCATGGAACAGCTGAGGGTAATCAAAATCAAGAAGCAATAGAACCAGATATATTAGAATCTCTGATACAGGATGATTTTAAGCTGTATCCGAACCCTGTTTCTGATGTGTTAAATATAGAATTTACTGCAAAAGCATATGGTAATGCCGCATTAACTATATACAACACAATGGGTCAAGTGGTTTATAGAACAGAAGCAATGATAAAAGACAAAAACAGCATCTTTAACATCAACACCGTAGAATTGAAACAAGGGGTTTATGTTTTGCAAATTAGTATCAATGACGCACAAACCATGAGTCACCGTTTTGTAATAAACCGCTAATCGGCATTGCCGAATACCAAAGCGCAGGTATTGCTATGCAGTACCTGCGCTTTGTTGCTAACGTTCTTACTTTATTTATTGAAGTTTTTGTTGTTAGGCGTGAAGTGAACTAATGTCTTAGTTGGGTTTAGATATCGATTTTTGCGTACCTAGCATGTTTCTCAATAAACTCTCTACGAGGCGGAACCTCATCGCCCATAAGCGTTGAGAATATCCTGTCGGCTTCAGCAGCACTCGAAATGGTAATCCTGCGTAGCAGGCGGGTTTCTGGATTCATGGTGGTTTCCCATAGCTGTTCGGCATTCATCTCACCCAGGCCTTTGTATCGTTGTATGTGAACAGCGCTTTCACGCCCTTTACCCAGCTCCTCTACCGCTATAGCTCTATCCTCTTCGGTCCAGCAGTAGCGTTGTTCTTTACCCCTTTTTATGAGGTAAAGTGGGGGGGTAGCAATGTACAGATAGCCCTCGTTGATTAGGTCGTTCATGTATCGGAAGAAAAAGGTCATGATTAGGGTCGCAATATGGCTACCGTCCACATCGGCGTCCGTCATGATTATTATTTTGTGATACCTTATGTTGTCGAGATTAAGTGCCTTAGAGTCTTCTTCGGTGCCAATGGTAACGCCAAAGGCGGTAAACATATTTTTTATCTCATCGTTTTCAAAAATTCTATGTAGCATAGCCTTTTCAACGTTCAGTATTTTACCGCGTAGGGGTAAAATTGCCTGAAAGCGTCTGTCGCGTCCTTGTTTGGCTGTACCGCCCGCCGAGTCGCCCTCCACAAGGAATATCTCTGTTTGTGCAGGATCCTTTTCCGAGCAGTCGGATAGCTTACCGGGTAGCCCCGAGCCAGAAAGTACGGTTTTTCGTTGCACCAGCTCGCGAGCTTTACGGGCGGCATGACGTGCCTGAGCCGCCAGAATAACTTTTTGAACTATGGTTTTTGCATCCTTAGGATTTTCCTCAAGGTAGTTGGTTAGCGCCTCGCTAACGGCTTGGTCTACGGCTAGACTAACCTCGGAGTTTCCCAGCTTGGTTTTGGTTTGTCCCTCGAATTGTGGTTCCTGAACCTTAACAGAGATAATAGCCGTTAATCCCTCGCGGAAGTCGTCGCCGCTAATATCGAACTTTAGTTTGGATAGCATTCCCGATTCATCGGCATACCTTTTAAGGGTGCGGGTAAGTGCCCTGCGAAACCCGGTTAGGTGGGTACCCCCTTCAATGGTGTTTATATTGTTTACATAGGAGTGGAGATTTTCGGAGAATGAGGTATTGTATTGCATTGCAACCTCAACTGGCACATCGTTTTTGTCCGATTCGATAGATATAGTCGTTTCTATGAGCGATTCGCGGTTTGAGTCGAGATACTCAACGAACTCTTTCAGCCCTTCTTCCGAATGGAATTCCTCGGAGCGAAATGTGTTACCATTGTCATTACCATTTTCCTCAAATTCACGTTTGTCGGTAACGGACAGATAAATCCCTTTGTTTAGGAAGGCAAGTTCGCGAAGCCGCGATGCAAGGGTTTCGAATTTGAACTCAATTCCTTGGTCGAAGATGGTGTTATCGGGAAGGAACGTGATAATGGTTCCTGTTTTATCGGTGCTACCAGCCTCTTTAACAGGCTCTAGCGGCGTACCCTTGCTGTACTCCTGTTTCCATATTTTACCATCGCGATGAATTTCGGCCACAAGTTTTTCCGAGAGCGCATTAACGCACGAAACACCTACGCCATGCAACCCTCCCGATACTTTGTATGACCCTTTATCGAATTTCCCACCTGCGTGCAGAACTGTCATCACAACCTCAAGGGCCGATTTTCCCTCCTTTTCGTGGTAGTCAACAGGAATTCCTCTACCATCGTCAACAACGGTGATTGACCCATCCTCATTTATGGTTAAATCTATTCTGGTGCAGTGGCCAGCAAGTGCCTCATCAATTGAGTTGTCGATAACCTCATTAACCAGATGATGTAAGCCCCTAGTGCCCGTATCGCCAATGTACATTGACGGGCGTTTACGAACAGCATCGAGCCCTTCAAGAACCTGAATATTGCTTGCAGAGTAATGCTCCTCATTTATTAGGGGGGCATTTACCAACTTCTCGTTTTCTAAATTATCCATACTAATTAACTTCAAGTAAATTGAAACTATGTGAACCAGCTAAAATACTGGTTTATAAAATTTATGTGATTTTTAAAATACTTCCAAAGATATAAAAAAAGATTGACTTTTCTATGTTTTTATTGATGTTTTTACTGTTTAACAACACGCTGGCAAGCAACTACTTATGCTAATTTATTGGACGAACTATCTGCTTATGGTTTTTTGTTAAAAAAGGGAGTAAAAAAAGCAATGATTGAATGGTTAAAAAGAGGCTTAACCCTCAATTTTTCATTCGAATAATTGGGACTACGACAGCAACCATGTCGGGGTAACACGCATTTGCATGTATTTTTACCAAATTTGATGAATAATGCGGGTTAAAAAGTGTATGTAATACCAGCCATCATGTTAAACTGATGGGTGGGGTACAGGTACCATTGATGCGCCCTATTGCCGGTTAAATTGTTTAGGTTTACAAAACCCGATGCCCGTTTGTTAAGCCTATACTCAACACGCAGGTTTAAATCCATTAAACCGTCAATTTCAACCTGCTCGTTATTATGTAACCTGACGTTTCTTTTTCCCTCGATAAAGAGTTCGGCTGTGGCTAAAATTTTATCTTTTATATTATAGCTGAAACTGGTACGTCCAATAAAATTTGGTTTATGCCATGGTGTAGGTAGGTCGTTCATGGTGTACATGTTATACTCGGCAGCCAAGGCGATTTTTATGTGTGTTAGCGGAGCAATGGTTAGCTCGCCTAAAATTCGTTTATGCTGAATATTATCGTAAACAACATCGAATTTATTTTGAAGGAATAGGTTACTTGGGTCAATAGTATTCACAAAAAAGTAGGCGCTATCGATTAGCGAGTAGCTTGCCGAGATGTTATAGGCAACCCTGGGGCTCATATTACCCTTTAGTCCTCCTTTCAGAATAAATTTATGACTAGTATTTGCAACATGGAGCCCTGGGTTAACCCAAGGGTTCTGGTTAATAATTTTGGCGTAGTGATTTCCCTCTAAAAAACCGCTAAACTCGAAGTAGGGGATAAGGTAGTTGGCAATAATATCGTACGATATAAGGCCAACGGGGTAGAAGTGCATTTGCGCTTTGCTATCCATTATATTTATGGCTGCCGATACACCAACTTGAGTTTTCCATTGCTTGCCAAATAGGCCTATCCAAGGAGAAAGGTTTATGGTAGTCTGACTCTTTAGAGTGGGGTTTTGCCCCACGTTGTGGTGTGTAACGCCAAGGTTTGCGCCTATTTTTTCTTTCTTAAAAAATTTTTCGAAGTACGTTTGCAATTCAATGCTATTCTGTTGATTACTATAGTTATCGGCAAAATGGTTGTACCAAGTATTGGCCCTGTAATTTAGATGAGCCGAATCGCTATAGGTTGAGTAGAAGTTTGCATTAACGCTAAAATTTTGCTGCTTTTGTTTAGCAACCTCGTCTGGTATGGGTGGTGCCGCCTGGGTTGTGTCGTGGCCATAAAACCCGTAACCAAAATGCGAAAAGAATAGCCCACCATCCAGCACAGCATTCTTAAAAATCCTTTTTCCAACAACGTTAGCATTAAAGTGATGTAAACCTCCATCAACCTTTTGGTTGTTGTCAAGTTTTATTTTTCCGAAAGAACCCTTGTATTTTAGTGATGCGCCGTACGAGTATTCTTTTTGACGGGTTGAGGCGATGTGTATTTCGCCAAGTGGCGATATGTAGTTGCCAAACCCGAGCTTAATGTATGCTTTATTGGCAAGCGAAAGGGGTTCGGCAACCATGCGGGCGGGCGAAATTTGTGTTACAGGAAAATTTATGGATACCGGCCTGAGCGTAAGGTTATAGTTAAAGGTTGGGGTTGACCTTATTGTGTCGTCAACTGTGGGTAGTAGGTTAAGCTTAAATGCATCGGATATGCTAGGTTCGTAGGGTCTTACTACCTGAACCTGCTTGGTTAAATTATCATCCTGCGCAAAAATTGTGGTACTTGCCGCAAGCAGGGTAACAAGTATTAAGATTCTGGTTGTTATCGTTTTTGTGTTCATATCGTTGGCCTTACTAATTGTATTATGCGTTTTGTTTATAAACCTACTCACCCCAGCCTACCTGAATGGTATCGGTTTTGGTGTGTTGTTGTTTCAATTTTTCTGCTTTAATAAGGGTTGTAAGTTTTTCCGAAGCTTGGTCTATAATGCCATCATCGGTAGTGGTGTACCCATCAATAACGCTTTGCAGCGTGGCTTTGGCTTGAAAAAAGTCGTCGCGCTGTGCGTAAACATCAGATAGGATTATAAAGCTTTTTGCCAGCCAGTACTGGTGTGGTGTATTGTTTTCGGCAAATCTAAAAACTTCGGTTTCAGCTTTATCTAGCTTGCCCGCATTGTAGTATATTTTCACCATCCTAAATTTAGACTCGGCACCCTCAGCCGATTTCAGATTATTCGATAGGAATGCGAATTCGTCGAAAGCTTCGTCGTTACGGTTTAGCTCAAGTAACGATAGTGCCTTGGTAAAGCGGGCTTCGCGCTCGGTTTCGGTGGGTAGCTTATCGGTTATTAGCACCTTGTTGGCCGCTTCAACTACCTCGCTATGCCTTTCGAGTAATTTTGCCGTGCGTAGCATTCCGACCCTGGCATCGAGTAGGCTCGATTTTAGGTCGGCAAGCGATTCGAGCAGGTTAAAAACCTCGTACGCATCGGCATACTTTTCTTGCTGCATATATATGCTCGATGAGGCGAGTAGGGTTTGTTCGGTAAACGGATTTTTTTGCCTTTGTATTACCTGCCCGTACGATTCTAGGGCTTCGTCAAGTCTTCCGCTACGATGGTGACAATCGGCAATATAGAAGTGTGCATTGAGCACAAAGCTACCCTTTGGAAACTCGTCGAGGTACCTGTTTAGGTTAAGCACTGCCTTTTCGCAGTTGCCGCTCATATAAACCCTTTCGGCAGAAATATACGATAATGAGTCCTTTTCGGCCATGGTTACGTTTCCAAGGCTTCCCAATTGCGAGGCGTAGCTAAAATACTCATCAACGTTACCATCGTCAACATAAATATTTCGGATACCCACTAGGGCATTCTTTGCCTCGGCCGAGTTTGGGAACTCTTCAACCACGCGCTTGTAGTATTGCATTGCCTTTTCGGCATCGTTGTCGTTGTACGCGCCAATACCTAGCTGAACTAGAGCCCTTACGTAGTAGGTGCTGCCTGGGAATTCGGTTCGTATCCTGTTGTAGTGCTTAACCGCTTCCTGATTTTCGTTAATAGCCAGGTAGGTTTCGGCTAGCTCAAAAAGGGCATCGTCGGTATAGTTCGAGTTGGGGTAGCTGTTTACTAGTTTTTGTAGCTCCTCAATTTTTTTATTGGGGCGGCTAACTAGCCCAAACGCTATACCGCGCTGCAGAAGCGCATAGTCAACATCAATGGTGTTGGTTTTAATGGCATTCTCGTAGTAGTCGAGGGCAACCCAGTAGCTGCGCGAAATGAAGTACGAGTCGGCAATGCGGTTGTGTGCATCGCCCAAAAATTGCGTTTTGTTTTTTGCAGTCAGAGTGGTGTACTTTCTGAACCAAACAATGGCTTCATCGTAATTTTTTAGCTTAAAGTGCGAGTAGCCAAGGTTGTAGTGCGCCATGTTGTATTCGGTTAACCCAAAAGCCCCTGGCGATAGTAAGAACTGCGAGTAATCGTTGGCAGAGTTCTGGAAATCAAGAAGTCGATAGTACGATTCGGCTCTCCAGTAAAGGCTAAGGGCGAGTAGTTTTTCGTTGTATTCGGGGTATTTAAGTGCTATGGTAAATTTTTCAACGGCCTCTTCGAAGTTCAAATTTTGGAATAGCTCAATCCCCCTAAAGAATGCAACCCGCTGATAGGCTCTGCGTATTGTGGCATCCTTATTCGAGATTTTTTCAAGCGATTCTAGCGCCTCCCTGTAGTTTTTGGTGTTTGTGTACGCCTGAACCAAATAGTTATAGGCATCGTCAATTCGGTTACTTTTGGGGAATAGTTCTATATACCTATTAAAGGCTTCAATGGCTTCATTAAAAGGGTTGTATAGGGTTTCGTAGGTTATTTTGGCAAAATTAAAAAGGGCATCCTCTTTAATTGACATGTCGAAATCGTATTTTGATGCCATAGCGAACGCTTGCCTGGCTTTGGCTTTTTGGTTGGTCTTTATGTAGCAATCGGCTAGGTGGTAATACGCATTTTGGCTTAGCGTATCCTCTTCGGTTGCTACTCGCTCAAGGTGTTTTATTGCCTCTTCAAACTTGAAATTACGGTAGTAAATAAACCCAATAAGGTAGTTGTCCTTTCGGGTTAACGTGCTTGCCTTCTCAATAAATTGCTCAACAAATGGAATTGCTTGCTCGTACTGCTTAAGTCGGTAGTGCGACTCGCTAATTAGTCGGGCAATTTCGGGTGCGCGTTTGGCGTTGGCCGATTCGAGAATTGGAGGGGCATACTCAATTACCCTATCGTACTTTCTTTGGAGATAGTATATTTGGGTTATGTAGTATGGTACAACCGGTGCAAAGGTTTCATCGTTACTTAATTTTTCAAAACCTTTTAGGGCTGTGGCATAATTTTTTTGTTGATATGCAATGTGCGAATAGTAGTAGGTTGCTGGTGCCGAATACATGTTCTTCGTGTCTTTTAGCTCGTAAAAGTTTCGGCTGGCTAGCTCCATGTCTTTCCGCATAAAATGGCTGTATCCAAGTTTGAAAAAGTATTCGGATTTCTGCTCGGAATTGAGCCCATTGCGGTTCGTTTCCCCAAACCAGTATATGGCATCGGCGTATTTTTTTTCGCGATATCGTAGTTTTGCCAACTCAAAATGGCCAACGTTTACCTTCTGGTTATCGGGGTAATGATTAATGAAAGTACGCATTAGGTACTCGGCATCCGCGTTAAATAGCTCGATGGCACATAGGGCAATGTAGAACTCAGCCTCGCCCTTAACGTGAACCTCGTTGCGGTTGGCTAGCTTAGAGGCCGCTATAAACTCATTTTGTGCTGCCACAAAATTTCCCTTTTGAAAAAGGTTTACTCCCTCGCTCAGATGCTTGTCGGGGTGTGTATATTGGCTGGTTTCTTGAGCATTTACGTTGAGCGTTATAATGCTTAAAGCAGTTAAAACAACTAAAAGTATTCTTTTTGAAAGCATAGTCTTTCTCTTAAATTTGGTGTAAAAATACAAATTATGCATCTAAGGTTCTCTTAATTGGCATTGAACATATTAACACTAATTTGTTAATAACTTTGGGTTTACTGCCGAAAGTATATAGTTTTTCACTATTAACCGACTAAATTTTTATTTTCATTAATTCTGTTCTTTAATGCCTATGAACTGGACATAGATTATTTAATTCAATAATAGACCCCTCCCCAATTTATAGTCATTTGATCTGGAGGATC